>ENA-ORBV01004119-ORBV01004119.1-microbial-mat-metagenome-genome-assembly--contig:-NODE-4119-length-28311-cov-13.356981_pt1 | contig 28311 bp, 29 predicted proteins | sample MGYA00237777_ERZ505514 | MGnify/ENA primary metagenome ERZ505514 (study PRJEB26160, sample SAMN06269048) | microbial mat metagenome | isolation source: Oligotrophic lake microbial mat | place...
GTGGAGGTAAGCGGGATCGAACCGCTGACCTCTTGCATGCCATGCAAGCGCTCTCCCAGCTGAGCTATACCCCCACGCGAAGCCACAGATTATAGCGCAAGGCTGCTGTTTCGGAAATGGATTGGGTCACTCCGGCGACAGGTGACGCGCGAGTCGGCCGAGCACAGTTTCGCGCCCCAGCAGCTCGAGTACTGCGTCGATCGACGGCGTTTGCGTGCGCCCGGCGACCAGTACACGCAGGGGCATTGCCAGCTGCGGCATCTTGAGCCCCGCTTCGCCCAATACCACCTTGATTACAGCCGAAATCGCGACCTTGTCCCAAGCCTCGAGCGCTTCGAGTTTCGACTTCAGCAAGAGCATCGCCGGCCTGACCTGCCCGGTGAGATGCTGCCGCAGCAGCGCGGGTTCCGGCACTCCGTCGCCATAGAAAAGCGCCGCCGCTTCGGCGAGGTTCGGAATGGTGTTGGCCCGGTCCTTCAGCAGCGCAACCACGCGAGCCAGAGACGGGCCGCGCGCAGTGTCGAGGCCTCGCTTCCTGAGTTCCGGTTCGACGAGCCCGGCAAGGCGATCGTCGTCGGCCAGCTTGATGTAGTGCTGGTTCAGCCAGAGCAGTTTCTCGGGGTCGAACTGCGCGGGCGAACGGCTGGCATGCTCCAGGTCGAACCATTCGGTGAACTGCTTCATCGAGAAGACTTCTTCATTGCCGTGCGACCAGCCCAGCCGCGCGAGATAGTTGAGCAGCGCCTCCGGGAGGTAGCCTTCCCCGCGATACTGGGTCACGCTCACCGCGCCGTGACGCTTGGACAGGCGCTCGCCGTCGGCACCGAGGATCATCGGCACGTGCGCGTAGGCAGGCAGCGGCGCACCGAGCGCGGCCAGCATGTTGACCTGGCGCGGCGTGTTGTTCACGTGATCGTCGCCGCGGATCACATGCGTGATGCCCATGTCCCAGTCGTCGACCACCACGCAGAAGTTGTACGTCGGGCTGCCGTCGGAACGCGCAATGATGAGATCGTCGAGTTCGGCATTGGACACCGTGATCGGACCCTTGATGAGGTCGTCGAACGTGACCCCGCCCGACAGCGGGTTCTTGAATCGAACGACCGGCCTCACGCCCGCGGGCGGCGTCGTTTTCGAATCGCGCCAGCGCCCGTCGTAGCGCGGCTTTTCCGCTCGCGCCATCTGCTGCTTGCGCAATTCGTCGAGCTCTTCCTTCGACGCGTAGCAAAGGTAGGCCTTGCCCTCGGCGAGGAATTGATCGATGACTTCCTTGTAGCGGGCCATTCGCTGCGTCTGGAAGAACGGGCCCTCGTCCCACTCGAGGCCGAGCCATTTCATGCCCTCGAGGATCGCGTCCACCGAATCCTGCGTGGAGCGCTCGAGGTCTGTGTCCTCCACGCGCAGGATGAACACGCCCTTCGCCTGCCGCGCGAAGGCCCACGAATAAAGCGCGGTGCGCGCGCCGCCGACATGCAGGAATCCGGTCGGGCTGGGTGCGAAGCGGGTGCGGACGGAGGTGGTCACGAATCGAGAGGAAGCGCTGATATGGGCCCGCGTGCGGGCCCATAGTTGTGAGCCGGTCGGGAAGGCGGGTATTGTAGTCGCGATGAACAAGGTTTCGACCGACAAAGTGCTCCAGCCCAACGGGATGCCGGGATACCAGTTGCCGGTGTATCGCTATGGCACGCCGCCTGAACTCGCGGGTGCCGAACCCGGGACGTATCCGGTCATTGTTGCAGGCGGCGGCTTGGGCGGACTTGCCTGCGCGCTCGAACTCGGCAGCCGCGGCGTGCGCACCATCGTGCTCGACGAGGACAACACCGTGGGCGCCGCCGGACTCTCGTCGCGCGGCATCTGCTACGCGCGCCACACGCTCGAGATCCTCGAGAGATTCGGGGTCACCGACCGCATCCGCGCGAAGGGCATCACGTGGAACGAGGGCGACGTCTATCGCGGCGACCGGCATCTCTACCGCTTCAACCTGCAGCCCGGGGCGGACCAGAAGTTTCCCGCCTTCGTGAACCTGCAGCAGTTCTATGTGGAGCAATACCTGGTCGAGAAACTCACCGATTTCCCGTGCGTCGACCTGCGCTGGATGAATCGCATTGTCGAGGTGCGAGCCGACGAAGACCACGTGGCAGTCGACGTCGAGACGCCCGAGGGCCGCTACACCGCGCGCGGGCTTTACCTCGTTGGCGCGGACGGAGCGCACAGCACAGTGCGCGAGAAGGTGGGCGCCAAAGACTCCGAGTCGGCGCTTTTCGAGAACACCTGGTGCATCGCCGACGTGCGAATGGCTCCCTCCACCGAAGCCGTGCGCAAGGCCTATCTCGACAATCCGCTAAACGACGGCGGCGCGATCTGGTACCACCAGATGGCCGACGGCATCTGGCGCACCGACTGGGAGATCGGCCACTACCCGGACCCCGAGGCGGAGGCCGGACCCGAACGCGCCAGGGAGCGCCTGCGAAAGTTGCTCGGAACCGATGTGGAATTCGAGATGGTGTGGGTCGGCGCATGGCGCTTTCGCCGGCGCTGCCTCGAAAAGCTGAGGCACGGGCGGGTGTTTTTCCTGGGCGACGCGGCCGCGCAGCACTCGCCCTTCGGTGCGCGCGGAGGCAATCGCGCAGTGCAGGATGCCAACAACCTCGCGTGGAAGCTTGCGCTGGTGCTCGACGGCACAGCCGAGCCTGCCCTGCTCGACACCTATCACTGCGAACGCCACCAGGCTGCGCTCGAAGCCGTGGAGATCGCTTCGCGAAGCGCAATCTTCATCGGTCCGGAAACCGAAGGGCAGCGCCTTGTACGCGACGCGATCCTCGACCTCGCGGAAAAGAATCCGGAAGCGCGCTCGCTGGTGAATGTCGGGCGTTTGTCCGAGCCCTGCGCCTACGTGCATTCGCCGCTCGGCGAGGAACGCGGCGAGTTCAATGCGCCGGCCGCGGCGCCCGGTGCCGCCGCCCCGGACGCGAAAATCCGCCTCGATGGCCGCGACACCTATTTCTCCGACTCCCTGCAAGGCCGGTTCACTGTCGCTTACTTCGGGGGAACGGGCACTGCGCCGAACGCGGGTGTCGAAGTGGTCGCGATCAACCTCGATCGCGAAGCGGCGCCGACTTTGTTCGAACGCTATGGGGTGAAAGAAAAAGCCACCTACGTTTTTCGCCCGGATGGTCATGTGCTTGCGCGTTGCCAGGGGATCGATCCGGGATTCGCGGAAGCATCGATCGCTTCCGCGTTGAGGGGGGGCTCCAGTTCACAAGCGCCGAGAGCATCGCAAGACCGGACTCTCGAGCGCGATCGTCTCTACGAAGCCTTGGCCGCCCTCGTCGACAAAACCGCTGAAACCAAGCGCAGTCGAGTGATTTCGCGCTTCGTCGACATGCTTGCCGGCCAGCTCGCTGACCTGCATGCGGATCCCGCAGCGATCCGAACTGCGATTGAGCAGGCCGGTCGCGTTGACCGTCCGCAGGCGCGTCGCTAGAATGCGCGCCTCCCGCAAGCGCATTTCCGGGCGATTAACTCAGCGGTAGAGTGCCACCTTCACACGGTGGAAGTCAGTGGTTCGAACCCACTATCGCCCACCACCCCTCCAGAATGATGCAGCCAAAATGTTGCAATCCAACAAGCGGATAAATTCCTTGTAGGGAAGCCTTGATTTCACGGAAGATTTCGGGGTTCCTTTGCGCTATGCTTGGGGCATGCAAAAAACGACAATCACCTTGATCCTGATGCTTGCGGCATGCCCGGCCATCGCCGGGGTGATCGAGGGCAAGGTCATCGAAGTTCTGGACGGCGCCACCTTCACGGTGCTGGCCCGGGATGGCGCCTCAATCCATCGAATCCGGCTGGCAGGCATCGACGCGCCGGGCAAGGAACGGGCGATTGGGGGCAGTTCGCGCGAGAGCCTGCGCCGCATGGCCCGCGGGAAGACTGTCCGGGTGGAAACCAATGCAATCGACGCGCGCGGCCTGCTGGTAAGCAACGTCATGATTCAGCGCACCCCCAAGGACTGCAGCAACCAGCCCTGCCCCAACCTCGATCCCGCGCTCACCCAGCTATCGTCAGGGCTCGCGGCAATCGACAACAAGAACCTTTCGCACCAGACGCCGGATGCCCAGAAACGCTACGCCGCGGCGCAGGCACAGGCGAAATCCAACCGCCTGGGGCTGTGGCGGGACACCACGATGCAGTCGGCCTCGCAGCAGACTTCAAGGTAGCTGCAGGTCTCAGCCGTGGCCTGCGAAGAGGCAGGCGGCTACGAAAGCCCAAGTCAGGATATCGGCACCAAGTACGAGTTCGGGCATGGCTGGCTCCAGTGGCAGGAAGGTATGAAAAGACGGCTGGAATGAAACTACTGTTAATTTATACAGTATCTTCACACCGGCCGCAACTGCTAGCCTGCGTCCATGCCTTCGCTCCAGGATATCCGTCACGCCGCCAGCCGCATCGCAGGCGCCATCGTCAGGACGCCCCTCCTCCATAGCCGCACCCTGTCCGGGCTGACCGGCGCTGAAGTCTTCCTCAAGTTCGAGAACCAGCAGTTCACGGGCTCGTTCAAGGAGCGGGGCGCGCTAAACAAGCTGCTGTCACTCACGCCCGAGGAACGTGCCCGCGGCGTCATCGCGATGAGCGCCGGCAACCACGCGCAGGGTGTCGCCTATCACGCGGCCCGCCTCGGCATCCGGGCGGTAATCGTCATGCCCAAGGGCACCCCGAATACCAAGGTGCACGGCACCCAGGTGCTCGGCGCGGACCTCAGGCTCGAAGGCGAGACGCTGGCGGAAGCTGCCGCCTACGCCCATGAGCTCGCGGGGAGTGAGCAGCTGGTCTTCGTGCATCCCTATGACGACGATTCGGTGATCGCGGGCCAGGGCACCGTCGCGCTCGAGATCCTCGAGGACTGCCCGGACCTCGACTGCATGGTGGTCCCGGTGGGCGGCGGCGGCCTGATCGCCGGGATGGCAACCGCTGCAAAGGGGTTGAATCCGTCCATCGAGATCGTTGGCGTCGAACCCAGGCGCTATTGCGCGATGTACCAGCGCCTCGCCGGGTTGCCGGTCCGGGTCGGCGGCGACACGATTGCCGAGGGGCTGGCGGTGCGCGACATCGGCGAGCTGCCCTTGTCCATCGTGAAGTCGCTGGTGACCGAGGTCCTGCTGGTCGATGAGGACACCATCGAACAGGCGATCGTCGCGCTGGTCGAACTGGAGAAGACCGTCACCGAAGGCGCGGGCGCCGCGGGCCTGGCCGCCCTCCTCACCCACAAAGCCCGGTTCGCGGGCAAGCGCGTGGCCGTCCCGCTCTGCGGCGGCAACATCGACACGCGCATGCTCTCCGGCGTTCTCCTGCGCGGGCTCGTACGCGACGGGCGGCTCGTGCGCGTGCACGTAATGTTGCCGGACATCGCCGGGAGCCTCGCCAAGGTCACCGCGTTGATCGGCGAAGCCGGCGGCAACATCGTCGAGGTGCAGCACCAGCGCGTGTTCGGCACGGCCTCGGTGAAAACGCCGGAGGTGGAATTCGTCATCGAAACCCGCGACGCAAACCACACCACCGTGCTGGTTGCGGCGCTCGAGTCCGCCGACGTGCGGGTAACGCTGCTGAGCTAGATTCTGATTTATTGCTGGACGAGCGGCGCCCGCTGCCTGAGCGCCTCGCGCTCGAATCCGGCGATGCGCTTGTAGTTCTCGGCCAGCGCCGCAAGCTCGTCGTTGCCGATCACGTCCTCGATGCGCTCGAACGGCTTGTCGCCGGTGCGCTCGTGGACCTTGCGCAGGATTGCGTCGGGGCCCTGCGAACGATTGGCGATCACGACTTCATACGCAGGCTCGAGGCGCGCTTTCTCATAAGCAGCCAACGCTGACTCAACCGACGCCTCGCGCCGCAGGCACCCCGCGAGTACGCGCGCATCCAGGATCGCCTGCCCGCCCCCGTTCGAGCCGCGCGGATGCATCGGATGCGCAGCGTCGCCCAGCAGCGTGACGCGCCCCTGCGTCCAGAACGGCAGCGGATCCCGGTCCACCATGGGGTATTCGAGGATGCTCATCGCATTGCGGATCATCGCCGCGATGTCCAGCCAGTCATGCGTGCGACCCTCGAACACGGGATAGAAATCCTCCAGCTTGCCAGCGAGGTTCCAGTCCTGCATCGCATTGCGGGTCGACTGGATCTCGGCCACCCAATTGAGAAGCTGCGTGCCATCGGGAAAGTTGCGGATCGGGTAGACGACCATCTTGCCGACCTCGAGCCAGCCGGCGATCACCATGCTCGCGCCAGACAGATAGGGCTGGCCCCGCGTGACGCCGCGCCACATGTTGATGCCCTGATACGCCGGCGGGCCTTCATTCGGATGCAGCAGCTTGCGCACCGCCGAGTGAATGCCGTCGCAGCCGATCACCGCTGCGCCGCTCGCACTGCTGCCATCTGAAAAGTCGACTCTGACCCCACTTTTGTCGACCCCACTTTTGTCTTGGGCGAAGGAGGTGCACTTTTTCCCGAGGACGAAGCTGTCGGGGCCGAGGCGCTCGCGCACGGCCTCGAGCATCACGGCATGCAGGTCACCGCGATGGATCGAGAGCTGCGGCCAGTCGTAGCCGGCGAACCGGCCGCGCGGCTCCTTGTAGATGAAGCGGCCGAAGCGATCGTAGTAGCAGAACTCATTCGTCTCGACCGCGACGGCGGCGAGGCGCTCCTGCAGGCCCAACTCGGTCAACTCGCGCATCGCGTGCGGCAGCAGGTTGATGCCGACGCCCAAGGGCTTGATCTCCGGTGCCGCCTCGAACACCCGGCAGGCAATGCCCGCTTGGTGCAGCGACAACGCGAGCGTGAGCCCGCCGATGCCGCCGCCGACAACGAGGATGCTCATTCGAGAGTCCGCATCATGGCGAAAGCGCTACTTCGCCAGCGCACGCCACGCGGCCAGCGCCGCGGGGACAAACCTGAGCGTGTACGTACAGCTTTAACTTTCCGGATCAATGGCGTCAGCCGATCGCCGCCGCGAACGCAGGACGCGCTTTGATCCGCGAATACCAATCCGCCACATGCAGGCGCGCGTCGATCATTGCCCCCTCGCCCAACGCCGCGAGCCGATGCACGAACGGGGCCATGTCGACGTCGGCCAGCGTGTACGCGTCGCCCGCGAGCCACGCCGAACCGGCAAGCGCCGCCTGCATGCGGTCGAGAGTCTTCGCCAGGCGCGCGAGCTCGGTGTCCAGTTCGGTTGCGGTGAATCCGCGCGTGACCGCCGCAATCCAGCGCTGCGCGTTCTCGCGGTTTGGCATCTTGGCGGCGATCGCCGCGAACTCTCCCTCGCTCATCGTGCCGGCGAGGGCCGGGCGGAGGTTCTTCTGGTAGGACGGCGCCTTGATTGCCCAGGCCGGCTCGGTTGCGATATACAGAGTCCACTCGCGCATGCGCGCGCGGCCGAGCGCATCCGCCGGGCGCAGCGGCACCTGCGGGAAAACCTCGTCGAGATACTCGTTGATCACCATCGATTCGGTGAACACGTGGCCCTCGTGGACCAGCACCGGCACCATGCCGGCCGGGTTGAGCGCAAGGAACTCAGGCTTGAGTTGATCGAAGGTGCGCAGGTTCAGGTGGTGGCCGGTCCACGACAGCCCCTTCTCTGCCAGCGCAAGACGCACTTTTTGCGAGCAGGTGGAGCTTGTGCTGTGATGCAAAGTGAGCATGGTTCGCGAGTCACGCCCGCCGCTTGAGCATGCGCAGCGGGTTGTAGGCGAGCACCGTCTGGCCGTTCTGGTTCACGACGATGTTGGAGGTGCGCACGAGACCCCGGTCGCCCTTCGATGTCAGCCGCGCCTCGATGACTTCGGCTTCCACGTGGAGCGTGTCGCCCACTTTGGTCGGTCCCTTGATATCCAGCTGGCAGTTGAGGAAAGCCAGGCCCGTGTCCTGCATCGTTGGCAACAACAGCCCTTCGGCGAACGAATACACCATTGCGCCCGGCACCGCACGGCCCTTGATGGCGCGGCCGGCGTCGTCCTCGACGGCGAACAGCTCTTCGGTGAGCCAGGTGAGGTTGATGAAGGCCGTCACGTCGCTCTCGGCAATCGTGCGGCGATGGGTGCGGAAGCGATGACCGACGGGGAGGTCTTCGTAGCAGAATCCGCGGCCGACTACGGGCAGGTCATGGTTCATTGCGTCATCCGGTCTGAAATTCGGGCGCGTCTCACGCCGCCGATACCCTAGCACATCGAGCGACAGCGTATGCCGGGGCACTGCGTTGTTGTATAGTCGTCCCTCGAAAATTGCGCTAACACGAGTGAGCGGAACCTTGAAATTCATTGCGCGCATTGCACGCATTGCACGCATTGCGACGCTGGCCATGGCTGCGCTTGTTCTCGGCATCTTCGGGGGCGGCGCTGCCGCCGACGAATACCCGGGCAAGCCGATCCGCATTGTCGTCCCCTATCCGCCGGGCTCGGTGACGGATCTGCTCGCGCGCCTCATCGCGCAGAAACTCATCGAGGTCTGGAAGCAGCCCGTGGTGGTGGAGAACCGCGGCGGGGGCGGCAGCGTCATCGGGACTGAAATCGTCGCAAAGGCGCCGCCCGACGGTTACACCCTGCTGGTCGTGGCGCCGGACCTGGCGATCAATCAGAGCCTGCGCAGCAAACTGCCCTACGATGCGGAAAAGAGCTTTGCGCCGGTCACGCTTCTGGTGTTCAGCCCCACGGTGCTCAGTGTGAATCCGTCACTGCCGGTGAGTAACCTGCGCGAGCTGATCGCCCATGCGAAGTCCCGCCCCGGCCAGCTCAGCTACGCGTCCGGCGGCAATGGAACCGGCGCCCACCTCGCCATGGAGCTGCTGAAGCACATGGCGGGTGTCGACATCGTTCATGTGCCTTACAAAGGCGTGGCGGCGGCGGTCACCGCCCTTCTCGCCGGCGAGGTGCAGGCCACGTTTGCCCAGATGTCGACCGCACGTCCGCAGTTCCTGGCCGGCAAGTTGCGTCCCCTCGCGGTCTCGAGCAGCGCGCGTTCGCGCGCCATGCCGGACCTGCCCACCGTGGCGGAGGCGGGACTCCCGGGGTTCAAGGCGGATGTGTGGTTCGGTGTTGTCGCGCCAGCGGGAACGCCGGGCGCCATTGTGTCCCGTCTGAATAACGAGATCGGCCAGATTCTGCGTGCAGCGGACGTCCAGCAACAGCTCCTGCCCCAAGGCATCGAGCCCGCGACCGGCTCGCCGGCGGACTTCGCGGCCTTCATCAGTGCCGAAATAGCGAAATGGGCCGAAGTCGTCAAAAGAACGGGCGCCCGCGTCGATTGAGGTTTGTGATCCTGCCCTGAACCGAAAGAACCCGATGCCCGACACGCCTGTCTCGATCAAACGCCTCGGCGTCTTTCTGGGTGCCGAGATCACCGGCATCGACCTGACCCGGCCGCTCGCGCAGCCTGCCTTCGACGCACTCAAGGTGGCGCATGCCGAGCACCTCGTGCTCGTCTTTCCGAACCAGGTCATCTCCTCGGACGACCTGCGGCGCTTCGGGCGTTATTTCGGCGAGCTCAGCGTGCACCCGTTCTCGACCAGCTCGGCCGACAGCCCCGAATTGATCGTCTTCGACAACAAGGAGGGCAACCCGCCCGCCGCCACCGACATCTGGCACACCGACGAGACCTTCCGCGCAGCCCCGCCGATGGGAACCGCGCTGTGCTCCAAGATCATCCCCGAAGTCGGCGGTGATACCACCTTCGCCAGCATGAGCGCGGTGTACGAAGGGCTGTCGGACCGCTGGCAGCGCTTCCTTTCGGGGCTCGAGGCGGTGCACGACTTCAAGCCTTTCAGGAGCCTGTTCCCGACCGACCAGGCCGGAATAGAAAAGCTGCGCCGGTTCGAGGCGCTCTATCCGATGGTGACGCACCCGGTAGTGACATTGCATCCGCTGACCGGCAGGAAAGTGCTCTTCGTCAATCCGCAGTTCACGCTGTCGATCAAAGGCATGGCGGAGGACGAGAGCAGGACCATCCTCGAAATGCTGTACCGCAAGACCCTGATCCACGAGTACCAGTACCGCCACCGCTGGCAGCCGAACATGCTGGTGTTCTGGGACAACCGGGGAGTGCAGCATTCGGCGCTGCATGACTACTACCCGCAGCGCCGCCTCATGGAGCGCGTGACGGTCAGCGGGACGCCGCCGGTTCCGCACGGCCCTGGCGCCGACCCGAAGGATCTGCGCCGCTATCTGATGCCGCCGCTCTCCGCCTTCAGGCAAACCGCGCAGAAGCGCCAGCACGATCTCTGACCAGCCCGACGATCGCCGGGACGCGCAGGCGCGCTCAATAGGACTTCGGAAGTCCGAGCACGCGTTCCGCGATAAAGCACAGCACCAGCTGTGGGCTCACCGGCGCGATGCGCCCGACCAGCGATTCGCGAAGATAGCGCTCCACGTGGTACTCCTTGGCGTAGCCGTAGCCACCGTGCGTCATCACTGCCTGCTGGCAGGCATCGAATCCCGCCTCGCCGGCGAGATACTTGGCCGAGTTGGCTTCTGCGCCCGCGGGCTTACCGGTGTCGTACAGCCACGCAGCCTTGAAGACCATGAGGTTGGCCGCCTCGAGCGCCATCCAGTTGGCCGCGAGCGGATGCTGGATGCCCTGGTTCTGGCCGATCGGGCGGTCGAACACAACGCGCTCCTTGGCGTACTGCGTGGCGCGGGCGAGCGCGCAACGCCCGAGTCCCACGGATTCGGAGGCAATCAGGATGCGCTCAGGGTTCATGCCATGCAGGATGTACTGGAAGCCCTTGCCCTCCTCGCCGATGCGGTCGGCCTCAGGGATCGGCATGCCGTCGAAGAATACCTGGTTGGAGTCGACGCACTTGCGGCCGAGCTTCTCGATCTCGCGCACCTCGACATGCTTGCGGTCGAAGTCAGTGTAGAAAAGCGTGAGGCCATCGGCGGGCTTGCTGCACTCCTCGATCGGCGTGGTGCGCGCGAGTAGCAGGATCTTCTCGGCGATCTGCGCTGTGGAGATCCACACTTTCTGGCCGGAGACGATGTACTTGTCGCCCTTCTTCTCGGCGCGGGTACGGATGCGCGTGGTGTTGAGGCCGGTGTTGGGCTCGGTCACCGCGAAGCACGCGCGCTCCTTGCCCGCGATGAGATTTGGCAGCATGCGCTTCTTCTGGTCCTCGGTGCCGAAGACCACGACCGGGTTCAGGCCGAAGATATTCATGTGCACTGCCGACGCGCCGGAGAAACCCGCACCCGATTCGGCGATCGTCTGCATCATGATCGCCGCCTCGGTGATCCCCAGCCCCGCCCCGCCGTGCGACTCGGGCATCGCGATGCCGAGCCACCCATCGCGCGCGAGCGCTTGGTGGAGTTCGGACGGAAACCCGCCCTCCTTGTCCTTCTTCAACCAGTAGTCATCGCCAAACTGCGCGCAGATCTTCCCGATCGCCTCGCGTATCGCGTCCTGCTCCGGGCTGAAACCGAAATCCATCGACTAGTCCTGAAAAGGGTTCACTGCAGGATGGTGATCCTGGCTGAGGAAAGTTTAGCCAAAATCGTGGACGGGCCACCATTGTTTCACTTCGGTGCCGCGCGTGTTTCTAGACGATGGCAACAATCTGCCCGGAGGACCGCTACTGGCGCGGGGTCAGGTGGAATAATGGCAGCAATTCTAAATCGATCCGGGGTCTCCTTCTTGCCTCGGTGCTGCGCCCGAAGCGCGCGCCTGGCAACTGCGGGAGCTACCCCGCGCGAACCGCGCCTGACTTCAGCACCTCGGCGATATCGGCGTCGTCCATGCCGATCTCCACGAGAATCTCGCGCGTGTGCTCGCCCGTCTTGGGCACCGGGCGCCTGAGGCTGCCGCCGCGCTTGCCGTGAGCGTGTACCGGAAAGAGCGCGAATTTCTCGCCGCCGATCTCCTGCACGTCTTCGCGAGCGACGATTTGAGGCAGTGAAGCAGCCTCCGCCGGCGTGAGGCACAAATCGACCGGCACATCGACCGCCTCCAGCGCACTTACCCACTCCTGCGCCGTCTTCATCGCGAGGACCTGCGCAAGCCGCGCGGACAAAGCGTCGCCATTCTCGCGGCGCAAGACGTCCGTCGAATATTTGCTGTCCTGGAGATCCGGCGCCGCACCTTCGACGGCCTTCAGGAAATTATTCCAGAAATGGTCTTCCAAGATGCCAAGCGTAAGCCGCCGCCCATCCCTGGCCTCGAAAATATCGTTGACCGGGAAGATGTGCGCCTTGGGGTCCACGCCATGGCTCAGCGAATGCCGCATCGCCGACCAGAAGAATCCCGCCTCGAAGAGCGACACGTCAAGCTCCACGCCCTTGCCCGTCTTCGTGCGGTCGTACAACGCAGCCAGCACCGCCGCGGCGGCCGCGCTACCGCCACCCATGTCCGCCACGGGCAGTGAAGACCGGCTCGGGGCTTTAAGCCACTGGCCCGGAAACGAGAGACCGCCGGCCGCGGCGATGTAGTTCACGTCATGTCCCGGACGCTCGCGCCAAGGCCCCGTCTGCCCGTACCCGGAGATCGAGCAGTAGATGATCCGCGGGTTGTGCGCCGCAAGCGACTGGTAGTCGATGCCCAGGCGCTTGGCCACCCCGGGACGAAACCCTTCGAGCGCGATGTCCGCCTTCTCCGCGAGCTTGCGCACGATGGGCTTGGCCTCGGGCGCCTTGAGGTTGATCGCGATGCTGCGCTTGTTGCGGTTCTCGGTGCGGAACTGCACCGGCACGTAGCCGCGGCCTGGGTCGCCGTTGATCGCTTCGACCTTGATCACCTCCGCGCCGAGGTCTGCAAAGATCGCCGAGCAGAATGGCCCGGGAACGAACATCGAGAAGTCGACCACCGTGATGCCGTCGAGGGGAAGCCAGGGCGTGGGCATGCGAATTCCGCGTGAGAAAGGATCGGGGGCGAAAGTCTAGCCGAAACCCCCAGCGCGCGAGCGTGGAACCGCCTAGTGCTCGACCGTCTCCACGCAAAACTCGAGCTTCTCGGCCGCCCCGCCCGCCGAGTGGCCGAAGCAGATCACGCCGCGCCCGCTCAGCATGACCTGCGTGCGTTGCACCAGCGTTTCGCCGGTGCCGCCGAAGGTGACGTACGAGCCGTTGAGGCTCATGTCGGCGTAGTAGAAGCCGCCATTGCGGTACTCGATGACGCCGTGGTTGCGCGAGGCTTCGGTGGCGCCGACCTGGATGTCCGCGCCGGGATCGCGGCCGACCGAAAGGTGCTTGGCGCGCGGACCCACCGTCCACTTGCGTCCGCCGAAGCTCAGCACCAGGCGCGAGCCCGCGACGGGCACCACGGGCGCGAGCTCGGTAATGGTGGCTTCCTCGTCGGAGTCGTCGTGCCACGAGACCTCCTCGACCTGGACCTCCTCGTGCCGGCCGCGGATGTCCATCGCGCCGAGCCGGCGCATCGAGCGGCGCACAAGCGGCGAAATGCCGGGCGCACTCGCGCTCGAAGTGAGGATCTGCCCGGCCTTCGCGAAGGCCGTCAGGCGGCTCGCGACATTGACCGCATCGCCATACACGTCGCCTCCGCGCTCGACGAACCCGCCGGAATGCAGGCCCACGTGCATGGCCGGCTTGAAGCCGTCCTGCGCCTCGAACTTGTCCACTTCTACGAGGAGCTCGCGCGCGGCGCGCACGGCCGCGTCCGCGTTGGGCAGGATCGCCATGACTTCGTCGCCGATGTACTTGATGACGCGGCCGCGATGCGCGGTGATCGCCTTTTCCGCGAGGCTGAGGAGCTGGTCGATGAGGATGCGCGCGCCCTGGTCGCCCAAGCGCTGGTGAATCTGCATGCTGCGGCTGACGTCCGCGAACAGGATCGCGGGGCCGCGGCCATCCTTGCGATGGGCCTTGGGCAGCGTGATATCGGGACTTGCGCCGGCAAGCGGGCCGGATTCGAGCGCTTTCGTGACTGCGAGCATTTCACACCTCCCCAAACCGGAGCCGCGCCTGAAGGTGTGCGTCTTGGTCCGGGCCGATCCACTGATGTTTCAGTTCGATTGTCGGCAGGTAGTGCAAAAGGACCAAACACATTCTTACAGTGTTGGTGAAATATTCCGCAGTTCGCCGTAAATAGCGCGCGCAGAAGTGAGCATTAGTTCTCCTATCTGCAAACGCCCTACCGGACAATCACCGTAGCCAGCCCCAGCAGCATCCCCATGCTCACGATGTCCGTGGCGGTGGTGAGGAAGATGCTCGAGGCCGTGGCCGGGTCGGCGCCGAACCTTTTCAGCGTGAGCGGCACGATCGCGCCCGAGATGCCACTGATCGTGCAGGCGCCCACCATCGCGAGGAAAACCACCACCGAGAGCAACAGCGCGTGCGGCGAGGACTGCGCGAGCGCCGTGTAGTACATCGCCGCGCCCGCGACAATGCCGATGGGCGCGCCGTTCATCGCGCCGAGAAAGCCTTCCTTGCTCACCAGCCGCAGGCCGTCGCCCGGCTTGATTTCGCCCAGCGTCATGCCGCGCAGCGTGACGGCCAGCGCCTGGCAGCCCGTGTTACCCGACTGCCCCGCCAGCACCGGCAGGAAAGCCGCCAGGATCACCAGCCGGTCGATCGTGCCCTGGAAATACGCCACCACGCCGCCGGCAAGGAAAGCGGTGAGCAGGTTGAGCTGCAGCCACGGGTGGCGGAACCGGAAGCTGCGGAACATCGGCGTGGAGATGCGCTCTTCCTTCTCGACACCGACCATGCTGCCGGCCTGCGCGGTGATCTCGAAGGCCTCGGCCTCGAAGATCGCCTGCCCGCGCACCAGGCCGAGCAGCCGGTTGCCCTCGTCGCACACCGGGTAGACCGGGAAGTGGCGGCTGAGCGAGGCCTTCATCGCCTCCGAAATCTCGGTTTCGGGACGGAAAGTGAACACCTTGCGCAGCATGACGTCGCCGACCTTTGCGGCGTCGTCGGTGAAGAGCAGGTCGCGCATCGTAACGAGGCCCTCGAGCCTGCCGTTCGCGTCAGTGACATAGCCATAGGTGACGAAGGTGGACTTCATCACCGAGCGCAGCGCCTCGGTGGCCTCGCCGACCGTCATGCCCTGCTTGAGGACCGCGTGGGCCGGCTCCATGAGGCGGCCGATGGTGTGCTCGGCGTACGCGCGGTTGCGCTCCCACTGCTGCGCGATCTCCGGCGGCGCGCACGCGAGGATGCGCTCGCGAAGTTCTGCCGGAAGCTCGGCGAGGATGTCCTGGGTAAAGGCCGGGTTGAGCTCGGAAAGGGCCGCGAAGGCGGCTTGCGGTGAGGCCGACTCGAGGAGTTCGGCGGCTTCGTTCGGCGGGTGGGCTTTGAGCTCATCGACCAAGCGGCCGCGGGTGATCGTGGTGTCTTCGGGCATCTTCGGGTCCCTTGGTTGGAGTGGGACGGAGGATACCCGCTTGGGGGTGGAGATGGCCGGGGAGTCGGTTGGCGGGATTGGAATGCTGCCAATTCTTACGTAATGTCGATGTGCAGCGGGCCGGTGCGTGGGCCACCCGGTTGATCTTGTGTATGCAATGCCCCGCCATACATTTTCGTTGGATGGCCCCGGCCGGAGAGATCGGACAGGGAACTTGCGTTTCGGTATCGCGACTCTGGTCGAGCAGGTGAACCCAGGTTCCCCCGTTACCCCTTCCTAGACGCGCGCGTCGTGCCTTTCCAGCGCGTGGCGCCAGTCCAGGATTTTCTCGTCCGCCGTCATCACTGCGGCCCCATGCTCCAACGCGGTCGCGACGATGAAGCGGTCGGCGGGGTCGTCGGGCAGGCCGGACAGTTCGAGCGAGCGCAGCGCGACTGCACCATCGATAGGAAGTTCGATCACCCCCGCATCGAGAAGGCTCTTCCGCCATTCACGAACCGGCGCGGGCAGGCGCAATCGGCGACGCGCTTCGAGCAGGCCGATTTCCCAGAACGCGATTGAGGAGACGGCGATTTTTCCGGCAGCCCAGTGCTTGTCGACCAGTGCGCCCGCTTTCCGCCCCAGCCTGCGGTCGTCCACCGTCACCCACACCAGCGCATTGGTATCGAGGACGATCACTTCAGCGCTTTCCAGAGTGAAGTCCCCACCGGAGAAACAATGTCGCCGAGAATCCTGATCCGGCCTTTGTGGAGGCCGCGAATCGACTTGGCGCGCGGCGGGCGATGCGGGCGCAGCTCGGCCACCGGCTTGCCGTTCTTGGTCACGACGATGGTTTCGCCGGTGCGTGCGACCTGGTCCATCAGCGCGAGGCACTTGGCTTTGAATTCGGAGGCCTGGATGGTGGACATGCGAATCCTTTGAAGGGATGCTTCGTGAACCGGATGACCACAATTATGCCCATGGTCGTTTAAGTGGTCAATTGGGGATGTGCCCGATCCTCGGTCTCCAGGAGCGCGTTGAGCCCAGCTTTCCGCCGACCTCCGCCACGCCGCCGGCGGCATGCCGAACTCGCGCTTGAACGCGCGGCTGAGAGTGGCCTCGGACTCGTAGCCGCTACGCTCGGCGGCGCGCGAAACCGCCTGCGCACCCGAGCGCGACTCAGGCCGTAACCACCGCCCCCGTCGAATTGATGTTCTCCGCCCCCGCCCGCCTGAAGATCTCCTTGGCCGCGACGATCTGGGCGGTGGATTCGGTGTGGACGGAGACCAGCACGCCGCCGGTCTGGATGCGGCTGTCGTACTCCTTGGCGTCGTCTTCGGGGATGCCCATGCCGACGAGCGCGCCGATGATGCCGCCCAGCGCTCCGCCGGCGGCCGCTCCGCCAAGCGCGCCCATGATGGGGCCGGCGGCGATGAAGGGTCCGACGCCGGGGATGGCCAGCATGCCGATGCCGGCCAGCCAGCCCAGCACGGCGCCGAAGCCCACGCCGGCACCTGCGCCGGTGGCTGCGCTCTCGGGCACCTTGGTGTCCTGGTCCTCGGCAAACTCGCGCGTGCCGGCCTTGTCGGCCATTAGGACGGAAATCTCGCTGCTGGCGAATCCGGCGTTCTTCAGAGCATCGACGATGGACTCGGCCGCGGCGCGGTTCGGGGCAATGCAATAGACGGCGTTTGACATGGGGGCTCTCCGGGATTCGTTACCTGGTCTTTTCGGTCCTGGTGCGGGCGTCGGCGCGGGTGTTCTCGCGGACCGCCGGGGCGGCCTTGGCCGGCTTGGCCGGCCTGGTCGGCGTGCCCGTTGCGACAGTCTTCAGCGTGAGCTGGCTGTCGACGCTCGAGACGCCGACGACGTTCCTGGCGATCGCCTCGGTCTTGGACTTCTCGGCCGCGTTGCGCACGTCGCCGGTCAGCGTGATCACACCTGCGTTGGCCGCCATCTTCACGTTGTGCGCGGCCATCGAGAGGGTCTTGTCGCGCACCACCGCGCGCCGCACGGCGGCGAGCAGCTTGCGGTTCGCGGCGCGGTCGGCTTTCGTTACGACTCGCGCCGCCGGTACGATGACTTCTTTTTCGCGCGCGGCGGCGTCTATGGCGGCCTGCCGGACCTGAACCTCGGAGGAGATCTTGCCGGGCTCGGCGGCACGGTCCGCCGCGACGGCAGTGGCGCAACCGGCGGCAAGGGTGAGGCTGACGATGAGGTGGGCTAGCGGTTGCATGGATCCTCTCCTTCGGGTTTTCCGGCGCGGCAGAACGCTCGCGCGCGATCACAGTAGGAGAGCAGCGCGTTTGCCTCTGTACGCCAGGACACGCTCGACTACACTCGGCATGTTCGAACTCGCAACGGTTTCGTAATGCTCAAGGCCCTCCTCGTCCTCGCCCTCCTCCTCGCCGGGTGCGCCACCGCGCCGAAGAGCCCGATCAAGTCGGCCTGGGTGCCGGACGCTGCGTGGTGGTCTTCCGCCTCGGCGAATGGCGGCATCCTGCGCACGAAAGAGAACGCGATCCGCCATGTGAACCCGGCGCACGCGAAAAACCTGCACGAGGTGCACGCGGCATTGGCCAGGCAAAGCAGGATGACGGCCACGCTCGCGCTGGTCGAAGCCGATGCGCCGAATGCATTCGCCACCAGCAACCAGGGCACGCCGGTCATCGCGGTGTCGCTCGATTTCCTCGAGGCGCTGGGCAACGACCGCGATGCGCTGGCCGCGACGCTCGGTCACGAGCTGGCGCATCTGTACTACAGCCACGGAACTGCGCGGCAGGAGCGCGCCTCGGCCGCGCAGGGGGCGAGTCACGTGATCGGCACGATCCTCGGCCTCGCGGGTGTTCCGCTGGGCGGGACGATCGCGAGCGTCGGGGTGTCCGCGGTGACGACCTCTTTTTCGCGCGACGAGGAGCGAGAGGCCGACGCGAAAGGACTCGAATGGGCTACCGCCGCGGGGTTCAATGCCTGCGGCTCGGCGCGCACGATCCGGCTCTTCCAGTCGCGGGGCGGCGGCGCGAGCATCCCGTTCCTTTCCACCCATCCGGGGTACGAGGAGAGGATCGAGCGGGCTAACGCGACATCCACGCGGCTGACCGGCAGGGGCTGCTAGGCTCCCTTTGTACGCAAGCGCACAGGCGGCCTGGGCGACCTCCGCCAGACTGCGCGAATGGGCTTCTGGTACAACCTCGCGCACGCCACCCGCTTCCTCTTCTGGCTGTCGCTGATCGTGCTGCTCGCGATCCAGGTGTTCGGCGGCAAAGGCAACACCCAGCAGATGCGCCGCGACGCACTCATGGAGCAGTTCCAGGCGGAGCGCAAATCGCGCGTCATCGCCCTCATCCATCGCCAGGAGGCGCGCAGCATCCTCGGCGTGGACGTGGCCAACCACATCGACATCGAGGACTCGGAGGCGGTGCTGCGCGCGATCCGCCTCACGCCCACCGGGCAGCCGATCGACCTGATCCTGCACACGCCCGGCGGCCTGGTGCTGGCGGCCGAGCAGATCGGCAAGGCGCTGGTGCAGCACAAGGGCAAGGTGACGGTGTTCATCCCCCACTACGCGATGAGCGGCGGCACGCTGATCGCACTTGCCGCGGACGAAATCGTCATGGACCCGAACGCGGTGCTCGGGCCGGTGGACCCGCAGATCGCGGGCGTGCCGGCCTCGTCGATCCTAAAGGTGCTCGAGCTGAAGAAGCCCGACCGCATCGACGACCAGACCATCATGATGGCCGACATCGCGGCCAAGGCGCGCGTGCAGGTGGCCACCTTCGCCACCGAGATCCTCATGAAGCGCATGCCGAAGGAAAAGGCCGCGGAACTCGGCGTGGCGCTCTCGGAGGGGCGCTGGACGCACGATTTCCCGATCACCGTGCAGCTTGCGCTGCAGCTCGGCCTGCCGGTCACCACCAATATGCCGCTCATCGTCTTCGACCTCATGGACCTCTACCCGCAGTCGAACACGCAGCGGCCTTCGGTGGTCTACATCCCGCTCACGCGGCCGGACGGCAAGGGCGGGCCCTCGACGGTGCCCGCGGTGCCGGGAAAGCCCGGGGCGAAAGAGGAAACGATCCCGACGCGCTAGCCGGCTTTGCGGAACGTGAGGTTGATGCGTTGCTCGCCGAGCTCCGGGTGGCCTCCCTTCTTGAGCGGATTGATCCCGTGGTAGCGCAAGCGATCCTCGCCGCCCCAGACCACGACATCGCCATGTTCCAGCGGCATGCGCGCGGCAGGATCGCTGCGTGCGTTGCCGCCGAAGAGGAAGGTCGCGGGCATCCCGTATGAGATCGAGACGACCGGCTGGCTGAAGTCGGCTTCGTCCTTGTCCTGGTGCAGGCTCAGGCGAGCGCCGGGGACATAGCGGTTGATGAGGCAGGCATCGGGGATGAAGTCTTCGAAGCCCGCGGCTGTGGCCGATTCACGGGCGAGTTGGAGGAATGCGTCTGGTATCGGCGGCCAGGGCTTTTCTGTGTGCGGGTCGATGGCGGTATAGCGATAGCCGCGCCGGTCGGTCGTCCAGCCAAGCGCCCCGCAATTGGTCATTTCGACCGACATCGTGAATCCGCCGGGGGTGACCATGCGGCGGAACGGCGATACGGTTTTGACCTGCTCGAGCGCGGCTAGAACGTTCTGCGCGTAAGGCAATGCGAAACCGCGGAGCAGGCAAGCTTCCGCGCCGATTTCCTCGCGAGCGCCCCACAGGTCGAGCACATTATTTCCGCGCGTTTTCCGGCTTCTCGAGGTACGGCGGCGAATAGATGACGAGGATCCTCGCGCGGTCGGACGTCACGGTGACCTTGTGCATCTCGTCGACCGGGAAGAAGCACATCTCGCCCGTGGCGAGCACGAATTTTTCGCCGCCGATCTCCACGTCGGCCTTGCCCTCCAACATGTAGCAGGCCTGCTCGATGCCCGGGTGCGCGTGCGGCAGCGCGCCCTTGCCCTTCTCCACTTCGCCGACCAGCACCTCGAGCTGCTTCGCTCCCACGGTCTCGGGCGCGATCATGCGGAAGTTGCGGGTGCCGACGTGGTTTGCGGGGGAATAGGGATTAACGTCGGATTGCTTTACGTGGTACTTGCTCATGCTTTCTCCTCAGCGATTAGCCAACGCGCTTCTCGAACTACTTCTTCGCGTAACTCACGCCCAGCCCCGCTCGCGCGTCCTGCTGGATGCCGTACTGGGGGATCGGGTAGCGCAGGCCGTTTTTGGCCAGCGCCTCCATCCCTTCGATGGCCTTGGGCAGGTATTCGGGCGGCAGCGCCATGAGGAGCTCGTCGTCGAGCACACCGCCATAGCGGCGCTCGGCATAGCACGGCAGCGAGAGGCTCGGCGTGCGCGTCTTGAGGGCCCTGCCCCAGGAATCCGCGCACGAGGATTCGCCGACCACGCCCCAGTCGAAATTTTTGTAGCCCGCCCACTGGAGGCCGTTGATGAAGATGATCATCTGGCCGGGCGTTGCGTAGAAGAGGCAGATGTCGGGGGGATTGAGTCTTTCGGAGGTCAGCGGCGAAACGGCCATCGCCTGGTACTTGCCCGAGGCGACGACGTGCATCGCGGCCTGATGGTTGGCTGCGTCGACTGGCGTGGCGTACCAGACACCGGCGTAGCGCTTGCCAGCGCGCCATTCTTCGTCCTGCGGGTGCAGGCCGATGACTGCACCGCACTGGTCGCCCACGAGATCGGCCCGCGTGATGCCCACGGTCCATCCGAGCCGTGCGCCCTGCGCGACGATCTGGTCGGTGGTGTGGATCGACTGCGGCCGGCGGATGCGCGGAATGGCCTCCATCTCGGCCACCGTCTCGAACAATTTCATCCCGAACGGATTCGTCCTCAGCCTCAGCAGGCGGTTGAGGCTGTCGACGATCTGCGTCCAGTTAAAAGGGGCCAGGCTCATTCAGGTGATTCCGGCCTTGACGCGCTTGGCGGCGATGCGCTCGATGCTCTTGTGCTTGTCGACGATGAAGCGCACGTGCCTGGCGCGGCCGCATTCCTCGATGATGTCGCGGGCGACGATTTCGAAGGTGACGCGGCGGCGGTCGACTTCGGTGATCCTGGCTTCGATGGTCACGACCATGCCCGCGGGCGTGGCGGCGAGGTGGTCGATGGTTACATGCGCGCCCACCGAATCCTCGCCTTCGTCGAGGTGGCGCAGCAGCAGGTCGCGGCAGGTGTATTCCATGTCGCTCACCATGCGCGGCGTGGCATACACCGCGTTCTCGGGGCCCATGAAGGAGATGCAGCGCTCGTCGTTGATTTCGATCTGCCTGGTGATCGAGTCGCCTGGGGCGAGTGAGGCTTTCATGTCTCTATCCTTTGTCGTTCAGGAGTGATTCGAGCACCGCCTGAGGGCTCGCGTTGATGGCTTTTTCGAGGTCGACGGCCTCCTCTCCCGGCACGCGCACGCGCGTGAAGGTGTGGCCTTCGTACTTGAGGGGGCGCGTGGCATCGAGCCCCATCTTGGCGCTCATGCCGTCGATACGCCCCGTAAGCGTAGTCGATGGGTCGAGCGGCGAGCCCTGCGCGCCGGCCACCACGACGAGGTCGCGGTCGGCCTGGAAGCGCGTCGCCACGGCCCACTCGACTTCGGTGGGATTGTGCACGTCGACATCATCGTCGACCACGGTAACCTGCTTGAGATCGAAGTGCGAGCCGAAGGCGGCCATGATCACGTTCTTGGCCTCGGACTCGCGGCGCTTCTTCATCTTGACGTAGAGGTGGTATCGGCACGTGCCGCCTAGCGACAGGTGCGCGTCGAGCACGTTCGGGAAGCTGCGCTGGAGCAGTCCCAGAATCGTCGCCTCGCGCGGGATCGCGCCGAGCATGAGGTGCTCGAGCTCGGCCGGCACGATGGTGTGCCAGATGGGATTGCGGCGATGCGTGACGCGGTCGACTTCGATGACCTGGTTCTGCCCCGCGGGACTGTAGGTCCTGGGAAATTCGCCGAACGGGCCTTCGAGCTCGCGCACGTTGGGCAGCACACGGGCTTCGATCACGATCTCGGCATGGGCGGGAACGCGAATTTCGCTGCCGACGCACTTCACGACTTCGAGCGGCGCGCCGTGCAGGGACCCTGCGATCTCCAACTCGTCCTGGTCGATCGGCACCACCGCCTGCGAGGCGAGGATCGTGAGCGGATCGGCGCCGATCACGATTGCGATCGGCAGCGCCTCGCCCTTCTCCTCAGCCATCGTATGGAAAGCCCAGAGGTGGCGCGGCAGGATCAGCGCCTGCAACCTTCGCCCGTCCTTGACCTGGATGCGCTGGATCGAGACGTTCTGCGCTCCGGTGGAGGGACTGCGCGCAACGATGACGCCGGCCGTGATGTACTGCGCGCTGTCATGCTCGTTATGGCGCGGGATCGGGAAGAGCTTGAGGAGGTCGGGCTTCTCGACCACGACCTGCTGCGCGGGCGCCTTCGATGCGGGGACTTCGGTCCACTTCGTCGGCTTCTCCGAAGCATCGCGAAAAGCAGCGAGCAGTTCGGCCTCGTCGGTCCCCATGGCCTCGGCGATCCACGCGCGCGCGGCAACGTACCCCGAGACCACCGAAACAGAATGACCTGCGGGCCTGGGAAACAGCACGGCCTGCCGGCCGTCGAGCTTCTTGGCGATCGCCGCGATTTCGTACTCGAGCGACACGCCTTCGCGCGCCACTGCAAGGCGATCTGTCGCGGCCAGGTGCTTCAGCCAGCCGCGCAGACTGCGCGCGTGCAGGGGCGAGACGCGCTTTCTCCCCTCTGCCACTTACGGCGCCTCGAAGCCGGCGCGTTCCAGGGCGACCTTGGATTCGGCTTTTTCCATAGTGATTCCTACTTGACCAGCAGCACCGGCACTGTCGCGCTGTGCAGGACCTTGTTGGCCACCGAGCCCAGGACAAGGCTCGCAGCCGCGCCCAGGCCGCGCGTGCCCATGCAGATCAGCTCGCACTTCTCGTCGGTCGCATGCTGGGCGATCAATTCCTCGGGCTGCCCGACAAGGATCGCATCCGAGTGCGGGATCCGGGCCGCGTCGAGCATCTTCTTCGCCTCGGCCAGCGCCTGCTCGCCCTCTTCCGTGTAGTACTTTTCCAGCGCCTCCTTCGACGGGCCGTGGCCGAATGCGCCCCCGACCTTGGGTACCGGCAGGTGCACGAAGACGAGGTGCACCTTGGGCGGCTCCTTGAACCAGTTTGCATGCGAAATGATGCTCGACACCGCATTGAGGGAATGCTTCGAACCGTCTACCGCCAGCAGGATGTTCATCTTCCGGGCCTCCCTTTTTCTTGGACTGGCTGATTTTACGGTATGGGTGTCGCGGATTGCCGCCTTTGATTCGTCTCGTTTCACGCGCGGCGCGGCACTAAGCCGGATAGCGAACAGACGCCGCCCCGGGCCGCGTCCACCCTCGTGCCACCGAATCAGGAAGGAATTCCATGCCCCACTTTCATGCAGTCGTCTGGATGGACCATGCCGAAGCCCACGTGCTCCAGTTCACCTCCGACGAGGTCGAGAAGGCCGTCATCCATTCAAAGGGCAAGCACCGCCAGATCCATCACCGCAGCGGCAAGCCCGGCAGCGGCAAGGCGCCCGAGGACCTCGAGTATTTCAAGAGCGTGATCGATTCGCTCTACGGCGCCCAGCAGGTCCTGCTGACCGGGCCGGCCAACGAGAAAAACGAGTTCAAGAAGCACCTCGATGCGCACTCGAAGCCACTCGCCGCCCGCATCGTCGCGGTGGAAACCTCGGACCACCCGACCGACGGCGAGCTCCTCCAGAAGGCGCGCAAGTACTTCGTGGCAACCGGCAGCCTGCAGGCAGCCCGCTAGGGGAATACTGCCATTATCCAGGCAAGGTCCGCTCCTGTAGCGGCGAGCATGGCGAAATGCTGCCATCGACGCCGGCTCACCCGGTGCTGTCATAGCGCCGGGCAATGGCGCGAATTGCCAGAATCGATTTGCCCCGTCGCCTGAGCGCGCTTACATTCGGAGCACCGCCCTGCCATAAGAACAACCACATGACCGCAGCTTCAACGCCGAACTCACCCGAAGGCAGCCTCGAAGCCCCGACCCGGCACCCGCTCGACTGGAAGAACCCCGATTTCTGGGACCAGGCGAGCCTCGACAAGGAACTGGCGCGGACCTTCGACATCTGCCACGGCTGCCGCCGCTGCGTGAATTTGTGCACCGCCTTCCCGACGCTGTTCGATCTCGTCGACGAAAGCTCCACGATGGAAGTCGACGGCGTCGACCCGAAGGACTTCGGCAAGGTCGTCGACCAGTGTTACCTCTGCGACATGTGCTACATGACCAAGTGCCCGTACGTGCCGCCCCATCCGTGGAACCTCGATTTCCCGCACCTCATGCTCCGGGCCAAGGCGGTGAAATTCAGGAACGGGGACGTGACCTTCCGCGACCGGCTGCTGACTTCGACCGATGCGGTGGGCAAGCTCGCGACGATTCCGGTCGTGGTGCGGGTGGTGAACGCGGTGAACAAGAATCCCGCCGCGCGCGGCGTGATGGACAGCGTGCTCAAGGTGCACCAGGATCGCCGGCTGCCCGAGTATGCGAGCCGCAAGTTCCGTCCGAATGCGGCCGAAAGCCACCCTTTCCCCGTGAAGGAAGGCAAGAACACGCCCGGCAAGGTGGCGATTTTCTCGACCTGCTACATCAACTACAACGAGCCCGGCATCGGCCACGACCTGCTCGCGATCCTCGAGCACAACGAGATCCCCTATGTGCTGGTCGAGAAGGAAGCCTGCTGCGGCATGCCCAAGCTCGAGCTCGGCGACCTCGAGTCGGTGCAGAAGAACAAGGAGGCGAACATCCCTGTCCTCGCGAAGGTTGCGCGCGAAGGGTATGCCATCCTCACGCCGATCCCCTCCTGCACGCTGATGTTCAAGCAGGAGCTGCCGCTGATGTTCCCGGAGGATCCCGAGGTCATTGCCGTGCGGGACGCGATGTTCGATCCGTTCGAGTACCTCGTTCTGCGCAACCGCGATGGGTTGCTCAAGACGGATTTCAAGACGGAGCTCGGCAGCGTCTCGTATCACATCCCCTGCCACTCACGCGTGCAGAATGTCGGGCAAAAGACGCGCGAGATGCTGCAACTCGTACCAGGCACCTCGGTGAACACGGTCGAGCGCTGCGCCGGCCACGACGGCACATGGGGCGTGAAGACGGAATACTTCGAGAACTCGATGAAGATCGGCCGGCCCGTGTTCCGGATGATGGGCGCGCATCCCAAGGGCGGTTCGCCGGATTTCATCAGCTCCGACTGCCCGATCGCGGCACGGCACATCGAGCAGGGAATCGAGGCGCAGGCGGCTGGCGGAACGGATTCCGGCGCAGCGACTCCGACGAAAACGGCGGAGAAAGCACATCCGATCTCGCTCGTGCGCCGCGCGTACGGGGTTTGACAATGGCTTCGCTTGTTTCATTGGCGCGCACGGAAGACGGCGTCGCGCGGCTCACGATCGACCACGCAGTGAAGGCGAACTCGCTCTCGCGCGAGCTGATGACCCAGATGATCGACACGCTTGGCTCATTGGCGGCCGATGAGTCTCTGCGCGCGCTGGTAGTCACCGGTGCCGGGGGCAAGAGCTTCATCGGCGGGGCAAACGTCGACGAGATGGCGGCGGTGGACCGCGATGGCGGCCGCGCATTCATCACGCTCGTGCATCGCACCTGCGATGCGGTCAGGAAAGTGCCGGTTCCCACGATCGCGCGCATCCAGGGGCATACGCTGGGCGCGGGAGTCGAATTTGCCGCGGCGTGCGACATCCGCATCGCTTCGCAGGGCTCGGTCTTTGCGATGCCGGAAGTTCGGCTCGGGATTCCTTCGGTCGTGGAGGCCGTGCTGCTCCCGCGGCTCATCGGGTGGGGACGCACGCGGCTCTTGCTGCTGACCGGGCGCTCGATCGACGCAGCGACCGCGCTCGACTGGGGCCTGGTCGAAGAGGCGGTCCCGGCTTCCGGGCTCGACGCGGCGGTGGACCGCTGCCTGGCGGAGATCCTCGCGAGCGGCCCGCAGGCGGTGCGCCTGCAGAAGCGCCTGATCGATTCATGGATGGACACGAACACCGATCGCGCGATCGACGCCAGCATCGAGGAATTCGCGGCGTCGTGCGCCGCCGGCGAGAAGGACCAGCGCATGGGCGCGCTGATCAGGCAAAGGCAGGCCAGGAAGAAGCCGGCGTAGCGCGCCTGGCTAGTCCAGCCTCAGTCTTTTCCCGGGCGTTTCGCCCTGCCCGGCAGCGTGAACCGGAACGTCGATCCGGTGCCGGGGTGGCTTTCGAGGTCCACTTTGCCGCCGTGGGCCTCGACCATGGTCTTGACGATCGCGAGGCCCAGCCCGGTCCCGCCTTCGCTGTCCGGCCCCATTTCACCCTTCTCGAACACTTTCTCGATCAATTCTTTCGAGATCCCCGTGCCGTTGTCGATGACGGCGCACTCGACCTCCCCGCCCGCTCCGGCCGCCTTGGCCTCGATGTGGATTTCCCCTCGGGGCGTGTAGCGGATCGCATTGGCGATCAGGTTCTGCAGGACGCGCTTCAGCGCGTCCGCGTCCGCGTAGACGACCAGTTCGTCATGCACCTTGTTGTAGAGGCGCGTGCTGTCCGTCCCGTCGACGGGGAGAAGGTCGTGGATGAGCGATTCGACGAGCGGCCACAGGTCCAGCTCCCGGCGCTCCAGCTTTACCCCCATTTCGGTGCGCAGGCTGGCATTCTCCTCGAGGACCTGGCTGACCAGCCTTTCAAGGTGCTGCACGTTGCGGCGCAGGGCGTTGAACATTCGCGCCGCATCGGCGCCGCTTGCGCCGACCGGGTGGGTGCGCTCGAGGACTTTCCCGACGAGCGAGATTGCGTTCAGGGGCGTACGCAGGTCATGGGCTACGAAAGCGAGGTATTCCTCGCGGCGATTCTGCACGTCGAGCGCGCGCTGCGTGGCGTAGGCCTGCACCGCCAACCCGATCGCTCCGTCGAAAACCCGGTTCAGGATCTGGAAGGCCTTGCCCTGCAGGCTGAGCTGGTGGCTGTCGACGAGGTCGTGGATGCAGCCGCGCAGGATGTTGTACTCGGAAACGACTTCCTCGATGTCGAAGCCGTCCTTCACGCGCTGCAGTCCATGGGCCGGCGGGCTGCCGTCCTTGAGGGCGTTCAGGATGGTTTCGTTCGACCCCGCGCGCAGGGCGGCGACCAACTCGTCCAGCAGCGACGGGACATGGTCGTTCAGCGTCGGCGTGTCCAAGTTGCGGGCGGAGGGCATCTGGCACACCTGCGAGCGCCACTGCATCAACAGCGATTCGCGGTGGGTTTCGATGAGGGATGCGAGGTTGTCCAGGTCTTTGTTGCTCATCTCGCCTCCTGACGAGGGCAATGCCACCTGCGAAAAGGCAGGAAGGCAGCGCACGTATTTTTGCGGTTGCCGGCTTTCTGCTCAGTGCGATGACTTACAGAGAAAATAAGGGCGAAAAAAAAGCCCAACCTCGCTGAGGTTGGGCTTTTTCTTCGATATGGCCTGGCGGTAACCTACTTTCGCATACGCAATTGCACACTATCATCGGCGCAAACTCGTTTCACGGTCCTGTTCGGGATGGGAAGGCGTGGTTCCAAGCTGCTATGGCCGCCAGATTGGCTCTGGACTCGACGCGTCGCGCGCAATGCGCAGCGACGGTCAGTCGCGATTCGGGAGAAGTAAAGCTTGGGTGATGCGGTTTCAAGCGCCCACCGGAGTCGCGTATCACAATCCAAACGCGCGATGCTCACGGTTATAGGGTCAAGCCTCACGGGCAATTAGTACCGGTTAGCTCAAGGCCTTACAGCCCTTGCACACCCGGCCTATCAACGTCCTGGTCTAGGACGACCCTTTAGGGAGGTCAAGCCTCCGGGAAGTCTCATCTTAAGGCAAGTTTCCCGCTTAGATGCTTTCAGCGGTTATCTTTTCCGCACATAGCTACCCGGCGATGCCACTGGCGTGACAACCGGTACACCAGAGGTGCGTCCACTCCGGTCCTCTCG
>ENA-ORBV01004120-ORBV01004120.1-microbial-mat-metagenome-genome-assembly--contig:-NODE-4120-length-28308-cov-14.904644_pt1 | contig 28308 bp, 27 predicted proteins | sample MGYA00237777_ERZ505514 | MGnify/ENA primary metagenome ERZ505514 (study PRJEB26160, sample SAMN06269048) | microbial mat metagenome | isolation source: Oligotrophic lake microbial mat | place...
CAGGGCTACTACAAGATTCTGCCTTGTTGTGCGCGGTTGGCGAAAGCCCCGTCACTTCAGTGCGGGGTTAGCTTACTAGATTATTTCGTTAAGTTACAAGCATGTCGCAAATCATTGTTGGAGAGATTGAAGGAATCGAGTCTGCCCTTCGCAGATTCAAGAAAAAAATTCAGAAAGCAGGACTGTTAGCGGATATTCGTCGCTGCCAGTATCATGAAACTACAGGCGAAAAGCGGAAACGCAAGGCGGAAAATGCGAAGAAGCGCGGTCGTTTTCATCGTTAGGAACATGAATGGAACAAGAATCTTATTACAACCAAGGCTTAGAAAAAGCAAAAGCTGGGGATTATCAAGCTGCGGTTAACCATTTTAGTCGGGCTTTGCAAGAAGATCCTGAGTTTGCTGAAGCCCATTACAGACGAGGCTTGGCTCTATTCGATCTGGGCGATCGACAGGGTGCAATCGCTGACTATACCAGTGCGATCGAAATCCAACCGAGTTTGATTGCCGCTCACTTTGGTCGAAGTTTGGTCAGACTGGGGATTAAAGATATTCAGGGCTCGATCGAAGATGCCAAGCAAGCGATTAGCATTGATTCTAGTTATGTGTCGGCATATCGACTATTGGGCAAGGCTTACGAGCAAATTAATCATATTGCCACTGCCATTGGTTATCACGAGCAAGCCGCTACGCTGTATTTACAGCAACAAGATGAGATAAATTGCCGCCGATGTTTAGAGAGCATTAAGCAGTTAAAGACGTTATTACCACCTTCGGCTGAGGATTTTTTCACCCAGATCGTCCAGAAGGTGAAGGCAGGTGAATATCCTAAGGCTTTAGCGGATCTGAATTTTTTGATCCAGACCGATCCCAAAAATGCCAAAGCTTACTGTATGCGTGGAGTGGTGCTGTGTCGTTTAGGTAATCAGCGTGAGGCGATCCAAGATTTGAATCTGGCGATCGATTTCGATCCAGATGATCCTGAGGTCAGAATGAGTCGGGCGATGATTCGGGCTGAAATTGGCGATCCTCAGGGCGCAGTTGATGACTTTAGCCAATTGTTACAAGATACGCCGAAGTGGGTGGAAGCATATGTCGGTAGGGGTTTAGCTCATTCTAAGTTAGGTGATTATCGTCAGTCGATCGAAGATTTTTCGCGAGCAATTAGCTTAAAGTCAGATGATCCGAACCTTTATGGCGATCGAGCGGTGGCGCGGCAAAAGTTTGGTGATTTTCAGGGTTCGATCGCCGATTATCAACAAGCGGTGAATATGTGGCTCGATCGAGGTAACTGGACAAGCTACCAACAAGGCTTAGAGCAAATTAAAAATCTCAGAGTAGCCCTGCAAAAGCAGCAACAGCAGCAGTTCCAAGAAGCAGCGAGAGCATTCCAGACGACACAATCTTTGGAATTTTTTCCCAGCATCGAAGTCCAGAATCAACTTTTATCACTGGTCGGCGGTAATTTAGAAATAGCCCAAAGACTGATCGACATTGCCAGACAAGACTACCCTGATATGACTGAAGAATGGTACTGGAAGAAGGTAATTTTTGATTTGGAAGGAGATAGGAATTAACCCTCACTCCATCAGAAGATCACGTATACACAATTCTCTGTTAATGTTCCAACTTATCTAGCCCCCTAAATCCCCCAGAATTGGGGGATTTAGGGGGCTAGGGGGCGGTTCGACGGAAATAGAACCAGTTAGTGAAAAATATCTTTCATACCGCGCAGTTTGGTGAATACTCTAAGTGGATCTGAGTAGTTGGTGGCTGACTTGAGGGCAGTCCGATCCCATCGCAGAAAGGGATTAGTTTGTTTCTCTAGACCAATCGTGCTGGGAATAGTTGGCTCGAAGTTTTTACGAGCGGCGGTCACAGCCACCATCCTCGCTTGCAGATCGAGATTATCGCCATCCACAGTTAGCGCGAACCTAAGGTTGTTGAGCGTGTACTCGTGAGCGCACCAGACGCGGGTTTCGTCAGGCAAAGCCCGCAATTGGCTGAGCGAGTCCAACATCTGAGTGGGTGTGCCATCAAATATCCTGCCACAGCTACCTGCAAACAAAGTATCACCACAGAACAGATCGCCCGACTCAGCAAAGTAATAAGCGATATGAGCATAGGTATGTCCAGGCACAAATAGCACTTCGGCAGTGCAGTCACCAAATTTCACTCGATCTCCATGTTTGAGAAAAACTTGCTGCTCTGGGATTCTGCCTCGATCGAATTCACCACCATAGATCGTGATCTGGGGAAATTTTTGGAGCAATGATCGATTAGCCCCAACATGATCGGCGTGATGATGGGTGTTGAAAATCGCCACTAGAGGCGCACCAAGCTGTTTGAGCTTTTGTAATACTGGTTCTGGGACAGCAGGATCGACCACCGCCGCCATATTTCGCTCAGGGTCATGCAGCAAAAAAATGTAATTGTCAACCAGTGCTGGCAACCGATAAATGTCCATAATCTAGCTCCTTGGGTGGTTCGCGACTGATTTCTAGCTTGATTTTTAACTCAACATTGCCGTACATTCCAAAATCAGTTTTTGATTAACCAAAGCATGAGGCTGGATTTCGAGCGCTTTACGAAAAGCTTGAATGGCTTCGGGATAACTTGCGATCGCGGCATAACACAAGCCGATACCATGCCAAGCCCCAAAATGCGCTGGATTAAGCTGAACTGCCATCTGACAGTCAGCTAGAGATTTTTGATATTGACCGATGGTGAAATAGAGGACGGCGCGACGATTCCAAGCTTCGGCAAAATCAGGCTGATCTTGGACGATATCGGTCAGCAAAGCTTCAGCCTGAGTAACTTCACCTGCATCCAAAAGATTCTGGCTGCGAATTAGTAATTCCAAACCATATGCGCCCTTTTGCTGAAACCAGATTTGCCAAAGCTCTTGGGTGGCATTACTGCGGACACTCTCATCGGGATTTTTCAGGTCTGCTAATAGAATCTCAATAGATGAATTTTGCATAAAGATCATTCGATCGCTGAATAGCCTATTCAATCCTACCTCTTCGTTCTAAATCTAGTGTTAAGTCGTTATCGGCAGGAAGTCGATCGCTAAAGGCTTCCAAAAACTTTCTGACGGGTCGATCGAACTGGGGAAACTCAAACTTAGCATCGCCCTCGGCAAGTTCTGCCCAAAAGTAGCGCAGATTGGGGGTGATTGTTGCGGCGATCGACAGGTCAAGACTCAGGGGTGGCTTGGTTAGCAGCTTCATCATAAACGGATGACTTCGATCGCCCATCCATTCTCGTGAGAAGTGTTGAAGATTGGGAAAGTCTGGCACTGAGGTCACACGGTGCGATCGAATCTGAAGTTTCCCATCAGCATAGGTGAGAATGCGATAGGGATGAGGATAGCTGACAATCGAACCTGTAGTGATGTCATAAAGATCGGATCGATCGCTATAGGCAACATCCTGAACATGCAAATGTCCTGTAAAAACCAGTCGTACTCCCGCTTGATGCAACAGATCACATAATCGATCGGTATTGCTCAGCATATAGCGTCGCCCTAGGGGGTTACTTGCCTGTCCTGGCATATGCTCCACCACATTGTGATGAATCATCACCATAATCAGTTCATCTGGATCTTGACTTCTAGCTCGACCCAACACAGACTCCAACCAGTTCAACTGCGCTTCATCCATACCGCTAATCTGCTTTCGATCGGGATCAAATTGATTGGAATTTAGCCCAATCAGCCTCACGCCAGCAAAAATCTCACGCTCGTAATACAGTCGTTCAGGATCGGCATAGCCAAACTTGGCATAGTGCGGCGCAAACTGGTCTAAGCTTTCCACGCTTGGGACATCATGATTTCCAGGAATCACATACACAGGATAAGGCAGTTGCGCTAGTCGCTCGGCCAACCAAGCATGATTTTCAGGCTCACCGTGCTGGGTTAAATCTCCAGGTAGCAGGAGAAAATCTAGATCGAGTACGGCTAGATGCGACAGCACCACCTCAAGTGCAGGGATACTAACTTCGACTAAATGAAACCGCCCAGGATGATCCCAAATTGTCTGAGGTAAGGCAATATGCAAGTCAGATACGATCGCAAATTTAAAACTTTTCGGCAAAATAGACCCCAAATTCAGCCCTACAAGATATTCATCCGTTAACATTTTAGCTAAAAGATCAGTTCCACATCCAACTGTTTGAGATCGATTAGGTAAAACTTACCCCCAGTTGCGGTATGAGTAGAGACGGCAAAGAGATGATTGGATATAGGCGCGATCGAGGCAATAGTTCCATCTAAATTCAACCGCCCTGCACTCTGACCATTAGAGTCGTATAACCCTAAAATTCCCGATTCAGAACTTACAGGATCGGTTTGACCTGCAATCGCATATCCCCAAGCAGCAGTCGCTACTAGAGTTGGCGTGAAATCTAATACAACTTGGCTCAATCGAAATGGTTTTAGATCGACCAGCAACAGATGCATCGGATTTTGTTGTTCGATCAATAACAAGCGATTGGCAATAGAACTAGATTTAGCTTGAGCGATCGACACAGGTAAAAGGAAGTTTCCCATCACATTACCGCGCCTTGATACAACCGTAATCTTGCTACCTGTAGCATCAGGCTTTTGGCTAATTACAGCTAAATGATGTCGATCGATCGTCGCGATTGCCTTGATTTTTTCGTCGCCAAATGACAATTTCTTTACCTTCCCATAGACTAAATTCTTCACTTCCAAGGTGTGATCGATCGATGCCGCCGCCCAGTTTGCCTGAGGTGAAATTGTCCAGAGAAAATCTTGATTAAATCGGAAAATCGCCGTATTCTTCTCCGCCAAACGATAGACGGATCTCGATGTCGCCACAAATTTCTGATGGTTTTCGATCGATAGATTAGTAATATCTGTATTGAACTTTAATAATGGCTCTGATTGAGCAGGATTTGATAAAGGATGTCGTTGGAGCTGAAATCTCAAAGCACTATAAATATAAGAACCTCCGTCACCAGCTAGAGCCACTATCCTTGCCTCGACTGACTGTTGAGCAATGCACTCAGAGCTAGAAGCAGGTAAGTCGATCGAATTATCAGCATTGGGAACAGACCTAACATCAGGATCTAGATTGCGATCTAAACTCATCTCTAAAGCATAGCTAGCAAACTCCTCTGAACTCATCACACTCAGCAACTCCTGCCGCATCTGTGACGCATTCGCATAACGCTTGCCAGGAAGTTTTTGGAGAGCTCTGATTAAGATCGCTTGTAAAGGCACAGGGATACGATCTGGAATTTCCACTCGCTGGTTGAGATGCGCCACCATCAACTCTGAAGGCTTACCAGAAAAAGGACGTTCTTGGCATAATAGCTCGTACAAAATCACCCCAACAGCATAGAGATCGGATGACACCGAAAACTGCCCATAAAACCGTTCGGGAGCCATATAACCAGGCGACCCCGTTGCACCCGACTTCTCGATTTCTTGACTCAACCGAGCAATGCCAAAATCAGACACCTTCGCCCGCCATCCAGTCGGTGTTAGCCGTAGCAAGACATTTTCAGGCTTGACATCACAGTGAACAATATTAGACTTGTGAGCGTTTTCCAGTCCTGCCAAAATATCAATTACTAATTGCAGGGACTGCCCCAGCCCCAGTTGGTAATTGGGATTCATCACATCCCTCAGCGTGCCAGCTTCACAATACTCCATCACCAGATAGCGAGTCCCCCGACTATGCTCTAAAGCGATATAAGACACAATATTCTCGTGCTGCAACGACAGCAAGAACCGCAACTCCCGTAAAAGTTGACTGGTGGGAAATCTCTGCTGATCTAGTTCTTTTAAAGCCACTAAACCACCCGTCTTGCGATGACGCGCACAGAATACCCTGCCAAATTGTCCTCTGCCCACTAAACCCAAAATGCGATATTTAGAAGGCTGTACGAATTGCTTTGCAGTCATATTGGCAATACTGGGTGTTTTTCGATCATACCTACGCAAACTGACTAGATTAAATTGTTAACATTTCGTTGCAATCTCGTTGCTAGAACGGTCAAAGTTCTAGATATGATAGATATTAGATACTATACAAAATGTAATGTAGTTAGCGCACAAGCCTTTGCAAAGCTTACCCTTACTAAATGCTAGCCCTAAAAAGCTGGATCTAAAAGGTCAAATGCGTTTGCAGTCAACTATTTAATTTTTGATTACTAGAGCAAACAAGGGAAAACAGTTAAATATGAGTCAGGCTTCCATATCCGATAATGTACCCAGCATGGGTCGCCGCCAATTCATGAATCTTCTGGTTGGTGGCTCAATTGGTGCCACTGTTTTGGGTGCGTTGTACCCAGTGGTGCAGTATTTTGTTCCACCATCTAGTGGTGGTGGTGGTGGTGGCGTGAATGCCAAAGACGCTTTGGGTAACGATGTGATCGCATCACAATTTCTAGGATCGCACCAAGTGGGCGATCATGTCCTAGCACAGGGCTTAAAGGGCGATCCAACATACTTGGTGGTCACAGATAATAAAGAAATTGCCTCTTTTGGTCTTAATGCCGTTTGTACTCATTTGGGCTGCGTTGTGCCTTGGAATGCTGCTGAGAACAAGTTTATGTGTCCTTGCCACGGTTCGCAATATAACAGCGAAGGTAAGGTAGTGCGTGGGCCGGCTCCTCTGTCTTTAGCTCTGGTACACACCCAAGTTACAGATGACAAGGTGCAATTCTTGCCTTGGACAGAAACTGATTTCCGTACTGATGAATCCCCTTGGTGGGCATAGAGAATTATGAGCTACAAGACTTAGACTGCCCTTTAAGCTCAAATTCAAACTTAAACTTAAATTACTTTAAAGATGAAGAAAACTTTTTTGCTGATTGCTGCGGCCCTAATACTTTTGAGTAATGTATTTGTGGTATCTCCTGCTCAGGCTTATCCCTACTATGCCCAGCAGGCTTACGAAAATCCTAGAGAAGCTACAGGTAAGATTGTCTGTGCTAACTGTCACCTAGCTCAAAAAACGACGCAGCTAGAACTACCCCAAGCTGTTGAACCAAATACAGTATTTGAAGCTGTGGTCAAAATTCCTTACGATCACAATATTCAACAAGTTCTGGCTGACGGTACTAAAGGTGGCTTGAACATCGGCGCGGTGCTAGTTCTGCCCGAAGGCTTCAAGATTGCACCTGAAGATCGCCTTTCGGAAGAATTAAAAGAAAAGACCAAAGACATTTATTTCCAACCTTACAGCGACACCAAAGAGAATATCGTGCTGGTGGGACCGATTTCTGGGGATGATTACTCTGAGATTGTTTTCCCTGTGTTGTCGCCCGATCCTTCTACCGATCAGAGCGTACATTTTCTTAAGTATGCCGTGCATGTCGGTGGTAATCGCGGTCGCGGTCAGATCTATCCTGCTGGTAACAAGAGCAGCAATGCTGAGTACACAGCTTCGATCGCAGGCACGATCGCCAAGATTTCTGATGTTGCCCCTAACGAAGATGAAGGCACTTACGGTGGCTATGAGGTCACAATTCAGCCTGAAACTGGCAATCCTGTCGTAGAAAACATTCCTGCTGGGCCGACTTTGGTTGTAACTGAAGGTCAAGCTGTTACGGCTGGTGCACCGTTGACGATCAACCCCAATGTTGGCGGCTTTGGTCAAGCTGAGGGCGAAATTGTTCTGCAAGATCCCAGACGAATTCAGTGGTTGCTAGCATTCTTTGCGGCGATTACGGTATCCCAAATTCTTTTGGTGCTGAAAAAGAAACAGTACGAGAAAGTCCAAGCGTTTGAACAGAATTTCTAGTCCATCTCAAACTAAGTATTTTGAGCAGGCATTTTGCCTGCTTTTTTATTGCCTATTCGATCGACTTAAACAAGAAAAAGAATTATTGTCGTAAGTGGTTGAAGACGTGCTAACATCTAACTTGTCTAAATTTTGGGTCGATGCCCGAGTGGTTAATGGGGGCGGACTGTAAATCCGCTGGCTACGCCTACGCTGGTTCAAATCCAGCTCGGCCCATTTTAAATTAAATAGATAATTATTTTCTCCCAGGCAATCGCTTGGGAGATTTTTATGTGACATACTCTCACGCTGCGGCTGGCTAGTTTCTAATAGTTTGCCGAGCCTTCGATCTTTTGCGCTAATTGCCTCTGCACTCTTACAGTCTAAATTCGCTTTCGGTGAACTTAGGCGTTAGGCAGCATTTTGCGACTAGCTGACTGCTAACTCATTGCATGTTTATTGCCTAGCAGCAATGCTTTATCTCCAAAAAATATAGGCAGTTAATTCATGCCGTGACCAGAAACTGTCACTGCTGTGTGATTTAGACTCTAGAACAGCAACATTGTAAGGCGTGATAGGACTAGGCGTTCTGACTACAGATGTAATAACTATTTTTTTGCTTTCTGGATTAAATCGCAAATCGGTTAGGAAAGTGCTGGGAATACCTGACAGATTTGAAATAAGTTCCTGCCGAACTTGCTGCTCAAACTGTTGCTTTGCCAGTGATTTTTGAAAATTTAAGCCCAACAATACGATCAATGCAATTAATAGCCCAAAACTGACTCCATTCCGCAATAGTGATTTCTTAAATTCTTGATCGGGATTAATAATTTTATGATATCCATGCAACCACAAGACGACTGAAGCTGCCACCTGAATCGATACGAAATTAGTAAAAAATAGCAAAAACGCACCTGTAGCAAGCTGGGTACCACCCCGCACTAACAAGATGCTGCAGACCGAAAGAGGAGGGACGAGTGCAGTAGAGATCGCCACACCAACTAAACCTACACTTAGCCTTGGGGACACGGTAGCATAGGCACCAGCGGCACCACCTGCCAAGGCAATCACCAAATCCAGAAGATTCGGTGCTGTACGTGAAAAAATTTCTTTCCCGATTGGGGTATCCTGATGGATTTTGCCCACAATTGCAGCAACGATCAAGACGGTTAAGACTCCAGCAATTTCGGTTAAGAGTGCCTTGCGAAGGAGTGAGTTATCTCCTTCAACTAATCCCATTGCAATACCTGTGATCGGGCCAAGGAGCATCGCAATAATCATGGCACCGATGACAACGGCTGTACTGTATTATTGAGAATAGCAATGAGAGAATAAGCATTTCAGCCTTGTCTTATTGCGAAAAAATCGATTTTTAGAGATGCCCATAAGAAACTGTTAGCAATGAATCCTCTTCAATGTTCTGACGTACAGATAGGCGATAGTCACTTGTTTCGGATAGCATTTCGATCAATCTTGATTGCTAAATTGTTTCAGACGGTGAAATTTCCCCCATTGCTCGGAGAAGTGGCGTAATGGTTAAACCTTGAATGAAGATGGAGAAGGCAACCACTGCAAAGGATACCGTCACAATTTCATTTCGATAGGACAATTCAGGTGGCAAGCCTAGTGCTAGTGCTAAAGCCAGTGCGCCCCGCAATCCGCCCCAGAATAAAATATGCTGATGTGCTGGTTTTACCTGTAGGGTAGAACGCATAAAGAAGGCACAGCAAAAATAGGTTGAGACAGCCCGACCTAGAGTGACAAAGACAATTCCAATGACGATGGGTATCAGGACTGAGGTGAAATTCTGATGCGCCTCTAACATGCCCATCAGTAGAAAAATCAGAGAATTAACCACAAAGGCAGCGTATTCCCAGAAGGATTCAACTCCTTCTCTACCTTTGTCAGAAATGGCTCCGAGTGAACCGATATTACCGACAATCAATCCAGCCGTAAGGGTTGCCAATACCCCCGAAACATGAAGATGTTCTGCCAGCAGAAAAGAACCATAGGCTGCTATGACCGTGAAGGTAATTTCGACGAGAGGATCCTCAGTACGCCCCGCCAATGCCAAAACACTGCCTGCCAGCACTGCACCACAAGCCAAGCCCCCAATAATCATCACGCCTAAAGACTGGGCAATGCCAATCGGACTAATGTTGCCTCCCGTTGCGATCACGAGTGCAATTCCAAAAGCTACCGCAGCGGTACTGTCATTAAATAGACTTTCGGCTTCAACCAACTGCCGCAGTCGCCCATGAACGCCAGCCTCCTTGAATATTGCAATGACCGAAACTGGATCGGTAGCAGCAATTAGCACCCCAAATAGTAATGATGTAATCCAATCCCAATGACTGAGGTAATGCATTCCTAGCGTTGTAATTCCCGCCGATAAAACCACGCCCACTGTCGCTAAAAGCATTACAACTGGCAGATCTTTGCGAAGTTCCTTCCAATTTATATGAAAAGCAGCTTCAAAGATTAATGGTGGCAAGAATGCATTAAAAATAAGTTCTTTGGTCAATTGAATATTTGGTGCGAACGGGAGCAACGCCAAGACGATTCCAGCAAAGACTAGTCCAACACTGTAGGGCAACTGAAACCGCCGCGCCAACATTGCAACGACACCAGCGACGAGCAATAATAACTCGGCTTTTTCAATAGTTAACATAAGGCAATCCGATTCTGATGCTCTATTACTACAGGACGACTAGCCAAGTTTGGATCGGGCAGGTTTACTTGACAGTTTACTTGACATTAGATCAATACCGCTAGATTGTCAGTCAAGCGTACATTGAATGCTGTCCGAAGCATCTTGCCAATATCTTGAGCTTTTACCCTATCACTCGTTGTTCAAGTTTTTCAAAATCGGAGATTGAAACCTAAGTTTTTCGTTATTTGTCCTGTTTCCACAAGGAGCTGAAAACCCTATTCTGTCGTTGCAGATAATATTTTTCGGCATAACTTGAATATCGAGTATCAAGTATTTCTAAATACTGCTCTAATCGACCAGACAAAGCGGCATAACTTGTTATTAGACGGAAAGTTTGTTACAACTCAGCATCAAAAGATACAGAAGTAAGAGTTCAAAAGAGAGTAAAGATAGATAAGGTCTTGAAATAAACCGAGATGACAAGTATCAACCGAGAAATAATCGAAATAGCATATCAGCAAGGAATAGATGCATTAGTGGTGCTGATAGAGTCAATTGTCAAAGAACAAGGAAATCAGATAGAGAAATTAAGTCAACGAATAAAAGAGCTAGAGGGACAGAAAGCAAAGAGTAGTAAAAATAGTCACAAACCACCATCAGGAGATGGATTTGGGAAACAGACAAAAAGCCTGAGAAAAAAGAGCGAAAAGAAAACAGGAGGACAAGCAGGACATGAAGGTCAAAACCTAGCTTGGGAAGAGCAAGCAGACACAGTAGTTAAACATGAAGTAGAAGCATGTCGAGTCTGCGGAGAAAACTTAGAGGAGATAGTAGGAGAGATAGTAGAAAAGCGGCAAGTGCATGATTTGCCAGAGATCAAACTGCAAGTAACAGAGCATCAAACTGAGCGAAAAGTCTGCCCACACTGCGAATTAGCAACAATCAGTCAATTTCCAGAAGCAGTAAAAGATTGGGTACAGTATGGTGCGAGAGTAAAAGGAGTGGTGACATATCTAAATCAGTACCAGTTAATTCCAAGCCAACGCACCCAAGAATTAATGAAAGATGTGTTTGGATGTGCAATCAGCGAAGGCACAATCTACAACCAAGTCCAAAAATGTCACGAAGTTTTAGAACCAGTAGAACAAGAGATCAAGAAAAAGATACAAGAAGCAAGTGTAGCGCATTTTGATGAGACGGGAATCCGAGTAAAAGCTCGTGGTTGGTGGTTACATACTTCTAGTACAAAAACGCATACACACTACCAAATCCATCAAAAACGAGGGCAAGTGGCTATGGATGCCAATGGCATATTACCTGATTTCAAGGGTAAAGCCGTGCATGATGGCTTCAAAAGCTATAGCCAATATAAATGTGGTCACTATCTTTGTAACGCACATCATCTCAGAGAGCTAATTTTCATTCATGAGCAGTTTCATCAGTCTTGGGCGGAGAAGATGCTCGAATTTCTCTGTAAGGTTAACAATTTCGTGAAACAAGCAAAGCTTGAAGGTAAATCGGCAATAGATTCATCAGTGGTCAGTGAATTTGAGGCGGATTTTCAAACCATTCTTGACCTTGCTTACAAGTCTAATCCTGAACCCGAAACCGTCAAAGCTAGAGGTAGACCGAAACGAACTAAACCACTCAATTTAATCCGTCGCCTTGATTCCTATCGTGCCCAAGTTTTGGGCTTCATGTACGATTTTGAGATCCCGTTTGACAACAATCTTGCCGAACGTGATATCAGAATGACCAAGCTTAAGCAGAAGATTTCAGGTGGATTTCGCTCAGAATCTGGGGCTTATGCTTTTGCTCGAATTCGCGGGTATATTTCTACTCTCAAAAAGCAAGGGCTTAGTATATTGGTCGCTCTTACAAATGTCTTTCGCAATGATCCTCTTTTTGTCTGATTCTTTTTGACCTGAGTTGTTACATATAATGAAGAAATAGTGCAATACTCCTAGTCACCCAAAACCCATCCTATTTGGAACATCGATAGATTCATGCGATCGGGTGAGTGGATAGAATAATTGTTAATCTTGGGAAATCAGAGAAATATTATTGTTGCTTACTCTTATATTTAGGCTATATTCGTAAGACTCCTACAATCATCAACCTATTTATGGGGGCAAGTTATGTCTAACGAATCTTTAAAACCTGATATCTATTCACTTCAGCAATCTGTAGTTGATGTTTTGACACAAGTTCGAGATTTGATGAAATATGCTAGCCAAAAGTTAGAGTCATCGCACGGCAAAGATGGGCGCTATGCAGAACACGCTAAAAGTATCGAAAATGAGATAACTAAGGTCAGAAACTTAGAACTACGCATGGCGATCGCTGCTCCGATGAAAGCAGGTAAGTCAACGATCATCAATGCGATCGTGGGGCAAGATATTTTGCCAAGTCGTAATGCAGCGATGACTACATTACCGACCGAGATTGTTTTCTCAAAAGATGTTACAGAACCAAAACTCAAATTGCGTTACCGACTAGAACCTGAATCTGATGACTTTGTTGATGTCTATTCCGATCTTATGCGGTCGTGGACTAATCTACAAAGGAAAATCAACGAGATTGGTATAGATCAAGCATATGAGGATATTGCTGAATATCCACATTTACGAGATTTACTGAAAGACGTGAGCGACAGTCCAGACATTCCTTTTTTATCAGAGGTTTCGGGTACGGAGGCAATTCAAAAATCTTTAACTGATCTCAATGATTTAGTGCGTCTATGTGGTGTTTTAGTACCTTCAGACAATCCATTAACATCTCTAGTATCCGTACCTCGCATTGAAGTACCTTTTTTAGATGAAAAATCTGGATTGAAGTTGGATAGTGTCGGAAAGTTGGTAATTGTCGATACCCCCGGTCCAAATGAAGCTGGCGCTTTAAATTTAGAAAATGTAGTTCAACTCCAGCTCAAAGCTAGTTCTATCATTTTACTTGTGTTGGATTACACTCAGTTAAATGCAGAAGCTGCTGAAAATGTAAGAAATGACGTTGATAAAGTGTCTGAGATCAAGGGTAAAGATAGTATCTATATCTTAGTTAATAAGATTGATCTGCGTAAAAGTAAGAAGGACATGACTAAAGAACAAGTCCTAGAATTTGTACAAAATAAATTTGACATTCAAGGTAGTTCAGATCGGGTTTTTGAAATTTCTGCCAGTCGTGCTGCCTATGCTTCTAACTTTCGCAGTGAATATCGCATGAATCCAGATGTAGATGAACCTCAATCAATGCAAACTGCGGAGCTTCTAGCGCGTCAGGCTTTCGGTGATATGTGGGAAGATGAATTTCCAGAAGCTTCAATGGGACGTATGCTCAAGGCTGCTGATAGGATATGGAGCAAATCTGGATTTGCTGACTTTCTAGAAAGAGCGGTCGCAGTTTTGATGGCTCAAGCAGCACCTCGGACATTGAGTAGCGCTCTTAACGATGCAAGCGGTAGATTGACTGAATTGCAGAACTATACTAATCTCCAAAAAGGTTCTTTTGGACAAGATGTAGCAAAGTTAAAAGCAGCAATTGATGCACTGGAAGATGATCTACGCAAACTGAATGATTGTCGCGATAAACTTAAAGTAGAAGTTTTAGATCTTCGCAGATCATTAGAAAAAAAACTAAGCTCTAACCTAGTTGATATGCAATCTCAAAGTCGTGAGCAATTAAAGAAGATCTTTTGGAGAAAGGAATATAGGGAAGCTGATGGATTTAAAAAAGCTGGATTAAGATTTGTAAAGCGCATAGGACGAGTTGTTCGTCAAGATTATCAAGGTACAGGAGAGATTAAATTCAAATCTGCAAATGAAGCAAATATATTTGCAGAAACTGCAACTGCTTCCGTTAAGATGATTGTTAACGATTTAATGTTTAATGCTAGAGAAGATACTTGGCATGAAGTTAAGAGTTTGCGTAACAGAATTGAAAAGCTTCTTAAAACTAAAACTAAACCAATTATCGAACAAGCACAACGCAGGTTGTCTAAACAGTTTAATGTAGCTCTTGAGTTGCCTGATATGTTTGATGAGTTGTATCTAGAAGATGTTAGCTTAGATATCCAAGCAAAGTCTCGTTCTAGAGAATATACAGAATATAAGACAGTAAAAGAGCGACATTGGTACACTCTCTGGCTTTGGGAACATGAGAAACGAGTTCCAATCAATAAAACCGAGTGCTTTTTTATTGTTTCTGTCGATGAAGTTAATAATATGGTTGAGGAATCTATTGAAGCGGCAGTTGCAAAGGTTAAGCAGCAAGTGTTTGACTACTTAGAAGAAGATTTTCAGGCTGTACTTGACAAATCATTTTCTGAACTCGATCAATTTCTCAAGGGTTATGAGGAGTCATTGCAAGAATCTATAAATATGAATAAACAAGATGCAGCAAATCAAGCAGAGTACAAAGCTGCTCTCGATAAAGTTTCTGACAATAGTGCAAAATTGAGGGGGGCTGTTGAAAATCAAAAAAAGTACGTCGGAGAAATGCTAAAAAGTAAACAATAACTACACGATTTAATTAACTTCTTTATGTCTAGACGCGACACCTTACATTTTGCACTACGCCGAACTCTTGAAAAAGACGGATGGATAATTACTGACGACCCTTTGCTTTTGGTGATTGGACAAACAATCTTGAAAGCTGACTTAGGAGCCGAAAAAGTTTTTACTGCCGAAAAAGAAGGACATAAAATAGCCGTTGAAATTAAGGACTTTGATTCCTCATCTGTAATTAGTGAACTCCAAAAAACATTAGGTCAACTACAACTGTATCAATGGGCATTAGAAGAACAAGAACCAGATCGGCAATTATTTTTAGCGGTTAGTAAAGAAATGTTTGACAAACACTTTTTAAAGCCAATCTTTCAAATCGCGGTTCAACGCAATAAAATCAATTTGTTAATCTATGACCCTGAACAGGAGGTAATCATAAAATGGATAAACCAGTGAATTATCACGAAATACTCAGAAAAACTGTGAATGATGCCACAATTCACCAACCTCGGATTCAACCAATTAAACTCTATCCAGTTTGCGATTCTGAATCTGGAAATTTTGTAATACTTGCCACAGGCTACGATAAAAAATGCCGAGTTGATTTCGTTGTTTTTCATGCGCGTCTAGTTCAAAAAGATGATAGAGATCGCCAAATCATCATCGAAGAAGATAATTTTGAAGAAGGACTAATAGATGTACTCATCGCCGCAGGCATCAAAAAAGACCATATAATCAGCAGTTGGAAACAAGCGAGCGTAGTAAATAAATAACCCAATGCAAAACTTTGCAACTCAATCACTACAAGACCTACAGCAACAAGTTCCGATTATTAGCGATAAAGCGTTAGTGGATTTAGTAAATGGGATTCAAGTAAACCAAGACCTGATTCGCTTTCGTCAAAATCGCGGTTTTATCGGGCGGTTATTTGATGGCATTACAGGCAGCGATCGCGATCGCCAAATTCTTACAGATAGCAACTTCAATGTGGGAATGCAAGCTTTACATCAATGGGTATTAGCGCTCTCTGATAATCTACGGATTAGTAATGTTGCCCTAGAAATTACCCAAACCAAATTATTAGAAGCTCGTAACGCCATCCGCAACCATCGCCAAGAACTTGACCTACTCAATCAAATCACCGATCGCTTGCAAATCCAATTAAACAATCACGAACATCGTATTCATAATTTGGAGCAGCGAGTTTATCGCATTGAAACAATTCAACAAATTGGTGAAATTATTGCAGCTTGGCAGTCAGGACGCACTTATCAAGGATTCCATTGGTCAGTGCAAATTGCCTTTGTGATTCGCGAAATCGTGGATTTTGCCCTTGCGGACTATGAACGCACAACCAATGATCGCCAACTACGCCCCAAAATCATCGATCAACTGATCAGCGCTAGTCGCCAAATTCCCGATCATGCCTTCTCATTAGTTACGCTCCTAAACCTAGCTCATCAAGACACCATAGAAGAAAACCGCGAACTTGCTCAAGCGCTCCTCGAAGTGCGATCGCTGCCTCCTTCTCGACTTTTAGAAATGCCCTATCTCTTCACCCTTGGCACAACCCTAGAATTTGCAGGATTGCCAGAAGAAGCCCGTCCTCAAGATCCTGCAAAAACTGCCTTCGAGCTATGTCGTCGCGATTTGGGTGTGATCTATCCTGCCACAGACAAAAAAGAATTCATTGAACACATCATAAAGGAAACTGCTAGCGATCGCTTGTCCTTTAGAAACTCCTTTTAAAAATTTTCTGAAAAATTAATTATGAATCCAAAAATCGGCTTAGTGTTAGCTGGAGGTGGCGCAAAAGGCGCGTACCAAGCAGGAGCGATCAAATATCTTGCGGAAATTGATTTTGTTCCTCACATCATCGCAGGAAGCAGTATTGGCGCACTCAATGGTGCAGTGCTTGCCGCTAATTTACCATTTCGCCAAGCCGCCGATCGCCTTGATTTGCTGTGGACAGATCTAGGTGCAGCGAATATCATTCAACCCGATCGCGGTGAGATCGCTCAACTTGCCAGTTACATCATCCAAACTTCCCTTCCTACATTTGGTGCATGGGCTACAAAATTATTAGAATCGATCGGTATATTCTCCAATACTAAATCAGTCTTCGATCCTGAACCTATTGAAACCTTTTTACGTCGCGCCGTTGATGCTCAGCAATTACGCGATGGGATCGAACTTTGGGTTGCCGTCTTTCCATCGCTAAATATCCCTCGATTTCGGTACGATCCCGCGATGCTAGTTATCGACATGATTCGCGCCAAAATGGGACAAGATGCCCATTGGTTGCACGTTCAAAATGCAAATAGCGATCGCCAGCTTTACGATATCTTGTTAGCTAGTGCCGCTATTCCTCTCGCATTCCCACAACGCGAGATCAACGGAAATATTTATGTTGATGGAGGTTTTGCGGATAATGTGCCATTAGGAGCTTTAGCCGCTCAGGGATGTACCCATGCGATCGTAATTCATTTAGAGAATGGCGCGGTCTGGAACCGCCACAAATTCCCAAACCAAACAGTGATCGAAATCCGTCCTCAAGATCCTATTAACAAATCTGAACTGCCTCTCTACGGTGATGCAATTACGTTTCTTGATTTTAGTCGAGATCGCATTGAACTACTAAAACAGCGTGGTTATGCTGATGCTAAAGCTTGTTTAGAACCGATTTTAAAAACTCTAACAATAGAACGCGATCGGAAAACTAGCCTAAATTTGTTACAAGTGCGGACACAGCAAATTGCTGATGATTCACCTGTGTATTAAACAAAAATGAGCCTTTATAAAGACGATTTTTTAGGACTAGGCTTAGCAACTTTACTGGTCTGCTTAGGCTTACGCGGCGAACTTTTCTTAGCCGAAGTAGCAGGTTTACCCGAATCAGGCTTCGCCAACCGATCGAGATCGCCAAACTTTTTCGACCACCACTTCTCCTGAGAAGTCCAGAAAAAGACCACATCCGCATGATCCTTCCGTTCCTTTGCCTTAACATCCGAACACTTCAACATCACCTTATCCACACCATCTTTAGCGTAAGGAATCTTAGCCAGAGGCTTACTACAAACAGGACAAGCAAAAGTCGTCAACTCTACTGTCGTTGCATTCTCACTTTTGGCTTGAGGAATCTCCCACTGATTACGGCGATCGCTCCAGAACATCACCAGATTCTCACAGCCATGCTCACACTTGAGAAAATGCCCACCACTTACCTTCTTGGAAGGAATCTTACTGAGAGGATGGTGGCAAGCAGGACAAGCCACATCCGAAAGCTCATTTTTTCGATTACTTGGCTGCAAATCACCACTGAAATTACTGTAAGCCCGCGCCAGAATTGGTTGAAAATAAGACTGATGCCAACCAATCAAATAGCTTTGCCATTCCAATTTACCCACCGATATTTCATCCAAAGTCGTTTCCATCCCTGCGGTAAAGTCGGCTCTGAGCAGATCTGGGAAAGTCTGATGCAACACATCATCCGTAGACATCCCCAAAGTCGAAGGCTCCAGTACTTTCCCCTTCAGTAACACATAGGTTCTATCCTTAAGAGTCTTGACGATCGCGGCGAAAGTACTCGGTCTACCCACACCCTGACGCTCAAGAGTTTGCACTAGCTTCGCTTCACCATCTCCCGTTGGTAGGCTGTCAGTGCCTCTATATCTAAATTACGCTTGGGAAAGATGGCGATCGCTTGCCAAGCTTGAGGCGGTCGGTATTGATTGAGGTAGATGTTAATCTCAGCGATAAATTCCCAGTAAAACCCCAAGTTCTTTTGGAATTGGATTTCGACAAAATATATCGGCTTGTCGATTGCCTCTGCCTCTGCAATGAAGATGCCGTCAAGTCGGAAAGCTTTTTCTTTGATTTCCAGAGAAGTAAATTGATAACCTGCAGCTTTTTCTACTGGTTGTCCAATCAGCTCAAACAGCAGACCACTAAAGGTTTGAAATAGTTGATAAAAGATCGTGTCGGTTCGCATGACGAGTGATGATATCAGAATTTACTAGCGCGATCGAACTAACCTTTAATTCCCACTGCTTGACTGATATCACTTAAACCATGCCGATCTAATTTTTGAACCAGTCCTTTGAGGATCTGCGGCACGACAAATGGCCCCTGATAGATTAAACCTGTATAAATTTGGATCAGCGAGGCTCCTGCCGTAATCTTATCCCAGGCATCGTCAGCCGAGAAGATCCCACCTACACCAATGATCGGGAGTTTGCCATTGGTGGCTTGCCAAATTAACCGAATTACCTCCGTCGATCGATTGCTCAAAGGCTTGCCACTGATCCCACCCGCTTCTTCGCTCAGAGGGTTTCCAGTGACGGGTAAGATTTTTGTGGTTAGTCGATCGCGTGAAATCGTGGTATTCGTGGCAATCATCCCCGCAACTTGGTGAGATATGCAGGTATTCACAACTTGAATCACATCATCGTTATGCAGATCGGGGGCGATCTTCACCAGAATTGGCTTGTGCTGAATGTTCTCGGTTTGGATCGCTGCCAAAATTGCCGCGAGTTGTTGCGTGTTCTGTAAGTCCCGCAATCCAGGCGTATTCGGCGAACTCACATTCACGACAAAATAATCACCTAGCTCTCTGAGTAGTTTGAAGCTACTGGCATAGTCTTTCCAAGCATCTTCTAAAGGCGTAATTTTAGATTTACCGAGATTGATCCCCAATGGTGAACTGAGCGGATGTCGATCGAGATCGGCTTTCAATTCGATCGATATAGCTTCAGCCCCATGATTATTAAATCCCATCCGATTTAGTACTGCTCGATCGTTTGGCAGCCGAAACAGCCTAGGCTTAGGGTTGCCTGGTTGCGGCTGCGCCGTAATTGTACCGACTTCCGCAAACCCAAATCCCAAACTCGACCAAGCTCCCACGGCGATCGCATCCTTATCAAATCCTGCGGCTAATCCCACAGGATTGGGAAACTCTATGCCCCACAGCTTTTGGTGTAGGCGTGGATCTTCGTATGCACAAAATTTATGCACAATCGATCGAAGCGATGATGAATTGCTAATCCGCCGACAAAATTCGATCGCCACCTGATGTGACAACTCAGGATCGAGACTGAGCAGTAGAGGACGCAACCCAAATTGGTAGACTTGATGCAGCATGGTAGAAGGAAGAAATTAAGGGAGCAAAAAATATGGTGTGGCAATTATTAACTTGGCCCTTAGATAGCTTACTCTGGCTGAGTGAACAAGTAGAAGAACGAGCTGTCGCAGAATTAGACCAAACAGAGAACTTGCAGAAACGACTGACAGCTTTACAAATTCGCTTCGATCTTGGCGATATCTCGGAATCAGACTTTACCGAGCAAGAAGCAGAAATCTTGACAGCCCTCGAAGCGGAACTAGATGCCGCAGCAGAAGAGCAGGAAGAGGAATAAATCCAAAAAGCTTCGGGAGTGCAGTTAACCACACTCCCGAAGCTTTTATTGTGCTTGAGCTGAAATTCCTAGAAAGAGAGAGTCAGCAAGTCTGGGAAAAAGCGATTGGCTTCAATTAAGATGCCAGCAGTAATAGTCATCCAGATTGTCGCAACTACAGGAGCGGATGATAGAAAGCCTTTCATGATAAATTTTCCTCAAATTTTTTCAAAAGATTTAGCGGGGAGAGACTGGGACTTCATTCTCTGGCGCAACTAGTTTGCCAGTTACAAGTTCCTGAAATGCCAGAAGCGGCCAGGCAAATCCAGTCAACGAAGATGCCACGGCTTTGGGGATATCGAGCACGATTTCCTTTTGCAGTGCGGTTGCGTAAGATTCTGCCATGATCGATCTCAAGTAGCTACGACCAACCCAGCCGATCCAACCAGTGATGTATAGAAACATCAGCGCAGGGATCAGAAATTCGCCAGCATGGTCAAATCTGCCGTCGGTGATTAGATGAGGTAGTCCATCTTCGCCACAGAGCAAGCTAGAGTTGGCATATTTGTCAAAACGAGCTTCGGTCGCCGCGAGTTTGCCTTGGAGGTAGTTCGCTTGTGCGGTACCAGGAGTGAAATTAGACAAGCGGGATTGATAGCCGCTAACTTCAGATTCTAGTCTTTCCTTAAATGCTGAGGATTGACCGCAAGGAGTGAGCGTATTGAAAGAAAATTCTGCCAAGGCTGGAGCAGCATTGGTCAGGCTAATTCCCAACCACACGCTGAATACTAAAATAAGAGCAAGAAATCTTCGCATAGGTTTAGCTTTATGAAGATAAGTAAAGTGAATTGGTTTATTCCAATCGGAATCTGCCGAGATCATATATCTGTTGCGTCACTCGGGTAAAGAAAATGTAACAAGGTGTGACATACTCCTAGGACTAAATTCAAAGATTCCAGCCTTCGATCGAATGTCACTTGATAGTAGCAACTTCAGCTAATCGATCGCTGATTCTCGATCTTTGGGTTTGACGCTGTAAACATAGCCATCTCGCAATTGCATCACCGAGTGGTTCGCAGCACGAACTAACTGTTCATCGTGGGTAGTGACGAGGATAGTTACGCCAAAAGAGTTCAATTTTTTGAGGATTTTGATCACCTGCCAGGCATTTTCGGGATCGAGGTTACCTGTGGGTTCGTCGGCTAATAATAAAGGGGGTGTATTCACGATCGCTCTGGCGATACTAACTCTTTGTTGCTCTCCACCCGAAAGTTCGTTGGGAAAGCAGTTAGCTTTGTCAGTCAGACCGACCATCTTTAATGCAGGCAAAAGGCGACGTTGAATTTCTTGGCGAGAGAATCCCTGAGCGCGTAAGACAAAAGCCACGTTCTCAGAGACAGTGCGGCTACTAACTAACTTATAGTCCTGAAACACAATGCCGATGCGGCGGCGTAACATTGCAAGATTGTCACCTTTCAAGCCAGCGAGATTGATGCCGTTGACGATCACATCCCCGTAAGTTGCTTGCTCAGCCCCATACAGCAACTTGAGTAAAGTGGATTTTCCCGATCCAGAGTGTCCTGTAATAAATAGAAAGTCGCCTTTGAGCAGATCGAAACTGATGCCATTTAATCCTGCTGCCCCATTGGTATAGACCTTTTGGACATTTTCCATTCTGACCATGACTGACTTATCTACAGTCTTGCCTACGGTCTTGTCTAGAGTCTGTGGCGGCTCGATCGAATTACTAGTCTCTGGCGGTTTACGGAATTTAAGCGGCAGTTTTAGCATGAATGTTTTAACTTTTCCCCCGCATAGATTGTAAGGCAACTTGCCAAGCAAATTGGGGTAAGGCTAACATTCGTCGCCACCGCCAGGGTTCTTGATAGAGCCGATATGTCCACTCTAGATGACTGTCTCGCAACCATTTTGGGGCGCGGTCTTTTAACCCAGACCACACATCAAAACTCCCTCCTACCCCAATCCAAGTAGCATTTGGGCAAAGTTGGCGATGCTGCTCGATCCAAAATTCTTGTCTCGGTACGCCCAAACCCACAAGGATCAGATCGGGCTGGCTAGTGCAAAGTTGTTCTAAAAGTTGGGGTTCGGAGGTTCGATCGAAGTAACCATGCTGAATGCCATCGATCGACAACCCAGAAAACTTTTCCTGCCATTGCTTTGCCACTGTTTCTGCCACGCCTACCTGTCCACCAATCAAAAATACGCGCAACTGATGCTGATGTACAAGTTTGACAGCGTTCTCAGCTAGCTCAATGCCTGGACAACGGCTAATATTTTCACCTTGCGATCGAGCATATAACACCACCCCAGAACCATCGGGGACTACGAGGTCAGCTCGATCGATCGTCGTCGCTAGTTCGGGGTTGTTGCGTGCTAGCATAGCCATCTCAGCATTAATCGTGACCACATGAGTCCCCTGCTTTTGCAACAGACGTTGCTCCACCCAGTTAACATAGTCGAGACAAATGTGGACGTGGGAACCTAATACGGAAAACTTCTTGAGTGCATCAATTGAGCCATGTACAGAGTTCATCGAACCACCTGAAACCCGATAAAATCATCCAAAATAAAGTCTAAACCTAGAATATAAGTCTACACGTCGATACTCTATCTTAAAATTTGCCAGAATACAGGAATTTTTTTTGAAACAACATCCTGCTTTTTTCTGAATAACACGCTTCTAGAAGATGTTACTCAGAAACTTTCGGGGTACTACCCCAAATTGTGATGATTATCCACAAACTTTCGGCATAATCATCACAATTAGAGTAGTTATACGGAAAATTCCCGCATAACATATAGTTATACCGCATAGCCTTCAGGTAAAAGTACTGATTCTGTTATGCTTCAAGAAACTCCTAATTAGAAAAAAATCAAATATGTCACAGTCTCATCCATACCAGCCCGTTTTACTACGAATATTGCATGGTGTTGCTGCGATACTAACCGTTTTAGCCTTGATTTCAGGCTTTTTGATTTATAACACTTATGATAAGCGTTGGGGTAGTCTTTCTTTACCCACGCCAAGAGATATTCAAGGCATTCATGGCACGATTGCTTTGGCGTTCCTACTGTTTTTACCAATTTTTTCCCTATACAGCTTTCATCTTGGCTATCGCCGTCTAGTGCAAGAGCAATCTTTGAGTCAATTGAAACAGCTTGGCAAGCCAGTCTGGTGGATATCAATACACCGCTTTGCAAATACATTAATGCTGCTTGCAGCAACGTTTGCTGTAGTGACTGGTCGAATGATGAAAGAGGAATGGCTTCCTGCTGGAGAAATTTATCATCAATGGTATCTTGCCCATCTAATGGCGTGGGTATGTGTTCTCATCAGTCTCGCGTTACATGTATTGATTGGAGCTAAAGTCGGCGGAGTTCCATTGCTAGTATCGATGTTTAGTTGGAAAATACGTGACGGTGATACTCCACCTTTTTGGTTTCAAGGAATCAAAATTAAACATTCTGATTTGATCTTGAAGGTTATTGAAGGTGTTGTGATTGGAGGCATCATTATGGCATTTATTCTGCCAGTCTTTAACTCCTAAAGTGTAGATTTATAACAATCCCGTTGCACACCGACCGTATCAAGATGATTGGTTGAGTCCGAAAGTCTCTAACGGCGGGTGAACTGGGTCGTTATCTGGCTTTGTCTTTGGGTTGAGACAGCAATTGCGAGATTATTTTCTGGGTTTCCAAGTCCGATGTGTTTTATAGGTCATTGAGGAAATACGATAGCTAGCCTAGAGAAAATTCATAGCGGAACCTAGCATCTTTGGCACACAATGATTAAGACCAAAGAAGAGATTTGTCTATGTTTATGCAGATGCCAGAAACTCGAATGCATTGGGTTCGCTGGGTATTGACCATTAGTTGGCTATTGGTAATCGTTTCCCTGTTTTATGATCCTTGGACATCGGCATTAACTGAACCAAATCATCCTTGGAGTCCCTTGCGACTTTCCGAAACTTGCATACAAGTGCAAGGAAAATGTTTGTCTGAACAACCATACCCATTGGGAACCACCCTCTTTTGGGGAGCCATTGTTCCAGCCGCAATTTTTATTTTGTTGGTGTTTGGACATGAGCTATGGCGGCGGATCTGTCCGCTATCTTTCTTGTCCCAGATTCCTCGCGCCCTAGGCTGGCAACGACAATTTAGACGAGAGAATAAAAAGACTGGGAATGTACGCTACGAATTGGCAAAGGTTAAACCCGATTCATGGTTGGGGAGAAACTATCCTTATGTACAATTTGGCTGGTTGTTTGTGGGACTGTGTGGGCGAATTTTATTTTTTAATGCCGATCGCTTGTTACTGGCAGGTTGGTTACTGTTTACAGTTGTGGCGGCGATCGCAGTTGGCTATTTTTACGGAGGCAAGTCATGGTGTCAATACTTCTGCCCAATGGCTCCCGTTCAGAGCATTTATAGTGAGCCAGGGGGATTGCTAAGTAGTAAAGCGCATATGAGCGATCAATCTATCACTCAATCGATGTGCCGTACTGTCCTGCCAGATGGTAAAGAGCAGAGTGCTTGTGTGGCGTGCCAAAATCCTTGCATTGACATTGATGCAGAACGCACCTATTGGGATAGCTTAAACAAGCCTGAAACCTCATTTATTCGCTATGGATATGTGGGGTTAGTCGTAGGCTATTTTGGCTATTACTATTTATATGCAGGCAACTGGAACTATTACTTTTCTGGAGCGTGGCTCCGACAAACCGATCAACTGGCATCTTTATTGAGTCCTGGACTCTATCTCTGGGGTCAGCCGATCGCTATTCCTAAATTATTTGCTGTACCTTTGGTGTTGGGAGTCTGTACAGCGATCGGCTATGGGGTCGGGCGGTGGGTTGAAAAACGTGCCAAATCTTATAGTCGGAGACATCATCTCAATCTAGCGATCGAGACAATTCGACATCGCATTTTTGCTCTTTGTACCTTTGGGATTTTCAACTTCTTCTTCATTTTTGGCGGTCGTCCTTTAGTGCAACTCATGCCTTGGTCGGTACAATATCTCTATGACCTAGGGCTGGTTTCACTGAGTACCCTCTGGCTCTATAAGACTTGGCGGCGAAGCTCTGATTTCTATTCTCGTGAAAACCTTGCTAGTCGATTCCGCAAACAATTAGAGAAATTACAGATAAACGTTTCGCAGTTTTTAGAAGGGCGGACACTAAGCGATCTCAACACACATGAAGTCTATGTATTAGCCAAAGTCCTTCCTAGCTTTACCCGTGAAAAACGACATCAGGCATATAAGGGAGTAGTTCGAGAAGCCTTAGAAGAAGGTTATGTGAACTTCTCTAGCAGTCTGGAAATCTTACAGCAGATGCGCCAAGAGCTAGGAATAACTGACGACGAACACCGCGTCGTATTGGATGAGTTGGGCATTGAAGATCCTGAATTACTCAACCCAAATCGTCAGCGCAGTTTAGAGAATCAAATCCGCTTGAGTGGCTATCGAAAATCCCTAGAGAGGTTAATGCGGCTGCAAAGTAAACAGCCCGATCGCTCGGTCTTAGAACAATTGTCATCCAAAGAGCTAGCGGCTCTTCGTTCTCTGCGCCGTGAATATTCGGTTACAGCCCAAGAAGAAGAGTGGATTTTAAGTGGATTTTCCAACAATACTGGTAATACTAAAAAAGCAGAGTTTCTATTAGATCGATTACTAGAATTGATTGATAGTTACCGCGCCTTGTATCAACCAAGACTGAAAACTCATGGAGCTGTGTTAACGCTGCTACGAGAAAATATCCTCCACAAAAAGGAACTGATCGTGCGATCGCTTCTGGAAACTATGGAAGCACTGCAAAATGACCCGAATGCGTTATCCTTGGCAATTTCTTTGCAACAGGCTTCTCCCGCAGTTTTAGTTGAAATGTTAGCGAAAGAAGATTGGCGCGATCGCCTCCCTCCAGAAATCGTGCAATTGCTCACCCAACTGGGAACAACACCTATCGCTTGTTCGCTAGAAACTCCTCTTGAGGAAGTTGTGAGTCATTTAGAAACTCTATTCCAAGAGCAGAACCCCTTAATTCAGGCCGCAGCACTCTATATGATTGCTCAATTTGATATGGAACGCAGTCAAGCGATCGCCAGATCTCAGATTCATAAGTCTAGTTCTCATCTTTTGCAAGAAACTGCCGAACGGTTAATTTCTTTATCAACGTCAAAGCTGGCTCTAAATGAATTTCCGACGCTAGAGAAATTGGTTTATCTATTCAACAGCGACTTCTTCCATAGAATGCAAAGTGAAACTTTGATGGCGCTAGCCGATCGCTCAGAGGTGAGAAGCTATGCAAACGGCGAAGTGATCACGGAAGCAGGGGACACCTGTCGAGAATTGTTACTGTTGATTGAAGGTAATGCCAATATTCACTATCAAACTGGTACTGGGATTATTCTTGAACAACTTCGTCTGGGGCAGACACTCGATGAACTAGAGGTCTTAGCGCACAGCACCTCAGAAAATACCATCGTGGCAGACAGCAATATGACTCGAATTTTAGCGATCCCAGTTGATGCCTTTGATGACTTACTCGACCAAGATCCTGATTTTGCACGGAGAGTTTTGGAGTTAGAAAGTCGTCAATTACAGCGATTTATGCGATCGGTACAGCCTTTTGAAAGGACAATTGAATCATGAGTAACAAATTTTGCACCCCTAGATATCATCCAATCCGAAAGCTAAAGGTAATCTTGTCAGGGCTTCATATTGCGGTAATTACTGACTTTAGTGTGGCTTATAAAGTGATTTTATCAGTGCCTATTTTAGGTGGTGCTTTCTTCTTTCGACAATGGGTAGATGTTAGCTTGATATTGCTAGCAATGGGACTAATGCTGATTTCTGAATTGTTTAACAGTGCGATCGAAGTCTTGTGTGATTTTGTAGAACCACAGCAGAACGATCGAATTCGCATCATCAAAGATATTTCTGCGGCTGCGGCTGGTCTCAGCATCTTGGTGTGGGCAGCAATTTTAATCATTGAAAGCATCCGTCTTTCTCAGATGTAGTAAGAGAGTATCTTAAAGGTTCGATTTCTTATTCGATAGATGTAAGAAAGCCCTAACAGGGAGAGCCACAGATTGCTTTACCACGATTTGAAGTTTTAGTTGCAGCAATTGCAAATTCGAGATTGAAAATGGCTTTTTACGTTACCCGCCTTCATCTTTGTGACTCTATTCTCAATAGGTTGACGGATCTGTAGGGAGCAAGAAGGGTTGAAAATTTTTGAATTTGCAATTGCTGTTTTTCTATAGCCCTACTATGCAATCTGGTTGCAATCCTCTAATCTAGTAGCCTTGGCGGTAACAGTGGATATTTTGTTTACGTAACATTTGACAATGAAAATTTTCATTATCTAGTTGATCCATCAAAGTCAGATACCGGCGAACCCCTTGTAGTTGGCGGGCAAGAAGGTATGTATCCTGCAAGATCGTGTGTTGACTTAAGCACTACTCTCAAAGCAGCTAGAGGATTTGCAGAGTTTGGGAAGATTGAGAAATCAGTTGTTTGGGCACAAGACTTAGTTGCTGAACCCAGCATAGCGAAGTAAGCAGCGCAAGCTAACAACCGTGTTGCAGCGGACGGTATCAAGATCTGGGTGTTGACGCAAAAGTTGCTAGCCGCCTCTGAACACGAACGTTACAGCACTTTGTTTATTCAGGCTATTCTGATTTGCCTAGCTTATTTGTTTTTCATTCCTTTTTTGATAGATAAGTGGCGAGTCGATCGGATATTCGTTCCGAGCCACCCGATCGACCGACTCGTTCCAATCCATTTTGTTGACAGGTTTGGAGATAATCCCGATCTTGCAAAGTTGATTTGACCCGTAGAGCCGTCGATCGAAGGATTTCGGGCGTAGCGGCAACTGTGCCAATTGTCTGGACTGACTCACCCAGTAAGCGCATCTGAGCTTCGGCAAAACGATAAGTAAACTGTGGTCCTCGCCCCGCAATTTGAATTACAGGTTTACCCAG
>ENA-ORBV01004121-ORBV01004121.1-microbial-mat-metagenome-genome-assembly--contig:-NODE-4121-length-28306-cov-12.835524_pt1 | contig 28306 bp, 24 predicted proteins | sample MGYA00237777_ERZ505514 | MGnify/ENA primary metagenome ERZ505514 (study PRJEB26160, sample SAMN06269048) | microbial mat metagenome | isolation source: Oligotrophic lake microbial mat | place...
CAGTACTGCATGCCTTGAATTGCCGTCTGGAGAGCCGCTGCGCAGCAAATTGCGTAGCGCACCGAAGGAGCAAGGCCGCGGCGGGCGTCGCGGCCGAATCTCTCAGGTAACACGGACAGGGGGAGCGGCAACCTTCAAAAGGTGCCCCCATGCGTGCAATTGTCCTCGGCTCCGGCCTGCTCGGCGTTTCGACCGCTTACTACCTCAACCAGCTCGGCCACGAAGTCACGGTCATCGACCGCCAGGCCTCGCCCGCCGCCGAGACCAGCTTCGCCAACGGCGGGCAGATTTCCGTGAGTCACGCGGAGCCCTGGGCCAATCCCAGCGCGCCGCTCAAGGTGCTCAAATGGCTTGCGAGGGAGGATGCGCCGCTCCTGTTTCGCATCCGCGCAGACCTGCGCCAATGGATGTGGGTGCTCCAATTCCTCGGCGAGTGCACGCCGGAGCGCACGCGGCACAACATCGGGCAGATCGTCCGTCTCGGCACCTACAGCCGGCAAATGCTGCAGGCTTTGCGCAGCGAAACCGGCATCGCCTATGACCAGCGCACGCAGGGCATCCTGCATTTCTATACCGACAAGCGCGAATTCGAAGGCGCGCTGGGACCGACGGAGCAGATGTGCGCCCTCGGCTGCGACCGCCGGGTGATCTCCGCGGACGAGGCGGTGAAGATCGAGCCCGCCCTCGCCCATGTGCGCCTGCAGCTCGCCGGCGCGACCTACACGGCCGAGGATGAATCGGGCGACGCGAACCTCTTCGCGCGCGAGCTGGTGAAGCTCTGCGAAGCCAACGGCGTGAAGTTCCTCATGAGCCACACGATCACCGCGCTGCGCGAAGCCGGCGGCAAGCTCGACCACGTCGAGGCCACCGACAAGGACGGCCGCTTCCAGCGCATCCGCGGCGATGCCTACGTGCTTTCGATGGGCTCCTTCAGCCCCATCTACGCCGCGCCGCTGGGCATCCGGCTGCCGATCTACCCGGCCAAGGGCTACTCGGTGACGCTGCCGGTGAAGGACGAATCGATGGCGCATCGCGTCTCGCTGACCGACGACGAGTACAAGCTGGTGTTCTCTCGTTTGGGCGACCGCCTGCGGATTGCCGGCACTGCGGAACTGAACGGCTACGACCGCGACCTCAACCGCGTGCGTTGCGAGGCGATCGTGAAGCGGGTCGAGCAGCTTTTCCCCGGCGCGGGCGATACGGAGCAGGCACAGTTCTGGACCGGCTTGCGGCCCGCGACGCCTTCGAACGTGCCGATCATCGGCAAGTCACGGCTGCCGAACTTCTTTCTCAACACGGGTCACGGCACGCTGGGCTGGACGCATTCATGCGGCTCTGGAAAATCGATTGCGCGGATCGTGAGCGGCCTGGAGCCGGAGGTCGACTTCGCGTTTACCGGCCTCTGACCGGGAAGGTCGATGGCAGCATTTCGGCTGGATGACCGCTCAGGGAGCGGTGTTCCAGCCGAAAATGGCAGTATTTCTGCTACCTGCGTGCTCGGACGAACGCCAGGAGATCAGACCCCAAATCGTCGATCGCGAGGTTGATTTGCAGGGCCGACGATGCATGCTGCGGGTCGGGCAAGTCGATCGCGAGAATCGTCAGCGATTTGGCGCCCGAGGCCGATTTCGCTTTCAGCGGCATGTATCCGGCATTTCTGCTCCTCTTGTGCGATTCAGCGCGTGGCTGCCGGGTCTTTCGGCAGCGACTCGAACGACCTGCCCTCGATCAGCGCGATGGTGCTCCGGTAGCCGAAGTCGTGCAGGCGCCCCACCACCTCGGCAAGCGCTTGCGGCGAGTGCCTTTGCAGGCCCAGCCCCTGGATGATGCGATTGTCGCAGCAGAACATGGCGCAGACCGAGGCCGCGTGATAAAGGGCTTCCTCGCTCCAGCCGGCCGCCGACATCGCCTCGGCATCGGCCGCGATCATCTTCGAAGGGGTCAAGGTCAGTTTGCGCAGGTAGGCGAACACCGGCTTGAGGCGAACCTCCACCGGCGCGCTGTCGATATCGGCCAGCAAGCCATCGAGCACGCCGGGCGCGATCCCGAAAGACACCGCAACGGCTTCGTGCTCGCCGTGGCAGTAGCCGCACGCATTCAGCGCCGAGACGTAGGCTGCAAACAATTCACGCTCGCCGACGCTGAACGGCGAGGGGCCCCGCAGCAGTTCCTCGTGCCATTGCGCGAACGGAATGCCGATCGCAGGACTGGTGCGCAGCACGTCTTTGAGCACCGCGTCAGGCGGGAGCGATTTCAGGAACGGCATGAGACTTCCCCTTTAGTTACCGGCATGAGTACCCGAACCGCCCCCAGTCGGGGCGTCTTCAATGGCAGCATATTCCCCCGGGAGCCGCTTGGATCCTGGGGCATCAGCAATAAATGGCAGTATTGCCTGACCGCATTACTGCAGGTTCGGCTTCTTCAGGAAGTCGTTGCGGTCGGCCGACTTGACCATTTTTCGCAGCACGTCGCCGCCGCGCGAAATCATCAACGGCACCTCCACCCCCGCCGCGCCCAGCTTCCACGTGGCACGAAAAAGGTCCGCCAGCCCGCGTGCGCGGGTCGCATCCACGCCGAGCACCACATCACCCACGCGGATGCCGGCGCGCTCCCCCGGTCCGCCGGGCGCGAGCTGCCCGATCACGAGCTTGCCTTCGGACTCCTGCGTATAGAGGCCGAGCCAGGGATGCGGCGGATGCTGGCTGCGCCCGGTCTGCAGCATCGCTTCCAGGATCGGGTTGAGCAGGTCGATCGGCACGAACATGTTGACGTGCATCGACTCGCCTTTGGATTTGCCGTCGGATTGGGACGTGGTCTCCTGCTCGATCAGCAGCGACCCGATGCCGATGAGGCCGCCCTGCGCATCGAGCAGCGCGGCGCCTCCCCACTGCGGATGCGCGGGTGAAGTGAACAGCGCCTCGTCCAGCAGGTACTCCCAGTAGCCCGCAAACTCGCGCCTCTCGATCAGGCGGGTCTTGAGCGCGTGGCCGCGGCCGCCATGACCGATCGCGAAGACCGCATCGCCGACCTTCACGTCGGCCGCGATCCCGCGTTCGAGGTGCGGCGCATCGAGCTTGCCAAGCGGCTGGATGAGGCCAAAGCCCGTGGCCTGGTCGTACGCAAGCGGGTATCCGGCCACGACCGCGCCCCTGTTGGTCGTGAGCCAGACCTGGGTCGCCTCGGTGATGAGATAGCCGATGGTCAGCACGAGGCCGTCCGCGCGGATCACCACGCCATAGCCGCCGCGCTCGGTGCCGAGCACTCCCGCTGTAAAGCCGTCTTCGGGAATCTCCGAGCGCACGAGCACCATCGCGTCCAGCGCACGCGACAGGTCGAACTGCGTTTCGCCGGACTTCGGCTGCAGTTGTTCGGGGAAGGACCACTGGCGGGATTCGGCCATGCCGGGATTCTGACATGCCTCGCCGGTCATATCGGTCACCGATCCACGCACGACGGGTCCTGGGCGTGCGTTATTCGTAGGGTGAACGGCGGCTTTGGCCGGAAGCGCTATTCCGCCTTGAGGTTCTTCTCGCGGATGATCCGGCCGTAGCGGGCGAGATCGGAATCGATCAGGGCCTGCAGCTCCTTCGGCGTGCTCGACTGCGGTACCGCGCCCTGCCCGATGAGCTTCTCGCTCACGGCGGGATCGGCCACGGCCTCGCGCACCGCAAGGTTGATGGCCTCGAGGATGGCAGGCGGCGTGCCCGCCGGCGCGAGCACCGCGATCCATGAGCCCGATTCGGATTTCGTCACGCCGGCTTCTGCCAGCGTCGGCACCTCTGGCAGCGCGGGGTTGCGCTTCGCGTGGGTCACGGCGAGACCCTTGAGCTTGCCGGCCTTGATGTGGCCGGAACCTTCGAGCACCGATGCGAACAGGATGTTCACGTGACCGGCCATGAGATCGACCATCGCGGGGCCGCCGCCCTTGTAGGGCACATGAGTCATCACGGTACCGGTCGATCCCTGGAAAATCTCCGCGGTGAGATGCGGCGAGCCGCCGCTGCCCGAGCTTGCGAACGTGACCTGCCCGGGTTTGGACTTGGCGAACGCAACCAATTCCCTCACCGAGTTCGGCGGGAAAGCCGGGCTCGCCATGAGCACGAATGGCAACTCGCAAACCAGCGACACCGGCGTGAACGCGGTGTCGGGGTTGTACGGAAGTTTCGAGTAAAGCGCGGGATTGATCGAGGTAATGCCGACGTTTGCAATGAGCAGCGTGTAGCCGTCCGGCTTCGCCTTTGCGACCACCTCGGCGCCGAGAATGCCGCCGGCGCCGCCGCGATTCTCCACGAGCACCGACTTGCCCCACTTCGAGCCCACGCGCGCGGCCAGGATGCGCGCGGAGATATCGGTTCCGCCGCCGGGGGCGAACGGAACGATGAGCGTGACCGGCCGGGACGGGTAATCGGATTGGGCACGCGCATCGCGCGGGGCGAGCGCCGCGCCTGCGATGGCTAGCGCGAGTGCAAGGACGATGTGGCTCGAAGGGGACTGCGGGGTTTTCATGGGGAAGTCTCCGGCGATCTTGTGGTTGTTGGGCCGGCGAAACTTTAACTCATCGCCGCCAGTGGCGAGGATCACGACCACGAGGAGATCCCTCTGCGCGTGAAACAACATGAAAGAAATCATGCCGCCCTGAAACCAGCAAGGCTATATTTCCGGCTCGACGCGGTCGATGGCACTACTTCCGCGTACCGGGCGTTGATTGCATCGAGGAGCATTTGCATGTCGGATCGCGACGAGAGTTCGAAGGCCTGGAAAGTCCCGCCCAGCGCTTACATGGCCAGGCGGCCGGCCGAATACGCGCTGCCGAAGCAGCCGTTCTCCTGTTACGTGAAGATGCGCGACGGCGTGCGCATTGCAGTGGATGTGTACACGCCGCAGGGCGCGATGGCAGAAACGAAGTTCCCCACCATCGTCGTCGCGACCCCGTACTACCGGCGCTTCAAGACCGAGGGGCCCGTAGCGGAATACACGCCGATGGCCTTCCGCTATCGCGATGCCTTCGTGCCGCGCGGCTACGCGATGGTGGTCGTCGACGTGCGCGGAACCGGCGCGAGCTTCGGCACGCGCGACTCCTTCCGCTCGCCCAAGGAGCGCGACGATTTCGGCCAGATCGCGCAGTGGATCGTCGAGCAGCCGTGGTCCGACGGGAAGATCGGCGCCACCGGCATCTCTTACCCGGGCGCGGCGTCGCTTTTCCTTGCCGGCACCGGCCACCCCGCAGTGAAGGCGATTGCGCCGCTGTTCGCGGTCAACGAGATCTACGCCGAGCAACTCTACCCCGGCGGCATGCTGTCCAGGACCTGGACCGAGGAATACAACGACTGCTGCGTCTCGCTCGACCAGAACAGGACCGAAGCCATCAAGAAGTACGCCTATTTCGGCGACCCTGCGTTCCGCGGGCCGCATCCCGTGGACGAAGATCCCGATGGCACCCTGCTCGCGCAGGCGATGCAGGAGCACAAGCAGAACTTCAACCTGCACGACGCAGCGCCCGAGTACGCGTTTCGGGGCGAGGGCCTGTTGCACGACCCGGAGCTCACGCTCGATGCCTGCAGTCCCTACTCGTACTACAAGCATTTCGGCAAGGACGTGGCGATCTACTCGTGCTCCGGGTGGTTCGACGGCTCCGGCTACAGCAGCGCGGCCATCAGCCGGTTCATGACGCTCGAGCGAGACAATCACTTCCTCGTGCTGGGACCGTGGGATCACGGCGCCCGCACCAACGGCTCGCCGTGGCGCGACCGGCAGGCACCGCACTTCGAGCTTTTCGGCGAGGTGGTGCGGTTCTTCGATCACTACCTCATGGGGCGCAAGACCGGGCTGGACCAGGAACAGCGCATCCACTATTTCAGCGTGCATGCCGAGTCCTGGCAGGCCGCCGATGCGTGGCCGCCGGTGCCGCGCAGCACTACGATGCACCTCGCGCCGGGCGAGCTTTCGGCCAAACGGGCGGAACAAGAGAAGAAGGTGGCGTACCAGACCGACTTCACCACGAACACCGGCCGCAACACGCGCTACGAGCGGCTGGGGCTGCTCGACATCAAGGAGTACTACCAGGACTGGCAGGGTCGCGACGAGCGCATGCTGAATTTCACCTCGCAGCCTTTCGAAACCGCAATGGAATTGACGGGGCACGTAGTTGCGCGCCTGACCCTTGCCTCGAGCGAGACCGACGCGGGCGTCTTCTTGTATCTGAGCGAAGTCGATGATGCCGGCCGTACCTATTATGTCGCGGAGGGCATGCTCCGCGCGCTGCATCGCAAGACCGCTACGCCGCCAGCCAACTACGCCTGCGACTGGACTTACCGGTCGTTTCTGCGCAAGGATGCGCAACTGCTGGAGCGCAATGTGCCGGTACAACTCGAGATCGCGCTGTTGCCGGTTTCATGGACCTTCGCCAAGGGCAGCCGGCTGCGGCTCTCGATCGCCGGCGCAGATTCCCTGCACTACCCGCAAGTGCCGCACGGCCGCCCGCCGCGACTCGAGATCACTTGCGGCGGGGCGCAGGGGTCGACGATCGAATTGCCGATGCGCAAGTCCATCACCAATTAAGGAGCCCGGAATGACGACACGGAAAGCAAGGTTGCTGTTCGCTACGGTTGCGCTGGTCGCGGCGAGCGTGGTTCACGCGCAGCCGTATCCTTCCCGCGCGATCAAGATCATGGTGCCCTGGCCCGCGGGCGGCGCGACCGACAACGTCGCGCGCGTCGTGGCGCAGAAGCTCGCGCCGCTCCTCGGCCAGCCGGTCGTGGTCGAGAACCGCGCGGGTGCCACCGGCACCATCGGCACGCAGGCGGTGATCCAGTCGCCTCCCGACGGATACACGCTTCTCTTCATGGCAGCGAGCCTGCATACCTTCAGCCCGCACCTGATGAAGGACATGCCCTTCGACACGGTCTCCGACATCACGCCCATCTCGATGAGCGTGCTGTTCCCCTACGTGCTCGCAGTCTCGGCGGACAGCCCGTACAAGAACGTGTCAGACCTGATCAAGGCGGCCAAGGCGCAGCCCGGAAAGCTCACCTATGGGTCGTTTGGCATCGGCAGCGGCCCCAACATCGTGACCGAGCTGTTCAAGCAGCAGACCGGCTCCGACATCCTCCACGTGCCTTACAAGGGCGGCTCGCAGATGACCGCCGGCCTCATGGGAAACGAGGTGACGATGATGTTCGATTCGCTGCCCTCGCCGCTCGGCCAGATCAAGGGCGGGAAATTCCGCGCGCTCGCCGTGACCGGCCCGGAGCGCTCGCCCGTGGTTCCGGACGTGCCCACGCTCAAGGAATCGGGCGTCAACATCGAAGCGATCATCTGGCTCGGCCTCGGCGGCCCGCCGAAGATGCCGGCTGATGTCGTGGCAAAGCTGTTCGACGGCATGAGGCAGGTGGCACGCGATCCCGAAGTGCAGAAGCGCATCGGCGACATGGGCGCCCAGGCCACCGTCAGCCCGTCGCCACAGCAGTTCCGGGAGTTCATGGTGAGCGAGCGGGAGCGCTGGGGCCGAGTCATCCGCGAAGCGAAGATTTCTTCCAACTGACCGACAATTCCAAGGAGATCATGCATGTCGCACTCGCAACAAGATGAGATGAAGCGTTCGGGTTCCAATCTGTCGCGGGCACGCTCCGCGCTGGCGGCGGCGCTGTCGATGGTGGCGCTCGCAACAGCGCCAGTCAGCTCCCTGGCGCAATCGGACTATCCGAACAAGCCCATCCGCCTGGTAGTGAACTTCGCGCCCGGCTCTTCACCCGACATCGTGGCCCGCACCATCGCCACGCCCCTGGCGCAGCTCCTGGGCCAGCCCCTGGTGATCGAGAACCGCGCCGGCGCGGGCGGCACCGTGGGCGTGGACCTGGTGGCCAAGGCCCCGCCCGACGGCTACACGCTGATGATGACCGCGGGCTCGACGATGACGATTGTGCCGCACGTCATGGGCAAGCTGCCCTACGATCCCGAGCGCGACGTCATTCCGGTGGCGGCGGGCGCGCGCATCGAGAACTTCCTCGTGGTGCGCTCCGACCTGCCGACCAAGAGCTACAAGGAGTTCGTCGACTACGCCAAACGCAACCCGGGCAAGCTCAGCTACGGCTCGGCCGGCAGCGGCACCTCGCCGCACATCGCGGCCGAGATCTGGAAGGCCGCTACCGGGGTGTTCGCACTGCACATCCCCTATCGTGGCACCGCGCCGGCGATCCAGGACATGCTGGGTGGCCAGATCGACTTCATGATGGATTCGGGTTCCTCGTTCCCGCACGTGAAGTCGGGCAAGTTCCGCGTGCTGGGCGTGGCCACCAGCAAGCGCCTGCCCATGCTGCCCGACGTTCCGACGTTCGAGGAACTGGGCCTCAAGCTCGAAACCGGCACCACGCACGCCTTCTACGCGCCGGCCGGCACGCCCGCCCCCATCGTCGACAAGCTGAACCGCGAGATCAACCGCGTGCTGGCACAGCCGGGGGTGGTGCAGACGATCCAGGGCCTGGGCGCGGCGGTGACTCCGATCTCGCCCGCGGAGCTTCGCGCGGTGATGGATGCCGACAGCAAGCGCTATTCGGCGATCGTGCGCAAGGCCGGTATCAAGCCGGATTGAGGGGCAGGCAAAAACTGGCGGAGAGCGAGTCTGCGGCAGGTAGCCAAGACTGGTCGTCATGTCGATGCAAGCGGTCTGGTTATTCCCGCTCCTTTCAGTCGTTCGCCCGGATGTTGCGCGCCTTCGCGATCTTCGAGTAGGTGTCCTTCTCCCTCGCCAGGAACTGGGCGAACTGTGGCGTCGGCAGGCCCAGCGGATCCACACCCGCACCGAGCAGTTTTTCCTTGAGCACCGGCTCCTGCACCGCCTTGCCGATCTCCGCGGCGAGCCTTTCGATCACCTCGGGCGGGGTCTTCGCGGCCATGAAGACGCCGGTCCAGTTGGTGAAGTTGTAGCCCGCGAATCCCGGCAGCTCGGCCATTGCGGGGACGTCGGCAATCGCGCCTGAGCGCTTAGCGCTCGTCACCGCGAGGATGCGCAGCTTGCCCGACTTGTGCGGCCCGACGACCGGCGGCAGTCCGGTGATGCCCATCGGCACCTGGCCGCCAAGCAGGTCGGCCACCGCGGGGCCGGCTCCGCGATACGGGATGTGGACGATGAAGATACCGCCCAACGCCTTGAGCGATTCCCCGGCGAAATGCATCGTGCTGCCCGAACCCGGCGTGCCGTAGGAAAGCCGGCCCGGGTTGCTTTTCGCGTAGGCGAGCAGTTCCTGGATCGTCTTCGCCGGGACCGAGGGGTGCACCACGATCGCGAGCGGCGTCTCGCCGATCACCGTCACCGGCGCGAGGTCCTTCTCCCAGTCGTAGTTCATCTTCAGGCCCGCGAAGCCGCCGACCACGGTCTCGGCGGGCGAAGCCACCATGAACGTATAGCCATCGGGCGCGCTCTTCGCGGTGTACTCCGCGCCGATCGTTCCCGAGGCGCCGGTGCGGTTCTCGACGACGAAGGACTGCTTGAGCACTTCGGACAGGCGCTGCGCGACCACGCGGGAAGCGAAGTCGTGCCCGCCGCCGGGCGGATACGGGACGATCACGCGCACCGGCTTCGAGGGCCAGTCCTGCGCCGACACCGGCAGGGTGGCGAAGCACAACAAGAGGAAGAAGAATTTATTCATGATGCGCCTTGGCTGGAATCCGCTCACTCGATAGGAGTGCATACCGGGGGTGCATTCCCGAGGTGCATCCCGCCCCTGCGGGCGGGGAGTGTACACTCGCCGCGAACGAGAACAACCATGGCCGAAGCCCAGAACGAAATCCAACCGGAGCGCCTGCTCCAGGTCGTGGCCGCGGTGGTGCGCGAGGCGCGCCCGAACTTCGCGCCGAATGTCACGCTCGATTCCTCGCTCGAAGGTGACCTCGGGCTGGACAGCCTCGGGCGCGTCGAACTCGTGCTGAGGCTCGAAAAGGAATTCGCCACCAGCCTCTCGGAGCAGGCGCTGGCCACGAGCGAGACGCCGCGCGACCTGCTCAGGTTCCTGCTGGGCAGCCTGGGCCACGAGGCGAAGATTGCGGACCGCACGGTCGCGAGCCTGGTGCAGTCCGACGGCGTGCCTGCGCCGTCCAACGCGCAGGCGAGCACGCTCACCGAGGCGCTGGAATACCACGTCGAGCGCCAGCCCGATCGGCTCACGGTGTTCATGTACGAGGAGGACAAGGAATTCCCCTTGAGCTACCGCGCGCTCTGGGACGGCGCAATGGGCTATGCCGCGCAATTGACGCGCGCGGGTCTCAAGCCCGGGCAGATGGTGGCGATCATGCTGCCCACCTGCAAGGAGTACCTGTATACGTTTTACGGCGTCCTGCTCGCCGGAGGCGTGCCGGTACCGTTGTATCCGCCGGCGCGCCTGAGCACCATCGAAGACCACCTGTCGCGCCATGTCGGGATCCTCAAGAGCGCCGGTGCGACGCTAATGGTCACCGTGCGCGAGGCCAAGCCGCTTGCGTACCTCCTGCGCGCGCATGTCGAATCGCTGCGCTCGGTGCTCGTGCCCGCGGACCTGGAAGGCGGCAGCGCCGGTTTCACGCCGGTGCGCGCCAAGCCGGGCGACATGGGATTCCTGCAGTACACCTCGGGCAGCACCGGCAACCCGAAAGGCGTCGTGCTCTCGCACGCCAACCTGATGGCCAACGTGCGCGCCATGGGCGGGGCGGTGAGCGCTCATTCAGGGGACGTGTTCGTCAGCTGGCTGCCCCTGTATCACGACCTTGGCCTGATCGGCGCGAATTTCGCCTCGCTCGTGCTCGGCTTCCCGACGGTGCTGATGTCGCCGCTTGCGTTCCTGTCGCGGCCTTCGAGCTGGATGCGCACCATCCACCGTCACCGCGGCACCATGTCCGGCGGCCCCAACTTCGCCTTCGAGCTCTGCCTGCGGCGCATCCCGGAGGAAGACATGGAAGGCATCGACCTGTCCTCATGGCGCTTCGCCTTCAACGCGGCCGAACCCGTGAGCCCGGACACCATCGTGGCGTTCGAGAAGCGTTTCGCGAAGTACGGCCTGCGCGGGAACTGCCTGTCGCCCTCCTACGGCCTGGCCGAGTCCTCGGTGGGCGTGGCGATCACCGTCCCCGGCAGCCCGTGGCGCGCGGATCGCCTCGACCGGGACCGGTTCACGCGAACCGGCGACGCCACGTTCGCGCAGGAGGGCGATCCTTCTCCGCTGATCGTGATCGGCTGCGGAACACCCATTCCGGGCCACGACATCCGCGTCGTGGATGGCGCGGGGTTCGAACTTCCCGACCGGCAGGAAGGACTGCTGCAGTTCCGCGGCCCCTCATCCACCTCGGGCTACTACCGCAATCCCGAGGCAACGAAGACCCTTTTCGGCAGCGGCGATTGGCTCAACACCGGTGACCGCGCCTACCTGTCCGAGGGCGTGCTGTTCCTGACCGGCAGGGAGAAGGACATCATCATCCGCGGCGGCCGCAACATCAGCCCCTATGAGCTGGAGCAGGCGGTCGGCGACCTCGCGGGGGTGCGGCGCGGCTGCGTGGCGGTGTTTGGCAGCACGGACCCCGCCGCCGGCACCGAGCGCGTGGTCGTGCTCGCGGAGATGCGCGACAAGGACCGGTCCCGCGATGCGGATCTCAAGCGGATGATCAACGACCTGGCCGTCGGCTTGATCGGCGCGCCGGCCGACGACATCGTGTTGGCGCCGCCGGGCACCGTCCCCAAGACCTCCAGCGGCAAGATCCGCCGTGTCGCCGCGCGCGAGTTCTACGAGCGCGGGCCCTCCGCCGTGAAATCCCAGGCGGTGTGGCTGCAGTTCGCGCGACTGATGCTGGCGGGCGCGGCACCACAGCTGCGCCGTGGCGCAAGGACGCTTGCGGGGTTGTTGTTCGCGCTGCGCGGCTACCTCGCGTTCGCACTACTCTTCCCGTGGGCATTGCTGGCAGCGGTGTTTGCCCCCGTGCCCGCATGCTGGAAGGTCGGCGGCTTCGTCGCCCGCGGGTTCCTCAGGCTCTCCGGCATTCCGGTGATCGCCAGCGGGCTGGAAAACCTGCGTGGGGACAGGCCCGTGGTGCTCGCGGTCAACCACACCAGCTACCTGGACGCCCTGGTGCTGCTCTCGGTCCTCGAGTATCGCGGGCATGCGTTCGTCGCCAAGCAGGAGTTCCAGGACCACTGGCTGATGCGGCGCCTGCTGTCCGGATTCGGCACCCGGTTCGTGGAGCGCTTCGACGTCGCCAAAAGCGCCGGGCACGCCGACGAAATCGCCGAGGCCGCCAGGGCGGGAACTTCGCTCATCGTCTTCCCCGAGGGCGCCCTCAATCGCAATACCGGCCTGGGAGCATTCCGCACCGGCGCCTTCCAGGCCGCGGTGCAGGCCGGCATTCCGGTGCTGCCGATCGCGCTGCGCGGCGTGCGCTCGGTGCTGCGCGACGGCACCTGGACTCTCCGCCAGGGTGCGGTCACGGTCCACGTCGGCGACCCGATCGCGCCCGAGGGCAACGACTGGGCCGCGGCGGTCAAGTTGCGCGACGCAGTGCGCGTGGAAATTCTCCGCCATTGCGGCGAGCCCGACCTCGCCCCCGGGAGCTTGCGCGACCTGCTTACTTGAAGTCCGCCACGGTCCCCGGCGCCGGGGTAAAGCCGAAATCGCCGCGCTTGATGACCGCCTCTCGCCCGCCGTTGGCCGCGAGCAGATCCGCCTGTCGTGCGTGGGCGCGTCGATCCACCTCGTCGGGATCGCAGATTTCGTACAGCTTTTTCCTGCACTCCTCGAGCGTGGCCGCGTACGCCGGGTCGCGTGCGAGGTCGCGGGTTTCATCCGGATCCGCTTCCAGGTTGAAGAGCTGCGGCCCGTATTTGGCGTAGTGCACGTACTTCCATTGGCCGACGCGCACTGCGAATGCGCCGGTGCTCGAGCCCATGCCGTGGTATTCGGAGAGAACGGTGCGATCGGGCTTCGCGCCATTGGCGACATCGACGAGCGACACGCCGGGAAAACCGGACGGCATCTTCTCGCCCGCGATCCCGAGAATGGTCGGGAACGCATCGACGTGGCTGACCGGCGTATCCACCCGCTTGCCCTCGGGGATGCCCGGGCCGGCGAGGATGAAGGGGACGCCGGCGATCTCCTCGTACATGGTGGACTTGCCCCACAGCCCGCGCGAGCCGAGGTTGTCGCCGTGGTCGCTGGTGTACATGACCACGGTGTCGTCGGCGAGGCCGGCGTCCGTCAGCGCGGCGAGCAGCTTGCCGACGTGCTCGTCTAGATACGACACCAGCCCGAAATACCCGGCGAGCGCTTTCTTCACATCCTCGGGCGACTCGAAGTAGTCGTCGTAGTTGAAGTTGCGGCTGTAGTCGACGATGTAGGGGTGGGTCGGCCTCTCCTCACGAGCGTAGAGCTTGGGCATCGGCAGCTCGCGGCCCCAGTAGCGGTAATAGTGCTCGGGCGGCGCGGTGAGCGGGAAATGCGGCGCCACAAACGACACGAACAGCGTCCAGGGCTTGGCGTGTTCCTTGGTAGCCTCCTCATGCAGCCATACTTGGGCGCGCGAGCAGATGTCCTTGTCGTAGAACGTGTAGGTGGACTCGCCCGGCCCAGCCATGGCGATCATCTTCTTGGAGTTGCCGCGCGGCGGCATGTCGTCGCGAATCAGGCCTAGCAGATCGCCCTTGCCCTCGTAGATGTGCATCGGGATCTGCTCTTCGCTGAAGCCGTGGTCCTCGCCGGTCAGGCGGAAATGCAGCTTGCCGACCGAGACCACGCGATGGCCGTTTTCCCGCAGCAGGTGGTGCCAGGAAGGGATGGCCCCGTCGTAGGCATCGGCGTTGTCCCAGTAACCGATCTGGTGGATGTACTTGCCGCAGGCGAACCCGGCGCGCGCAGGAATGCAGACCGGGCTGGTCGTGTAGGCCGACGTGAAGCGCGTGCCGCGCGCCGCGAGCGCATCGAGGTTCGGCGTGTGGATCACCGGATGGCCGGCGCAACCGAGCACCTTCGGATTGTGCTCGTCGGACATGATCACCAGCTGGTTGCGCGGTCTCATTTTGCCTGTCACTGTGCGTGTGCTCCTGGCTGAAAAACACCTGATAGTATCCCGCCTTCCTATGAATAAGCCCCCCGGCAAACCTCCATTTCACTTCGTTCCGATTACCGCGGAACGCAGCCTGCGCAAGCCGCGCGCCAATGGCCGCACCATGATCGTCGACGACGGCATGCCGATTGCGTACACGCGTGACCTTGTCGCGCTCGGCGGCGCCTATATCGACCTCGCCAAGATCAAGACCGGCACTGCGCGCCTGTATCCGCGCGCGCGGCTGGTCGAAAAGCTCCGCCTGTACAAGCGCAACCGCATCCAACCTTTCCTGGGCGGACAGTTTCATGAATATGTGTTCGCCACGCAGGGCGCCAAGGCCCTGCCGAAGTACTACGCCGAGTCGCTCGCGCTCGGCTTCGAGGCGATCGAGATTTCCGACAACGTGGTGCCGCTCACGGACGCACAGCGACGCCAGCAGATCCGCAACGCGGTCGCGGCGGGCCTGGTCGTCTATGGCGAAGTCGGCTCCAAGGAAACGCTCTCCAACCCAAGCTTGCTGATCGGCCAGGCGAAGGTCTGCTTCGATGCGGGCGCGGCGCTGGTGCTGGTCGAAGCCGCCGAGCTGCTCGACCGAGGCAAGCTGCGCTCGAAGACCGTCGACCTGCTGATCCGGGGACTCGACATGTCGCGCGTGATGATCGAGCTGCCCGGTCCCTGGATCAAGGACGTGCGCAGCTGCGATATCGAGGACATGAAAAAGGCGCTGGTCAACGCGCTCGGGCCGGATGTAAACCTCGCCAACGTGCCGCCCGCTTCCATCATCGACACCGAGGCGACGCGCACCGGCCTGGGTACCGCCGGGCCACCGAAGTGAAGAAATCAGCAGGGAATTCCTTCTCCTGGCTGCGGCTTCCCAAGGCGCCACGATTTGCAGAGGACGTGCGCCGCCTGCACGCCGAGAGCCGTAAGCGCCTTGGCTACGTGCGCACTTTTCTCCTGCTTCCGTTCGCGCCCGGCCGTCTTGCGCTTTACCAGGGATATCTCGATCGCCTGATGCGCAGCGACGATGCGCGCCTCCCGGGCCTCGAGCGTGAGTTGCTTGCGCTGGTGGTCAGCGTCGAAAATCGCTGCGAGCCGTGTGTCCTCTCCCATGCCACCGCCCTGCGCAGTCACGGCATGGACCCGCTGCTGGTCGACTCGATCACCATCGGCTGGCGCCGCGCGGACCTCACGCCGCGCCAGCGCGCACTCGCGGAATTCGCCCAGAAGCTCACGACGCAACCCGCGGATGCCGAGGAACCCTGGATCGCCGCGCTGCGCAAGGCGGGGCTCGACGAAGAACAGATTTTCGAAGCCGCCCAGATCGTCGCGATCTACAACTCCAACAACCGCCTCAACAATGCGGTCGGCCTGCACCCGAACCGCGAAGCGCGCCTGAAATACCGGATCGGGTAGGAAACCCTCTGCGGATTCGCGGTCGCGCCGAAGCGCCAGCTCGACGCGCAATCAAGCGGATGTTTGAGCAGATAGCGGAAGAAGTGCTGGCCTCGTCCGGCCAGTCTGTGCTTCAGATCGAGCAAACGGGTGTGCTCATTTACCTATGCCGTCTCCTCCCCCAGATACGCCTCCCGCACGCGCGGATCGGCGAGCAGATCCTTCACCCGCCCGCCAAGGTGATCGTGCCCGATTCCATCACGTATCCCCGGCCCGCCGCCTCCAGCGCGAGCTTGGCGTTCTGCTCGACCAGCAGGATCGTGACGCCCTCTGACGCGATCTGCCGGACGAATCGGGTGGACCGGGAATTCGAAGGCGATACCGCCGGCCTCGCGTATGCCCTCGTGCACCCGCTTTGCAAGTTCTAGGTGATGCCGATTGCACGGGGAAAGATCCGAGCCCGACTGGGCGATGCCGATGGTCGGCTTGCCCGACTGCAATTCCTCGCGCGCTTCAAGCGCTAGTTCATTTACCGCTCGAGCTACAGCGCGGTCATGTTGGGGTTGTGCGGGTCGGCGAAACCAGCTGCGCGAGCGAAGTTTTTCAGGGTTCTTTCTGCGCTCGCCTGCCATGGTTGTCTGCTCCTCGATGGGCGATAGGTTCAGCAACCATGGTGCGAAGCGTAGTTTGCACCGACACGTATTGCACCATCTGAGCCGGCTTCATTCGCTCCGCGTACAGTTTCTCGCACGCGCTTGACAAAGCCCTGCCCGATGCCCAATCTGCGCGCAGAGGGAGACAACCATGCTCAAAACTAAACGCACCACAGGTGCAAACCCGTTGCGTCGTTCCCTGCTGCTGGGCGGTGCCGCAACGCTGCTGTTGCCGCACGGCGTGTTCGGACAGGCAAGGCAGACGCTACGCATCGGCGTGCCGACCAAGACGTATTTCCCGACCGTCATCGCGGAGACTGCGATCCGGCAGAAGCTGTTCGACAAGGAAGGCATCAACGTAGAACTGACCATTTACCGCAGCGGGGCCGAGGGCTTCGAAGCGCTCGCCGCCGGCGCGAGCGACCTGGTCTACAACTCCTCCTCCAGCGTCGCGGCGGGCCTGACCAAGGGGGTCAAGGCCAAGTGCGTTGCCAATGGCGCGCTCGGTTACTACGGCTGGCACATGGTCGTGAAGCCGGACTCGCCGATCAAAAAACTGTCTGACCTGGCCGGCAAGAAGGTCGGCATCACCTCGGCCGGGTCCGGGACCGACATGCTGGCGCGCTGGGCGATGGCCGAAGCGAAGGTCGAATTCACGCGCGTGCCGCTGGGCGGCGGCGGGCTGGTGCCGAACCTGCTGACCGGAAACATCGACGCGACAGTGCTCTATTCCCCGTTGACCTACAAAGTGATGCAGGACAAGCAGGCGCGCTCGATCGCCGACTTCGGCGCGCTGGTGCCCTCGCACTCGACGGGCAGCTGGATCGCCAGCGACAAGCTCGTTGTCGAGCGGCCGCAGGCCCTGCAGAAAGCACTCAACGCGCTGTACGGCGGGGTTGCATTCCTGCAGTCGCCGCGCCACCGCGCCGCCGTGATCAAGCTGGTCGCCGACATCAACGAGATTTCGGAACCTATCGCGGAAGCGGAACTGGACGGAAACATCGTCAAGCTCTCATCGACCGGCGAATTCAAGAAGGAGTGGATGGAGCGCTGCCTCGAGATGGCCAAGCTGATCGGCATGACCAGCCTCGCGCCGGTGGGCGACATCTACACCAGCGCGTTCAAGCCGGTTCCCACGGTCTCGTGAAGGGCAAGGACCGCAGTCCCAGGGCATGACGCATGCCCTCGGCGGCTTGAAGCCTTGAGCCGCATCCAGATCATTGTCGCCCGGCTGGCGCTGCTGGCGCTGGTGCTGGCCGTGTGGGAGCTCCTGCCGCGCTTGCAGATCGTCAATCCGCTGCTGCTGCCGCCGCTGAGCGACGTCATGTCCACGCTCGGAAACCTGTTATTGCGAGCGCAAGTGCAGGAGGCGATCGGCGTGACAGCCGCGGAAGTCATCGTGGCCTTCCTCATCGCGGTTCCGCTGGGCGCGGCGCTGGGAGTGCTGATTTCGGAGAACGAATACGTCGGCGAGGTGTTCAAGCCCCTGCTGTTCTACGTGTTCAGCATCCCCAAGTCGATTTTCCTGCCGATGTTCATCCTCGTGATCGGCATCAATTTCTGGCAGAAAGTCGCCTACGCCGCGTTCACGACCACGTTCGTCGTGCTGATCAGCGCGGCGTCCGCGGTGGAGTCGGTGAAGCAGGAGTACATCCTGGTCGCGCGCTCCTATGGCGCGACGCGCACCCAGATCCTCACGCGCGTCTACGTGCCGAGCATGATGCCGCTGCTGCTTGAGGCTCTGCGCATTTCGATGATCTTCAATTTCACCGGCGTGATGATCGCCGAGATGTACGCCTCCCGCACGGGCATCGGGCACTTGATTTCCGGCTGGGGGGAAAACTTTCAGATGCGCGAACTTTTTGCGGGCGTGATCATCCTGTCCGCGGTTGCGATCCTGTTCAACGAGACGGTGCGATTTTTCGAGGATAGATGCAGCACATGGCGAACCTGAACATCCCCGTGGCGGAGCGGGAACCTGCCGGCGCCGCGCATGCAAAGGCGGCAATCGAGATCAGCGACCTGAGCCACGTATACGCCGGTGCACAGGGCGGCGTGCCTGCGCTCGAGGATATCTCGATGCGCGTGGGCAGCGGGCGATTCGTGGTCATCGTCGGCCCCAGCGGCTGCGGCAAGACTTCGCTGCTGATGATGATGGCGGGACTGCGCGCACAGAGCCAAGGCGAGATCTTTTGCCACGGCGCGCCGATACGCGCGCCGGACCCGCGGCGGGTCGGCGTGATCTTCCAGGAAGCGAGCCTGTTTCCCTGGCTCAGCGCCCTGGATAATATCGAGTTTCCACTGAGCCTTCGCGGCGACCCGAAGGACGAGCGCAGGCGGCGCGCCGAGAAAATGCTCGAACTGGTCGGGCTGGGCGGCTTCGGCGAGCGCTATCCGCACGAACTCTCGGGCGGCATGAAGCAGCGCGTGTCGATCGCGCGCGGGCTGGTCCAGGACCCGCCCGTGCTGCTGATGGACGAACCGTTCGCCGCGCTCGACGAGCAGACACGCATGACCATGGGCCATGAGTTGCTGCGCATCTGGTCGCTGACCTCGAAGACCGTGGTGTTCATCACCCACAGCCTCACGGAAGCCGTTTATCTCGCCGACGAAGTGCTCGTGATGTCGGCGCGCCCCGGCAGGATCATTGACCGGATTGCGATCCCGCTGCCGCGCCCGCGCAACTATGAAATGATGGCGACCGACGTGTTTGGCCAGTTGCGCGAGCGTATCTGGCAGCAGATCCGGAGCGACGCGTGACATTGCCCAAGCCCGTCAACGTGCGTCGCGGCATGCTGGTCGCACTGCTTGCGCTCTGGGAGCTTGTCCCAGGGACCGGGCTCATACCCGAGCTGTTCCTGCCTTCGCTCTCTAGCACCCTCACGGTGCTCGTCAAGGACTGGAACATCTATCTCGCCGCGATGTGGGTCACGCTCTACGAGGTGGCACTTGCCATGGTCATCGCCTGCGGCGGCGGGATCGCGGCCGGCGCCCTGGTCGGTGGCGTCGCGCACCTCCGCAACCTGCTGCTGCCCGTGTTTTCCAGCCTCTACGCGGTGCCGATCGTGATCCTGTACCCGATCTTCACGGCCTGGTTCGGGATCGGGCCGGAGTCGAAGATCGCGTTTGCGGGCATCTATGCCTTTTTCCCGGTGATGCTCTCCACCGTGGCCGGGATCCGCACGATCGAACCGCAGTTCATCCTGGCCGCGCGCAGCATGGGCGCGACCCTGTCCCAGCTCATCACGAGGGTCATCATTCCGGCCTCGCTGCCCACGGTGTTCGCGGGCCTGCGCCTGGGCGGCGCGTTGGCGATCATCGGCGTGGTGGTCTCGGAAATGCTGACCGCGGCGGCGGGCATCGGTTACCTGGTCACGCTCAACCGCACGATTCTCGACAGCCCGCGCGTGTTCGCCGCCTTGCTCATGATCCTGACGCTGTCGATAGCGTACTACGTGCTGTCGCGCGCGCTTGAGCGCCGCATGGTCGTCTGGCAGTCGGTCGGACGGGCGCCCAAAGCAGATCGCTCCACCAGCAGCGTCGGCGTGCCCGTGACGGCCGCAGCCTAGATCAACCCGGACCAACAGGATCCCCCATGCCACTGCCCACCCATCTCCTGCCGACCACCGTGGTCGGCAGCTATCCGCAGCCCGACTGGCTCGTGAACCGCGACATGCTTTCCAAAGTTGTGCCGCGCACGCGAATGAAGGAGATCTGGCGGATCCCGGAACAGCATCTGGAACAGGCGCAGGACGACGCGACCGTGCTGGCGATCCGCGACATGGAGCGCGCCGGGATCGACGTGATCACCGACGGCGAGATGCGCCGCGAAAGCTACTCCAACCGCTTCGCCACGGCACTGCAGGGCCTGGACCACGAGCGCCCGGGGGAAGTGCGCACGCGCGCGGGAACGATGACCCCGGTGCCGCGCGTCATCGGAAAAATCTGCCGCTGCGGCGCGGTGGAACTGCGCGACATGCAGTTCCTGCGCGCCAACACCCGTCTGCCGGCCAAGATCACCCTGCCCGGACCGTTCACCATGGGCCAGCAGGCGAAAAACGAGTTCTACAGGGACGACGAAGAAATGGCGATGGACTTCGCCGCGGCAGTCAACGAGGAGGCCCTCGACCTGCAGAATGCCGGCGCAGACATCATCCAGCTGGACGAACCCTGGCTGCGCAACGACCCTGAGGCGGCGAAGCGCTACGCGGTGAAGGCGATCAACCGCGCGCTGCAGGGGATCAGCGTGCCGACCGTGGTGCACCTGTGCTTCGGTTATGGAGCGGTGGTGCCCGGTGCGAGCAAGCCCACGGGTTATTCCTTCCTGCCAGGACTGGCCGAAAGTATCGCGCAACAGATCTCCATCGAAGCTGCGCAACCGAAGCTGGACCTCGGCGTGCTGAAGGATCTCGCGGGTAAGAAGATCCTGCTGGGCGTGCTCGACCTCGCCGACAACACCGTCGAGACCGCCGAGCAGGTCGCCGCGCGGATTCGTGCCGGCCTGAAATATGTCGCGCCCGAAAACCTGATCCCGGCGCCGGACTGCGGGATGAAATACCTGCCGCGCGACGTGGCATTCGGAAAACTGCAGGCGCTGGCTGCTGGTGCCGCGATCGTGCGGCGCGAAATTAGCTGACGCGCGCCCGGCTCAGGCGAAACGGCTCGCGTGCGAGACGCGGTTGCCGCCCTGCCGCTGCGCCTCGGACAGGGTGCGCCCGGCCTCCGCGATCAGGGCCGCGCCATCCAGCACATTTCTCGGTCGTGCTGGCGCCCAGGCTGATGGTCGATCTCCAGCACCCCTCGCGAAGGACTCATTGGCGGAGAGCGAGGGATTCGAACCCTCGATACGGGTTGACCCCGTATAACGCCTTAGCAGGGCGCCCCCTTCAGCCACTCGGGCAGCTCTCCGTTCGCTACGCTCACTGCAAGCTGCCCTAGAGGCTTCGGGGGCGCTACGCCCCGAAGGAGTTGGAACGCCTGACGGCGTTGGCCACTCGGGCAGCTATGCCGACCTGACTGCGTCGGTCGCGTGATTCTACTACGGGGCGGTACTAAGCCTGGTCGAGCTCGAAGGCTTTGTGGAGCACGCGCACGGCGAGCTCCATGTATTTCTCGTCCAGCACCACCGAGATCTTGATTTCCGACGTCGTGATCATCTGGATGTTGATCCCCTCCTCGGCCAGCGTGCGGAACATCTGCGACGCGATCCCGACATGCGAGCGCATGCCCAGCCCCACCAGCGAAACCTTGGCAATCTTGTCATCCCCGGTCACATCCCGGCACTTGATGTGCGGCTGGACCTGGTTCTTGAGGATCGCCAATGCCTTGGCGCAGTCGGTGCGGTTGACCGTAAACGAGAGGTCGGTCATGCCGTCGTGCCCGACGTTCTGCACGATGACGTCGACATCGATGTTCGCGTCCGCGATCGGGCCCAGGATCGCGTAGGCGATGCCGGGGCGGTCGGGCACGTCGTGGACGGTGATCTTCGCCTCGTCGCGGGCGAATGCAACGCCGGAGATGACTGCTTGTTCCATGGCCATGGTCGGGTCTTCCTCGAATGTGATCAGCGTGCCTGAAGCGAACTCCTCGTCGACCGGGATCATCGGATCGGTCAGGCTGGAGAGCACGCGCAGGCGCACCTTGTACTTGCCGGCGAATTCCACCGAGCGGATCTGCAGGACCTTCGAGCCCAGGCTCGCCATCTCCAGCATTTCCTCGAACGTGATGGTCCTGAGGCGGCGCGCCCTCGGCACGATGCGCGGATCGGTCGTGTAGACGCCGTCCACATCGGTGTAGATCTGGCATTCGTCGGCCTTCAGCGCCGCGGCGAGCGCCACGCCAGTGGTGTCCGAGCCTCCGCGGCCGAGCGTCGTCGTGGCGCCGCCCTCGTCCACGCCCTGGAAACCGGCGACGATGACGACGAAGCCGTCCTTCAGGTCCTTGCGGATGCGCTCTTCGTCGATCGAGATGATGCGCGCCTTGGTGTACGAATCGTCCGTGAGGATGCGTACCTGTGCGCCGGTATAGCTCTTCGCCTTCTGCCCGATGGCCTGCAGCGCCATCGACGTGAGCCCGATCGTGACCTGCTCGCCGGTGGCGGCGACCTGGTCGAGCTCGCGCGGGTCGGGAACGGGCTGGATCTCCTTGGCCAGACCGATGAGGCGATTGGTTTCGCCGCTCATTGCCGAGACCACCACGATCACGTCATGGCCGGCCGCGCGCCATTTGGCCACGCGTTTGGCGACGTTCTTGATGCGCTCGACTGAGCCGACGGAGGTGCCGCCGTATTTCTGGACGATCAGGGCCATGCTGGGTCCGCGGAGGGTAGGAAGAGGCTAAAAAAGCCTGCGATGTTAGCGCAAAGCGGTCTGTTTACGCCATGTTTTCATGGACTTTCCGTGACACCGCCGGTTACCAGCCCGATCAGCGCTCCAGCGTACTTTTCCAGCTTCCGGGCGCCGATGCCGGGGATCGAAGACAGCTCCTCCGGATTTCGCGGCCGGCTGCGCGCAATCTCGGCCAGGGTGCTGTCGTGAAAGACAACGTAGGCCGGCACCGCCTGCGAGCGCGCCTCCCCGCCCCGCCAGGCCTTGAGCCGCTCGAAGAGCTTCAGGCCTTCGCCATCGAGCCCGGCCGCAGCAGTGGCCTTGCTGGCCGGCGCCACGCGTTTGCGAGCCACTACGCGGCGCATCTGTACCGGTTGCTCTCCCTTCAATACCGCCCTGCTTGCCGAAGTCAATTTGAGCGCGCCATGAGCCTCGTGATCGACCCGCGCCAGTCCGAGCGCGACAAGCTGGCGGAATACGCTTCGCCAGGCGACCTCGTCCAGATCCGCGCCGACGCCGAAGACACCCAGCTTGTCGTGGTCCCAGCGGCTGACGCGCTCGCCGGCCTTGCCGCGCAGCACATCGATGAGGTGCACGGCCCCGAAGCGCTGCCCGGTGCGATAGATCGCCGACAGGGCCTTGCGCGCTTCTTCGGTCGCTTCCCAGGTTTCCGGCGGCTCGAGGCAGGTGTCGCAGTTGCCGCACGGGGCGCCCTGCTCGCCGAAGTACCCGAGCAGCCGCACGCGCCTGCAGCCGGCGGTCTCGCACAGGCCCAGCAGCGCATCGAGCTTCGCGCCCGAAACGCGCTTGAAGTCTTCGCTCGCCTCCGATTGCTCGATCAGGCGGCGCTGAAGGACGAGGTCGGCGAGGCCATAAGCCATCCATGCATCCGCCGGCAGGCCGTCGCGTCCCGCGCGCCCGGTCTCCTGGTAATAGCCTTCGATGCTCTTGGGCAGGTCGAGGTGCGCAACGAACCTCACGTCCGGCTTGTCGATGCCCATGCCGAACGCGATCGTCGCGACCATGACCACGCCGTCCTCGGCCTGGAAACGCACCTGGTTCCCGGTTCGGGATTCGGCGTCCATGCCGGCGTGATAGGGCAATGCCTTCAACCCGTGACTGACGAGCCACGAGGCCGTCTCGTCGACCTTGCGGCGCGAAAGGCAGTAGACGATGCCGGCATCGCCCGCATGCTCTTCGCGGACGAAGCGCAGCAATTGCGTGCGCGCATCGACTTTGTCGACGATGGCATAGCGAATGTTCGGCCGGTCGAAGCTGGAGATGAATACGCGCGCCCCGTCCAAACCGAGCCGCGCCAGGATCTCGGTGCGTGTCTGCGGATCGGCGGTGGCTGTGAGCGCAATCCGGGGCACCCCGGCGAAACGCTCGCCCAGCACCGAAAGTTGCAGGTACTCCGGCCGGAAGTCGTGGCCCCATTGAGACACGCAGTGCGCCTCGTCGATCGCGAAAAGCGCCAGCCGCGCGCGCGACAACAGATCGAGGCACCGGGGCGTCGTCAGGCGTTCTGGCGCGACATAGAGCAGGTCGAGCTTTCCCTCGAGCAGATCCCTCTCCACAAGCCGCGCGGCCTGGAAATCCTGCGAGGAATTCAGGAACGCAGCGCGAACGCCGAGCAGCCTCAGCGCCGCGACCTGGTCCTGCATGAGGGCGATCAGGGGCGAAACCACGATCCCGGTCCCGTCGCGCAGCAAGGACGGGATCTGGAAGCACAGCGACTTCCCGCCGCCGGTGGGCATCAGCACGAGCGCATCGCCGCCGGCCGTCACCTGCTCGACAATCTGCTGCTGCGGGCCACGGAACGCCGGAAAGCCGAACCGCTCGCGCAGGACCTTCAGTGCGTCGGTCGAAGGCGCGCTCATCGGCCGATGGCGCTCGCTGAGGGCGCGAGGATCGCGCCGTTCATCGCGCGATCAAGCTTCAAGCATTTCGATCAGCAGCCGCAGCCCTCGCGTGGCGAACGCCCGCATGTTGGCCTGCCTGTCGGACTCGCCGGTTTCGAGCGTGATTACGCGCTCCCCCGGTCCGGCGACCGCGAAGCAAGCGTGGCCTGCGGCGTCCCCGTAGCGATTTCCCGTTGGGCCGGCTGCGCCCGTTTCGGAGAGCCCCCAGCTGGTCTCGAATCGACTGCAGGCTGTGCGTGCGAGGAGGAGCGCGTAGGGCTCGGAGGCCGAACGCATCCCTGCGAGCGCGGAGTCCGGGATGTCCATCAGCATCTTGCGTGCCTGCCGCGTGTAGACGACTGCGCCGGCAACGAAGTACACGGAGGCTCCCGGGACCGCAAGCAAGGCGGCGGCCATCAAGCCGCCGGTCGACGATTCGGCGACCGAGATCGTTTGCTTGCGTTTGATCAGGAGCACCGCAGCCTGCTCGGCTAGCGGAATCAGCGTCTGCATGGACGCACAACGTCGGTGAAAGCCACAGGTTTACGCAGTCGTGCCAGGGCCGGCTAGCGTACGCGGCCTTTCGTGCCGCATCAAACGAGACTTCCCGGCAGCGGCCGCGAAGCGTGCGGCCCAAGCGAAATCAGCGCCTGGTAGTCGTCCGTGCGGCGGAACCGGGAGTGCCAATGGCGGCAGGCGCCGTGCCGGGCGTCGTGCCACCTGAGGTTACCGGGCTGCCGGGTGGGGCGCCGTCGGACGTGTTCGGCACGCCCGGGGTGACTCCGCCGGACGTGGCAGCGGTTCCGGGAGTCGAGCCGACAGAAGTCCTCGGGGCGCCTATTAGCGGCGGTGTGGCGGCCGGACCGGGAGCCGCTGCGGGCGGTTGGTCGGAAGGCGAGCGTACGGCGGCGGGTCCCGCCCGGTCGCGAATGAAATCGTCAGAGCACGGAGCGGCAGGATCCGTGCCAAGCGTCGCGCCAGTGCAGTGACGCGAAACGCGCCCGTTGTCGACACTCACTTGCGAAAGTGCCGGAGCGCAGATCAGTACCCCGAGGGAAAGGCATAAAAGTGCGGGGACGGCGCGCATGGCTCTACTCCAATTGATTCATCCTCCGATTCTAGGGAACGGCGAGTGGGCGTCTGTTAGTCAGCACACCGTTATAAACTGCGTAATTTGCCAATTCTGGAAAGAATATCGACCAGACTGCCGCATGGGTCCTAGGGTGTACAAATTGATTCTCCAACTTTCATGGCGCTGGCCCGGGTCCGAAAATAGATTCGACATATGTAAGAGTCCGATTTGTGTTAGCCATCGCACAGAAGCGGAACGATGGCGGCGGAGACACTGCGCGCTGCTTCAACCCGTTAAAGCAACCACAGGAGCTTAAATTGAAGAAAATCATTGGCCTGGCGATGGCCTGCCTGCTGATCTCGAGCACTTCCTTCGCGCAGTCACCACAATCCGGCGGCGGCGGCGGCGGCGGGGCCGGCGCGGGTGCGGCCGTAGGGGGCGCCGCGGGCGGACTGTCGATAGGGACCCTCGCGGCCATCGCGCTGGGGATCGCTGCGCTTGCGGCGATCGCCTCTGACAATGACAACAACTCCACCGGGACCACGGGCACGACCGGCACGCGCTAGCCGTCTCCCGACGTCTCAACGAAAAGCCCCGGCCTGCGGCCGGGGCTTTTCTTTTGGGACGTTACAAAGTTTCACCGCACTCTTCCCCCTTTCAGGTAAAAATTACATGGTGTAAGGAACGATCTAGTGGTTCCTACGGGGGGAGGCCATGACGAAAGCCCGCTTGGCGGTTGCGTGCCTGTTGTTTCCTGCGTTTTGCCTCGCGCAGCCTCCTGCTGCCGTGCGCTACCAGCATCCGGCGGCCTATCCGGAGCCGGAATCCTCCGCTGTATGGAAATCCCTGGGCGCAAGCTATGTCCGCAAAGCCCTCAAGGACAACGCCCTCGAGCGTGACCCGGCCCTCAACTCGCGCATCGACGCGGTGATGGCGGCGGTCGGGACTGCGGCGGGCACCCTGTACCCGAAGTACGCGCGTTCGACGTGGAAAGCGTTCCTTATCGAGAATTTCGGCCATGGCGCGGTGGCGTTCCCTGGCGGGACCGTCCTCGTCGATGCGCGGTTCGTGCGCCTCCTCGCGCTCTCCGACGACGAGCTCGCCCTGGTGCTCGCCCATGAGGTGGCGCACGTGGTTGCGGACCACCCGTCGGAAAAGCTCTCCTTCATGGCCGAAAAGGTCGGACGCGACCTCGCGCCGAACGCAGGCAGCGCGTTGCATGCCTTCTTCACGCAGGATTCCTACGCGCTGCTGTTCCAGCCCACGGCGCGCTTGCAGGAGCGCGAGGCCGACGCCATTGGCGGGGCGATTTTTCATGCGGCCGGCTATGACGCGCAGCGGGCGCTGCAATTGTTCGACAAGCTCGAGCAGATCGAGCGCACGGGGAACGGCGCCAGGTCGGCGACGCATGATTCGGCCGCTGTGCGCAAACGCGCCGTGGCCGAGGCCATCAGGCTGAGCTCGACCGGCGCGCGGCCTAGAACGGAAAGGCGCTGACCTTCACGTTGCGCGTGTCGGTTTCGACCCTGAAGAGCGGGCTCACTCGGTCGGCAGACGAAGCTTCAGTCTGCGTGCCGTCGTATTTCTCGTAGCGCACTTTCCATGTGCCCGGCGGGTAGGGAAAGCTGCGGTTGCCGCCCCATGCGAGATCGAAAGTTTCGCTCGCCATCCTCGCTTCGAGCGTCTCTCTGCGAATGAGCGCCGAAACTTTCCACGCGTAGGGCCGGTTGGCTGCCGATGGGGGGAGACTTACCTTCCAGCAGACGGAGCGTTCGTTTTCGGATTGGCGGCCGAGATCCTGCCAGTCCCCCGCCGAGGCTGCGGGCGTGACCGGGATCAGCGCCCCCGATCCCGGTTTCACTCTCCATCCTTCGGCGATTTCCTTTACGCCAAGGCTCAGGCAGGCGGTTTGCTCGGTTTCGCCCAGCCCGGGACTCAACGAGAACGCATCCGAAGCCCTGGTCGCCTCTTCGGTGCGGGAAGCCGTCACCCGGTGATCGATCGTCACGCGGCCGGCGGAATGCGGCAAGAGGCCGATGACGACAAAGTTGTCATAGCCGGCGCGCGCGAACGTGTCGAACCGGGGCTGGTCCCACGGCACCGTGAGGTCCGCCTTTTTCCACAGGATAGTCTGCGAGTGCGCTGCGCCCAGCGCATCGGAAGGCAGAGAGAACGACAGGCCTTGCGAATCGTAGGCAAAGGCCTTGTAGGTCCGGTCTTCGATCCTGAGTTCGGGCACTACGCCCGCCGGATATTGGCGCGGGAAATCGCCGCGGATCGTGATCGTCTGGAATGGCAGGGACGAGAAAAGGAAGTGCGGCCCGTAAGATCGGACTTGGGGAAACTGCGTCGGCACGGCGAGCTGATCTGCCGCGGCCTGCGCGCGGTCCCCGGCCTCCCTGACCGCCGCAGTGTTTGCCTGACCAAGCACCTGGAGGGTCGCGTCGATATTCGACACGGCGGCCTTGGCGGGGGCGTCCAGCGATTCGAGCTTCGAGCCCAGCTGGTCGCGGAATGCGAATCGCGTCCTGACGACGAGCCGCGCGGTCTGCAGCAAGGCGGCGAGGCCGACTTCGCGCTGGTCCCGCATGGCGTTGGTGGAGAGCGAAGCGATCGAAGCCTGCTTTTCCTGCAGGAAGTGACCGAGTGTGCCGGGTGAGAAAGTATCGCTCTGGTGCCCCGCCACCCCGGCAATGCCGAGGTATCCGACGCCAGCGATCGCCACCGCGATCGGCGCGAACTCGATCGCAGCCGCGATCAGGCCCGAATGCGCCGCGGCAACTGTCGCCACGGCAGCGCATCCGCTTGTGCCCAGGTGGCAGCAGGCGATGGCCGCAGCAGGAAGATATCGGAGTCGCATCGGCATCGGACTTGATCGGTTGAAGAGATTCGGGACCGGGCGGA
>ENA-ORBV01004125-ORBV01004125.1-microbial-mat-metagenome-genome-assembly--contig:-NODE-4125-length-28275-cov-12.557309_pt1 | contig 28275 bp, 22 predicted proteins | sample MGYA00237777_ERZ505514 | MGnify/ENA primary metagenome ERZ505514 (study PRJEB26160, sample SAMN06269048) | microbial mat metagenome | isolation source: Oligotrophic lake microbial mat | place...
TTCAAGCAGAAGACGGCATACGAGATTCGCCTTAGTCTCGTGGGCTCGGAGATGTGTATAAGAGACAGCCTTGGTGGCGAGGCGGATGACGAAGTCAACCGACGCCCAATAGCGCGGGCCGCTGAGTCCCTGGGCGTGGGCGTAGAGCTTGGCTTGCTCGGCCACCAGGTACTCCGACCACAGCATGTACATGACGAGGAACGGCTTCATCAGCCAGCGCTGGCGGATGAGGCGCGGAACGATCGGCATCAACCAGGGGAAGCGCACGACGATCGGGAACAGCTTGTGCAGGTTCTCGATCTGGTGCTTGTATTCGAACTCGATCGACGACGTGCGGTTGAACTTCTGCGGGAAGTCGTCGTACCCGGCGACGGCGTACCCCATGTCCTTCGTCATGTCGGCGATGTCGAACTCGGGGTAGGGCTGCATGATCGAAACCAGCGGGTGGTCGGCCTTGCACTCGACGTTGAGGCGCAGCGTGTCGAGCTCGTCCTCCATCGTCCCACCCGGGCCGCCGAGCATGTTGAGCGTGCCCAGGCGGATGCCGTGTTTCTTGATCCACTTGGCCGCGTCGGTGAGCTGCTGGCGCGTCGTGTTCTTGCGGAACACCGCGTTGCGCACGTAGTCGCTCGCCGCTTCGATCGCGATCCGCGCGTACACACACCCGGCGTGCTTGAGCAGCTCGATGTGGCGTTCGGTGGTCATGTTCGCCATCAGGATGACGTCGAACGGCAGGCCGACTTCCTTCGGATAGCGCTCGCAGAACTCCTCGAGCCAGGCGTTGTTCATGTTGAAGATGTCGTCGACGAAGTGGACGAACTTCAACGGGTACTTGGCCTTCACCGCGATCAGCTCCGCGATGACGTGGTCGACCGAGCGCTTGCGGACGTACTCCTTGTTCTTCGCGCCGTAGATCTTGCCCTTCCACGCGTGGTGGAAGCAGAACGAGCAGTTCATCGGGCAGCCGCGCTGGGTCACGAACACCTTGCGGTCCGTGTTGCGGTAGATCTCACCCGCTTCGTAGATGATGTCGCGGTCGGGGAAACCGAGCGCATCGAGGCTCGGCGCCAGCGGGCGCTGGCAGTTTTTGATCGCCTCACCACCCTTCGGGTTCTTGAACCAGAAGTTGGCGGTGTCGGTGACGTCCTGGCCCGACTGCATCTTGTTCAGAAGCTCGGCCATCGCCAGCTCCCCTTCTCCGCGGCAAACGGCGTCGAAGTCGCCCTGCTCCAGGTATTCGGGGCTGAAAGTCGGGTGCGGACCCCCGGCGATCGAGAACACCTTGGGCAGGACATCCTTGACCTTGCGGTTGATGTCCGCGAAGTAAAGGTGCATGCCGGTCGTGACGCTGAAGCACACGACGTCCGGGTTGTAGGCAACGAGCTTTTGCACCCACTCGCGGTCCGGGATGAACAACGCCTTGGCATCGTGGCCTGCGTCCTTGATGGCGCGGCTTAGCCACATGATCCCCAGCATTTCCTGCGCGAGGTACTCGTCGATGAACAGGACCTTCATAGCGTGATTCTCAGGCGTGTTGCGCGGGGCGCGGCGAGGGGCGGGAAGGGCGGGCAACCGGCCTCCCGTGCACGGAAGGTTCGAAGGACTCGGGGCCGCGCCAGTGCGGATTCCTAGGAAGTGTACCCGAGGGTCCTGTCGGCCGCAGGCGCTTGGCAAAGTCAGCAACCGGCGGAAAATCGACGCTCCGTCGCCCCGCGGGGCCATCCGCAGGGGGTTGTCCCCGTGGCGCTGGCGCGGGCCGTAGCCCCCGGCAGGGCCCGGTGGCCAGTTCCCCGGTCGTGGTATCGTCCCGGCCATGAGGGTTTTGCGCGGTGCCGTGCGGGTTTTTCTGACCCTCCTTCCTGCCGCCGCGGCCCTGACCGCCGCGGAAGTTGTCCTCCTGGGACTCGGTCTTGGGGGAACGCCAGCCCTCACTTCGCGAGGTTTTGACGCGGCCGCCGCCTACATCGTGCCCGACCCCGCCCGGCCGGGGGGGTGGCGCACCCAAATGTTCGATGGAACCGCCCCCGAACGGGAGGTGCCCCCGCGCGACCCCGCCAAGCACCGCGTGCTGCTTTTTGGGGGGTCCAACACGGGCGGATTCCCCCCTGCGGCCCTCGCGTTTGCGCTCGACCACGGGACCGATGCGTCGACCCCGCGCGCCGAGGTCATCAACCTTGGCCGGGCCGGTTACGGCAGCGGGCGCGTCGCCATCCTCTTCGAGCAGGCGCTGGCTCTCAAGCCGCAGTCGGTGGTGATCTACGCGGGCCACAACGAGTTCGTCGAAGCGGGCTTCGAGGCCGAGGTTGCGGAACACCTGTCGCCGACCCTGCGAAAGGCCGCCACGGCGGCCACTGGCCTGCGCACGTTCAACGCGCTGTGCGACGCCATCCGCGCGGGTGGAGGAGCGCCCCAATCGAATCCGACACCCAAAGCGTGGAGCGGTGAGTTCGAGCGCTTCAAGGACTTCACCTACGACCAGACGCTGGCGCAGCTCGAGCAATATCGCGCCAACTTGACCACGATGTGCCGCATGGCGCGCGAGCGCGGAATCGATGTGGTGATCTGCACCGTCATCTCCAATCCGCTTGCGCCGCCCTTCTCGAGCACCTGGCCGCCCGAGTTGTCCGAGGCCAACCGTCGCCGTGCACGTCTCGAACTGTTCGCTGCGCACGAGGCGTTTCCGAAGCGCTTCGCAGCGGTGATCGCCGACGCACCCGCCGACCGCACGCACGCGCAGGATTGGCGTCGGCCGGCGCGCCCCTTGCCGCCCGATGGGAAAGTACCAACCCTGCGCGAGTGGCCCTCACCCGTGCGCGGTGGGTACCACCTGATCCCGCCACCCGAACACTGGTCGGACCTCGCGCGTGAGCTTGCGATCGCCCACGAAGCATTTTTTGCGCGTGTTTTGACCGACGCGGAGCGTGTGGCGCTCGAAACCGCGCGGTCCCACTTGGAAACGGCGCTTGCGATCGTTCCGGACCACCCGGCGGGTAATTTCCGGCTCGGCGCCGCGCGTTGGCTTTTGGGTGACGATCAAGGTGCGCGTGACGCTTTCGCGAATGCCGCGCGTTTCGATCGCGCACCGCGCAAGGGCAGCGACGCCACCAACGAGATTGTCGAAGCCGTGGCCGCAAGCGTCGAAGGTGTCCGCTTCTTTGATGCCGCAGCCCTGTATGCGCAGCGCGCTCCAAACGGCTTGATCGGATTGGAACTGATGAAGGACGAGTGCCACCTCCACGAGCGGGGGTACCGTGTACTGATGCACGACCTCGCGGATTTCATGCGCGGCCGCGCGCCGGAGGAAGGCCTGTGATGAAACGGATCGCCACCTTCTTGCGCGAACGCCCGCTGCGGTGGATCGCGCCGATCGTGCTAGTGTTCGGCGGCCTCGCATGGCTCGCCTGGAAAACTGTGCAGGTGCCCGCGCTGCCCTTCACGTACCGCGTCGACTTCCCTTAGGAAGAGGACGGTGGCGGCGCGCACAGGGCGCTCCAGTACTCCGGGCCAGGCGCGTCGCAAACGAGCGTCTCCTTGGCTCGCTTTGTCAGCCTTTTGAGCGCGCATTCGGCACGCAGCGCCAGCAGCCGGTCGCCGAGCGCGACCTGGTACACGAGTTCGAAGGGCCCGCGGCCGCGCAGGGCTTTGGCACCACGTCCGCTGCTGTGCCGCGCGCAACGCTGCTCGACGTCCGTGCTGATGCCCGTGTAGAGCGCGCCAGTGTGCGTGCGCACGACGTAGAGCGACCAACGCGCGAGCGGCTTGTCCGCGGGCGGCGACTGAGGCTTGGTGCCGTCCGATCTCACGGCTGCGCGGAGCGCACCATCGGCGTAGAGCGCGCGAGCTCGATGCCCGCCGCCTGCGCGAGGGTCTCCTCGACCAGTGGGAACGTCGCCGCGCGCGTGAACTGCTTGGCCTTGGCGCGCCCCGCCGCTGCGTACCGCGCACGCAGCTCGCCATCGCCGAGAAGGCGCAGAATCGCTGCGCGCAGGCCTGCATCGTCCCCCGGCGGAACGAGCAGGCCGTTCACTTCGTGCTCGACCACTTCGGGATTGCCGCACACACCCGTCGCGATCGCCGGTGTGCCGAGCGTGATGACCTCGAGCAGAGTGTGGCTCAGCCCCTCGTACTCCGAGTTGAGCACGAACACATCGGCCGCGCGGATGAACAGCGGGATCTTCGCGTGCGGCACGTTGCCGAGGAACTTCACGCGGTGCGCCATTTTGAGCTCGTTCGCGAGGGCCTGCCAAGGCTCGAGCATGTCTCCGTCGCCCGCGACGAGCAGCACGGCGTTCTCAGGGCCGTCTGCCATCGCACGCAGGATGCCGTCGACGCGCTTCCAAACCATGAGGCGGCAGATCGTCAGCACATAGCGCTGCGCTGGGTCGAGCCCCAGCGCGACCTTCGCCGCGTGCGGCGTTTCGGACACCGATTCGGCGCCGGGCCCGTGGTGCGCGTTGTGGATCAAGCGCACCTTGTCCGGAGCTTGGCCGTAGCGCTGGATTGCGATTTGCCGCAAAAACTCGCTGCACGAAATGATGCGCTCGCACCATCCCCACCAGATCTTTTGCAGCGCTCGCGCAAGTTTGACCGCGGCCCCGTATTCCTTGGTCTCGAACGTGACGATGTCGTCGCCATCGATCCAACCCTTGCGGTGGCTGATCTCCCAGGCGCCGTCCACCATCATGCGGATGACCGCGGGAACACCGCGCAACTTGGCGGCGAGTACGTGGAACAGCGCGAGGTGCTCTTGCACGTACACGACGTCCTGGCCCTTTGCTTCGCGCAGCACGGCGAAAAAAGCCTTCAGGTAGCGGATCGGAAGCGGCCCGCGCGGAATCGCGATGATCGCAAACGGATGGCCCTTGGGTTCGTCCTCGGAACAGAACGCCACGACCTTGACCTCGTGTCCACGCTCAAGGAGGAAACGCGCGACGCTCGGCACGTAGACGGCGGGACCGCCCAGGTCGGGGGGGAAAACCGGGGATGTGATCAGGATGCGCATCGTGAAGGGACCGAGGCGTCCGTGCACCTGGGCGGCGAAGTTTACCCCTCCCCCGGGGCGTTCGAAACGAGCCGGCGTTGATGCAGACGTCGGCGCCGCGGTCGTCGGCCAGCGCGCGGATCGCCTCGATGGCGCCGATTTCCTCGAAGTTGACGGTCTACGCGCGCGCCGTTCGGCGAGCGGCTTCTAGGCGATCGTCGAGGCGGTCGACGCCGATCAGCCGTCGGCCCCCGCAACCCAGCCGACGCTCCTTCAGGGGACCGCCTTCGGAGCCGCGCGTCTTTGGGTTCGAATGCTCGCAGCGACCCGACAAGCCTGCACGGCAGAAATGACAGCCGCCGCAAGCGTCGGGAACGGCACGCTGACGCGGTTGCCGCGCCGTAGGACGGTCACGCCGGGGCGTTGGCCCGTGCGCCGCGTGTGGGCGCGACGGCTGGCAGGCATGCAGATCGGGGGCCGACGTGGGGGCGCCGCGGCGGGGGCCGCGCGTCCGAACGTTCCAGAGTAGGTTTTGGCGTGGACATCTGCTGTCGCACCGCGCGGTCCCGCCCCTTGAACCACCCCTACGCCACGGCCCGTGGCGGGCGACGCGGTGTTTCCGGACGGCCAGCGCCACGACGTCACCGAAATCGACCTGCTGCTCGACCACGCGCGCGCATTTGGCCCCGTGGCGGCGTCCGTGGGTGTGATGAGCTACCACTTCCCGAATGGGGTGGGTCAAAGCACGCTCGAGCTGCACGCCGGCGTCGCCTTGCCCGACGTTTTGCTTGCGCCGTCGCTCACGCTGATCGCCGATGTCGACGAGATCGGCGGGATGTACGCAAGCGCGGGTATGCGCCACGGATTTGCGCTCGGGGAACACTTCGCACTCGATCTGCGCGGAGCGCTCGGCTGGGTTTCGTCCGACCAGGCCGAAGACTACTTCTTCAGCGAGTCGGGCGGCCTTGCGGACGCCCTGGTCGCGGCCGACCTCTCCTACGCACTTTCCGAGCGCTCGCGCCTGACGCTAACTCTCGCGCAATCGGTGCTGATCGATAGCGCACTGCGCGACGGTGTGGAGGGCGTCGGAATCGACCCGACACCCACCTGGGTTGCGTTCAGCTTGGGCTGGACCCTGTGAGCGACGAGCGCGTCAGGACTGCGCGCCGTTCGCAGCTTCAGCGGCGGCCGCGCTGAACGCGAACACACGCTGGCTGTCCAGGCGTTCGCCCTCGATCGTGGCGAGCATGTCGCGTGTGATGTCGCCGGTCGGGTAGTCGCCGGTGAAACACGCATTGCAAAAGCGCTCGACCTTCGGGTTGCCCGCACGTGCGGCTTCGTTCATGGCTTCGCGGTCGAGGTACACGAGATGGTCGACCTCGAGCACCTGCGCGATCTCGGCGTTCGTGCGTCCGGATGCCAGGAACTCGGTTTTGGTCGCCATGTCGATCCCGTAGGGACACGGCGAAATCAACGGCGGGCTGCAGGAGGCAAAGTACACCTTCTTCGCACCGGCATCGCGCACCATGCGCACGATGCGCTTTGCCGTGTTGCCGCGCACGATCGAGTCGTCGACGAGCAGCACGTCGCGGCCCGCAACCTCGCTGCGGATCGCGTTGAGCTTGCGGCGCACCGAGCTCTGGCGCGCGCCCTGGTTCGGCATGATGAACGTGCGGCCGATGTAGCGGTTTTTGACCAGCGCTTCGCGGTACGGCACACCCATGCGCGTCGCCATCGCCATGGCCGCGTCGCGGGACGAGTCGGGGATCGGCACGATCGCGTCCGGGATGGGCGCTCCCTCACGCTTCCATTGGTCCGCAAGCGCTGCGCCGAAGCGTGTGCGTGTCGAGTAGACGTTCATGCCATCGAGCACCGAGTCGGGGCGCGCGAAGTACACGAGCTCGAAGATGCACGGTCGGTGCGGTTTGTCCGACAACTTGCGACGGATGACCTCCCGTTCGGCCGAAACGAACACGGCTTCGCCCGCGTCCAGGTCGAACTGGTGGTCATACCCGGTGACGTCAAGGACGACACTCTCGCTGGCGCACGCGTACCAAGTGCCGTGCTCGTCGACCTTCATGCCAAAGCAGATCGGTTTGATGCCAAACGGATCGCGGAAGGCAACGAGGCCGACGTCGGGCAGGGTCGCGACAACTGAGTAGGCACCCTTGACCTCCGCGTAAACCGCTTTAACGGCCGCGAACACGTCCTCGGCTGCCACACGCGCACCCGGGCGGATGCGCTCGGAGAGCGCGCGCACGAACACGAACAGGATCACTTCAAGGTCGCAGGAGCTGTTGAGCCGCGTGCCGCTCGAGCGAAAGTGGGCCCGGCGCAGCTCGTCGAAGTTGGTGACGTTCCCGTTGTGGGCCATCGCCACGCCGACCGGGAAGTTCAGGTGGAAGGGCTGAGCGTCCTCGACCCGTCCCACCCCGACCGTGGGGTAACGCACGTGACCGAGCCCAAGATTGCCCCGCAGGCTCGGCATGTTAGCCGGCGTAAAAACGTCGCGGACCAGCCCGAAGTCCTTCACCACGTGGAAGGTCTCGGTGAAGGTCGTGATGCCCGCGGCGTCCTGACCGCGGTGCTGGATCGCAAGCAGCCCTTCGTAGAGCTCGGGCGCGACGTCGACCCCTTCGGGGCCGTAAATGCCAATGAAGCCGCACATGGGATCGGTGGCGCCGGGGTCGGCCGGGCGTCGGAGGGGCCGTCGGGCCCTCGGCGCGTGCCGGCGGGATGGGGCGCCGCCGGCCGACGACAGTACCCCGAGGAGCAAAGAGAATAGGCCCCTGGGGGGGCTACTCACAAGGGGGCGGGGGCGCAACACCCGGGGCTCACCATCCGTGCGGCCGCCACGGCGTTCGACGGTGTCGCGCGGGCAGACGCGCCGGACCCCACTGCCCGGCGCGCCACCGTCACCGACAAACGTTCACGGCAGGCCGAGGATGCAGCTCCAGCTACTCGCGATGTCGGAGTCGATCGACCCCGTCTGGAGATCGACCCCGCTTGGAGATCGACCCGATGGAGCCGTGTGCGGCTACGAACGCGTACGGAATCCGTGAGCTGACCGGACGCGGGTGAGATTTCCGACACGGTCTGTCCGGGCAGCACGACGATCCAGCCGGAGCTGCTTCCGGGTAGGAACGGCACGGGAAGCGGGTCGATGGAGCCGTCGTACAGATCGAACTCGAACTCCACCAAGCCGAAGTCGTAGCCCGCGATGTCAAGGCCGCTCGCCGACAGAAGGATGCGCTCCTTGAACGTGCTGGAAAGATGGCGTTGCATCGCGAACCCCATCTCAGCCAGCTTTTCGAAGTCGTTCACGGCTTCGGCGGTTGCGGTCCAGCGGTCGTAATCCTGCTGTTCCTTGGGACCGCGCCCGCACAGGCCCGTGACGTCGTCGGGGTCGACGATGATGGCATGTCCCGTCGGAACGAGGCCGAGCTTCTCCGAGATCGGCACGCCGGTTTGTGTCTTCAACGGCACGGCCGTGATCGCTGCAGTGCTTCCCGTGGCGAGCTGGGAGATCAAGATCTGGTCCCTGTCCGCGTTGTTGACTTCGCTTTCTGCGGTCAGCGAGAACACGGTGCGCCCGGGACGCTCGGGCAGTTCACCGTCGCGGCGGTCGACGGACAACGCGACGATGACGGCGTTCGACTGGGGCGCACCGAAGAGGTCGACCGCTCCGTACGCGACCATGGGCACCCAGTGCGCGCACAGGGCCTCCGCGGAGTAGTCGGGATGGTTGACGGTGATCGCGCCGAAGCGTGTTGTCGTCCACGGTTCGAGCGCTCCGTTCGTGATCCCCGGAAGGCGGATACGCAGTGCGGTTGGATTCGGAGGTGTCGTCGACAGGCCGAAGTGCTGCACGCCGAGCGCCGTGCCCGCGAACATGCCCTGCCCTTGGGTGTACGGGATGGCGGGCGCCTGATTCTGCGCGGCGAGCGACGCGGGACCGACGGCGAGGAGGAGTCCAGCAGAGGCCACCTGGGCCGACATTTTGACGGAGGGGATCATGGCAAGTCCTCGAGTTGCGGGAACGCGCGCCCGTGCCTTCACCGGTCGGTGACCGAAAGGACGCGTGTTCCTCGGACTTCGTCTTCGAGCGCTCCGAGCAGTGCTTCGAGCACTTGTGTGGCGTTTTCTCGTGGCGCCCGATCCGACGCATGTCCTCAACCGCGCCCGCACGATCACCGTGGTCGAGCCGAAACGATGCGCGGAGCAAAAGGGTCGGAAGCGGATCGAGACACACGGCCGCGGCGCGGTCGAGGAGATCACCAAGTTCGCGCCAGTCCGTTGCGTGCACCCACACGCGGTTTTGGGGATCGACGATCGTGAAGTTGGGCGGAAAACGGCGCGCCAACTCGAGCCTTTGTGCATGACGGCTTTCACGGTGGTGCCCACGCCACAGGACGGCGACGGCCACGGTCGTGAGCAGGGCACGGGTGGCGAGAATACCCTTGACCACACCGGAGCGCCGCGCGGTATGCACCGCGCGGCGGAACAGTCCGATTGGCCGCGCCGCAACCGGTCGGTGCTCGAGAAACGCGCGCAGGTCGCGCTCAAAATCGGCGGCAGAGGCATAACGGTCGCGCGCCCGACGGCTCATCCCCTTCTCGACGATGGCCACGAGTTCCCGCGGAAGGAGCGGGTTGCGGCGCGAGAGGGGTACCGGCGGGCGCGAAGCGAGCGCATGCAAGACGGCCGCGGGCGAACCCGAATAGGGCGGCTCCAGGGCGAGGAGGCAGTAGAGCACTGCCGCCAACCCATAGATGTCCGACTGGGGTGTCGCCCGCGCGCCGGGATGGAGGAGTTCGGGATCGCTGTACGCCGGCGTTCCCACGCTCGAACCCGCTTGAGTCAGGTTTGCCGACCCGGCGAGGTACGCGATGCCGAAGTCGAGCAGCACCGCGCGTCCATCCTCTCGGATCAGAATGTTGCTGGGTTTGATATCGCGGTGCACGACACCCGCCGCGTGCGCCGCCCCAAGTCCGGCCGCGATTTCAAGGCCCCATGACGCAACGGTGCGCACGTGGCCCTCGCGGTGCCCGGAAGAGTGCCCGAGGCACGGGTCCTGGATTCGGGAGTCGACTTGGGTGGGTGAGTCGACCGCTTCGGCAAGTGTGTCGACGAGCGCCCCGAGCTCCCGCCCCGGGACGAACTCCATGACAAGAAAAGAATCTCCCTCAGGCGTCGCCCCTCTGTCGTGGATTGCAACCACGGACGGATGCGCAACCATGGCAAGGGCGCGCGCTTCGCGGTCGAAACGCTCCCTTGCGCGCGCGTGCTCAAAGATGCCCGCGCGCAACCACTTCAATGCGACCCGGCGCCCGAGCGCCAGATCTTCGGCTTCGTACACCACGCTCATGGCGCCCGCGCCCAGCCGACGCAGGATCCGGTAACGGCCTTCGACCACCTGCCCAAGGGGCGAGTCGGCGCCGTAAGCGTGCGCCAAAGCCGAGGGCAGGGTGTCGGCGGCAGCCACCGCGCGCAGCACCATAGGTTTGGCCGCAGGTGCATCCTTGCACGCGGCCTCCAGCCAATCGGGATCGCCGCGGTCGCGCAGGTCCAGCGCGAGAGCAACGAGCGATTCAAGGTCCGCATCGACCCTGGTTCCCGATCCCTGCGTCACGCGGGGCCTTGCCCTGCGGAACGCAGATTGGACAGCCGAAGTGCGAGCTTCGACTGTGCTTCGAAAAATGCGCGCCGGGCGCTCGATTCCGAGCCATAACCCAGTTGCTCGGCCAGTTCGCGGAACGACGCGAGCCCTTCGATCCGCGCGCGCACGAGGTGCCGCAGGCGCGGCTCGAGCTCGGCCATGGCCTGCTCGACTTCTCGCGCCTGTTCGGCCTGCATGGCGACAAACGCGGGGTCGGGGTCCCTGCCCTCGAACCCCGTCGGCGAGTTGGCCCCAATGGGGCGCTCCACCCGACCGTCGCGGCGGGTAGCCGCGTGCAGCCGAATCGAGTCGACGATGCGGTCGCGAACCAGCGTTGCGAGCCAGCCACAGAACCCGTCCTCCGTTTTCCCTGCGAACTCCGTCAGGTCTTCGAGGACGCTGCGGAAAACCTCCTACACGACGTCGCCGGTGCTGAACCGGGCCCGCAACCACGGCCGCCCGATGCGGGCGTCCCGGGCGAGGCTGATGTGAACCTGGCTTTCCACGCGGGGTTAAAAACGACCGACGAGCTCCGCGAGGGCGTCCGCTTCCCTGGCGCGAGCCCGCGCGAGCAGCGCCGGGAAGGGGCTGTGCGCTCCATCTTGGACTCCTGTCTCTGCATGCCGCATGGGGGTGTCCTTCGATTCGGCCACGTGACCTCTCCGCGGACTCGCTACCCGTTCACGGCGGCGAAGTGGGCGAGTTCCGCCGCGAAATCTGAAATTCCCAGCGCGCGCGCGGGTGGGTTAGATCTTCCGTGGATCCGCGGCCCGCGCAACGCTTGCGGGCCGTTCGCGGCACTCGGCCCCCCCCGACCGCCGTCCACAGCGTTTCCGAATTCCGTCCGCAATCCCCTGAAGCCACCTCGCGGCTCGCGCGGGATTCCTCGAGCCTTGCCCCGCAAGGGCCAGGTATCGGGCGACGCCGAAACCCAAGGGCCGAGCGACGCGGCCGGTTACACTCTGCGCGATTTACCCGGGCAAATCGCGAGCTTTCACCCGCCCTGGGCGCGCGCCACAGCACCCTTGGAGCCGCGCCCGACATCAGCCTTTGCCACCCCCCTCCCATGACCAAGGCCCCCCGAGCGGCGCCGGACTCCGGTCCGCACCTCGTCGTCGAATCGTTCGGCGATGCATTCGTGGCGTCCCTGCACGGGCTGCGGGGTGCCCTGGAAAATGCCCTGCGGGCAGCGGAGGCGGATCCGGGCCGCCCCCAGGATGTTGCGCGCCGCTTCGACCTCAATAAGAACCTCGCATGGAAGGTCGCCAGGCTCGTGGGCACCACGGACCCGGCGGCGGCGCTGCGCTTCGTGCCGGGCACCGCGGGGCTGCGGAAAATCCGCGACGCACTTGCGGGCCATGCGGGCCTCGCGGCCACCGCGGAACTCGACCGCGCTCTTTCAGAGTTTGACCAGATGATGGCGGCCCACGCGGGCAACCGCGGAACGCTCGACATCCTCGTCCAGGGGCTTGGGCACGGTCGGCTGGAACCAGAGACGCTGGAGCAGGCCCGCCGACTTGCGTTTCAGGGCAATAGCGCCATCTGGGGTGTCCAAGCGCGCGCCCAGGTCTCGGTCAGCATCCTCGCACCCAACGGGGACGACCCGGACTGGGTCGACGTCGTCCAAGTTGGCGGCCTGATCGACTTTCGGCGGATGCGCCCCAATGTGCGCTGGTTGTTGTTTGCGAGCCAGGCGTACTCCCTAACAGACGGCACCGCGACACCCGGCAGCGGCGATCCGCTGGAGATGCCGCCCGGCGGAATCGACGCTGCGCCCCTCGTCGCGCATTTTTGCTCCAAACCGCTGCCGCGGGTCGATGTGGCCCGCAACGCAACCGAAACCCGATTCGAGTTGCCCGGGGGAACGATCGGGAACTCAAGTCTGCTGACCTGCACCTATGGTGTCGTCAGCCGGCGTCGCGGTCGGCGCACCTCCGACGACGACGACGGTTGGGGAGAGGTCGGCGCCAACCTCCTCACACCTGCCGAGCACCTGCAGGTCGACGTCCTCTTGCACCGGGACCTTGGGTGGGGTCTCGAGCCCGAGCTGCGGCTGCTCGGTCGTCTGGACGGGCGCCCTCCGCTAGGGGAAAAGGAGCGCGAAGGGCGCGAGGTGCCGTACGGGGAGCGCCTCGTGAACCTGGGCTCCGGGCTTATTGGGCTCGCGTCCGTCGCGATTCCGCGCTCGGCCGAGCTCGTGCGCTACACACTCCAGCGCATGGGCTGGGACCCGGCCCACTTCACGGCCTGGCGCTTCTCGATGCCCTTCCCGCCGGTGCCGACGACCGTGCTCGTCGCGTCGCGCCTCCCGCGGCGCTGATCCGCGCCGACGGGGATTGCGGGCGCGCCGTCCCGTGGCATGCTCGCACCTATGGAGAGCGCCGTCGCCGTCGTAACGGGCACGAGCCGCGGCCTCGGCCTCGCGGTGGCAAAAGTCCTTTTGGAGCGCGGATGGCGCGTGCTCGGCATCGCGCGCAGCGCCGGGCCAGCGAACCTGGACCCGCGGCGCTACCACCACGCGCGCATCGACCTTGGCGACCCGAATGCGCTTGCCGAGTGGATGGCGCACCAGCAGCCGCAGGAGTTCTCGCTCGCGGGCGTCACGCGGTTAGGCCTCGTCAACAACGCTGCACAGCTCGACCACGAGGCGACCCACGAGGTGCAAGCACGGACCATCGCACGGGCGCTCCTCATTGGCGCGGCTTCACCCACGTGGCTGATGGGCTGGGCGCTGCGCAACTCCGAGCACGCAGCCCTGCGCATCGTCAATGTGTCGAGCGGCGCCGCGACGAGTGCGTATCCGGGCTGGAGCGCCTATTGCCAAACGAAAGCGGCGCTTGACATGGCGTCTGCCGTCCTCGGCATCGAACTCGAGGAAGTGCCCGCGCTGCACGGGCGCGACGCCGCGGTGATTAGCTACGCACCAGGTGTCGTCGACACGGCGATGCAGGCCAAGATCCGCGCCGCGGACCCCGCATCGTTCCCCCGCCGCGCCCGTTTTGAAGCGCTGCATGCCCGTGGCGAATTGCTTTCGCCTGCGACACCTGCCGCGCAGATCGCCGACCTCTTGGCCGCCGACGGTCTGCCGCGCTTTTCGCGCCGTCGAATGGGCGACGAAAAAGAAGTTCAGGAGCGCAGCCAGGGCAGCGCGTAGGGGCGCTCGCGTCCGTCCGAACCCATCAGGCGTCCGAACGAAAGGTGCGGCCCGTAAACGGGTCCGAGCACTTCAGGGCGCAGCACCGACTCGACCTTGCCGTCCACGTGCACACGCCCCGCCGCCATCAGGACGAGACGGTCGGCGAACTGCCCGCACAGGACGAGGTCGTGGGTCACGACGACCACGGCCTTGCCGCCCTTCGCGAGCTGGTGCAAGAGCGCGAACACGCGCACCTGGTGTTCGGGGTCCAACGAGTTCGTGGGTTCGTCAACGAGCAGCACCCCCGCTTCCTGCGCGAGTGCGCGCGCAATCAGAACACGCTGGCGCTGGCCACCCGAGAGCTCGTCCATTCGGCGGCGCGCGACGTCGTCAGCGTCGCAGTCGACGAGCGCCCGGTGTGCGACGTCGAGGTCGTGTGGCGCCGGACCGCGCAGTCGCTCGAGATGGGCATAACGCCCACCGAGGACAAAATCGATCACGAGCACGTCCGGTAGGCTTGGCAGGAACTGGGGCACGACGGCAACCGCGAGCGCGCGTTGTCGCGGCGAGAGCGCGGAGTAGGGAGTGCCACACAACAGCACTTCACCGCGCTGGGGAGTTGCGAGTCCCGCCAAGCAGCGCAGAAGCGTACTTTTGCCCGACCCGTTGGGTCCGACAACGACAAGCAGCTCGCCACCGTGGATCGCGAGACTCGCGCCGCGCAGCGCTTCCACTGGACCGGGATACGCAAAGACGATGTCGAGTGCTTCGAGCGGGTTCACCACGTGCCGACCTCCCGCCGCTTTTTGACGAGTAGCACGACGAAAAACGGGCCGCCCAGCAGCGCCATCAACACACCCGGTTGCAACCGGCCTTCGCCGAACACCGCACGTTGGCCCGCGTCCGCGCCCAAAAGGAATACGGCTCCCGCGACCAAACACAAAGGCAGAAGCACGCGGTGGCGCGGGCTGGCGATCAAGCGCACCGCGTGGGGCACCATCAACCCGATGAACGCGATTTGCCCCGCCACCGCCGTGGCCGCAGCCGCGGCGAGGGTGGCCGCAACGAGGGCGACCATCTTGGTGCGCCCCACGGCGACACCCAGGCTCTTGGCGTCATCCTCGCCACCTTGGAACAGATCCAGTTCGAGCGACACAAACGGGATCGCGGCCGCACTGGCCGCGAGCGCGATCCAGATCGTCGCCGCGTGCATGCCCGTCCGGTCGTCGAGCGTGCCGAACGTCCACGCCATGATCGCGCGGCTCACTTCCCAATCGCGCAGGACGACAGACTGGATCGCCGCGAAGATGCCCGCGACACACATGTTCACCGCGATGCCGAACAGGAGCAGTGTTGCCGTGGAAAGCCTGCCGCGTGGCGCCGCCAGGATGCCGACGAGCGCGACGGTGGCAAGCGCGCCGACGAACGCCGCGACGGGAACCAGCAGGGCGCCCAGCGCGAGACCGCTCTGTGCGACGACCCCCGCGCCGTAACCGCCGAGCACGAGGATCGCGACGGTAGCGCCGAGGCTCGCTCCCCCCGTGACACCGATCAGGGACGGAGCCGCGAGCGGGTTGCGAAACAAGCCCTGGAGCAGCGCGCCGGAAAACGCGAGCGCGGCGCCTACACCCGCAGCCGTGAGCGCGCGCCAAAGGCGCAGCATCAGGATCGTCTGGTCGGGCTCGCCGAGCGGTTGCGCCAGCCCCGCGGCGCCCATGGCGGCTCGCAGCACGCGAACCGGCGGTTCGTAAGTGTCTCCCACCGACGCCGAGATCAGCACGAGGATCGGCAAGGACGCCCCAAGCAAAAGGGCGAACGGCCTCGCCAGCGGCCGTGACACGCTCATCGGCCCGGCGCGCTCCCCACAGGGCTCCCGCCCACCGCGGGCAGGGCCTCGACCGCGGCCGCCAGGACTTCCGCAGCGCGCACCATGCGGTGCGAGTTGGACGCGAACAATCCCGCGGGCAGGGCGACGATGCGCCGTTCACGCACGGCGCGCAGGCCCGCGAGGCTCGGTTCGGCGAGCAACAACGCGGCACTTGCGCCCCCGCGGTCGCCGGTGTGCGCGGCGGGGATCGCCAAAGGTTCGCTGACGATGATGACGTCCGGATCGATGCGCAGGAGCTGCTCGAACGTCATGTCAAGGTGCCCGCGCCCGCCGTCCTCGGCGACGACGTTGGCCAGCCCGGCGAGCACCATGATCTCGTGGATCGAAGTGCCAGCGCCCGCGCTGAAGCCCTTCGCGCCGAAGTTGGAGTACACCATCGCGCGCTGCCGCGGCACACCCCGCGCGGCGAGGGCCGCCATCCGCGCTTCACCGTCCGCGACCAGCGCCGACGCGATCGCGTCGCGATCAAGCAGCGTGCCAAGAGCCAATAGCGTTGTGCGCACGTCGTCCCAGCCGACCAGTTCCGGCAGGATCAACAGCGGCACACCCGATGCCCGCAACCGCCCATGTGTATCGGCCGACTGCCACAGGTCGGCGACCACAAGGTCGGGAGCAAGGCGCAGGACAGGCTCCGCCGCATACGCGTAGAACCGCGTGGCGGGGGCGAGCGCCGCTTCCATCGCGGCGTCAAGCGTTGCGTACTCGAGCGCCTGGTCGGGGAACCCCACCAAGCGCTCCGGCTCGCACAGGTCCGCGAGGAACTCCACGGCGCGTGCGGTGGTTGCAACAATGCGTCGCGCTGGCGCGGGGAGCTCGAACTGCACACCGCCGGGCAACGTCGCGCTGCGCGGGTAACCCGCGTGGGCGGCCGCTTCCGAGCTGCTCCCTGTCGTGGCCGTCGTAGGTGTGAACGCGACGCGGAACTCGCGTCCGATGAACCACACGCCTGCGATGGCGAACACGGCCGCGCCGGCGAAGAGGAAAGCTCTCAACGCTTCCTCCGCGGCGCGGCGGGGCGGGGCGACGGTAAAGGCGCGGGGCGGGAATTCAAACGGTCCATGTGCAGCACCTTGCGGCCGAAGGCGCGGAAGAAAGTCGCGTTGCGCTTCCCGGTCGATCCGACTTGCCGCCAGGGGCGGCTTCACGGCTGCGGGCCAGTCCCGGATTCCCACCGGGTTCCTCCGGGAACTTCGGCCCGTGCCGATCAAGCCCCGAGTACGACCGTGCGGCGAAGGGCATCCGCCGCGCGAAGCGCCGCCGGCGGGGATCCGCCGACGACCGCAGGGATACCCTCCGAACCCCCACGGCGTCAAACGATGGCCGCTCGGGGGCACATGGGACGCGGGAGCCCGGGTTGGGAAACCGCGGAGGAACTTTTGGCTCTAGGGCTATGGCCAGAGGGCGATTTGCGGCCGACAATGTTTGGCCGCCAGGGATCCGGGATCGAACCGGTCCATCCGAGCGCGATGGAGTTCGACCGAGCCATGCTGAGCGCTGCCAGCCGCGAGAAATCTTCCGCACCCCGACCCCTGCCGAGCGTGGCCGAATGGAAGCGCGCCATCGCGGGTTTCCAGTCCCCGTCAATCAGACGGGCGGTGTGGCAGATCGCAAACACGCTCATCCCCTACGCCGGGTTGTGGGTCGCGATGTACTTCACCCTGGCGGTGTCGTGGTGGCTGACCCTGCCGCTCGCCGTGCTCGCTGGGGCATTCCTGGTGCGGGTCTTCATCATCTCCCACGACTGCGGGCACGATTCCTTCCTGCCGTCCCGGCGCGCCAACGCAACCGTGGGGAGCATCACGGGCTTCTTGGCCCTGACGCCTTACTACCATTGGCGCTGGCAACACGCCGTCCACCACGCGACCACCGGGGACCTCGACCGGCGTGGGTCCGGTGACGTGTGGACGATGACCGTGCAGGAGTACCTGGAGTCGTCGCGCTGGAAGCGTTTTGCCTACCGCCTCGCACGCAACCCGTTGGTGCTTTTTCTCATCGCACCGCTGTTGGTCTTCGTGATTTGGCAGCGTTTCCCCGACCCCAAGGCGGGTCGGCGCGAGCGGCGATCGGTCGGGTGGACGAACGTCGCACTGCTCGCAACGGCCGTCGCGATGTCGGCCATCTACGGCGTCGTTCCGTACTTGGTCCTGCAGTTCCTCGTGATGGGTATCGCCGGGGTCTGCGGGGTGTGGCTGTTCTACGTCCAACACCAGTTCGAGGGTGCGTACTGGGAGCGCAAGGAGAACTGGGACTACACGTCGGCGGCGCTGCTCGGCAGCTCGTACTACAAGCTGCCCGCGGTGCTGCGCTGGTTCTCAGGGAACATCGGGTTCCACCACGTGCACCACCTTAACCCGCGCATCCCGAACTACTACCTCGTCCGCTGCCACGAGGCGGCCAAGCTCGACGAGCATGTGAAGCCGCTCACCACGTGGAAGAGCCTCGGCACGATGAGCCTCCACCTGTGGGACGAAAAGCTCCGCCAGCTCGTGAGCTTCCGCGACATCCGCCGCAACCGTCACCGCGTGCTCACGAGCGACTCCGGCGAATCGCCGAACGGCTGATAACCGCAGGGAGAGGATCGTCGGGGGATTCCTGGTTGCCGTCGAGCGATGCGGCCGCACGAACCCGCGGGATGCGGCCCTCGCTGCGGCGTTCCTGTTGCTGCTCAGTGTCGCCCTCTCCCTTGGTGCGGCGCGAGACTACGTCCAAGTCCAGCAGCACCGTCAAATGCGCGTGCAAGAACTGAGCGGGAGCATCCAGCACCTCGACGAGGTGTTGACGATGTCCGCGCGCATGGCGGCGACCACCGGCGACGCCGCGTGGGAGGCGCGCTATGCAAAGCACGAGCCGCTCCTCGACGCGGCGATCAAAGCGCTGATCGCGATCTCCCCGGTCGTTTTCGAGCAGGAACTCGGGACCGAGACCGACGCTGCCAACCAACGGCTCGTCGCGCTGGAGCACGAGTCGTTCGAGTTGGTGCGCCACGGCCAATCGGACGCTGCGCGCCGGCTTTTGTTCAGCGCAGAGTACCGGGCGCAGAAGGAGCTCTACGCCACCGGGTGGTCGCGCACTGAGAGCGCGCTTCGCACGGCGGTGGCAGCCGAAGCCCAGGATTTGATGCACCGATTGGCGTCGCTCGGGGCGCTTTCGGTCGCTGCGGTGCTGGCGCTGGGCCTGGGCGTGCTGCGGCTCGGTGCAATCCGGCGGCGGATGCGCGACCAATCGGCCCGCGAGCGCGCCGAGGTGGCTGAGGCAGCCGCGACGGTGAAGGGTCAGTTCCTCGCCAACATGAGCCACGAGATTCGGACGCCGATGACCGCGATCCTTGGATACGCGGATTTGCTGAGCGATCCGACCCAAAATCCCGAGCAACAACGCGCTTGCGCACACATCATCCGCCGCAACGGCCAGCACCTGCTGTCGGTCATCAACGACATCCTCGACCTATCGAAGATCGAGGCTGGCGCGATGACGGTCCAGCGTGAGACGTGCAGCCCGTTGCAAGTTGTTCACGACGTGCTTTCGCTGATGCAAGTACGCGCCAACGAGTCCGGGGTCCAGTTGCGCGCTGAACACGTGCTGCCGTTGCCGCTCGAAATCCACACGGATCCTATGCGGCTGCGCCAGATTCTCCTCAACCTGGTGGGCAACGCGATCAAGTTCACCCCGCGGGGCGATGTGGTTGTCACCGTGCGCTTCGCCGGTGCGGAAATGGCGTTCAACGTGCGTGATACGGGCATCGGGATGGACGCGGAGCAACGCAGTCATCTGTTCCGAGCGTTTTCGCAAGTCGACGGCTCCACGCGGCGGCGTTTTGGCGGGACGGGGCTGGGGTTGGCGATCTCGAAGCGACTCGCGCTGATGTTGGGCGGCGACATCGACGTGACGAGCACCCCCGATGTCGGCAGTGTCTTCACCTTGCGGGTCGAAACGGGGGCCGTGGACGTTGAACGGCTTGCCCGCACACCCGCCGAGGTTGCTGTCGTTCGCCACGGTGACGGCGCGCAGGATGCGCGCAAGTCGATCCCGTTGGCGGGCCGAATCCTGCTCGCAGAGGATGGCCTCGACAACCAGCGACTCGTGCGCTTCCACCTGGAGCGCGCCGGCGCTTCGGTCAACGTCGTCGACAACGGGCAACAGGCGCTCGATGCGGTCGCCCGCGCGAACCTAGACGGCGAGCCGTTCGACCTCGTGCTGATGGACATGCAGATGCCCGAGCTCGACGGTTACGCGGCAACCCGCTGTCTGCGCCGGGATGGTCAGAGAATGCCGATCGTTGCGCTCACGGCGCACGCGATGGTGGGCGATCGGGAGCGCTGTCTCGCAGCCGGCTGCGACGACCATTTGACGAAGCCGATCGATCGCGCGCGGCTCCTTGCGACCTGCGCGTTGTACCTTACGGGTTCGCCCTTCGCTGCGAGCGCGCACCGGGCGGGTGCGCTCGGCGCGCGGTAGGGCCGTCCGCGAACGGGCGCGAGCGACAACCAAGTTGAGTCTTCTCCAGCACTCAACACACGCTGATCCGATCCAGCAATTGGGCGGCGGCGTCGGCGGGCTCGCGCGCGTCGATCGGCTCGCCCCGAGTGTGCCGCGCTTCGGAGTGACGGTAGAGCGGGTCGTAGTACTCAAGGAGCAGATGCTCCACCAACTCTGCGTCCCGCCCTGCCTCCAACAGGTCGGTGAGCACGCCCCGGTACTTATGTCGCCCGAGGCGTGATTCGATGAACGCGAGGCCGGGACGCAGGCTTTCCCGCGCATTCGGGGTTTGGAGATAGTCGGCGAGGAGGACTTCGATCCGCCGCTCGATCGGCACGACGAGCTCGAACGGCGTGGCGCGAACGAGCGCTTCCCACACCCGATCCGGCACGATCGAATCGCCGACCTTGCGGCTTTCACCTTCGAACACCGCGAAGCCGTGGGGAAAACCGGTTTCGAGTCGCCCGCCGAGCGCACCGTCAAAACGCTTTTGGGTGGCGGGCTCCAATCCGACGGCGCCGAGGATGGAGCTGCGATGGCCCGCGTGGAGTTCGAGATCCACGGTCGCTCCTGGCCGCATCCGCTCCATTTCGCGCAGCACCAGCGTCTTGCCGACCCCCGTGAGGCCCCGCAATACGAAGCTGGGTGGTGCTTGCCAGCTTGCGAGCAAATCCAACACGCGCTTGCGGTACGCCTTGTAACCGCCGCGCACGATCGCGGCGTCGAGGCCAAGCCCACCGAGCAGCGCCGCAACCGCCCGGGAGCGCAGCCCGCCTCGCCAACAGCACAAGACGATGGGCGCGGGTGCGGCAGCGAAGGACGCGGGATCGGCTGCGCGACCCGCAAGGCGCGCTTCCATCGCCGGAACCCCGCCCGCAGCGATCGCTTCGACGCGGGCCTCGAGGTCCGCGCCATCGAAGTCGATTCCGCCGGCCAGCTTCGCGGCGAGGTAGCGAACGTTTTGCCGCGTCAGTTCGAGGGCCTGAGTGTGAGCTCGCTCGGGCCCCACTTGCTTGTAAAGGGTGCCTACGATGCTGCGTTCGGCATCGTCAAACAGCGGCACGTTGACCGCGCCCGGAAGATGGTCTTCTTCGAACTCGCTGGGACTGCGCAGGTCGACCCGCGGAGCGTGGATCCGCAGGGCGTCATCAACGGACAGCTCGAGCGTCGCACCGACCGCGTCCTCGACGGCACGCTCGGAGCGCGAGGTCGACGGGTGATCCGCGCGGGGCTTCATGGGCCCCGCAGTGTAGGTGGCGAACGCGGATCTATCCGCGGCACGTTCCCTTTGCTCCAGACGGAGGGTCGGCTGAAGCGGCGAAGGGACTGGCCGCGGGGCGGGGCGTGGGGGTTTTGGCCCCAACGGGAGCTTGGCCGTCCGCGCACCTCCTCGTCACTGGCGGCACCCGAATCGCTCGCGGGCAACGCCGGGGCGGCTGGGGTCGACCCGCCAAGCGCTGGCCCACTCGCATTCGATTGCGCGGATAACCCCTTGCTTGCTGCCAAACCGGGCATTCGCGGCCCAAACGCGAGCGGGCCCGCGCTAGGCCCCCGCGGCCGGGATCAACCCCGCGGCCGGGATCAACTGTCGACGGACGCGCGCGGGCGCCCTGCAGTCGGGTGGTGGCTCGCTCGATGAGGCCGAAGCCGTTTGCGAAGCGGCTGGCGCCCCGGGCGGATCAGATTCGCCAGCCGCCCGAGCCGGCACCGCTGCCGCACGCGCGCGATCCTTGTTGCGTCGACCTGGCAGGCGGCCCCTAGGTTTCAGCCGAGCGGCGGAAAAAAACTCGGCGAGCCACCAAAGACTGAATGAAGGAAGAGCGGCGACCAACCCACGTGTCCGAGAGTTGGTCGCCGCATTCAGACACCCAGGAGAGAACGACCGACGTCGCGCCAGGCGGTGACACGACAACGGTCTTCAATTCACCCAGCCGCAGTTCGGCCTGATCCGAACGAAGTCGGCTCCGTTCCCCGCGCCTTCCAGCGTTTCCCGAGCCGCGGTCCGGCCCCTTTGAAGCCGGACCTCAGCCCGCGGCAAACCACCTTGGGCTCCCGGCCCGCGGCGCCGCCCCGCGACCCGCGCGGTTCGACTCCATGGAAGAACCGCGCCCCCCCTTGGCAGGGGAGACGCGGTTCGCACGGTAGGTAGGAGGCCGAGCGGGGGAGAGGGCGGGAGAGGCTCGGCAAAGCCCCTTGGTGTTCTCGCAACCCCCCGTTCGTAGGTCCTGAGCCGCGAGCCCCGATCTACCGAATCGCAAAAGGAGGCAAAAAAAACGGAGCGACCGCCGGACCTCGCCGGACGCCGCACGTCACCGGTCGGACTTGCGCGGGCCAACGACAGGTTCTTTGCCGCGGCGCTCGGGGCTCTCGGCGTGCTCGGGCGCGCGCCGTTCGAAGGGGCGTGGCGCGAGGTGGCGCAGGGCGCCCAGAAGCTCTTCGGGGGATGCACTCAGCAGCGTTTGGCGCGCACCGGATTCGATGCGCGTGTCCGCTGCGAGCGCCTCGACGATCCGCTCGCGCAGTCGAGATGCGATCAGCCCGGGACGCTCCGCCGGACTGGCTCGGAGGGTTTCTCGCAGCGCGGCCCGTGCGTCGGGGCGTGGGCCGCTCAGCGCACCGCGGTGCCCGTCGAAGAGCGCGGCCAGGGCCGTCACCAGATCGCGGTCGGGTCGCGGACGCGCGTGGCGCCCATCGTCAATGGTCTCGACGGTTCGGGCAAGCTCTTCACGGGCGAGTCCCCGCAGGGCTCCAAAAAACGCGGCGTCCGAAAGCGATTCGAGTTCAGTCCAGCGCCCTGCATCGAGACCCAGCGGCGGGCCCGCTACGGCGACTTCCTTGCGCAGAGCCTCCCGGCGCAGGGCGAGGATTGTTTGTCGGCGCACCTCGGGCTCCATTGCGCGAATTTCCTCTATCCGCGCTGCGCCCACTCCGAGGACACGATCGAGCTCGCTCAGCCCGAACTCCAGCAGCTTGGGCTCGCGGTCCTTCGTCCAGCGCTCCAGTTGCTGCGGCCGGCGCGCGGGCGCGGATTGGTGAAGCATCCGATCGAGTTCCGGCGGCAGCTTGCGACCCAAGCGCGCGCCCTGGAACCGCGCGCCGCCGTGCTGCCAATCCCGCAAAGTCTGGTGGCGTGTGCGAGCGTCCATCCCCGCCAGAGCGGCGCGCCAATCGGTCGGCCACCGCTCAGCAATGCGGCCGCGTTCGCGCAGGAGCGCCTTTGCACGACGCTCGAAGGCCGCGCGCGCTTCGGGATCGAGGTCGCGCAGGTCCTTAAAACGTTCGACGATCGCACGGCGTTGATCGATCGACTTTGCGCGCCAGCGCTCAATCAGCTCCGCCCGGCGCTCGGGATCGAGGGCCGCGCGACGCTCTTGAGCGAAAACCCCGGGCGCCATCGCAAAGATGACGATCGCGGCCAGTCCCAGCCCCGCCAAGGGGCGCGCGAATCGGTGGGCGAGTGTGTTCTTCATAAACCTTTTCAACCGCGCTCGCGGGCCGTGGTTTCGAACTCCGGGACGAGTGCGTCGCTCTGGGCGGCCGCGAGCTCGAGCAACCAAAGATCGAATTCGTCCAACGCTCCAACGACCAAATAAACGTCATCTTCCGTCCCGGCTAGCAGCTCCCAATCCTCGAGCATGTCGAGGTTCGCGAGCAGCTCATCACTCGGATCGTCCAGCGCGGCCTCGAGCTCGACCGGCACCGTCGGCGCAATACCGCGGGTGACGACAACTGTCGTCAGGATGCCGAGGAATAGCGCAACGGCGGCGAGCACGAAAGTCCGCCGACGAAACCTTCCTACCACCGCGGGGTTCGCGGCAGCCACCAACGCGGCCCTTGAGCGCGCGCGGAAAATGGGCCGATCAAAACCGGGGCCATCGAAGTCGCCCGTCGCAGCAACTGCCGGCGCGCTCACCCGCGACCGCACACCTTCGAGGACACGCTGCGCCAGCCCCGCTGGAACGTTCGGTGCGGGCACGGTGCCCAAGAGTGGACCGAGCGGGAACAGGTCGCGTTCGGATTCGAGGGCCGCAAGGATCCGCGCCACGAGCCCCGCGGGAACGCCACCCGCAAGCTCGCCCTGTTGCAGCCAAAGCTCGAGGACTTCCTCATTCTCGAGCGCAAAGCGGCATTCGGCGCAGGTGGCGACGTGCCCGTCGAGTCCGAGCTCGCGCGGAGTGCCGGTGCCCGATTCGAGATGCGCAGCGAGGGCGGCGCGGAAGTTGTCGCAAAGATTCACGCGTAATCCTCCTCCAAGAGCGGCGCGAGACGCGCGCGCAGGCTTTCGCGCGCGCGATGGATCAGGGACTTCACTGCTTTCTCCGACGACCCGAGCACCACCGCGATCTCGGAGTACGGCAGCTCCTCATACCGCGCGAGGATCAGCGCCATCCGCTGCTGCGCGGGAAGTTCAGCGATCGCACTGCGCACGAGCTCACCGGCATCCGCGCGGGCGAGTTCGGAATCCGGCCGTACGCCATTGGGGTCGACCAGTTCGCGGCCGCGGCCGTCAGGCGCGTCACCTTCACCGCCGGCCCATGCATCGAGACTCGCCGTTCGGCGCAGTTCGGCGCGCGCGCGCTCATTGGCAGCCAGGTTGAAGGCGATGGTGTAGAGGAACGTGGAGAAGCGCGCGCTCGGAGCGTACCGATCCCGGGCCCGCACCACCCGCAGGAAGACCTCCTGGACGAGGTCTTCGCGGTTCGGGGTATCGCCTAGGAACCGCGTCAGCAGGGCATAAACCGGACCGGCGTGAAGCTCTACGAGGCGCTCGAACGCGCGCTCGTCCCCCGCGCGCCAGCGCAACATGAGGTCGGCGCCTTCGTCGGCGGCCGCGGTCGAAGTGGGGTGGTCGGTACCGGTCACAGAGCCATTGGAACCGGCGAGCCGGTGCCGGGTTCCGAAACCTGCATCGCCGCGCCCTGGGGGGGGAGCAATGGGCCGCGGGTGGCGAAGGGCCCCGCGTCCCCGCGGAGGGTCGCGGGCCACCTGGGCCGCGCTTGGGGTCACCAGCGGGTCAAGTGGGGGTCACCAGGGGAGCGGGCTCGCAAAAGTGCGGATGTGCGCCCACGGCCAAAGGATCGCGATAGGGCGCCCGAGGACAGCGTCCCTCTCAAGTGGCCCGAAGTGCCGGCTATCGCGGCTGTGCGCCGAGTCGTCCCCCAGGACGAACAACTCGTCGGGACCCAGGAAAAGCGGCCGGTCGACGCCAAACGAGCCCTGGTGAAACCACGCAACGTCACGGAACAAGCGAACCCGGTGGACGACCAGATCCCCCCCGCTCGCGCCAAATCCGACGCGTGGACCGATCGCACGCCCGTCGGTCGCGGTCATGCCCCGGTACGGGCGGTTTTCGCCGTAGGACGCCGCGGCAACCGGTGCCCACGTGGAACCGCGGCGCGCCCAGAGCGAGAGATGGTTGTCGACGTTGGCGAAGCGGAGTTCGATGCGCTCGCCCACACGCCAGCGAAGCTCGGCGCGGGCGAGTTCGTCGTCGGCCCCCCCGTCCGCCCCCGGTCGGCGGAGCAAGCGGGTCACCGCCAATCCATTGCCCTGCGCATCCGATTCACCCCGTTCGAAGTCGGCCTCGAACGTGTCGCCCGATTCGACGAGCCGCAGTCGAAAAGCGCCGCCGTCCCGAATAGCGAGCAGCTCGACGTCGACCCACAGCATGGCGTCGTTCACGTGGAGCGTGCCGGGAACACGTGCACCGTCGGGATCGAGGCGGTCGTCGAACAACGGCTTTTGGAAAAACATCATTCCACTTTCTGATCCCGGCGAGACGTCGAGCGCATCAAGGTGCGCACCGCGACCCGCGAGCGTCCACGCGCCGGGCGGTGTCGAGCGGAAGAAGAAGTAATCGCCCATGACATGGTGCTCGGAATCAAAGATCGGCACCGGTGGTGGCCTAGGCACGTCGGGCGCCAATCGCTGGCCGTCGACCAACATGTCGCCATCGACGATTTCGACGGACTCACCGCCGAGCCCGCCGACACGTTTGACCAGCGCGTCCCCGGTTTCCGGATCGCGCACGACGACGAGGTCGAAGCGTCGCAGGGGATCGGGGGCACCGTGCAACACGAGCACCCACTCGCTGCGGCCGTCGCCCGCTTGGATCGTGGGACGCATCGATCCTGTGTCGACGCGGTACAGATCGCCCACAAACGCGCGCAGGAGCACGACGGTCAAAAAAACCGCGACCGCCGCAATCGCAAGCCATACCGCGGCGCGGCGGCGGGGGTCGTGCGGCATGTGAGTGGTCACGGCCGCGCCGTTCCTCGCACGGGTGCTGGGACGGTGACTGCGGGCACTCGCACGACAAGAGGGCTCGCCCGTTCGACCGCGTTTTCCATGGGAGATCGCGAAGGATAGCCCGAGCCCGCCGCCCTTCGAGCGGCGGGGCGCTGCCCGGGAAGCCGATCCTGGTAGAATCTTGGGGGGAACGGACCGAAGAGAGAACGACGATGAGCGACTCCCCGCGCGAAGAACTGATCCACGACTGGAACGCCCCCTACGACCGCCCGAAGGCACAGGTGCAGTTCGTCGACGAGACATTGCGCGACGGTTTGCAGAGCCCCTGCGCGCGCGACCCCGAACTCAAGGACAAGATCGAGCTCGTTCGGCTGATGGATCGCCTCGGAATCCACACGGCGGATATAGGCCTGCCGGGCGCCGGAGAACGGGCGCGCCAGCACATCCGCACGCTCGTCGAGGAGATGGCGCACCTTTCGATCACTCCGAACGTCGCCTGTCGGACCGTGATCTCCGACATCGCGCCGGTCGTCGACCTGGTCCAAGCCACGGGTCAACCCGTCGAAGTATGCGCCTTCATCGGCTCGAGCCCGATCCGCATGTACGCGGAGGGCTGGGAGATCGACCGCATGGTGCAGTTGTCGCGCGACGCAGTGGCGTTCGCGACAGGCCACGGGTTGCCCGTCATGTTCGTCACCGAGGACACGACACGCGCGCGTCCAGAGCACATCCGTGCGCTGTACACCGCCGCCATCGAAGCGGGAGCAAAACGCATCTGCATCTGCGACACGTGCGGGCATGCAACACCCGACGGGGTGCGCCGACTCGTCACCTACGTCAAGGGCATCGTGCGCGCGATGGGAGTCGATGTCGGCATCGACTGGCACGGGCACCGCGACCGCGGCTTGGGCCTCGTCAATTCCCTGACCGCCATCGAGGCGGGCGCAACCCGCATCCACGCATGCGCCCTCGGTTTGGGTGAGCGCTCGGGAAACACCGAGATGGACTTGCTGCTCGTCAACCTCAAGTTGAACGGGATCATCGACAACGACCTCTCGGCGCTGTCGGAGTACTGCCGCAAAGCGGCGCAAGTCACGGGTGTGCCGTTCCCCCAAAACTACCCCGTGTTTGGCGCGGACGCATTCGAAACGGGCACCGGGGTGCATGCCGCGGCCGTCATCAAAGCATTCAAGAAAGGCGACGGTTGGCTCGCAAACCGTGTGTACTCGGGCGTGCCGGCGGATCTCTTCGGGTTGGAACAGTCGATCAAGGTGGGCCCGATGAGCGGCAAATCCAACGTCGCTTGGGTACTTGAGCGCCATGGCGTCGAAGCGACCGACGAGCGTGTCGCGCGCGTGCTGGAACTTGCCAAACAAAGTCCCCGACTGCTCTCCGACGGTGAAGTTCTAGAAGCAGCACGAGCGCCGGTCGGGTCCGGCCTGAAATTCAGACCCGAGTAAACACCTGCGTCGCGTCCGATTCCACGCGGATGATTTCAGGGCGCGGGGGTGTTTCCCAGGGATCGCCGATGGGCCTCGAGCGCGGCCTTCACGTCACGCTGGAACCGCGCCGGATCGTCCGGTGTGATGCGGACCTGCTTCCAAAAGCCGTCCTTGTCGATGGCCACGTGCTCGGCGAGGTCGGCGAGGTCCAGTTTCAGGGTGCGCACAGCGTCCGACAGGCCGCAATCACCCCGGAACAGGTCGAGGAAAACCAACGCCGGCCGCACGCGCACGTCGCGGACGTCCTCGAACGGAATGCGCAGCGTCCCCCAGGGGATCGAGTCGAGCTCGAGCCTGTCGGCGAACACGCGGTAGTCGCGCCAAAGACTCAGCGCGGTGGGGCGGGTGGTGTGGAGCGGTTTGTCGGAGTGTTGGGTCATCGGG
>ENA-ORBV01004127-ORBV01004127.1-microbial-mat-metagenome-genome-assembly--contig:-NODE-4127-length-28263-cov-11.203612_pt1 | contig 28263 bp, 19 predicted proteins | sample MGYA00237777_ERZ505514 | MGnify/ENA primary metagenome ERZ505514 (study PRJEB26160, sample SAMN06269048) | microbial mat metagenome | isolation source: Oligotrophic lake microbial mat | place...
CAGCGTCTGAAATCCTACCACACATCTACTAAGAGAATTACCTGGAATGAAATCAAAGTAAAAGTCAAATCCAGAAACTAGAGAAAGTAACTATCGATTGAAGAATAAAAATGACATTGTGATGACCTGCCAGTCAATAAAATAAGTAGAGAATTCTCTATTTTCACATTATGAGAATATCCTCTTTTTGCTTTCTGCTCTGTTCCGTGCTTATTGTTCGTGCCCAAATGAAAGGCGTGGATACTCTTAATTGTTTATATGGATATGAGGACATTCACTTTGTGAATGATACCGTAGGCTTTATTGCCGGAAGTTGCGGCATGAAGAAAACACAAGATGGAGGTTATTCATGGGATGTTTACAGTAACAGTAATTACAACGAGTATCGAAATCTCTTTTTTTTTAATGCAGACACAGGCGTTGCATTTGCATATCCAGGGTACGATGTTATAAAAACTGTGGATGGAGGCGCAAACTGGTCTTTTAAATTCTCTTACGATATTCCTTCAAATTTCAGTTTTCCTTCTAATGATAGTATTGGATTCATTGCTTCTTCAGTTCCTTTTGGAAATCCATCATTAATTTATAGAACCACGAATTATGGAGATACATGGTCTTTATGGGGTAATCTTACCTATGCAACAATAGATGAAAATTGGATTGAGGAGATATTTTTTGCTGATTATGCTACAGGTTTTGCAGGAAGTGATGGCGGGAAAATTTATAAAACAACAGATGGGGGCTTAACATGGAATTTAACCGCTTATCCCTATGGAGGTGAGTTTAAGGAGATTTTCTTTTTAGATTCATTAAACGGGTTTGTATTGACAACTGTTGGCGGTGTCTTTCCTGTGTCGGGCGGGGGAGCATACCGCACTATTAATGGCGGTGTTTCGTGGTCAGTAATTTTCAGCGGTTCTGCATCCACAGGTATTGAATTTTTTGATTCAATTGGATATTTGTCGGCTGATGAAAAAATCCTGAAATCAACCGACCGGGGACAAACGTGGAATAACGAATGGATTGGATTTGATGTAATTTTTGATATTTCATTTGTAAATGACAGCACTGGGTTTGCCTTTGATTATGATAGCGTTTATTCCGGCTTTTATCATCATAGCGACACTTCTGGAAATGGTTCAACTGACACATCTTACGCTTGGGCATTCCCTGATTCCGGTATCGTTTGGTGTCAATCTATGTCATGGGGAATTCCAACTGATGTTTATGGCAATTTGAATCATCAAATATTTCCTGATGGTAGTGATACAATTATCAACGGATTAAAATACTATAAGCTCTTTCATACCGGAACGGATTTTATTTCTATACCATTACCTTTTGGTCGCTATAACAGTTTCCACAAAGAACTTTACGGGTTTTTCAGAAATGATACTTTAAGCGAAAAAGTGGAGTTCAGGACTACTAATAATTCAATTTCTTCCATCATATACGATTTCAATCTAAATGTTGGGGACACCTGCTACCCATATGACGAACAGACAATAGTTGATAGTATTTCAACAGTTTGGTTAAATGGGATTGCAAGGAGAGTGTATCACTATGGAGGTGGTTGGTTAACGGGCTATTTTATTGAAGGAATTGGACCTTATACAGGTTTAGGTGAAGCAGCTTTCTCTGTTAGCACTGATTACGCGGCAAATTTAAATTGCTTGTCAATTAATGATTCCTCCTATAGATTTTTGTTTAATAGCGGAAATCATCCCGACTCTTTTGACATATTTTCAGATACCACATGTAACTGGTGCAGCCAAATTCCTACTGCTGTAAATGGCATGCTTTCAACTAAGGTTATTACCATCTACCCCAATCCTGCTTCCGACAAAATCGCTATTTTATTTGAACATCCGCCAACGAGTTCATTCTTGGTAATCCAAAATATCTATGGACAAATTATGAGTGCTGAAAGCATTAGCTCTAATTCAAAAGAAGTAATCATCAATATCATTTCTCTCGCAGCAGGAACCTACTCTGCCACCATAAGAACAGACCAAGGAATTTCTGTTTCCAGATTTCTTGTTACAAGGTAATCGTTCATTTTTTAACTTTCATCACAAGCGCAATTCCCTATCTTTAGTCCCTCAATCCTTTTTTTGATTTCAGATTTACAATTGTAGATTTTTAAAACTCCAAACCTCAAACTCCAAACTAATCATGGACACCGCAACACTCACCACCATCCAAGTAACCAACCCCATCAACAACACCCAACTCTACACTATCAGCGAACCGAATGATGCAGAGTTGCAGAAAGTGTTTGCAACAGCAAGAGCCGTGCAGCAGAAGATTGCTGACATGACCGTGAAAGAGCGCATTGCCGAGATGCTCAAGATAAACGACTTCATCCTTGCCAACCGCGAGCACATCATTGACCGCATCGTGGAAGAAACCGGCAAGGCAAAGGTTGACTGCCTCGTGTCAGAAGTGTTTGAAGTATGCGATGTCATTGACCATTTTAAGAAAGTCACCCCCGCCATCCTCAAAGACCATCCCACCTCCACGCCCATCTTCCTCATGGGTAAGAAGTCAAAGATTGTCTATGACCCGCTCGGCACTATCCTCATTATCGCACCGTGGAATTATCCCTTCTACCAGGGCATCGTCCCGGGCTTGCTCGCCTTCCTTGCGGGCAATGCCGTTATCTTCAAACCATCAGAAGTAACGCCCCTCAAAGGATTATGGGAAAAGATGATGCAGGAAAGCGGCTTTATGAAAGATGCGTTTCAAGTGGTGTATGGCGGCAAGGAAACAGGCGCGCGCCTCATCGAGCTGCGCCCCGACAAGATACACTTCACCGGCAGCGTGCGCGCAGGACACAAGATTATGGAACACGCCAGCAAATACCTCATCCCCGTTGACCTCGAGTTGGGCGGCAAAGACCCCGGCATCGTGTTCGATGATGTGGATATGGAGCGCACCGTCAATGGCATCATGTGGGGCGCGTTCACCAATGCGGGGCAGTCGTGTACTTCGCTTGAACGATTATATGTGCAGGACACGATTTATGATAAGCTCCTCACCATGCTTGTTGACAAAACGAAGAAGCTGCGCGTGTCAACGCCCGCCATCAATTACAAAGACCCCGGCAGTTGCGATGTGGGCGCGGTTACTGCCGAGTTTCAAATCAAGATCATCGAAGACCATATCCAGGATGCCGCGCAGAAAGGGGCAAGGATTTTAACTGGCGGCAAGCGCGAGCCGGGCAGCCATCATTTCCCGCCCACGGTGGTGGCTGATTGCGACCACAGCATGAAGATTGCCTCGGTGGAAACCTTTGGTCCCGTGGTGGCAGTGATGAAATTCAAAACCGAAGAAGAAGCCCTGCGCCTCGCCAATGATTCGCCTTATGGCTTGGGCGCGAGCGTGTGGTCAAAAGATTTGAAGCGCGCAGAGCGTGTCGCCCGCAAAATTGTAACGGGCAATGTGAGCATCAACAGCCACATGCTTACGGAAGGCAACCCCGCGCTGCCCTTTGGCGGAGTGAAGGATAGCGGCTTCGGGCGCTACAAGGGCGAAGCGGGCATCATCACCTTCTGCAACAGCAAGAGCATCCTCATTGACCAGCAGGGCAGCAAGATCGAGCCGCACTGGTATCCGTTTACCACCGGCAAATACACGCTGCTCAGCAACCTCATGGACGCCTACTTCAGCCGCACAAAGAACTGGGTGAAGTTCGCTATCAATGGCTTGAAGGTAGATAGCATTGGGGGGAAGGAGAAGATAAAATGAGTATGCAGTGGGCAGCGGCAGTAGGCAGCAGGGTCACCCTGAGCGAAGTCGAAGAGGCGCGTTGGCAGAAGTGGAGCACCATTCGTAATTCGTCATTCTTAATTCGTAATTCGTAATTAAGATGTGGCGCTTCGTATCTTGTTTCCTCATCGTGTCGCACTGGTAGCGCGCTCGTCAGGAGTTCACGTTCATCTATTAACTCTTGGCAGATTTCAATCATAGCACGTATCTTTACAACTAAACACGTGTAGTTATGAAGACGAAGCTCACCCTTACTATTGATGCGAAAAAAATCATGAAAGCAAGGCGACTGGCACGCAAGCAAAAAACCAGCATCTCCAATCTTATTGAAAAATATCTTGACTCAGTGAGCGAAAAACAAGGTGCAAACTGGGCAGATAAATGGACAGGAATTGGTGATTTAAATGCTGTTTTGAAAAAAGGGGCAAAAGACCAGCGCATTGCCCGCATCGCAAAAAAACAGCTTAAATGAGCCGCAAGGTTTTCGTTGATACCAATGTTTTTCTGGATGTGATTTTTTCCAGACACCAACCGTCAGCGCAGTTCTTCCGGGCAGCGCAGGAAGAATCAGTCGGGTTATGTGTGTCTTTAAAAACAGTGATGGATTTCGATTATTTTGTGAAAGGCAGTTTTCCAAAAGAACAACTGAAATCTATGCTGAATGACCTCGTTACGCTGCATCAATTGCTGCCCACCACGAAGCAAAATGTAGTGGATGCTCTCTCCAGCAAGTTTTCTGATTTTGAAGATGCCGTTCAGCATTTTACGGCTTTAGCAGAACCCGGCATGGAGGCAATCATTACGCGCAACAAGCGTGACTATCGCCATAGCCGGTTGCCGGTTTACACACCGGATGAATTTGTTAGGATGATGAAGGAACTATGAATAGAATAGCCCAAATTAAAATGACTTTTTCCCCAACTACCTCCGTGAGATTGAAGGGCAGAGTGTGAAGAAGGTAGCAGAGCAAAAAGCATCTTCACGCGAAATATTAATTCTCTATATTGACTCCTGTTTTGAAAGCCAACGCATGAATTTGCAAACTTGCCGGATTGTGCCACATGATGCAATCTTGCTGCAAGCGAGGGAGTGAAATTATTGGCAAATTCTCTCCTAAGGTGACTATTATCACCCAATCATCAGGACTTTAACTCTACCTTCACCAAGGAGGTATTTAAAGAGTAGAAATTATCGGATTTGTAAACGGAACTGGATTAATGCAAGGAAATTAAAACTGAAGATCATGAAAAACATTATCATTCTTACAGGGTTGGTCTTTATGACTTGTGTTGGATTATTTGCACAGTATTCTACGACTGGATAAGGCCCGCTGATAACTATTTGAAAACGGGTGTTATGATGGCGCGTGACAATTCAGACAATGTAATTGTATCGGGTTTTATACAGAGCCAGAATATTTATACAAGGAAGTATGACAAGTTCGGAAATTTCCTGTGGGAAAAAATATCAACATCCGGCATTCGCAGCAATTATGAAAAACCCCTTTGGGTTAATACAGATGCCAACAATAACGTATTTGTCGTAGGCTACCGGTATTCATTCGGTTCTTCCAGAGATTATCCGAATGCGGTGGTGGTTTTGAAATACAATGCTTCAGGCACTTTGTTGTGGAAAAAAACCATCAGTATGTCTATACTGGTTAATAGTTCCTTGAGTTTCAACCTTAGAAGCGAAGTTGATGATAATGGCAACCTCTACATCAGTACGGTTGCCGTCAGCCCTTCAGGGTTTGTGTTAATTAAATTAAACCCCAATGGAACTACCTTATTTACCCAAAGCAATAATCTCAACGGTGTAAGTGGTTTTAGATCCATGCGTCTGAAAGGCAATAAAGTGGTTTTGACCGGTCGCTCCGGCAATTTGAGCGCTGTACCGGTAATAGCATGGGACATAAGCGGCACCTTATTATGGACTGCATCTTTCCTGGGGAAATCAGGGAATGATGTGGAAATGGATGGCAGCGGCAATGTTTATTTACTTACATCTTATGCCAATCAGGTTTCATCAACCAGCGGTCAGGATGTTGTGATTTACAAATTAAATCCGTCAGGTACGCAGCTATGGAAAAAGAATTATGATTTCGGGGGATATGATTTCCCGACCAGGTTCACCTTCGTTTCAGATAAATTAAGCGTAATTGGATATGGTTCCATCAATGCATCTTATTTTGACTGGTTAACCTTTCAAATAAATACAAGCGGCACGATGCTATGGAATACCCGGTATAATGGAACAACCGGCAATGATGAGCAACCTTATTTCCTTGCTGCAAAAGCCAATGGAGAGGTGTATGTCACCGGTAAAGGCGGACCTCAATTTACTCAATCAAATGGGTCTTCGTACCTGAGAATGGTTACTTTAAAATATGGCAATACAGGTGCAAGGCAGTGGCTGGATACGCTGAATATCTATTCAGGATGGGGCTTGGCTTGTACGCTTGCCAGCGACAATAGCTTGTTTGTTTTGAGTGGGAACAATATGACTGCTTTTCATTTTCTCGATCAGTCCGGCACTGCACCATGTACCATTCCTGTAGGATTAAATGTAACCAATATTGCAAATACCAGTGCAACATTCTCCTGGACACCCGTTACCGGTGCGACTTTGTATCATTTACGGTATAAAACAATTTCGGCAACTTCATGGACAATCACTTCTTCAAACCTTCCTTCAATCAATCTAACTGGTCTTTCTGCCGGCACATCCTATAATTATGCCGTTGAAGCCATTTGCAGCAGTGGACCTTCAGGTTATGGGGCTACCCAGACTTTTTCAACCATAGGAGCCGGTTATTGCACTACTGGAGGTCAAAGTACTTCACAGGAATTTTTAAACCTTGTGTGGATTGGAGGAGTAATAAATCAGACAATGAGTAATAACGGCTACGCAGATTTTACCAATCTGATTGCCACAGTTACTCAGGGAACTACTATGTACGGTTATCTTTCGGGTGCATCGACACCGTATGGAATGTTAGAAAACTACAGCATTTGGATTGACTATAACCATGACAATGATTTTACTGATGCAGGTGAACAGGTTGTAAACATTGCTTCTGATTTAGGGGGATACATTGCGGTAAATTTCACTATACCAACAAATGCAGTATCAGGCACCACGCGAATGCGTGTTACCATTAAAAATGGAAGTGCACCTGCTCCATGTGGGTTATTTCCCCGTGGCGAAACAGAAGATTATACAGTAGTAATTGCGTCTGCATTAAAAAGCGGGAGTCTCCAAAATGACTTATATGAAAGCAATGCAAAGATTGAAACGCTTGAAATATTTCCAAACCCCGCTCACGACATCATAAATTTAAAAAATATCATCATTAACGATGGCAGCGCTTTAGTCTGCGTTTATGATGCCACCGGGAAAAAAATAATTGAAAACTATATTTCTGAAAACCGGCTCGATGTCAGCCTTCTCGCCAGCGGATATTATTTTATCAGGATTGTACAAAACGAAATAACCTATTCTTCAAAATTTAGTATTGAAAAATAAATTAAATGGCATTTAACAGATGAAAGGGCAAACAATCATTGCTTTAATGTGGATGAGCTCATTAACACAAGCACAGGTAACGGTTGATTGGTTTAATTATCCCGGAGGCGTGGCTGTTGCAACAGATGCTTCAAATTATGTTTACACTGCTAACTGGGATTACAATGCTGCCGGAGATATTACTTTAAACAAGCGCAATGCTTCTGGAACAATTCTGTGGAACGCCACTTACGACAATACTGATAATACACGACATGAAGTGGCAACTTGGGTTGAAACAGATAACGCAGGTAACATTCTTGTGTCAGGAACCATTCGTTCGGGCTATTCAAATCCTGTTAATGCAGCAAGTCTTTTAATGAAATACAATTCCGCAGGAACTTTATTATGGCGTGTTGTTTACGAAAGTTCTTTTGAAGGCTCTTCAACAAGAAAATGCCTGGTAGATGCAAGTAATAACATCTATGTTCTTGGTATTGGAACAGGTCCCAACGGGCAGGTTACCAAAGTGAAAAAAATCAACTCGTCAGGGGTATCTGTTTGGAACTATTTTGATGCAGGAATTGGAGGTCCCATTACTTTCAAATTCACTCCTGATAATAATATTGTAATTGTACACAGAGGTATTACGGGTAGCATAAACGGATATTCAAAGATTGATTTGAATGGAAATAAGATTTGGAGTTTAAGCGGTATTAATAGCCTTTCTGTTGGTGATGCGGCAGGCGATGCTTTGGGAAACACCTACACCATTGATGGCGAGTATGTGGCAACAAATGCGGGAAGTATCATTAAAAAAATATCTCCTATCGGAGTGGTAATATGGTCGCAAACAAATACGATGAAAGGCAATAAGGTTGAGGTTGGCACAGACAATAATCCTGTGGTTGGCGGTTATCCTATGGTGGGGTATGGCGCTGCATTTATGAAATATGACAATAATGGAAACGTACTTTGGCAGAACCTCGATGCAGATGGTTCGAGTTTGGCATTGCTGGCACTTGCACCAATGAAATTAGACGGATTAAATGCAGCATATCTTGCCGGAAGCACCATGTCGCAAATGGGTTTGTGTAAAGTAAACAGTAATGGCATCTCTGCCTGGGCGGCAACAACATCAAGCGGCTATCCTGTTTGTTTTGATTTTGGTACAGATAACAGTGTGTATGTAACAGGGGGCACAACTGCCCGATTTACGCAGACAAGTTCTGTTCCTTCTCCTGCTGCTCCATCAAACCTTGGTGCAACTGCTTCAGGTTCTTCATCTATAAATCTCAGCTGGACTGATAATTCATCCAATGAAACAAGTTTTGTACTTCAGCGATCACTGTCATCGGGAAGTGGGTTTACAACCATTGCCACATTACCTGCAAATACTACAGCATACACTAATTCAGGATTAAACAGCGCAACGACTTATTACTACAGGGTACAAGCTGCCAATTCCGGTGGTGGTTCTATCTGGAGCAATACAGCGAGTGCAACAACTGCATCAGCCCCACCCGCAGCCCCGACAAACCTTTCTGCCACCGCTGGCGGTTCTTCAAGTATAAATCTTTCCTGGACGGATAACGCATCCAACGAAACAAGTTTTGTGCTTCAGCGGTCTTTATTATCGGGAAGTAGTTTCACTACGATTGCGACATTACCTGCGAATAGTATCTCCTATTCAAATACAGGGTTAAACAGTTCAGCAACTTATTATTACAGGGTACAATCTGCCAACTCCAACGGCAGTTCGGCATGGAGCAATGTGGCAAGCGCAACAACTGCAGCTTTAACTCCTCCCGCAGCACCATCAAATCTTGTTGCCACTGCAACAGTTTGTAACGCTATTTTACTTTCATGGGTTGATAATTCAACAAATGAAACCAGTTTTGAATTAAGACGTTCCACCACTTTGAACGGCATCTATTCAACTATCGCTACATTACCTGCAAATTCGACAACCTACACAAATACTGCATTAACATCAGGCAGGAGATATTATTATAGAGTAAGAGCCAGAAATGCTGCCGGAAATTCAGCGTTTAGTAACAAAGCGAATGCAACAGCTTCTTGCCAAGCTATTTTAAAGAAGGAACAAGCCCCTTTGAATATTCAATTATTTCCAAATCCTTCTAACGAAGGTTTAGTTCACCTTATCTTGCCCGGTGAAACAATATTCCCCGTAATCCTGAAAATATATTCACTTTCGGGGCAAACTGTATTACAAAAAGAATTGAACGATTATAACAATACCATAACAACGGAAGATTTAATTAATGGGATGTATATCCTTTCAATTTACACTAACGGGAAAACGCACAACTTGAAACTTCAGATTAATAAATAAGTGTAGAATCTTCCGTCTTCGCTCGCGTCCCGCGAGTGAATGTTTCCTCTGCCTCCGGCATCCTCATTTCTCAATAAACAAGCATGCAAGATGCCTGTAAAATACTCACTCGCCAGAGGCGAGCGAGGGCGTAATTTCCGCCTTCGCTCGCGTCCCGCATGTGAATTTTTCCTCTGCCTCCGGCATCATCATTTCTCAATAAATAACAAGCAAGATGCCTGTAAAATACTCACTCGCCAGAGGCGAGCGAGGGCGTACTTCCAATTTCTGTTTCCCCCATCTCCCACAAAATCACTGTCATTAAGTGAAGGGCAGTTTGACCCCGGAGGGGTCACATATTAGTAGCCACGGGTGTAACCCGTGGTAAACAAAGATTAAATCAATCCCTCTTCAACCTTCTTCTCATTTCAGCCATCAGCTCATTAATCGTCTCCGTAAAAATCTCCTGTATCTGCTGCTTTTGGTCTTCCCGCAGCAAGCTGTTGTCAACAAAAGTTTTAAACTCATGAATATTACCTTCCTCATAATACCTGCCTAATCCTATCCCACCCGCAAGCGGGCAAAATAGCTGGTTCGTGCCGTCCGCCATCGGAAAATAACAAGGAAGCATCAACGAATTATTCCTGAAAAAATATTTAACAAGGTCTTGCGGCTTTTCAATATCTATTTTTCCGCGCTCCTTAAAGCGTTTAAAGAAATGCGTGTTAAAATGCACTAATCTTTCCGGTCCGAAGCCCATCATAAAATGCGAAGCAGTGATGCCCGTCCCATCATAAGAAATCAGGTAAGGGATAGTCGTTAAAACCCCCTTTTTATATTCAATGGTAATGCGCCAGTTGTTTTGGCTTTGCGTAGTATGCAAAATGGTTTCCGCAAAATCTTTTCTTCCGTTGCGCATCCATTTCCCCTTGCTGCTTATTTCTATCATCTTCAGTTTCCCTTTCAGCTCGCGTTCATAATCAGCCACCAGCGCTTTCCTGATTTGCTGCAATGTCATTGTTGGAACTAACATAGGTTGCCTTTTATTTTAAAAAGGTGAATTAAAATGTCCAGTTAAAATCCAGAGTCACCCCTCGGTTAATCATCAGCACATTCGTCTTCACCACGCTTCCCTCAGGGCTCACCAGCTTCACCGTATATAAACCCGGTTTCAGGCTTTTTATTTTCCCGTGTTCGCTCGAAGCTTGCCCCGCAAAGCGGGTCCCGCGAGTGAACTGTTTTCTGTGCCTCCGGCATCCCTTGTTTTTCCATATCAAACAGGCAAGATGCCTGATGAAATACTCACTCGCCAGAGGCGAGCGAAGGGGAGCCCTTGAAATATTTTTCGCGTATTACAATCCCGCTACCTGCGAAATAAATCCTGACGGCTGCCCCTGTCCGGCAGTTCCGAGAGGAATGATAACACAGGTGATAACTTGCCCGGGCGAAAGATTATGAAGTACATTGGTAGTATGGAGACTGAATGTATCCGTCCATTTAGATGCTTCATGAGGCAACCCAATCGTTTTTCTGATGAGATAGCCTGTTGCATGCTTCACTGCGCTAAACCGGATTTCCACCGCCTGCGAAAAGCTTTTTGAACGCAGGTTGCCGGGCGCAGGCAAGGGACGCCCTTTTGAATATCCGCCCTGCTGACCTATCACCAGCTTCGCACTTTGAATCTTCACGATAGCTTCTTGCGTTGAACTGCTGCTGTGCATCGCGGTATATTGACAATACGCTGATAAAGCCTGCAATTGCAGCAATAAGGTATTACGAGCTAAATCCCTTTCGGATTTCAAGGACAAATTTTTCGCCTCCACTGCTGCGGCAAGCGCTGTGAATTTATCCAGATTTGCCCGCAATTCGTTCAGGCTTGGACGCGGTGATAAAAAGTGGCTATTGTTTGTAAGCGCTGAAATGATGGATTCAAAAGCTAATTTGAAATTCGCATTGCTCATGCGCGCATACGAACGAAGGTTGATATGAATAGTGCGTATCATAATATTGATCTTCCAGATACTTACGATTTTTCCTTCATAATGTTTTTCCCACCTTGCCTGCTCATCTGAAGCTGCTTGCGCCTGCATCCGTTTCCTTGCCTTCTCAACGTAATAGCTTCGTGGCAAAGCGCTTCGTCACTATGATTGAAGGCTTTAGCAGCAGGACTAAGGGCTTTGTCACTCTGCCCGGGCGCTTATCCAAAGTGACATAGCATCTTGTCACTTTGCTTAAGGCACATGACACTCTGCCTAATGGCTTATCCAAAATGACAAAGCGAGGTGTCGCTTTGCCCGGAAGCCCAACCGGAGTGACATCATGCAATGTCACTATCCCTGAAGAATTGGAGCAAAGTGACAAAACTTGAATCAAGGCGTCACACCGTTCCACGCAAGTCTTCAGCGTTGGCATCGCGCCCTGCTGACTTGTGTGTGCGCCTGAAAATCGTTTGTGCAAACAATTCCGATTGTTGGTTGTTAAGTGGTGCATGAAACAACATACAAAAACAACGCTATTCATACTTTTCCTGGGAACAGCTATCATCACCTCCTGCAGTAAGGATGATGATTTGCCCTCTCAAGACATGATTGAAAACAATTCACCGAATGATACAACAGGAACACCGCCTGTTGATACCACCGGTACAACACCATCTGATACCACAGCCATTCCTGATACAACAACTGCAATTAAAGAAACTGTTGACACGGTGGTCATCAGCCGCTATGCCGGCTTGTGGTATGAGATTGCTACTATCCCCCAGGTATTTCAAGCCGGATGTAATTGCACTACTGCAGAGTATGCCGCAACATCAAACCCGAATGAAATCTCGGTAACCAACAAATGCAACTTGTTCAGCTCAAACGGTTTTGTAAACAACATCGAAGGTAGCGCGACCATCGTTTCCGGGAGTGGCAATGCCAAGCTGCTGGTTTCATTTTTTGGCTTTGGTGGCGCTGACTACTGGATCATTGACCTTGATGAAGATTATCAGTGGGCTGTGGTCGGGTCTCCCGATAAGCAAACTTTCTGGATACTCTCCCGCACCAGAACAATTGACCAGTCACTTTATCAAATTCTGTTGCAAAAATGGGGTGTTCGCGGTTATGATATTTCGAAAGTAAAACTGACTAATCAAAACGGCTGCTGATTCTTATCCAATAATTTCCCCCAACCCTGGAGCAAGCATCATTCAAGCGGACGCTTGCGCGAGCCGCCAAGCATGTTGCTAAGTATAATATGTTAGCGACTCCGGATAAAATATTGGGGACTAATGCATGATTCCATTTTATATTACTGCTAACTTTAGACCTCCTTTTTTTATTCCTGAGCTATGAAATACATTTTCATCTTCCTGTTCTCAGCTTCTATTGTTGCTGCCAATACTCCTGATACTACTGCATTAACCGTTGCCTCCCGCCAGGGTATGTTGCGGGGAACTATTGAAAACGGGGTGTATGTATGGAAGGGCGTGCGCTATGCGCAGCCGCCAGTGAATCAATTGAGATTTAGATTGCCGCAACTCTTAGCTAAATGGGAAGGTGTGCGCGATGCGACTGAATATGGAAATATTGCCTACCAGCCGAACAACAGGCTGAGCAGTGTTGGCAAGATGGATGAAGATTGTTTGTTTCTGAATGTGTGGGCATCAGCAGAAAAAACGGTAAAAAAGCCGGTGATGTTCTGGATACATGGTGGCGGCTTTGCACTGGGTGCAGGATCGGACGAAATGTACAACGGCAGTGAATTATGTGCTAAAGGCGATGTGATTGTGGTGACCTGCAATTACCGGATTGGCGCTCTTGGCTTCATGTATCTCGACCAGTTTAACAATGACTCCATAAAATTTGACAATAATATTGGCTTGCGCGACCAGGCGGCTGCGCTGCAATGGGTAAATGAAAATATTGAGGCTTTTGGAGGCGACCCTGACAATATCACCATCTTCGGAGAGTCGGCAGGAGCCAACTCCGTTTTAGCGCAAATGGCTTCCCCGGTGTCAAAAGGGATGTTTCAAAAAGCGATTGTTCAGAGCGCTGCAGGATTTACTGAACTGAGCAAAACAGAAGCAGAGAAAATGACCAATGAATATTTGAAGCTGCTAAATATTACTCCTGAAAATATTACCAAGCTCTATAGCATTTCTGTTGATTCATTGGTGAAGGCTGGAGATAAACTATTTGAAAGCGTATTGAATAATAAAGATGGCATTTTGACTTTTGCGCCCGTGTATGGCACTGAATTTCTTCCACTGCCTTACACGGAAGCTATCGCAAACGGGTCGGCCCGCAACATCCCCTTGCTGATTGGCACCAATAAGGACGAGATGAACTTGTTTGCAAAAACGAAAGATCCTCAATTATTGAAGCCTACTGAAGCTACGGTCATCAAATTCATAGATAAAATAGGCCGGGCTGATTACCTCCAGAATATCACATCGCTTTATCCCCAATACCCATCATCCGCTTCTATTCTTTCCATGATCACGGATGCCATCTTTGAACTTCCTGCAAATGAAATTGCCGCCTCACAGTCGGTCTTCGCAACTACCTATTGTTATCGTTTTGACTGGACTTCATTTGCTATTCGTTTTATTAAACTGGGTGCATGCCATGGCATGGAATTGCCGTTTGTTTTCAATTCATTTCACTCGTCCCGGGGAAAGCTGGTAATGAAAGCAGCGAACAACAAGAAGGTGCAGCGCCTTTCAGAGACAATACAATCAGCATGGCTCAGTTTTGCCCGTACCGGCAGACCCAATAGTGATAATAATTTCTGGCCGCAATACAACCAACAAACCAGAACTACAATGATTTTAAACAATACGCTCAATCTTATTTCAGACCCTACACAAAAATTGAGACAGGGTTGGGAATCAGTACTGACAAGATTGCCGGGTAATTAACCCCAACACTGGCGCAAGCATGGTTCATGCGTCCCTTATATCAATTATTATTGAGCATCCGCTCACTTGGTTAAACCAACGGGTTACCGGAGCTTCCCCTGCCTTCACTCGCGGGACGCGAGTGAAGGTTTCCGCTGCCTCCGGCATCATTTGCTTTTCAATTTCCTGGAGGCAAGATGCCTAATAAAGCTCACTCGCCAGAGGCGGGCGAGGACATCTTCAGATATGCTGCGCCAGGTTAGTTTTAAATCAATCTCTTTTCAACCGCTTTTTCAAATCAGCCATCAGTTCTTCAAGAGTTTGCCTGCATATCTCTTGTATTTGCTCCTTTTGGTCTTCGCGCACCAGGCTGTTGTCAACTCCTATTGAACCCGGGGTGGAATATGAACCGGCAGATACCATCGGCTTGGCGCATCCGGGCTTGCTGGAATCTTTCTGGCGCACGTTGGAAAAAGACGGTGTTGACCTCACGCCCTTGCGCAGAGCCTCTGAACGCTTTCTGCAAATGTGGGGATACACGCTCCGCTACGCAGATGTTCGTTCGGGGAATGAGTGAAGCTTCATGGCATCTTCATTTCTTATAATAATTCTTTCTGAACCGCCAATGTTCAGCATGATGAAACGAATCAGCCTTTCGCTTTAAAAATATCATCACTCACATTCCTTTTCAAGATAGCCGAAGCAGTAAGCAAGCCGCTCATCAATGCACCGGCAACACCGCAGGTGGCGATGTCTTGTCCTGTGAGGTAAAGATTTTTCACGGGCGTTGCGGGGCGAAGAAATTTCAACGCAAACCTGTCAGGCGTGTGATTGATTCCGTAAATCTCGCCACGCGCATAGTTCACAAAATTTGCAGTGGAGAGTGGCGTTGACATTTCATACACATCAATCTTTCCCTTCACCTGTGGCTCGAAGCGGTAAAGCTGTTCCAGCAATTTTTGCGAAAGTTTTTCTTTGAATGCTTCATATTCCTCTCCGCGATGATTCCATTGAGTGCCTTCCCATTTTGCAAACCGCTCATAAGGCATGAACCCGATGATTTCAATGGTGCTTCTGCCGGGATAATATTTTTCAAACTCAGGGTCTTTCGCAGCGGGAAACGAAATATAAGTGACCGGCAAAGGCGCATCAGGATTATCCAAATAATTCTGCAAGTTCTCATCGTGGTCATAATTATCGGGATAAATCCAATAGTTCGCCTTGGGCAGGTTGAGGTCTTTCGCGGTGTGTTGTAAGCCAATATAAAGGCTCACGTGCGCGGCTGATGGCGTTACTTTTTTCACCAAATCAGCCATGCCATAGTGTTTGCCGATTTCAGCAGGAATGAGCTTGCGGTAAGTATTGATGATACCCGCGTTGCTGATGATGGTGTCTGCATACAACTCTTTTCCGTCAGCCATTTTCACTCCGATGGCTTTGTTGCCTTTCACGATCACTTCACTCACATCGGCATTAATATAAATTTTTCCGCCAGCGGCTTTTATCACTGGCTCGATTGTTTCTGCAATTCTGCCCGCACCACCAACAGGGTAGTAGCCCCCGTCAAAATAATGGCTCACCACCATTGCATGAATGGCGAAGCTGCTCAACGCAGGCGGCATTCCGTAATCGCCATACTGTGCAGTGAGCACACCGATAAGCTGCTTGTTGTCGGTGATGGAGCGCATCACTTCCAAAGTCGTCTTGTCTGCAAACTTCATGTAGGGCGAGCGCATGAAATAGCCCGTGAATTTGCTCACGAGAGGCGGCATCGCTTTTTCAGCGAAATAATTGCGCGACACCGCGTTGGCTTTTTTCACCAAATCAACATACGCATCAATGGAAGCCTGGTCTTTTGGCGCGGGAAAATATTCCTTCATTTGGCGCTTGAAATTGTCCACGCCTTTCACGAAGCGATATTCTTTCTCTCCGAAAATCGCGCGGTCATACACCTCGCCCATGTCAGCCCATTCGAGCTTGCTGTCGGTCACATAATCAAACAGCCTGCGCAGCGTGCGGGTTTTCTTATTCACCGCCCCGATGTAGTGAATACCCACATCCCATTCATAGTTTTTTCTTTTGAACGCATGTGTGAAACCGCCTGCTGTGTAATGCTTTTCAAGCACCAGCACTTTCTTGCCATCTTTTGCAAGCAAAGCAGCGGTGGTAAGCCCGCCCATGCCCGAGCCGATGACAATTGCATCAAACTTTTCGCTAACGGGTTGTTGTTTGTAGGAAACTCCGACTTTCATACGCGCAAGCTATAAAGATTTTTTTGTTTCAGGAATGCGTTACTTCAGCAGTTATCCCTATGCTGTTAATTCAATTTCTTTCTGTTCAACTTGCTTCGGAGTGAGGGCAGGGGATTGCAGTTTCGATTGTTCATGCGAGCAATAGGCGCCTGAATTTTCTAAAGGATACTTTTTGTCAAGGTCAATGTTGTTGAAACTTTTCTTTGATCCCCACGCAAAGAATTTTTCAAAAACGGGTAAAAGTTTGCTTTGCTTAATCATTTCAAGAAAATAAACTTCGTGTTCTTTTTCCTTAATGCCCATGTCATATAAACACCGGTCATGCGCGGTGATCCCCAGCGAATTAAAATATTGCTTCATGCGGAAATACTCGCACACGTTGCCGCTTTCTAATCTGCCTGCAAAATAAATCGGCATAAACCAGCCAATCACGTAGCAACTGCCCGCAATCACTTTGCCGATAATGTGAAATTTGATTTCATACCATGTAGAAGGCTTTATGCCATATTGCTCCATCATGTCGGCAAGTTCTTTACGATGGTTCCATTCATCAATTTCAATTTGGCGGACAGCCTTCTTCGCATCGGCATCGTTCAGCGAGGCTGCATGACCCTGATAGGCGAAGGCAGCGGCTTTCTCTGCCGAGTATGCCATTTTTATTAAATCAATTAAAGCGGGGTGTTGAAGCTGAACGGCATTTCCGGCTGGTTGCATAGAGGTGGTTTTCAGAAAAGAAGAGAACGCTGCGGATGAACTGGATTCAGCATGTAAAATTAACGTGAGTTCGGGATAAAGAAAGGGCTAAAGCCCTTGGCGACTATTCAGGCAATCCTTAAACCCCGACCTGAAGGTCGGGGTTTAAGGATTACCCCGCCTTTTAAGGCGGGGTAATGAAAAAACAGGTGTGTTAGACACAGTGCTTTAGCCCTTCTATTTCTTAACCAGAACTCACGTTGAAATTACCACTCAAATGACGCATTGAATAGAATCTATTGAAATTCTATCGCACCAGCATCGCCTTGCCATAGTATGCGGCATCATCTGTTTGCAAACGATAAATCAACATGCCGTTTGGCAGGGAAGCAGAATTGAATGTGAATTTTTGAAATTCATTTGCCTTCACTTCTCCTTCATATAAAACACCCAGCAACTGCCCGGTGAGGTTGTAGATTTCAAGTTTGGCGTTTGATGTTTTTGTAAGCGTGAATTCAATATTCAACTCCTCATTAAACGGGTTGGGATAAGCATGAAATGAAATGTCACTTTCTGATTGGGATAAAGGATTGGCATCCTGCTCATCCTGCTTTGCGCTTCCGCACGCTTGTCCCGGCACAACCTGCGCAATCAAAGCGCTTGAACTACCTGATTGCCCGTCATGGTAGTTGTCGGTTTTCGCACCGCCAAACCAAAGGAAAGGAGTGGTTCCTCCGATGAATTCAATCTTGCGCACATGTATTTCAAACATATTTGCCCCGTTGCTAAACGGAAATTCAAAGTAAGAAATCTGTGTGAAGTTGAAACCGTTGAATGCGGAAAGCGGAATGCAAATCGTTGTCCACGCATTGCCTACTCCGCCTTGCGGTAAATAACTTCCCAATGCAACAGCGTTGGCGCTGCTTGCCTGCGGGCGCATTTGAATTTTGCTCCATTCGGCATTTGCGAGCGGGTCGCGCAGTGTAATACAAACGGTGTGATTTCCGCTTGCGGTAACATCTAATTTGGGCGACCAGATATTTGTCGGGCTATAACCGAGCTTGAGTTTGCGCCAGCTTCTTGCCGGATTCACCACCTTGAGATACGCAGACTCATTTGTAATAGCCTGATGAGAACATTGTCCACTGGTGCAGAGGTCGGTGGTGCAGGCGTTATTGTCGTTGCAATCAACATTTGTAATGCAGCACGATTGTCCGGGTACTTGTGTATGCTGACACTGATTGGCAGAACAGAAATCAAGTGTGCAGATAATATTGTCATTGCAGTCATGTGGCGCATGTTGACAGATTCCGCTTGTGCAAAAATCAATGGTGCATCCATCATTGTCATTGCAGTTCATAGGAGTATGCAAACAATTCCCCGACTGGCAGGCATCAATGGTGCAGGCATTAAAATCATTACAGTCGGCAACCGTCTGGCAACAAGTGGAATTATTTCCAAAGCACACCCCGCAGTTATCCTTGTTGGAATTAGCGACATGCCCGGTATTTCCGCCTGAACAAATTCCGCAACCATCAATAAGCGCTGTGCCGTTTACTTTTCCATTGCAATCAACTTTGGGAGGCGTGGTGCAGGCGAGTGGTGTTCCTCCGCTCGGATTAATCACAGTGAAGTTTATAGTTACCGCAGTGCCCGCAGTGCCGCTTGCACCCGAACCTGAATAAGGAATTGCAGTGAGCGTATAAGTTCCGGCAGCAGGCATCCAGGGAGTATAATATCCTACGGGGCTGTCGCCATACAAGGAATAGGGTGCCTGGCTTTCAATTCTGAATGTGTTTCCGTTTAAAATAAACCGCACGCTACCAATTGGCTTGCGACAAACATTTGCGCGCACATTAAACCGGCACAACGTATCCTTGCTGATAACAAGTCCGTTTTTAAGTATTGCAACTTCGCCAAACCTTCCTTCATACATCAGGCTCAGACTATTGATGCGCAGGTTGCAATCAGTGCATGCAGTTAACCCCGTATTTCCGCCAACACATCTGTCGCACTGGTCAATAAGCGCGGTGCCGTCACACACATTGTTGCAGTCGAACACCGTGCAGGGATTGCAATAAGTAACGGCAAGCGTTGTAACAAGAACGCTGTCGCAGCCGGAAGCAGAAGTGAGCGTGTCTCTATACACTCCGCTTGTTGTTCTTAAACTTCCACCAAGCAATATGCTTTCCCCTTCGCAAATTTCCAATTCTGTTTGATGAACGAAAGCGTTTACTACTGAAAGTTGCGTGATGATTGTGCTATCGCATCCTGCTGAACTGCTCAGCATATCATAGTATGTTCCCGCAAGTGTTTGATAATTTCCTCCGGCAAAATGATTTTGTCCATTGCAGATTGAAACAGCAAGATTTGTAACGATAGGAGTGCGCACGTTAAGCACCGTTGCAAGAATGCTGTCGCAGTTTCCTGCTGTTTTATAGTTATCGAAGTATGTGCCACTTTGTGTTTGCAATGTGCCTCCTGCAAAGTAGCTCTCGCCAGAACAAATAAAGATTGTGCGGTATGCACGAATAGGCGAGCGAACATTAAGCGTGGTAATAATAATGCTGTCGCAGTTTCCTGCACCGTTCAATGTGTCATAATAAGTTCCGGGTTGCGTTCTGAATGCGCCCCCTGCGAAGTATTGACCACCGCTGCAAATGGAAACAGTTACTGCTGTAACACTGCCTGATGATGTATTCGGGATGGTAACCTGCTCGCTTGCAGAGCATCCATTACTGCCTGTGACAGTGATGGAATATGTTCCGGGCGTAAGTCCGTTGGCTGTTTGTGCAGTTGCCCCTGTTGACCATAAAAATGTAAAAGGCGAAGTGCCACCAATTGGATTTGCTCTAACCTGCGCCTGTGGGTTGGCGCATCCGCCTGTATTTACAATGTCAAAGCTCACGGAAAAAGTATTTCGCACAAGCACAACCCAATCTTCATTCGTGTAGGGTGGGACGCCAAGATTTACATTGCCGCTGTTCACAGTCGTAACGCTGCCATTTAATAACGCACCTCCGTTTTTTGGGTCAAACCATTTCACAGAGTAATTTCCGCAGGGAAGATTGATGTTCGTAGAGCTGTTATTGGGCACGTAAACAGCATACACTTTTCCCGGCAGCGCATAGCAATAATCACTTGTGCTTGAAGTAAGCGCATCTTGATTTTTCATTTCCCCGAAGGGAAGATAGCTGTTGAAAAAAGTGAGCGCATGACGTGTGAAGTTCCATACATTGGCGCGTGTGCGGAAAGTTTCAACAGATAAATCATCAGCTCCGAAATACCACGCCACGCCACCGCCACCGCCCATCAAATTTCCCCACAACACGCTCTTTCTTAATGACTGGTGATTGGTAGCTGCGCCATCAATGGTAATTCCGCCTCGTGTTTCATCGTGGAAGATGACCCATTTTCTTCCGTGAATCGCTGAACTGTCGCGCCACTGAACAGTGAAGTTGTGAACGCCTTGCGCATAATCCTGCTGCGAAGTGCCGTCATAATCGGGATAGCCGAGCAGCGGGCGATAGATGGCGGTGTTGTCATACGCATTCAGGCACACAAAGCTTTTGTAAGGGTCGTATGTTTTGAAATAAGTCGCCATGTCTTTGCGCTGCTGGTCGCTTTGAACTCCACGGCTTAAAAATTCTCTTCCATTCTCTTCACCCAAATCCCACAGGATTGCTAAATGGTGACTGTAACGCGCAATCAACTCACGATAAAAAAGCCTGCGCTGGTTGCCGAGTTCGCCATTATCAAGCAGCATTTGATTTTCGCGCTCAGATAAAACAATATGCAGTGCGATACCGAGGCTGTCCATGTGCGTAAAAACAATTTCCCATTGGTCGAGTTTGGAAACATCGAAGCGCTCGCGGTCGGCTACATTGTGTGAAAGCCAGGGCCACACATCATCGCCATCGCCTTTCACATTCATTACGATGAATCCGAAAGCGTTCATTCCCTGCGCAGCGATATAATTCAACGAGCCGAGAATTGCTTTGCCTTTTCCATTTTGCCACGTGGGGTCGCCATTGTGCCAATCCTGCAAGTGGTCGGTGTATTGGTGCAACCCGTTAGGAAGCGTTGTTGCTGCTCCGCCCACATCATACGTGCCGTCAAACTCATGATAGGCGAGGAAATTTTCAGGACAATAAGAGCCGCCCTTCACGAAATATTCTCCCGTGCCTGCAAACTGTAAATGATGTTTTCCAACATAGCGTAGCTTTCCTTTTGCGCGGTAATCTGTTCCTGTTTTATTTGAGGATTGAATGGTGAAGGAGCCGGACAATCCGTTCAGCGGAGCAACCGCAGTGCCGGCAGTTGCAACAGCGCTCACCGCAACATAACTCCCTGTTCTGAATGAAACGGTATAATTCCAAACGCCTGTTTCATCGGGACAAAAATGTACGCGCCATTTGCTGCCTGCTGTTGCGCCTGTGTTTGCCGCGTTGCCATCGCCCGCGTAATAACCCGGCACGAGATAAGTTTTTGTTCCCTTCGTGAACGTGACATTGAGGCGATAGTCCGTGAAGGGATTTGTTGCTGCGATCTCTGAAGTAGCGATTCCGCTTTCAAGCGTGAGCGTTACTTTATGCCATTGCTTCAATTCGCCTGTTACTGCAACCTGCGCCCATGCAGTGTGCAGAAAAAACAAGAATAACGTGAAATGCAGAAGGAAGGATTTCTTCATGGAGGAATGCAGATGCAATTTAGAAAGTGTTGGACTCTACAAGTTAGTCCAAGCGTGAGTGATTTTCAAGTAATTCTTTTTCCTTTTTTCCGGGTGCTACCTTTCTATAATCAGGGTGACAGCCTGTGGTAGTGTCTCACTTTGAGCATGTGCGTCATGCTGAGCGAAGTCGAAGCAGCGCACTGGCTTGTGCTACCCCCTTGTTCATTCAAGTCTTCATGTGGTGGCATTTGGGGAGGCGATACCTGGATGCTTGAATAACTTGAAGTCTTCAGACTTCATCAGCCCGCGCACGGAAGTGGAAACACTTCTGCAAATTACAGCAACCAAGTGTGCAACCGCGCAAGAGCAACACAGAACACTTGATTGAGTCAGAGGGATGAAGGAGGAAGCCCTTGCGCGATGGCATGAAATAGCCCCGCCACCCGCTCGTTCAAGTTTTGACGCGTTGATTTGTGCGAATGCCAACTTGGACGCATTTATTCCGGCAAGTTTGCAACTTCATGCGTTGGCAATTTTGAATTAAGTTGAAAACTTAAAACAAATGAAAGCCACAAGAAGGCGGGCACTCATGGCAAACGCCTCGATTCTTGCGGCAGGCGGGGAGCCTTTTCTGTTTTAGCGTCCGCTATCAAAGCAAATCATGCGCGGCATTAATTCAAACGGAAATAGCGGACGCTAAAGGATTAGGGGTACAAGCGGACGCTTGCACCAGTTATGATGCTTGCGCCAGATTAGGGGGGAAATGATAAGGGTTATAATAAAATGATAAACCCCTCCACGCCATTGCTCGCCTCTGGCGAGTGAGGTTTGCATAGGCATCTTGCCTGTTTAATAGTTAGAAGTAGCAGATGTTTGATGCAGAGGTAATGTTCACTCGCGGAATGCAAACGAAGGCGGGATTTCCGTATTTTGCAGACTCAATATTTTGCTATTTTAGAATGAGAAAATTAAAATTTATAGACCTATTTGCTGGGCTTGGCGGCTTTCATCTTGCACTGCATGACTTAGGACACACTTGCGTTTTTGCGAGTGAAATTAACGAGGACTTGCGGACACTTTACAAAACAAATTACGGAGTTGATTGTGCGGGAGACATAAATTCAGTTGCACTTAAAGACATTCTAAAGCATGACATCATTTGTGCAGGGTTCCCCTGCCAACCGTTTTCAAAAGCTGGAAAGCAAAACGGTTTGGACGACCCGAGCAACGGAAACTTTTTTAATAAAATTATGGAGATTGCAAACCATCACAATCCCGAATATATTTTTTTAGAAAATGTTCCAAACCTGAAAGGACATGACGGAGGCAACACTTGGGCATACATACACAAACAACTTTCCGTAAAATATGAAGTGAAAGAAAAAAATCTTTCACCTCACAAGTTCGGTGTGCCTCAACATCGTTCAAGAATTTACATTGTGTGCCGACTAAAAAGCAAAGGCGGACTTTCTTACTTTGAATTTCCAGAAGGAGATTTCAAAGGCACACTTTCAATAAAATCAATCATTGAAAAAAAGCCAGAGGAATACACTTCAATAAAAAAAGATTCTTTGAACCAACTCAAAGTGTGGCAAGAATTTTTGGACAACTTAAAGAGTGAAGAAGTACCAAGGTTTCCGATTTGGGCAATGGAGTTTGGAGCAACTTATCCATACGAAGGCAAAGCTCCAATCAAACAAAGTGCAAACGATTTGAAGAAATACAAAGGAAAGTTTGGAGAAAAAATCAAAGGACATTCCTTTGATGAATTGTTAGAGTGTTTGCCCATCTATTCACAGATAGAACAAAAGGAATTTCCTCATTGGAAAAAATATTACATCAGAGCCAACAGAGAATTTTATTTGAAAAATAAAAAGTGGTTAGACAAATGGATTCCAGAAATTCTTGACTTTGAAAACAGCCATCAAAAATTAGAATGGAATTGTGGAAACAAAATTCCATTGATAATTGAAGACAAAATTTTGCAGTTTAGACCATCGGGTATAAGAATAAAAAAGCCCGACTTCTCCCCTGCATTAGTAATTACATCTACACAAATTCCAATCTTCCCTTGGCTGGGCAGATACATGACACACAGAGAGGCAGCACGATTGCAGTGCATGGACGAGTTGAAAGAATTTCCGAACACAACAGCAAAAGCATTTAAAGCGTTTGGCAACGCTGTAAATGTTTGTGTTGTAAAAAATATCGCAACAAATCTCATTAAATAATTTACAAACAATTAAAAACAACAAACAATGGAATTACCAAAAATTAAAAACAGACAAGGAAGAGAATTTCATTTAGTAAATGACTTTCATTCCAAACTTGATGCAAAGAAGGAATTGAAAAAATTCAGAAACGAAAATGCTCTTTTCGGAAAAAGAAAAACTTTCGTTTTTTCTTCTGCAAACCCTGACATTCTATTTAAGTATGGAGTTTACGAACAAGTATTTTATGCAAACTAAATTCTAAAAGCAAATCAAACTTTATCAAAGAGTATGAGTAATATAAACACGGTATCAATAAAAATTCAGACAGGTGTTTACGGACAATTCCGTAACCTGAATAATAAAGTTTGGTTTGCTTTGGGTGAGTATGTAGATAATGCAGTGCAGAGTTTTGAAAACAACAAAGACCGTCTGCGAAAAGCAAACAAAGGCAAATATCAATTTGAAGTTAGAATCAATATTGACTGGGAAAGCAACAACATAAAAATTTATGACAATGCCGCTGGCATTGACACAAAAAATTTTCAAAGAGCTTTTGAACCTGCAAACATTCCTATTGACAACACAGGTTTACATGAGTTTGGAATGGGAATGAAAACCGCTTCTATATGGTTAGCTGATTTGTGGAGTGTGAGAACAGCAGCGTTAGATGAAACCGAAGAAAGATTTGTAGAGTTTGATTTGAAAAAAGTTTTAGCAGAAGAAAGAGAAGTGTTGAAAGTGAAAAACACAGACAAACAAAAGTCATCTCACTTCACAGAATTGGTATTGCACAACCTTTCTAAAAATGCACCTTCTACAATGCAAATGGACAAAGTGAGAAGGCACTTAGGAAGCATTTACAGAAAGTTCATTCGCAAAGGCGACATGAAACTTTTCATAAACGATGAAGAACTTCTTTACGAAGAACCCGAAATTTTAAAAGCACCATTCTATACAAATCCAAACGGCAGACCGATTGAATGGAAAAAGGAAATAGATTTTTCATTGGGCAAATACAAAGTGAAAGGTTTCATTGCACTACTTAGCACAATGAGCACAAACGAAATAAACGGCTTATCACTTTTCAGAAGAGGCAGAGTAATTGAAGGAAGCCATGATGAAAAATACAGACCGAAAGCTATTTGCGGTCAAATCGGTTCACCGAGATACAAAAGAATTTTTGGTGAGTTAGAATTAGAGGGCTTTGCTGTAAGTTTCAACAAAGGAAGTTTTCAAGAGCAAGAAGATTTAGAAGCTTTGATGGAAGCATTGCAAACAGAAATTTCTTCAAAGGACTTTGACCTTTACACACAAGCGGAAAAACACATCAAAGCAAAAACAGCAGAGGACAATGTAAAAGTTGCAAAGTACATTGTAAGCAGTTTGAAGAAAACAACCAAGCAAACAAACTTGAATGAGAAAGTTGAAACTTCTGTAAAGGAAATTGAAAACAAAAGCATTGCAACTAACAACGAGAAGTTAAGCAAGAAAGCCAAGCCGATTGACTCACATGAGGAAATCGTAACAATAAAAGACGAGAAGTATAAACTGAAAGTTGAACTCATAACAGAGAAAGCAATTTCAGATTTGTATTCACTAACTATTGAAGAAGATGAATTGTTTGCAAAAAAAATTACTTACAAAATCAATCTTGCTCATCCATTCTTTACACGATTTGAAAAACTAAAAAGTGAAGAAGATTATCAGCCGTTCATTTCAATTATTCGTTCTTTAGTTCTTGCAGAAGTTTACACCTCATCACTTGTAAAAAATGTAGGGAATGTTAGAATCAACTTTAATCATTTCATTAGAAACATTTAAGTTATGATTGAAACAATAAAAATTATTGAACCAGCTGCAGCAAATTTTTCAATTGCTGAAGGTTCACGAACAAGAGATTTATTAAGTCGACTTACAAAACTTGACAGCGATGAAAAAGAAGTATTGCTTTCAGAAGCAAAAAATATTTTATCAAGGTGCATAAATCCAAACGAAACAATTGGAAGCACAACAGGAATTGCAATCGGTTATGTGCAGAGTGGAAAAACAATGTCTTTCACTACACTCACTGCATTAGCAATTGACAACGGTTTTAGAATCGTAATTTATTTTGCTGGCATCAAAGTGAATTTGTTAGAGCAAACAACCAAGCGACTTAAAAAAGATTTGCATACAGAATCTGACAACAGCAGATTTTACAAAGTGTATCAAAGCCCGAACACAGACGACAATATTCACTTGAAAATTAAAAATGCTTTAGGATTAAATCACAAGCCAGCAATTTTAATTACAGTTTTGAAACACTACAAACATATTGACGACTTGACAAGAATTTTCAGCACTCCCGAAGTGAGAGAAGCATTAGGCAACAACGGAGTTTTGATAATTGATGATGAAGCAGACCAAGCAAGTTTGAATACTTACGCAAGAAAAAATAGTAAAGCAGAAGATTGGGAGGACGATGAATTTAGTTCAACCTATTCCAGCATTTTAAATTTAAGAGCTTCACTTTACAATCACTCATACATACAATACACAGCGACACCGCAAGGAAATTTACTCATAAATATTATGGACTTGCTTTCGCCAAAGTTCCATGAAGTTCTCACAGCAGGTAAAGCATACACAGGAGGAAAAACTTTTTTTGAGGACAACACAGATTTAATTTTTACAATTCCCGACAAAGAAGTTTACCATCACAAGCACAACCAACTTACAGAAAGTCCACAAAGTTTAGTTGATGCTTTACAGTTGTTTTTAATGGGTGTTGCAATTACAGTAAACATTCAAGCGAAAGAAAGTTTTCTCTCAATGATGATTCATGCAGACAGAGAACAAGATGCAAGCAGAAAATTTTCTGACTGGGTGAAAAAATTAATTGGCAGCTATGCAGAAAGATTAAATCTTGCAGACGGAGACCCAAGCAAAATGGAACTCATAAATGAGTTCAAAGAAAATTACAGCGAATCAGCAAGGCGAATTTCAAACCCACCAACATTTGAAATTGTGATGGAAGAAGTTTTACAAGTAATCCTTGATACAAACATGGAACTTGTGATTCAAGGTTCAAGAGAAATAGATTGGAGCAACGCATCTTCTCACATACTTGTAGGTGCTGATATGCTTAATAGAGGTTACACAGTTGAGGGCTTAACGGTTTCTTACATGCCACGATACAGCATAGGAAAATCAAACGCTGATACGATTCAACAGCGTTGCAGATTCTTTGGCTACAAAAGAAATTACCTTGACTGTTGCAGAGTGTTTCTGCCGAATGATTCTATCATGGAATATCGGGACTATGTGAAGCACGAAGAAATTATGCGAAGAATGTTGAAGGAAAATACGCTTGAACAATCGGAGCAACTTTTAATTTTAAGCAGCGACATGAACCCGACACGAAATAATATTTTGAGTGCGGACTTAGTGAAACATAAATTGAACGGCTGGCGACAAATGAATGCTTTGCAGCATGTAGAAGAAAACTTTTCTTTCGTTAATGAATTTCTTGCAGAGCAAATTTTCAAAAATTTTAAGGACTTTGGAACACCCGACAGAAATCATCGCTATGTAAAACTTGACATCAAACAAGTGATTGAGTTTTTGAAAGATTTTAAAATTGCAAACATGCCTGATTCATTGCGTAAGTCATCAACGATTCAATACTTGCGATACTTAGCAGACAAGAAAGGAATTAAGTATGCCTACATTTTTGAAATGAGTTTTGCCGTTGCAAGCGGACGAGAAAGAAGTTTGGATATTGAAAGCGGGAAAATGAAAATCAGCAATATCTTTTCTGGGCGTTCAACAACAGGTTCTGCAACTGTTACTTCTTTAATTTCAGCCTGTGTTTGAAGTTGCTTTACTCTTTCAATTATTGTATCAATAATCTTATCTGAATTTTCAAACCAGTCAATTGTCCAAATGCGATGAATGTT
>ENA-ORBV01004129-ORBV01004129.1-microbial-mat-metagenome-genome-assembly--contig:-NODE-4129-length-28259-cov-5.571464_pt1 | contig 28259 bp, 25 predicted proteins | sample MGYA00237777_ERZ505514 | MGnify/ENA primary metagenome ERZ505514 (study PRJEB26160, sample SAMN06269048) | microbial mat metagenome | isolation source: Oligotrophic lake microbial mat | place...
GTCGTGCGATTGATGGCTTCGCGAGGGTCCATCGCCGCGCGGATGACCAGCGATCGGGTGGCAATTGGCGCGTGCGATTCGGCGCTTGTCGGGGCCGCGGCGGGTGGCGGGGCGGTGTCACGTGACTGGAGGAGCATCGCGCAGCAATTCGTTGCGGCCTGATTCGAAATCACTGCACTCGCGGCAGCCTAATGCGCCCCTTCGGACGGACGGTCGCCGAGACGTAACGGGAAGTGCGGGGTCATGCTCGCGACGACCCGTTGAGTTGTGCGGGCGGGCACGGGGGTGGGCTTGGAGGCAGGCGGCGACTGCTCTCGAGTGCTCGTCGGGACAGGCCGGGGGCCGTGTTTACTTGCTATGCTGCGGTGGGGTAGGTTGTTACGGATTCGCTTCAGGGCATTGCGGGTCTAATACTGGTTAGGTCGCTCGCTCCTCCAATTGCGCAGAGTGTATGTTCGGGCGCCTCGTAGTTCGCCCGCAGTATCCATTGCAACCGGAGCACCAGCTCGACCTCGGCGCGCTCATCGAGGATGCCGTGTTCCATGGCGAAACTGAACTTGTGATGACTGCCGCAACGATACGGCAACTCACGCGCGCCTGGGGTCCTGACGGAATTGTCGAGTTTCTCGATGGTGGTGTCATGCATCTGCGCTATCAGCTGAATATCGCTGCACTGCCGAGAACGTGCGGCGGTTGATGCGCGCCATGACGATGTTCGGGGCACTGGCTGCGGTGATCGACGCGCAGCATCTCGCGACGCCAGAACCCGTCACGCAATTGGGTGCTCCCCCGATTCGTATCGACCTGCTCTCGAGCATCTCCGGTGTCACGTTCGAGGAAGCGTCGACGGACGTTGTCCGAGTGAAGATTACGGGCGAAACGCTACCAGTAATAGGCATTGCGGCGTTGCGGGCGAACAAGCAGGCGACGAAGCGACGGAAAGACCTCGACGACTTGCGTCACCTGCCCGCGGCAGCAGCGCTCGGCGCGTCGGCACAGGGGCGGACGCGTCGGCCGAATCAGCCGTAGCCTGTCGTGGTGAGTGCGGGGCTCTCCGTGCTGCTGCGCGTCGTGATCGCGGTCACACAGTGCGTGTGTCCGGGCAATTCGGATCAGACGAGTCGTGGTTCGAGCACAGTAGGAGCGATGCCGTCACGACCGTCGGCGCTGAGACTCAGGCGCGGGCGGTCGTCTGCTTTTGTGACTCGGCTCTCCATCGACCGGATCCCGCGAAAGGTTCGTACATGCACTGTAGGGCGAACTCCACCGTCCTGACGAGCTGCTGGCGGACGTCTGTGGCGCTGCACGCCCGGACGCGGGTGTGGCGCTCACCCACTGGAGCACCGGTCGCCAGAAGGTTGGAGCTCTCCGCTCGGCGATGAGAGGGTTTGCCGAGGATTTGCGCGTGTGGAGGTAGCCCCGTCGGTTGACGGGTTCGATCCCCATTCTTCCGAGAGGCCCCAGATGCTCCAATGTCACGCTTCACGATCCAGGCTCCTTGCCACCGCCGTGGCAGTGCTGGCCGCCGCCAGCGCCGTGAACGCCCAGGTGATCACCGGTATCGCGGGCTACGGCACGACTTCGAGCGGAAATGCCTCAAATGCCTTGCGGACCAACACGCAGGGCGGTGACTTCCTGTCGAATACCTACATCACGCGCGGCACGAATCCATCGACTGACGCCTTTCTGTATACCGGAAATGCGACTGGGAACCTGCTCGGTTCCGGGATCACGCTGAACGCGGGTGCAAACACCTTCTCTCTCTGGGGCTTTACTGAATACGGTCCCGCCAACTGGGGTGTCAGCCCGTTCACGGGGCCAAATACATCGCCGACCAATCCCACGCTGTCGTCCTGGTATTCCGCCTCAGCCAGCACGTTGAGCGCCGTCGGATTGACGGGCATGACGGATTTCAACACCCTTGTGCCCGCTGGCCCGCTGAGTGCGCTGCTGGGCGGGTTCAACGTGGCGATCTCTGAATTCAGCTTCGCCACGGTGTCTCGCGCAGTGTTCATCGGTTCCTACGACATTTTCGATGGCGCAAATCGCCCCACCAACGTGGCGAAGTTGGTGCTCACTGCCACACCGGTGACAGGTGTGGTGCCCGAACCGTCAACCTACGTGCTGATGGCGTCGGGGCTCGGCATGCTGCGCTGTTCGCCCGGCGGCGAGGCGCCGTGTAGCGGCGGCCGGTCACGGGGGCAGAATTTTCACCGCCTGCCATAAGCGGCTCTGCTCCCATGATCGGAATCAGGATAGGAAATTCAATCGGGCTCGGTCGAGTGTCCGGCGAACATACGGCGCGATCGCCGACCCCGCCGCGAGGGCCGCCGGGCGCGCAGCGGCCTGCCCGCCGCCCGCCGCCGCGCCTCGGTGGCCGTCCGGACGGCGTTGCCCGTCGGCATCCAATCGCCGCGGGGACGGATCGGACGCCCGGGTGGGAATGACGCGCACCGAACGCCCCCGCCGCCGCCAGCGCCGCGACGCACAGCAGCTGATCGCCGCCGGTCACCTCGAGCACGATCAGCGTGGGTCCGAGCGCCTGCATCCGCGTCACGAGGTCGCGCACCCCATGGTCATCATTCACCGCCGTCCACCCCGTCCCGGTCGGCCGCACACCGACCACCAGCTCCGCCTTCGCCACATCGATTCCGACACCCATGACGCCTCCAGTGCCGCGTGGTCGCCCTCGCCCATCCTTGTGATAATTCGGGCTCGACATCCCCCCGCCGGCCCCCGCAACTGTTCGGGCTCTCACGACAACGAATCAGGACGCCGCTCTGGCGAACGAACGGTGTTTGCCACCCAGACAACATCGAGCTGGCGGCCTGATCCGATGTACCGCAAATTCAATCGTTCGGTAGATACTAAGGCTTCAAGCACAGACGATGGGCGCACGGCGAGGGCGGGACACTGGCGACACTGGAGTGCGTATCCTTGGCGGGACACTCTTGGGGCGTGGCAGCCGCAGACTGACTTGCCTTCTCACGCCGCCTCGCTGAGGTTTCGATCATGGCCTCCCCGATGTTCGACTTCAGCCACCTCTCCCCAGACGAGCGAATCCAGCTCGCCGAGGACCTGTGGGATAGTCTGCCGGATCGGCGTCCGGCGTTAACCGACGCCCAACGCGAGGAGTTGACGCGCCGGAACGCGTTCCATGCGGCGGAGCCGACTCGAGGTCGGCCGTGGCGGGACGTCTTGGACGAGATCGAGCAGCGGGCGCAGTGAACCGACCGCTGGTCATCGAGCCGGAAGCCGCCGCCGAACTTGAGGACGCGGTCCAGTGGTATGAGAGTCGGAGAGCGGGGCTGGGGCTGGAGTTCGCGCGCGTGGTGCGGGTCGCACTCGCGGCGGTCGAGCGTGAGCCGTTGCACTTCCCGGAAGCCGAACCCGGGATTCGGTATGCGGTCCTGCGTCGGTTTCCTTACGCCTCGTATTTCGTGCTGGATGCCGAGCGGGTCGCGGTCATTGCGATCTTCCATCATCGGCGTGACCCCGCGCAGTGGCAGGCGCGCCGCTGAAGCCTAACCTTGCGTTGCTGCAGTCAGCGGCGATGAGGAATACGGCCAATTGCTCGCTGCGCTCGCTGGCCGCAATTTATGATATGCCGCTGCAGCAGAACGCGAGCGTAAGACCGCACCGACCCACATACATGCCGCAACTCACCCTGTTCGCACTGGATCGTGACACCGCGGAAAGACTCGCGCTGGCACCTGCCGCGAGCGCGCTTCAGCACCACCTCACACTGGTGCCGCACGAGTCGACGACGGTCGCAACCGCCGCGATGCTGGTGGCACACCCGGTGCCCTGCTGTGGCGCGGCTACCTCGCGCTGGAAGGCGCTTCGCGGCGAGTCGTGGGCACATGCGGGATAAAGGCGGACCTGATGCTACCGGCGCGGTGGAAGTCGCCTACTTCACATTCCCGGTCGAAGAAGGTCGCGGGATTGCGAGCGCCATGGCGGCAGAGCTCGTGCAACTGGCAATGTCCGCCCAATCCGCCGTGGTGCTGCTTCGCGCCCACACGCTCCCAGAAGGCAACGCGTCCTGCCGCGTGCTGGAGAAGGCGGGCTTTGCCTACGTCGGCCCCGTGATTGATCCAGACGACGGGCCGGTATGGCGGTGGAAGCGCCGAGTCCGAAACGACGTGTGACGTGCCTGCGGCCTGAAGTCAAGTTTGAAGTGCAACAATCCTGTTGAAATTGCATAAAGCTCCGTTGGGGTTCGCCAGTCGTGTCGTTTGCGCGGTCGGCGATTGCGTGTGTCGGCGATCCGATCGCACTCGGTTTGGCTGAGGTGCTCCATGCTCACCCCTTGGGGAGGTACTGCCGAATGAGGCCGTTCATGTTCTCGTTCGACCCACGCTCCCAGGAATGGTGCGGCGTCGCGACGTAGAACTTGAGTGGCGAGCGCGCCTCCAGAAGTTTGTAGCGATGGAAGTCGGTGCCAGTGTCTGCCGTGATGGTGCGGACTCGGCGCGGCTGGCGACGGACGAGCCGTTCGAGTCGCGTGTTCAGATCGGCCGCGGCGCGACGCTTCAGTTTCCCAATGACGACGTAGCCAGTGTTTCGTTCGACCAGCGTCACGATGCACGCACCGCCTTGACTGGCGCCGAGCACGGTGTCGACCTCCCAATGCCCAATGCGTGAGCGATTCGTGGCGCCAGCCGGTCGCGTGGCGATGTGACGCTTGCCGGCGAGACGCCCGCGGCTGTCACAGGCACCGTAGCGCTTGCGACAGCGCTTGTTCGCCCGGCGGAGGCGGACATGCAGCGTGCCGCCCTGCTTCTTGTCGTGCCAGATATGCCGATAGATCGTTTCGTGGCTGATCGTGAGGATATTGAACCGTGCGAACCAGCCCACGACCTGCGCCGGGCTGTAGTCCTCGCGGAGCACCGATTCGACCAGCGCCCATTCCGCGGGGCTGAAGTGCGAATTGCGGCGCGACCGGCGCCGGCGCTCACTGGTGTCGGACTGGGCCCGCGCCGCCACGTACCCGCGTCCGTTGCACCGCCACCCAGTGCGGCGCAGCTCCCGGCTGATTGGTACTCCGGTGGCGCCCCAGGGCTCGGGCGATCTCGGCCGGCGTGCACCCGTGCTGGCGCAGTACCGACAGGGCATACCTTTCGTCATCGGTGATCTGGGTGTACGGCGTCATGGCAACCGTTCTCTTGGCGGAGGATGGACGCCAAGCGTACCCCAGGTCACCACCCTCGTCGAGTGCCGTGTTGCACTTATTGATCCGGCAGCTTTGTAGTTGACTATGCAGCGTACGCGATCAACGGGTGTTTGAAGTAGTTCGCAACGCGCTGGGGCTGGCGTTGGATGCGTCGGGCGTGGCGATGGACCGTGGCGTGCAGATCGGCCGCGTCGCGCGCCGGGACATCGCGTGACAAGCTCCCTTTGAGATCGTTGTTGAAGTATTCGCTGGGATTGTGCTCCGGCGCATACGCGGGCACATCGTACACACGAATCTCCGCGGTGTGCTCGGCCAGCCATTCGCGGACCACCGTGGCTTTGTGCACGTTCACGTTGTCGAGAATGAGAAACACTTTTCGACCGGCCGCGCGGATGAGGCGCTGCATGAACGTGATCACGTGCCGCGTCGTGAGTGACCCACGGTACACCATGAAGCGGACCGCGCCCTGATTCGTGACCGCCGCCAGGAGCGACAAGCCGCCGCGCCGCGCGGGAATGCGCACGAGCGGGGCCTGTCCCCGTGGCGCGTCGCCACGCGGCCGGACGCTGTCGCTGCGGACGCCGGTTTCGTCGCCCCAATTCAGCTCGGCGCCCTCACGTTTGGCGCGCGCCCGGATCTTCGGGAATTCGGTCTGCAACCAGGCCTGAACGGCCGTGCCGTCCTGCTCATACGCGCGCCGTGACGCCTTCTGCGGCGTGTAGCCCCAGCGCGCGCAGTAGTCGCCGACGGCACGCACCGACAAGTCGACGCCACACTTCTGGAGGATCATGGCGCGAATTGCTGGCCGGGACCAGAGCGCAAACGGCAAGGCGAGTTGATCCGGGTACTGCCCGCAGATCAACCGCTGCGCGGTGCGCTCATCGGCCTTCGACAGCGCGCGCCGCACACCCAGCGGACGCCCCCCGCGCGCCACGGTCTCCTGCTGCGTCGGATCGGCCGACAACGTGCGCACCAGCGTCGACACGTACGTGCGCGCATACCCCGTGATGCGCGCAATCTCGGTCATCGTGCGGCCTTGCCCGTGCAGCATGAGCACCTGCTGCCGCAGTGCAATGCGGGCATCGGTGCTGGCGCGGCGACGATCAGTGGAGGGCATGCGCTATAGTAACACTCTTACATCAACCTGTCAAGTAGTTTAATGCCGGGTCAATAGTATGTGAATTCGCCGGTGATAACCTCCATACCTCGGTCGAGGACCTCGCACGCTGGGACCGCAACCTTGCCACGCCGACTGTCGGCGGTCCGTTGGTGATCGCGCGCATGCTTGGACGGCCACAGCTCGCCAACGGCGACACCATTCCGTATGCGTACGGGTTACGCCTCGACACGTATCGCGGGCTCCGCACGATCGAACGTGGCGGGCACGCCGATGGGACGCGGACGATCATCATGCGATTCCGGGATCACGGATTCACCGTCGCAGCGCTCTGCAATGCCGATCATCTAAACTCTCAGCAGCTCGCCGAGGGAGTCGCGGATATTTATCTGGCGGATCGCATGAGTCCCGTGCGACCCCACCCGCCGACGCCAATCGCCGTCACGATACCGGCGGCAGAGGTTGCCCGTTACGCGGGTCTCTATCGACCAGTCGACCAACCATGGAACGTGTTCCCAATCGTCGTGAGAAACGGCGCGCTCGGAGAGTTGGTCTTCCATGACGCGACGGACGACACGCTGTTCACGCTGACGCCGGCCGGCCGGCGACGGACGGTTCTTCGAGATCGGGTCCACCGGGAACGTGGGGGTGTTCACCTTCCGGTCGGCGCGCGCCGGCGCGTCTCCTCGCCTGGAGATTTCCTGGAACGGTGCGTCGCCCGAGATGCTCGAGCGCGCCGCGGATGCGGCCGTCTGGCGCCCATCTGCCACTGCATTGCGGGAGTATGCGGGCACATGGTTCAGTCACGATCTCGATGTCGGTTGGTGGCTCGAGCTCCGTGACCAGAATCTCGTGATGCGGCGCCGAGGACAGAACGACCTCACACTGCGACCGGTCGACCGTGACCTGTTCGTGCGCGGCTTCGGGTCGTTCGGCGAGTCCATGGCACAAATCCAGTTTCATCGCGACGGCGCCGGGAAGCTCACGTATTTCACCGTATCGACGCGGCCTGGAGACGACTCAGTCCGCGGACTTCGTTTCATTCGGGTGGCCCGGCGTTAGTCGACACCAACGCGGCTCCTGTTCGGATGCGCGCTCCGGGACCGTTGAGGGCCGAGCCTACGCAAGACCAGCGCGCCGACCGTCGCCAGCGCGTTGCGCGACGGGCTCTCTTGACGTAAGGCACTGTTTGCGCGGGCCTGACGATGATTGCGGCACACGCGCGCAAAAACGAGAGCAGTTCGAGAATGATCGACGTCGGGTGCACCTGCTTCGTCGTCAGCAGCGGGAAGCCGGCGCAGCGATCGAAGCGCAGCTGGAGGCCGACGCACGCTGCGCGGACCGGCGTCGGTTCGGTCGCCGCGATCGACGCCGGTGTGCCGGATGTCGTCCAGCGGGGCGATACAGCCGATATCGGTCAGGCTGGAATCTGACGATGGATCGGGTTCAGCGCGTCTGTCGAGGCGATCTGTTTCGCACCAACGGCCACGCGGCCACCGCGCGGGACGCCTGATCACAGGCGATCATCGTCACCGTGACGGCATCGTCCGCTCAAAGAACGCCCAGACGCGGTTCCACGAATCGATCTGCTCTGGCGAGTCGTCCAGTTCCAGCGTCTTTCGATTGACGCGGCGGCTGAAGGTATGTCCAACGCTCGTCGGCCCCGGCGTTGGATTGACGTAGATCTTCGTCTCGGCGAGTTGCGGCTGGCGCGCGACGAGTGCGTCGATCAGCGGTCGCGCTTCCTCGAAGTTCACATCCTCATCGTTCGTCGCCACATGCACCAGCAGCGGCGCGCGCAGACTGTCGACCCAGTAGTACGGCGAGCGCCGGATGTACTCGGCGCGCTGTTCAAACGGCAGTCCGCGCAGCCCCGCCTGAGTGGAGAACGAGCGCTGATACGACGGCCCCTTGAATGACAGCCGGAAGAGCAGGTTGGTCACTGGCACGATGGCAGCGCCCGACCGGAACGGCACATCACGCGCGTGTCGCATCATCAGCAGTGCGGTAATGTAGCCGCCGTGACTCCAACCCATGACGCCGATGCGAGTGGTATCCACGTTGGGCATCTGCCGCAGCACCGGCACGGACGCGAGCACATCGTCGACCTCCCTGCCACCGTAGTCGATGCGCTCATGGAACTCCCTGCCATACCCGGTGCTGCCTCGATAATCGGGCGCAATGACCACGTAGCCACGCCGCACCGCCTCCTTGATGAATGGCAGGTAGTTCTGATCCCAGTTACCGTGGACGCCGCCGTGTGCCCACACCAGGGCCGGCTGCGTGCGTGGCCCGCGCGCCGTGAGGGGCTCGAAGACGCTGGCGGGAATCTCGAGTCCGTCCACCGTGCTGATGTATCTGATCTTCGAGAACTTCATGAATCCAACGCTGCGTGCGGCGAAGATACTGTCGGTCGCGGCCTTACGGGCGATGGCCGCCGCGTAGTCCGACGGCGGGTGATCGGCAGGATTGCTGCTGACGTAGAGCGCTGCGATGCGCGTGGAGTCCATCACGACACGCTGCCGGGCCCGCGCCGCCTCCGGCTCCTGTGCAGATGCGACGCCGACCGAAATCGTGAGCAGTGCGGCGGTGCGCAGCAGCGCATGTGAGCGGCCGGCGGACGGGAATCGAGGCATGTGAGATCCGGTAGGAAGCTGGAGATCGGTCGGCCGCACGATGGGGAACGCACTCATGTCGTTTCCACTTCGCGCAGCATCACAGTGACTACGCCGATCGATCCGATTCGTTGACGGCGTGTCATGGAAACAGACGATGCATTGCCATGGACAGAGGCATCTGGAGTTTCCCGAGTGGCGCGTCAACTTCGAGCGCCACTACCGCGATAATACGCAGGCTTTACCTTCTCCCTCCTGGCCACGCCTTGAGCGGGCCCACGGCGCCACCAGCGATCAGGAGGAATGATGTTTGCCCGGAATCATGACACCCCAATTGCACGACCCGGACTCTGGCTCTGCCAGTGGTTCGGGTTCGTTGCACCACTGCTGTTCTTCACCGGATCACTGCAGGCGCAGGGCCAGATGGGACGGGTTGCTGGTCTCGTCATTGACTCCAGCAGTGCCCAGCCACTGGCGGGCGTCCAGGTCACGCTCTCAGCCGGCGTGGCACGCCTGCTGGCACGCACGACGGCGGAGGGCCGCTTCACCGTCAACAACGTGCCTGCCGGCACCTACAGCCTCGAGGCGCTCCGCCTTGGCTTCCGACGTGTGCTGCGCGGCAATCTGGTCGTCTCGGTTGGCGCCACGCTGACGTACAACATCCGGATGGAGCCCGCCGCACTGAGCCTGCAGGCCGTGGTGACCACGGGCGTCGTTGACCCATCCAGTGGCACGCGCGTGCCGTTCACCGTGGGCCGTGTGAGCGCCGAAGACCTGCCAGTGCCCGCCACCAACGCCCTCGAGAGCATTCAGGGAAAGATCGCCGGCGTGAGCGTGGTACCGCAGGGGCAGGCTGGCAGCGGTACTGACATCATTCTCCGCACGCCGACCTCCATCAGCAAGAACAATTCGCCGCTGATCGTGGTGGACGGCGTGATTCAGACCGATGCGTTCGGCGCATCATCGGCGGACCTGCAGGGCATGGACATCGAGAGCGTCGAGGTGGTGAAAGGGGCTGCCGGTGCATCGCTGTACGGTGCCCGCGCCGCCTCGGGCGTGATCAACATCCGGACCAAACGCGGCTCCGGTGGCGGCGACGGCTCCACGCGCTTCACGGTGCGCTCCGAATACGGGTCGAACTCCATCGACAACCGCGTGCGATGGGCCAACTCGCACTTCTACCTGGTGAACGATCGCGGCGAGTGGCTGAACACGGCGGGCGCGGTCGTGCCGCGCGAACAGCGCGTGCCGGAGCCCGCCTCCACTCGCTTTCAGGACAACTTCTACGGACCGGGCGCCGCATTCAACCAGGTGGAGCGTTTCTTCGACCCGGGCAACTTCGCACGGAACTCGCTCAACATCTCTCAGAGCACGGGAAAGACAAACTGGTTTTTTTCGTATGTGAACGGTCGTGAGGATGGCGTGGTATTGAATTCGGGGCGCTACAACCAGGATGACTTTCGCCTCAACCTCGACCATCGCCCACGCTCGAACCTGAGCATCGGGGTCAGCGCATACCACATGCGATCCTCTCGCCAGAACGTGTATGACGACACGTTCTTCGACCTGATCAACCAGGCCCCTGACGTAGACCTGCGTCTGCCGGATCCTGACGGCACGCCCTACATCTACCAGCCCGACTTCGAAGGCCGCGAAGAGAATCCGCTGTACGTGTTGTCGACCGAGGAGAATACGCGCAAGCGCACACGCACACAGGGCGCGCTCGAAATGAAGTTTGCGCCGTTCTCGTGGCTCACCTTCGACGCCAATCTGAGCTATGACCGCTCGGATCGCGCCACGAACTTCTTTCTCGATCAGGGGAAGAAGACGGAGGGGTTCGCCAACGGTGGCGTGGGTGACATCTCGCGTTTTACCGGGCTCACTGACGCACTCAACGCATCGGCCAGCGCGAACCTGCTGCGGCAGGTCGGCGCCTTCACGCTCCGCTCGACATTCCGCGGGCTGCTGGAGCGCGAGACCAATGAGCTCACGACGGCCACCGGCAACCAATTCTCGGTGCCCGGTGTGCGAAGCCTGAACAATGCGTTCAACCGCTTCGTCTCGTCCACCAGCGAGACCATCCGCACCAACAGCTACTTCATCAGCGCCGCTGCCGACTATCGCGGCAAGCTGATCGTCGATGCCCTCCTGCGACAGGATGGCAGTTCGCTGTTCGGCCCCGAGGAGCAGGAGAACTGGTATTACCGCTACAGCGGCGCGTATCGCCCGTCGGCCGAGAAGTGGTGGCCGGTGAAGGCGATCACGGAATTCAAGGTGCGCGCGTCACTTGGCACCGCGGGTGGTCGGCCGAGTTTCAACGACCAGTTCGAGACGTACAACTTCATCGAGGGTGGTGGCCTGGTGAAGGCAAACCTCGGAAACCGCTTCCTGAGGCCGGAGCTGTCACGGGAGACGGAATTCGGCGTCGACGCAATCATCAAGGACCGCTACTCGATCCAGATCTCGCGTGCCAGGCAGACGACCAGCGACCAGTTGATCCTGGTGCCGCTGGCCGGATTCTTCGGCTATTCATCGCAGTGGCAGAACGCCGGTACCGTGCAGGGCAACACCTGGGAAGGCACGCTCGAAGCACAGATCATCCGTCGCCCGAACTTCACCTGGCGTGCCGGTGTCGTGGCTGATCGCTCGCGCAACAAGATCACCGAGTTCGAGCGCAGCTGCTTCACGGTCAACACCATCGCCTTCCGCTGTGCCGGTGAGACACTGAGCGCCATGTATGGATTCAGTTTCATGAAGAACGCATCACAGCTGGCGCAGGATGCGCGCTCCCGCTCCACCGAATTCGGGGTGAACGACGACGGGCTGCTGGTGTGGGTCGGCGCTGGGAACACCTTCCAGGAAGGTGAGACGAAGCGTCTCTGGGGCACGTCCTCCACCATCGGCACCACGACCTACGGCTGGGGGCAGCCGATCACGTCTGTGGATTCCGTCGGCAACGCCGCGGTGACGAAGATCGGTGATGGGACGCCGAAATTCCGCTTCGGTGTGACCAACAACATTGGATGGGGTGGCTTTCAGCTGTTCATGCTCTGGGACACGCAGGTCGGTGGCAACGTCTACAACCGCACCAATCAGCGCATGTACCAGTTCGGCCGCAGCAGTGACGTGGACCAGGACGCGAAGCCGCAGGAGAACAGGAAGCCGGTGGATTATTACACGTCGCTCTATGCAGCGAACAGCCCGGCGGACTTCTTCGTGGAAGACGGCAGCTATGTGAAGCTGCGCGAAGTCTCGGTCAAGTACCGCCTGCCGGCGCGCTTTACGCCGACACTGGCCCGCCTCGGCGCCCAGAGTGCTTCATTCTCGCTCATCGGCCGCAACATGCTCACGTTCACCAAATACAAGGGCTACGACCCCGAAGTGGGCACCGTGCTCAATCGTTTCGACAGCTTCGTCTACCCGCGCTATCGCACGGTGACGGGCAGCGTCGAGCTCACATTCTGAGCGCCGGATACCTCACCATGATCAGAATCTCACATTTCCGAATGCTGCCAATTGGGCTGGCGCTGGTCGCCGCCGGTTGCCAGGATCTCAACGTCGTCAATCCAAACCTGCCGGATGCGGTGCGTGCCACGACGCAGCCGCTGACGACGGAATCGTTTGCCGCCTCATCGTTCCGCAGCTGGTGGCCGGTCGCCGGTCACGGCGGATATCCGGGCATTGCGATGGTGGTCATGTCGCGCGACGTCACGTCGGGCTTCGCCGACTTCGGCCAGCTCGAGCCATCCACAGAGCCACGCACGTCGTGGAACAACAGCGAGGTGAACGCCCGCCGGCAGGTGAACCAGGATCCGTGGTACGGATACTATCGCACCATCTCGGCGGCCAACGATGTCGTCGCCGGTGTCAACGGCGGCCTGGTGATCGTGGATCCGGTGCGTACGGCCCGCGCCAAGGCGATGGGCAAGTTCATGCAGGGGCTCTCCTACGGCTATCTCGGTCTGATGTACGACAAGGCGGTGGTGACCGATGAGCGCACGAAGCTCGACACCATCACCACGCCGACCTTCACGCCGTACCCCGCCGTGATCACCGCCGCCATCGCGCAACTCGACTCGGCGGCCGTCGTCGCAGGTTCGCAGCCGACGATGACGTTTCCGGTGGAGAATTTCCTCTTCCAGGCGCTGACCAGAGACCAGTTCGTCCGACTCACGAACTCGTATGCGGCGCGACTGCTCGCGTATTCGCCGCGGACGCGGACGGAACGGGCGGCCGCGAACTGGACCGAAGTCCTGCGTCGCATCGATGCCGGCATCGTGGTCGACTTCGCACCTGTGGCGCAGGTGGACATTCTCGTCGATGACTGGAAGCGCCTGCTGGCGCGGCTCCGCACCGCCGGGCGTCCGTCGGATTACGCGCGCCCGAGCTATTGGCTGATCGGTCAGGCCGACTCCACGAATGGCTGGCAGACCTGGCTCGCGACAGCCAATGACAGCCGGCAGCCGTTCCAGTTGCGCACGCGCGATCGGCGCATTCAGGGCGCTGCCGGACCCACGGCCCCCGGATCGTACATGGGGTACAACCTCAACAACCTGTTCGCGATCTCGCGCGGGTCATGGCGCTTCTCGCACTACTACTTTCTGCGCTACGGCACCGGCATCACCTGGCAGACAGGCCCGCAGGCTGAGCTGACGGTGGCCGAGATGGATCTGCTCAAGGCGGAAGCGTTGATCCGGCTCGGCAGGGCAGCGGACGCGGTGCCACTCATCAACAAGACTCGCGTTGCCAACGGGCAGCTTCCCCCGGTCACGATCGACGGACCCCCGATCGCACCGGGCTGCGTGCCGCGCAAGCTGAATGGTACCTGCGGCAGTCTCTGGGACGCGCTGCGGTACGAGAAGGGCATAGAGTTGATGGGCATCAGCGCCATGGTTCCGTTCCTCGACGCGCGTGGCTGGCAGACCATGCCGTCAGACACGCCGACGCAGTTCCCTGTGCCCGGCCGTGAACTGAGCACACTGCGCCAGTCGCTGTATTCCTTTGGCGGCATCGGTGGGCAGTCGTCGACGCTCGCGCCCGATCCGGAGCGGTGCCCGGTCACCGCGACTCCGCTGGCACGCTGTCCGTAATAACGACGCTGGAACGACCCCAAGGCAGGAATCGCCGCCATGTTGCATCGCGCAACGTGGCGGCGATTCGTTTCTGACGTTCGTCGGCGGCGGGGAGTGCAGACGCCGCGCGCCTGGCGTCGGCACCTACCGCGCCGGTACGCGCTCCCTGAGCGGTCGCGGCGCGTAATCCGGCAGGAACCGGCACCCCACATCTGGCGCGAATGCTGCAGCAACGACGCGGCACCGACTTGCCACCGTGGACGGCGTGGGTCGGGTGCCGTGCTCCACCCACTGCAGGAGTTCGTGCATGGCCGTGACGTACTGGGCGTCGCTCAGGTAGCTGTGATCATCATCGTTGCTGAACAGCTGCACCAGGCGTTCACCGTTGCCGCCACGGCGCATCGTATCCCGGAACACGGATTCGAGCTCGACGAACGCCGTGGGGTCGTTGATGCCGTGCACGGTGATGACTGGCACGCCGATGCGACCGCGTGGGTCCGCCTCGGCAGCAAAATCCGCACGGGCGCCTGAGTCGGCACGCGTGCGGAATACCCGCGCGTTGAGCGCCGCATCGTCGTGCGAGCCGGTGTAGTTCACGCCCACATTGGTGAACGGATTGCGTCCGCCAAGCCGCTTGAAGACGATGTCCTGGAAGTGCCACGTGCCCCAGTTGAGGTGCGCGACGAGCGAGCGCTCCGGGATGGCGACCACGCCCAGTATGTCATCGAGGTTGCGCTGCTGCTGTGGCATCCGTTGGGCGGCGGCGAGGCGCACACCGGTGCATTCGTCCACCCGCGTCGCGAGCTGTGCGCGCGTGAGTGTGGCGGTGAGTGGCAACCCCACCCAGAGGGGATACGTGGGTTCGTCGGCACGCGGATGATTACCGCACACGGCCTGATACACCACACGCAGGTCGAAGCGGAAGTCGTAGGATTGCGAACCGCCACCCAGCACACCGCTGGTCAGCAGCACGCCATCGTACGGCCTGTGGCCGTCGGCACTCGAATAGGTTTCTGCGGCCACGGCCGCCACGCTGGCGCCCCACGATTGGCCATGCAGTACCGTGTGCTTCGGCGCACCGAATGATTTGACGAACAGCTGTCGTACCCGTTCGAGATCCGCCGCTGCACTGTGCACCGCCACGCCGGCCTCGTGGTAGCCGGTGCCGGCGTACGCAAAGCCAGCCCGGGTCCAGATGGACCAGCGCGCGAGGTCGTCGGATGCGCGTCCTTCTTCAGGTTCGCCCAGCTCCGGACCGCCGTGGGCATGCACCACCAGCGTGCGGTTCCACGTTGGTGGCATCGCCAGCCAGAAGTAGGCGCCCAGCGTGTCTCGGCCAGCGAGGCACCGGCTTCCCGCCGCGACTCCTTCCGGGCATGGGGCATCGGCGGCGGGCCGCGCAACAGGCTGGGAAATCGGCGGCGCAGCCGAAGGGGTGGAACCGACGAGCAGCGCGGTCAGAAGCGGGAAGGCGAGACGGGCAGGTGCCATGGCGGCAAGATACGCTGGCACCCCGCAGTACGAAATTCCAAGAGGTTTTCTCAGTTTTCGCCGGTCGCTTTTCCTCCAGCGTCGTCAGGGGCAGGCCACGTGCGTCCCCGCATGGTGACGCATGACGACGCCCCGCACTCGGCGACGCGACCGGTTGGCGAGCCTTCACGGCTGCAGTGATCGCGTTGCTCGATGAGGACCGCCGGTTCCTGACGCCCGAATCGCGATCGGGAACGTCTCGGGCGGCGCGCATCCAGGTGGGGGATCTGCGGATCGGTGAACTTGCGTTTCACGATGCCATTGTGGTGGCCATTCGGATTGCGCCGGGCCAGTGCTTCACTGCAGCGGCGATGCGCGACGGGAGGCGGCGCAGTAGTCGCCGCCTCCCGTCTCAGTCAAGTCAGAGCTGCGGCCAGCCAGTAGCCGCACCTCAGACCAGAACCATCACACCCCTGTCAGATACGGTACCGGACGCTTGGTGGCGTGTCGCACCTTCCTCGCCGTCGTGGCGCCGCCGGCGCCTTTGCCCTTGCCGAGCGAGAAGGTGCCGACCAGCTCCGTCAGCATCATCGCCTGGCCTGCCAACTCTTCCGACGCGCTGGCCGATTCCTCGGCGTTCGCCGCGACCTGCTGCGTGACGCCGTTGAGCTGCTCGACCGCCTTGTTGATCTGCACCACACCATCGCGCTGCTGGGCGCCCGCCGCCGCGATCTCACCGACCACGCTGGCCACGCGATGCACGTCCGCATCGATCGCACCGAGTTTGGCCAGCACCTCGGCGTTCAGCTGCACACCATCCTGCGCATTCTGCACCGACCCCTCGATCAGGGCGGACGTCGTCTTCGCTGCTTCGGCGCTGCGGATCGCGAGGCTGCGCACCTCGTCGGCCACGACCGCGAAGCCGCGACCGGCATCGCCCGCGCGCGCCGCCTCGACAGCGGCATTGAGCGCCAGCAGGTTGGTCTGGAACGCGATTTCGTCGATGGTCTTCACGATACGCGCCGTCTGGTCACTGGACTGCTTGATACTCTCGATGGCCGCGGAGAGGCGATCCATGCTTACCCGACCCTCGGCCACGCGCGCCAGGGTTGCTTCCGTCATCTGCTGCGCCTGGCGCGTATTTCCGGCCGTCTGCGACGTGGTTGCCGACAGTTCCTGCAGGCTGGCGCCGATTTCTTCCAACGACGCCGCCTGTTCCGAGGCTCCGTGCGCCAGCGACTGGCTGCCGCTGGCGATCTGATGGCCGGCAGACGCCACCTGATCCGAGGCGGCGTGTACCTGCGTCAGCGCATCGTCGAGCATCTCGGCGGCGGTGTTGATCGAGTCCTTGATCCGCGAGAAGTCACCCTGATAGTTGCCCACCACACGAGCGGTGAGGTCCTTTTCCGCGATCTTCGCAAGGACTTCGGAGGCCTCGTTGATCGGTGTCACCATGGCATCGAGCGTGTCGTTGATGCCGCCGAGCAGGTCCCGGTAGGCACCGCTGAACTGACTGGCATCACCACGCTTGTCCAGCACACCTGACTTCGCGGCAAGGACGAGCGTGCCTGTCTCGCTGAGCAGCTGGCGCATGGTGCGCTGCAGGCGCACGAACGCCTGGCCCAGCGCATCATTGTCTCCGCGAATCGCGACGTCGGTCGAGATGTCACCAGCGCTGACCGAACCGGCAGCGATGGCGAGCGTCTTCTGCGATTGCACCATCCGGGTCATCGCGTCGCCGAGCTGTCCCAGCTCGTCTTTCGCCGTGATCCGCACTTCCTGCGTCACATCGCCCAGCGCGAGTGCATCGGCGACGCTGCGAAGCGCGGTCAGCGCGCGGACGATCGGCTTCGTGATACCCGTCGCCGCGACGATGGCGAAACCGAGTGCGACGACGATCAGCGTGATCATCGTCGATATCGAGGACTTGTAGGCTGCCGAACTGGCATCAGCCGCCCCCTGCATCAATCCCATCTTCGACAGCACCAGGCTGTCGAACAGGACGTCGATCGAATCGGCCTGCGCGCGAATGACCGTGAGGCGTGACTTCGCCTCGGTGTCGTTGCCGACGCGGGCCAGCGCCACCACCGCATCCTGCTGCGGGCGCAGGCGCGTGTAGGCGGCCCGAAGGCGGGCGGCCTGCTCCTTGGCCTGCGGGCGAACGATGTGCTGCTCGAACTCCGTGAACGAGACCTTGAAGACCGAATCAAAGCGCGCGATATCGGACTGGCGCTTCCTGACTGCCGTCGAGTCTTCGTCGAGGATCGCATTCCGGACGGCCCGGGAAATGCGGATCAGGCTCAGGTTCGCGTCCTTGAGCTGCAGCGCTGGCAGCGCGTGCTGCTCATACAGGTTGATGACCAGCGAATCGAGGCGTCGGGCCGTGACGATGCCATCGATGCCGAGGATGACGATCAGGGCACCAAGCACACCGAAGCCGAGTGCCAGTTTTCTGCCGATGGCAAGGCGCGCGAACCAATCCATGTGAGCGTTCCTCGTCGTCGTATTGAATGACGACAGCTTTCCAGCGCGTGACTCATGCTCGAGAGGCGTGCATCGGGGAGAACAATCCCGCCCTGATTCCCGCACCCACCTGATGACCGTATGTCATCGCGTTGACATGACTGTACGAACGATTATCGGCGTGTCCGCATCGAACCTGAATCGCTACTGATCCTGATGGACGTGAGCCTCCGCCAACCTTCCGGTTCGCTCGTCCGCAGCAACCTCGCGTTGCTTCTGCCATGCCACCCCACGCACGCCGAGCAGCGCCGCGAACAGCGCGAGATACACCAGCGAACAGACGGTGGCCTTCGTCACCGCCCAGAGGTCGTGTGTCATGGTGGTGATCGCGACTGCATGCGTGAGCTGATGAAGGCGCGTCCAGCGTGCGCCGCCGAGTCGTCTGGCGATACCCGTCGGCGACGTGATCGCCAGCGCGTACGCCAGGCGGCGCAGGGCGAACGTCCCGGTGTCGATCTCGAGAATCTTCACCAGATCGCCTTCCGGACGATCGGTGACCCGTGCGAACACCAGCCACGCCGCTGGCAGAGCGAGTGTGACGAACACAAGCGGTTTGAGCGCGCGCACCGTTCTGATTCGGCAGCGTCTTGCCGCCGATGCCGTGGCGAGAAACGACCGTCGATCGAGCACTTCGTCCATGCGCAGCCCATCCGTGTACGGCCAGTCGATGGTGTCCGGCAGCCGCGATGGATCGTACAGCGTCATGATCTCGACGCAGCGTGCCGGCGGAAGCGGATCTGCACGGCGAATGACATCGGCGAGCGGAATGCCGCGCCAGGAAATCACGGTGCTCCACGGCTCCACACACCGAGAGCGATACGTGCGATCCTCGACGCGGCTCGGCGTCAGGAAATCGTCGAGCAGCATGGTGGCGGTCTTGGGGCACATTCCTTCGATCGTGACGGTCGACGGGCGGACTTTGCACTGCTGCGAATTGGCTTTCGGGATACGACATTCAATCAGATTTCCCCGGTTTTCGCCGGTGGATTTTTCTGCAGGGTCGTCAGGGCACGTCACGTACTTTTCCGTATGGTGACGCGTGACGACGCCGGCACTCGGCGACGCGACCGGCGGGCGGGCCTTCACGGCTGCAGAGGTCGCGCCGCTCGGTGAGAGACCGCCACTGGCCGAGCTGGCCGCGTTGGCCGCGCTGGTGCCGATCGTGCGCGAGATGCACGCCGGCAGCACCGGGGGCCAGCTTCGCGCGCAAGAAGCGCCGGGAGAGTGGTCCGCATTTTTGCCGGAATCTCGGATGTCGACGCGAGCGCAGTGTCGCCGAAGTCTCGTGGCACTCGAGCGCGTCCTTGGTCGCGAGCCGGCGTTGCCCGGCCTCGCGATCGCACTGCATATTTGTCGCGTCCCCTCACCGGAGTGTCATCAATGTCTGACGCCGAGCACATCAAAACGGCTTTCGACCGTGTGGCCAGCGCGATTTCTCGTCGCCCCTCGCTCGGCCACGGCACCGGCGTATCGGTCACGCGTGTCACGAATGGTTTGCGGTGCGAGTCGCGAGAAGGGCCGTGGCAGGTCGTGACCGACATGCCCGAAAGCGCCGGTGGTTCGGGTTCCGCTCCGACACCGGGCGTGTTCGGTCGCGCTGCTCTTGGCAGTTGTCTCGCGATGGGTATCACGATGTACGCCGCCAAGCTGGGCATCGCGATCGAGACACTGGAAGTGGAGATCCAGGCGGACTACGACGACGGCGCGCTGTTTGGCGTGAGTGACACGCCGCCCGGATACGTGGAGGTGCGCTACGCCGTCCGGATTGACAGCAGCGCGAACGACGACGCCATCCGGCACATGCTCGACGAGGCCGAGCGTCACAGTCCGTACCTCGATGTGTTCCGGCGAGCACAGGTATGCCGCCGCAGCGTGCAGATCAACGGACTCGCGGAGCGCTAACATGGACGCCAGATTGCAGCGACGCGTGCAGCGCTACGGGTGGGACAAGGCCGCCGCGTACTACGAGACCTACTGGAGACGACAGCTCGAACCGGTGCAGTCACTGCTGCTTCGACTGACCAGCGCACAACCCGGGGAGTCCGTGCTCGACGTCGCCTGTGGTACCGGACTGATCACGCTTCCCGTCGCAGAACAGGTGGGATCGACCGGTTCGGTGCTCGGCGTGGATATCTCCCAAGGGATGATCGAGGGTGCACGGGCGGTCGTCGCGAAACGCGGCATCGCGAACACGCGGTTCGAACGGATGGATGCGGAGACGCTGGCGTTGGAGGATGCCACGTTCGATGCCGCGCTCTGCGCATTGGGCCTGATGTACGTCGCCGATCCACGACGCGCACTGTCGGAGATGCATCGCGCCGTGAAACCCGGCGGGCGCGTCGTCGCGTCGGTGTGGGGACGGCGAGCCAACTGCGGCTGGGCCGAGATCTTTCCCATCGTCGATGCACGCGTCAGCTCCGAGGTGTGTCCGATGTTTTTTCAACTCGGCAACGGCGATGCGTTGCAGGACGAGTTCGACGCCGTCGGGTTGACGCACATCACGTCCGAGCGGATCTCGGTCCAGCTGATCTACCCGACGGCCGACGACGCCTGCGGTGCCGCCTTCGACGGCGGGCCGGTGGCGCTGGCGGCATCACGCTTCGACGACAATGTTCGTGCTCAGGTGCGAGACGAATATCTGGCGTCCATCGACACCTATCGTGAAGGCGCCGGCTATGCGATACCGGGCGAGTTCGTCGTCGTCACCGGCCGCCGATCCTGACGCGTGGCTCGCGACGGGCGATCCGACACGTTCGCAGGATTGCGCGGTGTCGCCGAATCCCCAATCCGGCTGGCACCTGCCGCCGATCCGCGGAACCAGGCCCTCTCGATTCACACCTGGCGGATGGCGAGGATGTGAAAACGCGCGTCTCAGCCGACGATCTGCCCTGGGCTCCAGTGCCGACACAGGAGCGCATCGATCGCGCCCGACTTGGTGGGCGTGATCGATGCGCGTATCGCGCCGCGAGAACCTCAGGCGGCGGCGAGCGTGTGGAGGATCAGGCCGCCGCTCGCGGTGCGGTCATGACGCCCGCGAGCAGCGTGTAAGCTGCCACCCACGCATCCTTCACGGGTGGCGTGAAGTCCTTGCCCAACCCTTGTTCGAGCGTCCAGAGAAGCGCGCTGGCGACCGTGGCGTACATCTCCTTGCTCACGCCATACCCCTCGTGCCGCTGGCCGAGCTGCGCGACCGCTGGTGCAATCGTGTCGATCTTGGTCAGCCCGTTGACGGCGAGCGCCAGCATCTGCATCAGTTTGCGCCCCTGTTCTTTCATGTCCCCCTTGAAGAGCGGGCGAAGTGCGGGATCGAGCTCGAAGAGGCGGCCATAGAAAAGGTGCGCGGCCTGCTCCGAAATCGGCTTCACCTTCTCGAACGACTGCTGGACCAGCGTGATTTCATCGGGGGTCATGGGCGGACTCGGGAGACAGGGTTGGGAGATAGGGTCGGGAGAATCCGGGAACTGCAGTGGAAGCACGACGTGCGCTCCGCATGGGCGCAAGGCATACGCGTGTCAGGAACGTGTGCTCGCTGGCCTGCCGCCCTCGGACATCGATTGCAATCCTGTGCGTCGGCCGCAAAGAAGCCGCTATGCACGTCCGCCTCGTTGAGGAGAATGTTCAGGACTTTCACGCGTTCGTTCATGGGGTCGGTCTCCAACCAGGGTGTCAGCGACCTTGCGAAATGGGAGACGCCGAGCACCGTGGAAGGAGTGTGAAGCATTTTTCCAGACGACTCTGTACCGCATGATCCCGGGCGATTCCCTCGTGGCTACGCCGCCAGCCGTTCAATGTCGAGTACTCCGACGAGCTTGCGTCGATCCATCAGAAAACCGCGCAGCGATTCCGTCTGCGCGTGATCAGGTACATACCGGACCTGGCCGCGGCTCACGCCGTCCAGTTCGCGCACACGGAGGGCGAGACGGCGGAACGAGGCGCCGTCTTCGATGCGGACAATCACGTAGACTCCGTCGTCCGGGATCACTTTCGCATCGAACAGCTGTTGCCCGAGGTCGACGATGGGAATGACACCGTCATCTTCCTCCGTCGTGCGAAGTGCGCGACCGTGGGCCGAGAGTGTCTCGGGTCCTGCGTGGAGCATGCGTTCGACTGCGCTGAGCTGAATCGCAATCGCGTCGTCGTGCGCGACCTCTCCAACGCGTACGATCAGATACTCCTGCACACTGCGAATTCCACAGCGAACAGTGAGCCTGCTGCCGACGCCTGCAGTCCGTTCATGCGTCACATGCATCTCACGAAGCGTCGCTTCTGGCGGCGTCAGGACAAACTCACGCTCGCCGTCACCATCGTCCGTCAGGACGAGTGAGAACTCGTCTCGCAGGACCTCTGCCGATAAGGCCAGCGACAGATTGGCCTTTCGACCAGTCCGAAGTCGCTCCGACGCACTTCCAACAGACTGCACCTGCATGCGGAGATACTTTCGCAGCAGATTCCGAACGCCGCGCGCGACAGCGGCGGGGAAGCTGGCGGCCGCGTCGCCGTGGAGCGGCTCGAGCGTGATGTGCACCGGGCTGTCGGCCAAAAGCGGCGAGAGATCAGCCTCGACCGCGATATAGAAGTCGTTGAGTGAGATCTGCAGGTTGCGCCCGACCTCCTCGGTTACCGTCGCGGAGGCGTCGGCCAGGGCAGCGAAAATCCTTTCGTCCTCCGAGATCCTTGCGACCGTCTCACTCGCCTTCATGATCGCGTCGACCGCCCCGCGTCCACCACGACTGGCCGCCTCCAGCGTCTCGAAGAGCCGTTCGTTTCTCATCATCTCGGCGCGTGCCACCGCCAGGGGATCCGCCGCAATCTTTGTCACAAAGAACGCCGTCTCGGGCGTGAGATACTGTTCGAACACACTGAGCAGGAATGACAGGGCCGCGCCGCGCGCCATCAGCGCCGGCTGTGCCGTTCCCTGAAACACGGTCTGGTATTGCATCTGCGCGTTCAGGCGCATCCATTCGAAACGCTTCTCGAGCCAGATGAAGGGCAGTACGAGCATTGCCTCGGAGATGTCATCCTCGATGATCAGATCGAGAAGTGATTGCCGAATCGATGCAGCGCGTTCTGCGATGTCATCGGAGACTTCGCGCCGCTCCGCGTCTGTCATTCCCTCGACGTTGATGAGCATCTCCTCGACGACACGATGATGTTCATCGCCGCCAAGGTAGGCCACCAGTGCATGAATGTTGGGCGCAGCGAGATCAGACATGAGTTGGTTGGTATGGTGGCACGCACAGCCGGACGCGCCCGGAGCACACTACGCTGGTTTGGACCGCGCCGGAGCGTGGAGCCGCATCCGACGACGGACCCTCTGGAGGCGAGACGACGGCCGTCATGCGCTCTGGTATCGGCGCGCGGCGGACATTCTGAACGGACACGGCAGAACCTCACCTGTGGTTAGAATGCCTCAATACGTCACCATCGCGCCAAAGTGAAGTTTTTGGACCGACAGTCCGATACCACATCTCGCCGCGTCACACACCGAAGCGGCAACGCTTGTTTCCCTCGCAGGTGGGCATCGGGATGGCCCAGGAGTAGCTCATGGCAAGTAGCATCCGCAACGCATTTCGAGCCGGTGCATCGGATTCCATCGATGAGTTGCTGGAGACGATCGCGAGCCTTGAAGGGCAAGTGACGTCGCTGTACGAAGAAAAAGAGGCTGCTGGACTGTCGACCAGTGGTGGCGACAGCGATGGGCTCGTCGCGCTGTATGAACAGAAGGTCGCACTCAGCAATCGAAACATCGCCGAGCTGCAGACTGCTCTCTCGAGCTTCGAGCACCAGCTCGAAACGCTGTACAGCGATCGTGAGACAGCGGGCGGTACCGATGCCGTCGCGCTGACTGCCACGATCGACGGGCTGAACGCTCAGCTCAATGCGCTGTATGACGAGAAGGCAGATGGAGGTGACCTGGCAACGGTGGTCGATGGGCTGAATTCTCAGCTGACTGCGCTGTACGATGAGAAGCTGGCTGACGGTGGGCTGGCGGCGACCGTCGACGGACTCAATGCGCAGCTCGCAGCGCTCTACGATGAAAAGGCCGATCTGGGTGATGTCTCCGGCGTCATCGAAGGGCTGGAGAGCCAACTGCACGCGCTGTATCGCGAGCGTGAAGACGGCGACTTCGCGGCGATGATTGGTGGTCCGGACGCGCAGTCACTTCTCGAGACCGTGCGCAGCTTCGAGGAACAGCTCGCCAGCTTCTACGATGCGCAGTCCCGGCATGCGTACAGCATCGCCGAGGCGAACACGATGGTCCGGAGCCTCGAGCCGCAGGTGGCCGCGCTCCTCGAGGAACGGAACGAATTGGCAGAAGCCCTGCATGCCAAGGAGGCCGAGCTGGATCGAAGCCGTGCCAAGGCGAAGGACGTGCTTTCCGCACTGATGGAGCAGGCGCTCGTCTGATTGTTCCGGCGCGTCCACGCCGAATTGTTGTTCCCGTCGCAGTACTCGAGTATCCCATTCATGGTGAGGTGTGTCATGTCGTTTGTGCCAGGTTCTTTCGTGAACGAGCTTCCCAATGTTTCGCGAAGCGCCGCTGATGCGCAGCCGTTCGGTATCGTGCAGGTCGACGATTCGGGCGTCATTCAGCTCTACAACAAGTGGGAGTCGGAGATGGCTGCCGTTCCGGTTCCGTCAGCCGAAGGGAAGAACTTCTTCACCCAGGTTGCCCCGTGCACCAACAACCGACTGGTGTTCGGCAAGTTCAAGGATGGCGTGGCGAAGGGTGAGCTCGACTCCGAGTTCAACTACACGTTCACGTACAAGATGAAGCCGACCAACGTGCAGATCCGCCTCATGCGTCATGCGGCGTCGCGCACGAACTGGGTCCTGGTTGGCATGCGCGCCGCCTGAGTGGCGGCCTGAAGACGCCGGCCCTGCGGGGCCGGCGTATTTTCAGTTACTAACTCTTCCATCCGGCTCAATCATGTTTGCGGAACAGCTCCTGCTCATTGCACAGGACAGCGTTACCGATATCGCAGCAGTTGGATTCGCGAGCGACGTCGGGCTCGAGAGCGATGACACGCGACTCCTGCGGGACTATGCAGGCGCCCGCGTGAGCGCGATGCGAGACCTGGCGGGTGCTATGGGGGACGCCGACGATGAAATCGAACTGTATCGCACACTGGCGGCGTTCTGGCTCGAATTGCGCTTCGAGTGGCAGCGCAATAACGAAGTCATGAATTACCAGACCGTGCTCCGCGGCGCGGCAGATCCCCGCGTGATCGCCGAAGGGTCAGTGGGCTCGTTTCTCCTCAGCCGGATCGAAACGCTGCTCGATCCGTCTCACCTCGAGATGCTCGGCCGCTACGCGCAGGAGCTGCTCGCGAATGAACGCCACTCCGTCGCCCTCAAGGAGGAGCTGACCTGATGCTTGCCACCGCACTGACCGCGATTGCGGACGATCCGTCGCTGATCACCGATCTGGTTGGCCTCGCCGATACGCTCGAACTGAACCCCGCCGATACCGACGCGCTGCGCGCCTACGTGGAACGCAAGCGCTGGGCGCTGGCAGGGCTCGCCAAAGCCCTGAGCGACGCTTCGAGTGAGGATGAGCTCTATCGCTGCCTCGCCAGCGCCTGGCTCGAACAACGGTTCGAGTGGCAGCGCTTCAACATGGTGGTGAACTATCAGGCAGTGAAAACCGGGCATTCACATGCGCTGACAATGGCAATGGCTGCCGCCTGCACCAATGTGATGGAGCGACTTGAGACCCTGCTGAACGCCGACGATCGCGACCGATGGTCCACGTTTGCTGTGGAGCTGATCACGGGCGCCAGCTCGGATCTCGCCGAACGCTGGGGCGATGAGACGATCTCCCTGTCACCCCTCTCCTGAGACTCACTGGATGTTTGCCACGATTCGTCGGCTCCTCGGACTGACAGCCCGCACAACGGCGCCGGCCGCGCTTGCACCCATGGCGCCGACGCTCGAAGTAGAGACGCCACCCTTGCCAGCGGCGGCTGCCGGACTCACTCCCGCACTCGTGAACGTGAGCGCTCCGCACGCAGTTGCGTCCATTTCGACCGAGGCAACGGAGTCGGACGCACCGAATCCCACCGCGACCACGGTCGAGGCTGAAGCCCTTCCCTTCCCTTCCCGCGCCGCTGCCGCGTCGGTGCACACGCTCCGATCTGCGCCAATCGACGCGAGCGTTGCCGGGCTTACCGCCGAGCTTCGAACACGTATCGACGGTCTCGCCACGCGCCACGGCGATTCCGATGTGACCTTGTTGCTTGACGGCATTGCCGCCGAACCCACCGCCACCATTCGTCAGCTGCCGGCAGCGGCGCAGCGCGCACTCGCACTGACGCAGTTGAGCGAACCGCCGATGGCCGAGCTCATCGCCGTCTTCGAGGAGGATCCGACCCTGGCCCAGGCCCTGCTCACGCAGGCCAACTCGGCATTCTACGGAGCCTCGCGTGCCGTGCTGTCCGTGCGTGATGCACTGCAGCGCCTCGGCGTGTCGGCGGCGCGCAACGTCCTGATGGCCCATTCCGTCTCGGCGTTGCTCTGCCGGCCCGGTGGCGCATACGCGCAGATGGTGGACGAGGTCTGGCAGCACATGGTGCGTACGGCACCGATTGCCCGCCGTATCGCCTCGGCCTTCAACGCCGAGCCCGAAGAAGCCTTCGGGCTCGGGTTGCTGCACGACGTCGGCAAGCTGGTGATCTTCGATCAGCTCACCACGCTGCGCCTCGAGAAGCGGCGCGAGATCGTCATTGCGCCTGAGAGCCTGCGCGACATCCTCGCGGAACTGCATGAGCCGCTGGGCGGATTGGCGGTACACAACTGGAACCTGGGCGACGCGGCGGCGGCGGCAGTTGCAACCCATCACCGGAATCCAGTTCCTCTGGTACGCGATGCGCTGAGCGAGGTGCTCTATGTCGCCGAAGCAGCCGATATCGCGGTAATACGCGGTCGGGATTTCGATCTCGCCGCCAGCTGGGACCGAGCCTCGTTGGGCGGCTCCGCCATTCGTGTCGAGCGGGCGCTGCTCGCCGCCTGACCCGCGCCGGAGTCGCTGTACAGCAGAACGCCCCAGCTCCGGACCCGGCTGGGGCGTTCTGCATCTATCGGTTGATCGACGTGCCGCAGCACAGCCCACGCGGGTCAGGACATCAGCACCATGGAAGGCCGGCCGGTCTCGTCGGCCACGGCGAACGGTGCCGAAGAATCGCTCGCCCAATCCACACTCTCGAGTGCCTGCGCCACCTTCGCAATGTCGTGCGCGAGCGGGCGATCGGAGACCAGCGCCGGCGCCAGCTGGCGGACCCAGCGAACGACGACGCGTGACGCCGGCGCAAAGCCCTCCAGCTCGCTCGTGCCCCGCAGCTCAGATGCCTGCGCCACGGCCAGCGACTGAATCGCGAGCACCTGATAGGCGAGATCGATCTGCTCAGCGGTTTTGCGCGCCGCGATCGTACCCATCGTCACCACATCCTGATTGTTGCCGTTGGTGGGAATCGATTGAATCGACGCCGCCGTCGCGCGTGAACGCATCTCTGCGATCAACGCGGTCGCACTCACCTGTGCGCCCATGAAGCCGGAGTTCACACCCGCGTGACCGCCATGCAGGAACGCCGGCAATCCCTTGTTCTGCGCCACATCGGTCAGGCGCGCCAGACAACGCTCGGCGTGAATCGCCACCTTGATCACGGCCAGCGAGAGCGCGTCCGACGCAAATGCGACGTGCTGACCGTAAAAGTTGCCTCCGTGCAGCACCGTCCCGTCGTCGGCAAAGACGAGGGGATTGTCGGTAGCCGACTGCAGCTCCGTGGTTACGATACGATCGTGAAAGTCGAGCACATCCAGCGCGGCACCCATCTCCTGCGGCAGGCAACGCACGGTGTACGGATCCTGCGGGCACTCCCCCTCAGGGAGCCACCCGTCGACCGATACCGTTTCGTCGAGCACCGGTGGCAGTTCGGTTGGTGTGACCAGCCGAGTGCTGCCGATGCGCCAGGTATTGAGCGCCGCGTGTGCCGCGATCTGACCCGGGTGTGGCCGCGCCGCACCGATGCGCGCGTCCCACGCCTCGGTGCGGCCGTTGAGGCACTCTGCGTGCACGAGGGCAATGCGCATTGCGAGCGAGATCAGGCGTCGCGCCCGTTCCGCGTTCACTGCGGCAATCCCCGTCATGCACGATGTTCCGTTGACCAGCGCGATGCCTTCCTTGTGCCCCAGCACCGCCGGCTGCAGCCCGACCGATCGCATCGCGTCGGCCCCCGTCATCTGGACGCCGCCAAACATCACGTCTCCCTCACCGATCAGTGCCAGCG
>ENA-ORBV01004130-ORBV01004130.1-microbial-mat-metagenome-genome-assembly--contig:-NODE-4130-length-28258-cov-38.068486_pt1 | contig 28258 bp, 30 predicted proteins | sample MGYA00237777_ERZ505514 | MGnify/ENA primary metagenome ERZ505514 (study PRJEB26160, sample SAMN06269048) | microbial mat metagenome | isolation source: Oligotrophic lake microbial mat | place...
CCTGCAGTGTCAGAAATATAACCTTTTGCCATCATATAATGATTAGTAACTTCCATAATGGAATCTACTTCCTTAATTACCATGATCTGTTCTATCGGTATTATCTGCTTTTTATTTTGCGGAGTAATGTAGTCGTATTGTCCGTTTCCACTCATATTGAGCCGACCCTGAATATTGACAAGACAATCATGTAGGCTATGATAAAAATTTATAGTATCTCCAACAATTTTAGCATAATACAAGGTTCCCATTTTGGCTCCCTTTTCAATATAAACCTTGCCGCTATCAGGAATTACATGTACGTCTGCAATTTTAATAAGCGGAACACCTTCTGCATTTAACTGATAGGTATTTAAATTAAATTTTCCTTCTTTGGCTTGAAAAACCAGACTGTCCTGTCCGCCATTTGTCGAATAAAAATTAGAATATTCTTTTGTTGACTTAAAATAAACTGTTCTTTCATCCATTACCCAGTCAAAAACGTTCATATCCGTTTTATATTCATTATAAGGTAATTCGGTCATAATAGTATCGTAATTTGCCTCAAAGTGACCGATGCGTTTTTTATAATCTACATCCAGGTTCACATTATCTAATTTTAACGCAACAAGATCAGGGGTTACCTGCCCAATCGAAACCGAAGCAGTATCTGCTTTTGCATTATTTGCGAGATAATTAAATTGATTGGAATTCATTTTTACTTCACCCCAGATCATGGTTCCATCACCTTTTAAACCTTTAGAAGTTACTATGGAAGTTCCTTTTAAAGTAGATGCACCCTCATACATATCAAATGGTTTTATTCCTTGTTCCACTATCATTTGATCTTCATAAGGCAACCACCTTGTTTTTACTCCTGTATTTGTTGATTGAGGAAATTGTATTCCGCTTTCTGTTTTAGTTACTATAAAATCATCAACGTTAGCCAATGTGGAATCAGGGAAGAAAATAATATCTTTTGATTCAGAATGTGATGCCATAAAATCGATAGCTCCTGATCCTCTGAATCCTTTATTGCTTAAAGATATGTTTCCAGTGTATTTCCCCAATTTTCCATAAGTGGGATAACCACCTGCTGGTGTAACGGTTTTAAATCCAAGTGATCTGTCATCCTGCAATTTTAATGCTTCTCTAAAATCGGGAAATATTCCTGCAGAAACCATAGTACCATCAAATTTTACCTTTCGGAAATCCAGCGAGTCTGAACTTTCTAAAGTAAAGGGGTCGAGTTTAAACAAAAATCTTTCCTTATCATAAACATCATTAAAAATTTGTGGTTGCTGGTAATCTGCAATAGAAAAATCGTAGGTAGTGAAAATGGAATATTCCGGGTATTTAACTTTGCTTGATTTATTATCAGTTTTATCAATTTGAAGTCGCCCCGAAGTTACACTGATATTTGTTTTCACCGGCAAATAGAGTGAATTCCCCATATCGTCGATTTCCGTAGATTCTACATACAGGATCATCGAGTCCACTTTATTCATTTTTATATTAAAAGTATCATAACTAAAATAAAAATTTTGCCCTTTAAAATCTATATTACCGGAAACGATCAATCCGTCGAAAAGCATGTCGCGATTCTTTTTAAGGGTTAATTTATCATCCTTTGGATATATCAATACAAATTGGGAGTCACTCAAATAAAATTGTTGAACCCCATTGATATTCAAATCGTAATTTGTTAAATTTAATGTTGCATTTGAACCTTTAGAAAGCGATGGAATTGTAATAATGTCATAATCCGTTTTACCGGATCCTGCCGTTACATAATTAAATGTTTTTTGTTTTACATAAACTAATTCATTTTCTTTATCATAAAAAATAAATCCCTCTTCCACTAATTGCAATAATAAACTTTGCACGCCATCTACAGTTAACGTTGGGTTGAGGTCTTTCGCTAAGGCAAGTGTTGGAATAACCCGTGTTTTATAGGTTTCACAATACCGTTTTATTTTAACAAGAGGCTGATAAGTTGCCACACCTCGAACACGGTCGTAAAGTTTAACGCTGAAAAGATCCTGACTCTCAAACCAACTCATTTTATTTCCCGCACCTTCAATGTTTTTTAAATTAATAATTGTATCGCTGAGTGCCCAATTTAAATTATCAACTTTTGCATCTATTTTATGATAGGAACTATAAAACATTAAACTTGAAAATCCTTCATCCTGTCTTGTAATGTTCATCGTACTCAGCATTCCATCATATCGGATGGATACATCGTGATGATAAATGGAATCTGTTTTTGCTACCCGAATAATAATTTCCGCATCTTTTGAATAAATGGAAGTTGCAGGCTCAATTAAAAATGTTTTCGATTTTGCCAAGACTGCAGGCTTGCCTTTAGGGTCTTTAAAACTCATTTCGGCAAGTGTACTATCATCGCCACTACCAATAATTTGACCGCCTTTCAGAAAAAATCCTCCTTTATAATCCACATTAACCATAATATCCTTAACGGTTAATTTTTTATCGTAGGTTCTAAATTGGGGATAATCACTTTTTGAGGGTTCATTATTTGTGATCAACCTGTCTTGTAACTGACCAGGTAGCGCCTTTGTGAACATTCCTCCAAAATACAAACTGGCTGTGTCGGCACTATATTCACTTGTTTCGGTATTGATGCGGTAATTTGTAAGTTTAGCATAGGTAATTGTGGAATCTAAACCAGCACGACCCCATCCCACAATTCCACCGGTTCCTTTCCATTCTTTCTCAAGAGGAAAATATATTCCTTTTGTATCGTTGAGTACAAGCGTGTCACCCTTTGTATATGCATAAATACCTGTTGAAGGGAAATGCACTTCAGGTATATCGCCATTCAGTTTGAATTCATATTCAAAGGAGGTGTAACACCAAGTTTTGGTTGGAGTATCGTTTAAAGCATTTTTTTCGAAAAAGGAGGCTGAAAAATCGAGGAAATGGTTATAAGTGGAGTAACTGCCTTTTTTGGAGTTGTCGAGGATGGTATTGCAAATTTCCATCCATTCAGAATAGCGCTCCATCAATTGACCCGATTTCGAAAATGCAACGGTGGCATTTAGCACTGCTACAAACTGAGGCATAGGTTTCATCTTCCTTTCCAGCATTTTATTGCTCAGATTTATAACAAGATCAAGTTGTTCGGGAAGAATATTGCCGGCTTCCACCATTTTTGCAAATCTGTCGTGACTATCCTTGCCAATCTCATTGTTGTTAGCTCGCATAAACTCGTCCAATTCCTTTAAAAACTGATCGTGATCAGAGGAAAAGGAGGTAAGCTGCGAAAACACCTGAGAAATGGTGAATACTGATATTAATAGAACAAAGATTTTTTTCATGCCGTTAAGTTAAAGTACAAGTGTTAAAGGAGGGTAGGGTGCTAACGAAAAAAAGGTGGAGAAATTACTTGCCTGACATTAATTAATTCGGGTTTTTTTCCACATTTACTTCACGCGTTTTGAAATACAGCACATATCCAGTCATTTTTAGTGCGTGTTGATATTAAATTAAAAAAATAGTTATTTGCTTCTTTGATAACATCGTTGATATCATTTTCTAATATTCCGCTTACAATTAACAAGCCACCTTTATTAAGTGACCTGAAAAACAGCGGAATATTTTCTATGATAATAGGTTTGTTAATATTCGCCAGAATGATATCAAATTGTTTGCCATCCATCAGATCAATTTCGCCCAATTCGGTTGTTATTTCATCATAAATTTCATTGAGTTTAATGTTGTCGAGGGTGTTTTGATATGCCCATTCATTATTATCAACTGCAAATACATATCGAGATTTTTTTTTGATGGCAAGTATTGCCAAAACACCGGTTCCACATCCTGCATCACAAACAACCTTGTTTTCGAAATTTAATTCGAGCATTTCCTCTACCAATAAATAAGTAGATTCATGATGTCCTGTACCAAAACTCATGCGAGGTTCAATTAATATCTCAAATTCCATTTCTTCATTCGCAGCATGAAACGGCGCTCTGATAATACATTTATCAGCTACAATTATGGGTTGAAAATTTTTCTCCCATTCCTCATTCCAGTTTTTATCTTCAAACTTTTTTTGCGACCATGTGAAAATGAATTTTTGTTGCAGATCGGCCAAATAAATATCCATTTCTGAAATTACATTTTTCTTCTCCTCAATATAAGCACTTAACTGATTTGCATTTTGTTCAAAGGTGTCAAATCCTTTTTCCGATAATAGGGCCATTAGAATTTCTGCCGTTTGTTCATCAGCACTTGTAAAATTATATTCGAGGTAATTCATTTTCTGTTTTTAGAATAAACACTGCGCCACATTTAATTTATAACAAAGTTTAAATTTATTAAATTGCAGTAATTATTTGAAAAAAATCATCCGCTGCAAGACTCGCACCGCCAACTAATCCACCATCTATATCGGCTTGTGAAAAAAGAGTTGTTGCATTGGATGGCTTTACACTTCCGCCATATAAAATTAAACAATTTTCTGCAGTGTGATCACCAAATTTTTCACGTAACTGACTGCGAATGAATTGGTGCATCTCCTGTGCTTGCTCGGGTGAAGCAGTGAGTCCTGTTCCAATTGCCCAAACCGGTTCGTAAGCAATAACCACCTGATTTATTTCTTCTTCAGTTAAAATAAATAAAGACTCTTCCAACTGTTTTTTTATCGTGTCGAAGTGATTGCCATTATTGCGTTCCTCTAAACGTTCGCCACAACAAAACACGGGTTGTAATTGGTTTTGTAAGGCAGCCTTAATTTTTTTGTTGATCACTTCGTTCGACTCTTTATAGATATCTCTTCTTTCGCTATGGCCAATTAAAACAAATTTACAGCCTATACTTTGCAACATCTTGCCGGAAGTTTCACCGGTGAATGCGCCTTCCTCGTTTTCATTAATATTTTGTGCACCAAATTGGATAGAACTACCTCCAAATTTTTGGATCAGTCTGTCAAGAAATGGAAATGGTGCAGCGATATAAATTGAATTAATTATTTCTACATCGTTTAATTTTTCCGATAAAGCTTCTATGGTATCCTCAGCTTCCTCTATCGTTTTATACATTTTCCAGTTACCGGCAATTATTTTTTCACGCATTCGTAAATTCTTTAGAAGTGATTATAATTAGTTTTAATCAAAATTGAAATAATTCCATCTTAATTGTGCTGTAACTCAAAACCCGAAAATTAAATTTTATCTTTTTCGTTAACCTCAATTCCAAATTCTCAATTATTTTTTTGGCTGTTGCATTGTCCATTGTCAATTCTCCATTCTCCATTCCTTCCCTTTACTTATGTATAAATATCAACTGCCCTTTTCTATATTTTTCACTTAGTTCATAAATATGGGTTAAAATTTTTATTTCAGTATCGGTTAATTCCAAATTTCTTCGGTGCATTACTTCCTTTGCAACAGTGAGTGCGTCTTTTAATTTATAGGTGTTGAAACCGGTTGCTCCGCCCCAGCTATAAGAAGGGATAAAATTTCTCGGATATCCATCTCCAAAGATATTTGAATTTACGCCTACTACAGTTCCGGTATTAAACATGGTATTTATACCGCATTTAGAATGATCTCCCATAATTAATCCACAAAACTGAAGACCTGTTTCAAAAAATCGTTGCGTAACATAATCCCATAATTTTACTTCGGCATAATTATTTTTAAGATTAGAAATATTGGTGTCAGCACCCAGATTGCACCATTCTCCTAATACGCTATTACCCAAAAAACCATCATGTGCTTTATTGCTATAACCCATTATTATAGCGTTATTTACTTCTCCACCAATTTTACAATGAGGACCAATAGTAGTTGCACCATAAATTTTGGCACCCATTTTTATCGTGCTAAATTCGCCAATTGCAATAGGGCCGCGCAGCATAGATCCCTCCATAATTTCAGCATTTTTGCCAATGTATACAGGGCCTGTGTTGGTATTTATTATACATCCTTCCACTGTGGCTCCGTCTTCAATAAATAGGTTATTCCCAATAATTGTATTGGTAGAAGATGCTGGTTGAGATTTTTTATTTTTTGTTAAACGTTCAAAATCCGACCTGAGTACAATATCATTATTTTGAAATAAATGCCAGGATCTGCTGATTCGAATTGTATTTTCAGCATAGTTGACAATTGTAAATGATTTTGCGTGTTCAGATAAACTCATACCTGAAAAATATTTTTCTGCTGAACGAATTGCAATTATTTCATCGCCTTGCATTAAAACTTCGCCTGTGTGTAATTCCGAGATCGCATTATAAATTTTGGGATCAGGGATCATCCCCCCATAGATATAAAAATTATCCTCTGTATAAGTAGCAGGAAATTTTTCGGAGAGGTAGGTTTCTGTGAGATAAGAAATATTGGTTTGCAGTGCAGATGACCACTTCTCACGTATGGTATCAATTCCTATCCTCAACTCGGCAATGGGTCGTGTAAAGGTGAGCGGTAACAATTGCTGCCATCTTTTATCATCAAATAAAATGAAATTACTCATGCAGCAAAATTAAATGAAAAACCCCTTCCATGTATTAAACATGAAAGGGGCTGTATGCATTTTTATGATAATTATTTTTTTCCGTATCTCTTGTTGAATTTTTCAATACGGCCTGCAGTATCAAGCATTTTCTCTTTACCGGTAAAAAATGGATGACTTTGGTTAGATATCTCCAATTTTATAAGTGGATACTCATTACCGTCTTCCCATTTCATGGTTTCTCTGGTGTTTGCAGTTGATTTACCCAACCAGGCAGTATCAACGCTGAAGTCCTTAAATATTACCGTTCTGTAATTATCTGGATGAATTCCTTTTTTCATTGCTTTATAAATTAAAGGTGCAAAATTAACCATTTCTTATCGTTATAGGAAATAATTATTGAAAATTTCCTATTAATATTGTAGAGTCAAATACCCGAAAAGTATGAAATGGCGCAAATTTAACGGAAATCAGATCGTAAGACCAATTTTAGACGAGGTTAGAGAAACTCTGGAAAGAGAGTTGGCTGCCGGCTACAAACTCAAGGTTTGTATAGGTTCCGACTCGCAGGTTTACGGAAAAGTAATAGAATTCGGAACGGTAATTGTCTTCTTGCGGGAGGGCAGGGGTGGTTTTATGTACATAGCAAACGAGAGCAGCACACAGAAAATGACCCTAAAAGAAAGGTTGTTATATGAAGTGTCGCGGTCTATCGAAATCGCTTACGAGCTCTGTAATTTGCTCGATGAATATCATATTGATCTGGAAGTGCATGCAGATATCAATACAAATCCCGGTTTTCAATCCAACCTTGCATTGCATGAGGCCATGGGTTATATTTTGAGTATGGGATTCGTTTTCAAAGCAAAACCGGAGTCTTTTGCATCCTCCAGTTGTGCTAATAAGGTTGTGTAAAGAGATGTTCAAGAAATTGTGCCCGGGCCCCCAGCCCCATAGGGTAGCTGACAATTTCGATTAGGTGAAATTTTTTTGTTCGGAGTTGTACTCCCCACTCCCCACTCCCCAAATAGTCAAGCGTCATTGGTCAGGAGTAAAACATCAGGCTGTCGAGGACCCACTCATTACTCATTACTCATTTCTCATTTTATGAATGTTGCTGAAATCTCATCCCAATACCCCTATCCCAATACCACCACAGCAATCACTTATTATACGAAGAAAGAATAACCTCCAGATATTCCAGAATTTCTTCCTTACCCTGCCTGTTTTCAGCCGAGGAAACGAATATCGGAGGCAGGGTTTCCCAACTTTCGGCTAATTCTTTTTTATAAAGTTCGATATTCTCGGCTATTGGCTTTTTGCGCCTGTCGGCCTTGGTAAATATTATAGCAAAAGGAATTTGATCTTCTCCAAGTTTACCGGTAAACTCCAGATCAATTTTTTGGGGAGGAACTGCGGCATCAATGAGCTGAAACACACATAATAACTGGTCGCGCATGATCAGGTATCCATTGATCATCTTCTCCCATTCGCCTCGTTTTTCTCTGGATACCTTGGCAAAACCATAACCTGGAAGGTCAACAAGGTTCCAGGTTTTATTGATGAGAAAATAATTCAGGGTTTGTGTTTTTCCGGGTGTTGAGGAGGTTTTTGCAAGGTGACTATGGTCGGTGAGCATGTTAATGAGCGACGACTTTCCCACGTTTGACCTTCCGATAAAGGCAAACTCGGGTATATCCGGAGCAGGACATTTTTTTACATCCACAAAACTTCCCGTGTAAATTGCTGTTTTAATTATCACGCTGCAAAAATAGGTTTAAAGCAGGCAGGAAAGCAGTGTAGTTAGTAAATAGCAATCAGAAACAGGATTATTCACCGTAAATTTGCAACACAATGTCAGAAAGTGTAACCCCGTATAAAACGGAGGAAGGAAAGAAGGAACAGGTTAAAAGTATGTTCAATAATATAGCCGGACGCTACGATTTTTTGAACAGGGTATTATCGCTTGGGATTGATATTTATTGGCGCAATAAGGCTATAAAAGCACTTAAAAAATATCATCCTGAACATATTTTGGATGTTGCCTGCGGAACCGGCGATTTTACTATCGCAGCATTAAAAGCAGATCCCAAAAAGGTAACCGGAGTTGACATTTCTGAAAAAATGTTGGAGGCAGGAAGAAAAAAGATCATTCAAAAAAAATTAAGTGATAGGATTACACTTTTATCAGGAGATTCTGAAAATTTGATCTTTGAGGAAAATACCTTTGATGCCTGCACCGTTGCATATGGCGTTCGGAATTTTGAAGACCTGCAAAAGGGGATCAATGAAATATATCGTGTTTCAAAACCTCAGGCGCCAATTATTATTTTGGAATTTTCGAAACCAAGGGTATTTCCTGTAAAACAATTGTATAATTTTTATTTTGGTACAATACTTCCGGTGATAGGCCGTTTAGTTTCCGGCGATGCAAGAGCATACACATATTTGTTTGAGTCAGTTTCCCATTTTCCGGAAGGAAATGCATTTATGCACTATTTAAAGAATGCGGGATTTAAAAATTGTACTTGTAAAAGATTAACATTCGGAATATGTTCGCTCTATATAGCAGAAAAATAATTTTAATATTCATTTTATTTCTACCCTTTTTTGTAAAGGCACAATTTAATGTGACGGAATATGAGAACAGATTCTCTATTAAACCTTATCATTTCGGAATTTCGTTAGCCTACAATAGTTCCGATTTTAAAATTACATTCAGTGATCAGTTCATAAATCACGATTCTATATTAATTGTAGAATCAACAACCGGTCCCGGCTTTAATCTTGGCATAATTGCGAATTTGCGAATTGGAAAATATTTTGATCTGCGTTTTATTCCGGGTTTATCCTTTGCGGAAAAGAATTTTAATTATACATATAAAGATGAATCAACATCTTTCCAAACTATTGAATCTATTTACCTCACTTTTCCTTTTGATGTTAAATTTAAAAGTGCTGCTTATAAAGATATGAAAGTATATGTTATTGGCGGCGCACAATATTTATACGACCTCGGTTCCAATGCAGATGCGAGAAATGCGGAAGAATTGGTGAAAATAAAAGCAAGTGATCTTGCTATCGATTATGGTTTAGGAATGGAATTTTATTTTCCTTATTTCATATTTAGTCCCGAAATTAAAATATCAAACGGAATTTTTAATTTGCATAAATTAGATCCGAATCTTCAACAAAGTAATGTTATGGATAAAGTGTTTTCGAGAACATTGTTGTTTTCGATACATATTGAGGGGTGAGGGGAAAAGCGTGAGTCCGGTTCCTGTACGGAGGAAGGATAATGTTCGCCAAATTGTCAGGAGTCATTGGCAAGGAGTGGTGAGTAATGAGTGATGAGTAATGAGTGATGAGTAATGAGTGATGAGTGATGAGTAATGAGTGATGAGTAATGAGTAATGAGTGATGAGTAATGAGTGATGAGTGATGAGTAATGAGTGATGAGTGATGAGTGATGAGTGATGAGTGATGAGTAATGAGTGATGAGTGATGAGTAATGAGTGATGAGTGATGAGTAATGAGTGATGAGTGATGAGTAATGAGTAATGAGTGATGAGTAATGAGTGATGATTTTGCTCCCGGTTGGCCGGAGAGTTAACTTACTGGGAAAAGAGAGAAGTAATGAGTGACAAGAAAAACCCGATACTCGCTACCCGCCCACTTAATTTTTATTATGAAAATAATAAACCATTTTTAATCCCAAACCAAACCCTCCACCAATACGGGTATTGATGCGTTCTTCTCGGGCCTCATTTATATATCCATCGGTAAATAAAACTTTATTCTCAGGGTAAGTATAACGGTAACAGAGAAATGGGGTAAAAGCCATAAATCCAATTGGATCAATTTTGTCGATTATTAAAATTTTTCTAACGCCAATGGTAACAATATAATTATTATTTCCATTCACGATATAATCCGTTTTTATTTCTGTTGTATCTCCCGAATAAAAGTAATCACCTGACTGTCGGTTAAAAGCAAATCCCAAACACGGTTGCCATTTGAAATTCGTTAGAAAAAGATCAGCACCGGCAACAAATCCCAAACCATTAAAATCGGCGTAGGTTAATCCGAGATAAAAATCAAATCTGTTTTTGTATTTATATTCCGCAATAAATCCTCCATCTCCCACAACACTTTTATATCCGATAATTGCACCAAAACCAATGTTTGATTTTTCCTGTGCAAAAACAAATGATGAGATCATGAGCAATAAAATTGTTAGAATATTTTTCATGTATAAGTTCTGCTTTATAAAGGTAGAATATTAATTCGGCAGTTTTACTTTGTATATGGTGAGAGGTTGCTGCCCCTTGATCGGCAGCGTCTCACCACACATAGCCCCAGCAGTGTCTTCACACGGAAGTAATAAGATCGGCAGCGTCTCAAGGCTAGTTTATTTTAATGGTGTGAAGACACTGCCTTTGCATTTTCTATAGGGTGAGACGCTGTATGTCCTTGATCGGCAGCGTCTCACGGCTAGTTTATTTTAATGGTGTGAAGACACTGCCTTTGCATTTTGTATACAGTGCTTATGACTTCAGGGTTAAAGTCTTAAAACTTATTCAAAAACATCATACTTTCTACCGGTCGAATAGTTCGGTTAACGTATTTTGCATTTGCTTTTTTATTGTAGTAATTTCCTATTTCACCCTTAACTTCAAAATAAATGAGTTGTCCGATAGGCATACCTGCGTAAATTCTCACCGGCTGACTGCAGCTGATTTCCAGGGTCCAGGTATTGCAAAATCCTACATCACCTTTACCGGCTGTTGCGTGAATATCTATCCCCAGACGACCAACACTCGATTTGCCCTCCAAAAATGGAACTTGCGCATGCGTTTCGGTATACTCTTCTGTTACCCCTAAATATAGAATGCCGGGATGTATTACAATTCCTTCATCAGGTATAATAATCTCCTCAATTTCGTTGTGTTTTTTTGCATCGAGAATATGGTTTTTATAAACCGCAAGGTATCTTCCCAAATGCACATCGTAGGAGTTTGTTCCCAAACAATCTGCGCGATAAGGTTCAATTAATATATTGCCTTTTGCAATTTCCTTTTCAATTTCTTTGTCGGTAAGTATCATTTGTGGTTGCTTGTTCTTAAAATGGTGTCCGGTAATAGGTTCAATTCGCAATTTTTACTAAGGCTTCAATTCCGTTTCGTGATCTTCAATTTTGATCTCCCAAACCATTACAGTCCTGTCATCGCTGCACGAAATTAAAGAGTTATTCCAGTTGCTCCAAAATAACTTATTCACGGAGTTGATATGTCCCCCGAATTTTTCATGATCTATCACTTTAAGCAGATTAAAATTGGCTGCATCCCATATTTTAATGTGTTTATCGCGTCCTGCTGTTGCAAATAACCTTCCATCAGGACTCATTTTGATATCATTAATGGTAAACATGTGCGCAGGAAGGGATTTAACCTGCTCATAATTTTTAGTGCAATCCCAAATTATAAGTTGGGCATCTCTTGAACCGGAGATCAAATATTCGCCTGAACCGGAAAATGCAGAACAGAAAACAGAATTCAGATGTCCTGATAAGATGTGTTTTAGGTTAAATCCTATTTTATCATATACATAGAGGTTGTGATCAGAACTGGCGAAAATAATATCATTATTTAATGGCGAAAAAGAAATATTTCGAATGCTTTTGTCACTAACTTTTATGGTATTAATAATTGCACTGCTGGTTATATCATAAAGAAAAACATATCCACTTGCGCATGCAAGTGCAAGTGTGTTATCGTTGACCGGCGCAATATCATAAATGGTAGAGCCATCCGGTTTAATTTGAGGGAGTTCTTCTTTTTTATCGAGGTTTATGATGTGCATAATCCCCTCTAAACTTCCCGTAAAAAGCAGTTGGAAATTTTGATGGTAATACAGGGAAAAGATACTTCCCTGTATCCTCGTCAATCCTTTAGCACTGTTAGTTCCATCGAGTTCCCATTGCGCTGCAATGCCATCGCCGGCACCTGATATAACGGTGTTTGGATCAAGACCTTCCCCCAAACAAAAAATACCGGCAGTATGACCGGTTAAATGTTTAATTTTTGAAATGGAAATTTGGGAAGGGTAAAACAAAATACTTTGGGTGCTTAATTAAATCCTGAATGGAAATAAAATAAAGACCCAAAGATAATGATTACAGTTAAGAACTGGTGTAAGTCTGTCGAGAACAATTAATTATTTGTTGCTCCCATATTTATCCAACTTTTAATCTTTGCGATATCGCAAGAGCTTAACTTCTCACCACCAACCGGCATAAATGAAGTTCCGGAAATCCATTCTACGGAAGCATAAAAGGTGCTGTTTAGCGCATCTCCCGGAACAATATAATTACTTAAATTGTCGAACCCTTCCAGGTTGTTTCCACCACCTAAAACTCCCGCACTGGTAGCACTGTGACAGGTAAGGCAAGAATTTTCGAGAATTGGTAATATATCAGCAGTATATGACATATCGACTGTATCACAAATAATTGTGCCGTATAATTCTTCATTATTATCGTAATAACAGGAAGAAAAGAAACTACCTGCAAACAGCAAACCTGCAGCAATAAATAAAAGATATTTCGATTTAGTTGTCATTTTTTTTGTTTTATTAATCGTTTGGATATCCATTATCCAACCATATTCTGAGTTCATCAATTTTACATTCTTGTAATCTGTTGCCACCAAGAGGCATGGCACTATAACCGGCATCTTGGTTTACGGAGCCCCACAACCTGCCATCTTGTGCTACTGTTTTAACTCCGTCGTCTGATCCACTATCTAAATAGCTTGTCAGGTTAATACCTGTTGAGTTACCACTATCTCCATGACATCCATTACAATAGCTACTCATTAATGGAGCAATTGTTCCTGAATAGGTAACATTTGTTGTATCGCAACCGCCGCTGCATTCATTATTTCGGGCACCTTGGTTGATCCAGGTTGTTAATATTGTAACCTGCGCCGATGATAAAGGTTCATTTGGAGAAGGCGGCATTATATTTTCACCACCACCATCAGTAACTGATTCAATTAATTTGCTGCTATTAGCATCAAATGGATCAATATAATTGCTGTTCATGATTGCTTCGTAGGAAGAAAGGTCCTTTGCTTCCTCTTCACCACCACCTGCACTGGTATGACAGCCACTCTTAGCACAATTGGAAATAATAAGCGGAAGCACTTCATTTTGAAAATATACAGTATCCGGATCGCAGTTTTCTGATACAGAAGGATTTGTCAGGTCAATTAAAGTATTGTGCTGACAAGATTCTACTATAATTGGTATAATAATGATTATTGCTGCGACATAAATGAACCTTTTCATAATTTCAATTTTTACATTATCTACTTTCTATTTTCTAACCTGACCTCAAATAAATCTTACATCATAACTAACAATGAGATACGTTTATAATTTCAAAAAGGTACAAAAATTGTGGTGATTGTAATCAGTTGTCGGGGTAACCGTCCTCAACCCATATTCGCATTTGATCAATTAAACAATCCGGTAGTCTGGTGCCACCTGGTGGCATGGGTTCAAATCCTGCATCATGGTTTATTGCACCATACAGTCTTCCATCCGCAGCAACGTCATAAATTCCATCATTTGAACCGGTTCCGAGATAGGAGGTGAGATCTATACTTCCCGAAGGACTTGAATTATCGTGACAACCTGTGCAATATGCATCCAAAATCGGCATAATAGTTTCTGCAAAGGTTACCGTTGTAGTATCACAATCGGTGCATGCATTATTTAGAGCCCCTTGTTCCATCCATAAAACTATCAGATCAATTTCTGCATTGGATAAAGGACTCATGGGAGGAGGAGGCATTATGTCGTCAGGATCATTGTCTGTAGCTTTTTCAATTAATTCAGAGTTCCATGGATCAGAGATATCAACAACATCACTCGACATCACTTTTGTATAAGAACTCAAATTTATTCCTTCTTCATGCGTTGCATTATCGTGACAACCACTAATTGCACAATTGGAAATGAGTATTGGAAAAATATCGTTTTCAAAGTAGACCGTGTCAGGATCACAGTTTGAGTAATCAATGGTATCTGAACCTCCGGTTGTGTCAATAATGTTAGGAGTATCTACAATATCCTCCATAAAATCAATGGGTGTGTGCTTGCAAGACTCGCTTAAGACAACCGTAGTTCCGATTGTGATAAGAGAGATTATTATCGATCTGCTCTTCATACTTCAATTAATACAACAAAATTATCCTGCTATCGTTTCAAGCCCAAAGACATATTTTAACAGTTTCCGTAAAAAACGGTTAATTAATTTTTTAAGTATTTCTTTATTGTGTGTAAGAGGAACTTTTTTATGGCACGATATTTTATCTTAGCGTTGAAATTAACATTATGAAGAAGCTCCACTATTTATTTTTAGTTCCATTTGCTCTTTCTACCGTTTTTATTTCCTGCGAGGATCTAAATCTGGATGGTATTTTGGGTGATGATGATATTGCTGCCGCATTAAAAGAAGCATTAACTGTTGGTACCGATACCGCTGTTACAAAAGGTTCTTCTTTAGATGGATATTTTTTAAATCCGGACATTTCCATATTGTTTCCGGAAGAAGCGGGAATTGTGCAAACCGTAGTGGGTGCAATTCCGGGCGGAGATGAATTAATAGACGAATTTATCGTTTCACTTAATCGCGCTGCAGAAGATGCTGCCGATGAAGCAAAACCGATTTTCGTTGATGCAATAACTAATATTACTTTTGATGATGCACTTAATATATTGAATGGTGCTGATACCGCAGCTACCAATTATCTGAGAGTAAATACTTTCACCGGACTATATGATGCCTTTAAACCGGATATTCAAAATTCACTGGAAGGAGTAGGTGCACAGCAAATTTGGGAGGATGTAATTGATCTTTATAACTCCATTCCTTTTACAGACGATGTAAATACTGATCTTGCCGATTATACCACTAATAAAGGTTTAGATGGATTATTTATATTAGTAGGGCAGGAAGAAATGAAGATTAGAACAGATATTGAACATCAGGTTTCACAGTTGTTACAAGATGTTTTTGGTGGAAATTAACTTTATATTTAACTAATTAATTCGCAAGGCTGCACTATATGTTGCAGCTTTGTTTTTTTATGCCTATGCAGTTGCAGGATTGTTTGCATGATTCCTTTTTGTTGATGACGGTTCCCGAAATAATTGCGGTTATTACCGGAATTATGAGTGTTTGGTATGCAAAAAAGGAAAGCATATTGGTCTATCCGGTAGGCATTATCAGCGTGTTGCTCTATGTTTATATTTGTTTGGAAGTGAAGTTATATGCCGATGCAGGTATCAATTTTTATTATTTTATTGTAAGTCTTTACGGTTGGTATTACTGGAAACACGGCGGTAAAATGCAACATCCCGAATTAAACCGCAGCGGACAAGAAATTGATTCAGGCCTTTTAAATGCAGATTCCAATATAACTTATAAGGAAGAAGCAGAAATTACATACAACAAACTATCGGTAAATCTGCTGTATTTATTTGCCGCTTTTTTGTTAGGAGGTTTAATCGGTTATCTGTTGGACACCTACACCGATTCTGTTGTGCCTTACTGGGATGGCATCACAACAGCTTTATTTTTTATTGCAATGATCTTGATGGCACAAAAGAAAATTGAGCATTGGATATTTTGGATCATGGGCGATGCTATTTGTATTCCTTTATTTTTTAGTAAAGGATTATGTTTAAGTTCATTTCAATATTGTATATTTACATTATTGGCATTTGCAGGATTTATTTCCTGGTATCGTAAATTGCAAAATAAATTAGTTTTAAAATGATGCGCAAAATAGTATTCACCGGGCCGGAGTCGACAGGAAAAACCACTTTAGTGGAAAAACTTGCAGGGTATTTAAATCTTCCACATGTGCAGGAGGTTTCCAGAGCTTTTATAAATAATCTTACTGGTAATTATACTTATGAAGATCTCTGCAGCATAGCAATGCTGCAAATGAGTGAGGAGGAAAAAATTAAATCGCTTCATCCACCTGTTTTAATTTGTGATACCGACCTTTTAACAATAAAAATTTGGTGCGAAGATAAATTTCAGCAATGTGATCTTTGGTTGACGCATGCCTTTGCCGACAGAACACCGGAAATGTACTTTCTCTGTGCCCCCGATTTTCCATGGGAAGCCGATCCTTTGCGGGAGGATGAAACAAGGAGGGACGATCTTTATCAAATACATAAAGAACACCTGATACAATACCGCAAACGATTTATTGAACTCAATGGCTCTGTTGAAAACAGGATGAATACCGTGTTAGGTTATCTCGAATTAAGCAGTAGCAATATGTTCTGAAATAGTATTACTTTTGCACCATCTCATGGGGTGTTGTCAGTTGTGGCTGATGACTGAGATTAAACCCATCGAACCTGGCCGGGTAATTCCGGGTAGGGATTGAGGATCAACAATTTTCTTCCTTTTGCAGAGGCTCCATTTGCAGGAATTTATTTATTAAATTTTTAGTATGCAACGTGGACTTTTAATTTTATTGATCTCCGTTTTTTTTATCGGAAATAATTTTGCTCAAACCCATATTTCAGGAACAGTTATCGATGTTTTTACTAATAAACCGATCCCCAATGTTGAAGTATTATTTTCAAAATTAGATACCGTTATTTTTACAGGCGAAATGGGTGATTTTAATATGGCGACAAAAAATTTAGCATTCGACATATTTTTAGATCATATTGCGTTTCAAAAAGTGGATTCTTCCATGAAATATCAGTGTAAAGGAGTTAATCCTTCTTATTGCAATATTATTCTTTACATGGAGCCAATTATTAATCTATTTCAAACGGTAACAATCACAGCTTCTCGTGTTGAAAATAATTCTCCGGTTACCCTTACAAATATTTCAGGTGCCGAATTAAATAAAAATAATTTTGGGGAGGATATGCCATTTCTTTTGGAATCAACTCCCTCCGCTGTGGTAACTTCAGATGCCGGAAATGGTGTTGGTTATACCGGCATTCGCATTCGCGGATCAGATGCCACACGTGTAAATATTTCCATTAATGGAGTGCCTTATAACGATGCAGAAAGTCAACAAACGTATTGGGTCGATCTTCCCGATTTTGCAAGCAGTGTGGATGATATTCAAATACAACGCGGAATTGGAACTTCCACTTATGGAATTAGTTCCTTTGGCGCTTCCATAAATATATTTACGAATAAACTGGAAGCTAAACCCTACGCAAAAATAAATACTTCAGTAGGTTCTTTTAATTTATCAAAAATATCCGCAGCATTTGGCTCCGGTAAAATAAAAGATCACTGGTATTTTGAGGGTCGTGCATCTAAGGTTGATGCGGATGGATTTATTGATCGTTCGCATGCTGATCTTGCTTCCTTTTTTCTGACAACAGCATTCGCATCGAAAAATTATGCATCCGAATTAAATGTATTTTCCGGAGAAGAACATACATATCAATCGTGGGCAGGTGTTCCGGTAGAAATATTGGATACTAACAGAACATATAATCCATATACCTACAAAAATCAAACAGACAATTATGTTCAAACGCATTACCAATGGCACAATCATTTTTACTTGAATTATTATTCTAAAATCGATCTCACATTTAATTACACCAAAGGGTCAGGATACTATGAACAACTGGAGGAAGCACAAGGGTTTGGAGATTACGGCGCTACCCCTTTCATACTTAATTCAGATACTATTTTTGAGACAGATATGATCACGCAAAAATGGCTCGATAACGATTATCTCGGGGCATATCTGCAATACACTGGAGAATTAATAAATAATATTTCCTTAAATGCAGGTGCCGCTTATTATTATTTGAATGGGAACCATTTCGGTAAAATAATTTGGGCGGAATATGCTACTCCATTTGGATTTGATTATACCTGGTATAATAATGATGCAACAAAAAAAGATGGAAATATTTTTGCGCAGTTATCCTTTGATTTAAGGAAATTTAAATTTTTAGCCGATGCACAGGCGCGACAAATAAATTATACATTTTTAGGTGCTGATCAATTCGGAAATTCGGTGCAACAAAATGTTGATCTTTTATTTTTTAATCCTAAAATCGGAATTACCTGGTTGCATAATAAAAATGCAAATGCCTATATTTATTTTGGAAAATCTGGAAAAGAACCCAATCGTGATGACTATGTAGAATCTTCGCCAATAAGCAGACCATCCCCCGAAATTTTATATAATGTGGAGTTAGGAGAACGCATTCAATTTAAAGGATGGCAATTTATGGCGAATGCCTATTATATGTATTATCGAGATCAATTAATTTTGACCGGACAAATAAATGATGTTGGTGCATATACCAGAACCAATGTTCCGGAAAGTTACCGAACAGGAGTGGAGTTGGCATGGAGTAAATTATTTTACCAAAAACTCTCCTGGAATGCAAATACTTCCTTTAGTAAAAATATAATTACCTCCTATACCGAATATGTTGATAATTGGGATGATGGTTCGCAATTGCCCTTTGAATATACAGACACAGAAATAGCATTTTCTCCTGCCGTAGTTGCTTACAGTAATTTAAATTATATTTTTCTTTTAAAACAAAATGAAAAAAAGAAATGGGAACAACATTTTGAATTGGGATTGATCAGCAAATTTGTTGGTAAACAATATGCCGACAATACCGAAAATGATTTGCGTTCCATAGATCCCTATTTATTGAACGATGTCAAATTAAGTTATACAATAAAAACTCCCGTTGTTCAGGAATTATATATTTCTTTTATTACACAAAATGTGTTGAATCAAGAATATGAAAGTAATGCATGGACATACCGGTATATTGCAGATAATGTTGAAAATCAGATGATTGGGTATTATCCGCAGGCCGGAAGAAATTGGGTATTGCAGCTATCAGTAGTGTTCTAAATACACTGAACTCAAATGTGATAGTTGATAAAATGATATAAATCATTACTGCAGTCCGTAACTTTTGTTTTACCTTTAGTGAATAAAGAAAAAGGTGTATGGGATTTAATTATACGAAGGCTATTTTATTTATATCAACCGCTGTCCTTTTTACGGGTTTAATTGTCCCGCCTGTTGCGGAAGAATTCGATTGGTTGAAGGAAGGTGATAATGCCAATTCAGAATTTGGTTTTTGGATTGATGGAGGAGGTGATATTAACGGCGACGGCTATGACGATGTGATTATTGGTGCGCCGGAATATACCCAAGCGTTTGCCGGTGAAGGGGCTGTTTTTATTTATTATGGCTCTGCTGCGGGGTTGGCTGATACTGCAGGTTGGGTTCAATATGGTGAGCACGATAGTTCAGGGTTTGGAAGATGTGTATCAATTAAAGGTGATGTTAATGATGATGGATATGCTGATATATTAATCGGATCGCACCAATTTGAAAATACTAAGAAAAACGAGGGCAAAGTGTACCTCTATTTGGGTGGTCCTGATGGTGCTGATACTATTGCTGTATGGACTATGGTTGGAGATAGAAAGGGCGCAAAATTAGGAGAATCACTTGTTTTTGCAGGCGACCTCAATCATGATGGATTTGATGAAATTTGTGTAGGCGCACATGGTTGGGACGACGATGAAGTTTTAGGTGATTTAGGTAACAAAGCAGGTAAATTTTGGGTATTTAACGGCAATCCGGATGGCGTTTTTGCAACGCCTTCCATGCAATGTGTTGGAATTGTAGAGGATGCAAACCTCGGAGTTTCTATGGACAAAGCGGGTGATGTAAATGGAGATGGTATCGACGATCTCGACATTGGCGGGTATATTTTCCTGATTGGTGATGGAATGTTGTGTACTTTTCACGGCGGAATTGGTGGAGCTGATGCAATTCCGGATTTTATGGTTGCCGGAGGCGCAAGCGACACCTCATTTTATGCAATAAATCTCTCCACAGCAGGTGATATTAATGGCGATGGATATGATGATGTAGTGGTTGGAGCGCCGAGATTTGATGCGAATGGAATTTATCAATCCGGAAAGTTACATCTGCATTACGGAAGTTCTTCTGGTCTTGATTCAGAAATAGGTTGGATTGCAACAGGCACTCAATACGATGAACGTTGGGCTTTTAACGTAAATGAAGCAGGAGATATTAATCACGATGGTTATGGCGATCTGCTTGTCGGGTCAAAATATTATGATAACGGTGATCTTGTAAATGCAGGGAAAGCGGAATTATATTTGGGTGGTCCAAAAGGGCCGCAGCGGATTCCAACCTGGACCTTTAAGGGGCCTGACAGCAATTCAGTGGTGGGAACAAATCTTTGTAATGCCGGCGATATTAATGGTGATGGATTTGATGATATCGTTGTTTCCGGTGATGAATATTCCGGCGATCTGGAAAGAGAAGGTATTGTTTATGCATTTTACGGACAACCACAACAATGTGATCCACCCGAACATCCTGCCCTGTATTTTATTACACCAAATTCAGTTACCATTGGCTGGAAATGGCTTTATGGCGCTCATAAATACAAATTATATTTAAAACGTGTTGATGTTGTCGGAATGCAATACTCTGTGCCCACACAGGATTCCGTGGTTATTGTTGGAGGATTGGTGCCGGGTGCACATTATATCGGATATGTGCAGGCAAAATGTGATGGTGGTTGGACGGATAGGTCGATTATGCTTGATTTTGTTACACCAACACACAGGGAAGGCGAATTAACCGATATCAGTATATTTCCATCACTTGTAAACGATCATGTTTCCGTTTCCTTTGGTTCCGCTACCGGACTTACCTCTGTAAGAATTTTTGATATAAAGGGATCTATTTTAATGAACAAACAATACCAGGTGAATGACGCAAATACCGTTGTTATTGTAAATGAAGTAAGAGAACTAACCAAAGGAAATTATTTTATTTTAGTGGAAAGCAACGGAAATAAGACAACAAAACAATTTATAAAGCAGTAATAACTTTCAGAATTTTTAAACCGGCATGTATGTTCGCCGGTTTTCTTTTTCGGGGTTATTTCTAATTTCACATTTAAATTAAGCGGCCATGAATCTGGAGAATGAAATAAAACAATCGAAATTTGAAGATGAATATCACAAGCTGATGGTGAATCTTATGTTTACTACCAGTTGGTTAAGTATCCGTCAAATTCAGTTTTTCAGAAAGTATGAACTCTCTCCTCAGCAATATAATATTTTGAGAATATTGCGCGGCCAATATCCAAAACCTGCAACTGTAAATCTGCTTATTGATCGTATGCTCGATAAAATGAGTAATGCCTCTCGTCTTGTCGACAAACTTGCATTAAAAGCCTTGGTTGAACGAAAAAAATGCAAAACCGACGCGCGGCAAGTAGATGTAGTACTTTCCAAAAAAGGAATTAAATTACTCAAAGAAATTGATGTTGATATAAAATTATTTGAATATGATCTGAATAAACTGGATAAAAAAGAAGCGGTGATTTTGAGCGATTTGCTCGATAAAATGAGAGGGTGATGGCATTTGGTAGTTTTCAATTTATTAATTGGCAGTAGGGAGGAGCGCAGTGCAATAGCTTGAAATTGGATTTAACCTGATGGTATAAGTAATCTTTCATTTTAAGTCTTACTAAAATAAATTAATAAATTGAAAATTACCAAATTGAAAATGTCCTAAATTACCAAATTGAAAATTACCAAATTGAAAATCAATCCTGATCTTACCTCCGAATGTTCTTTTAAGGCAGTGCGCAGCGGAGGCAAGGGCGGGCAAAACGTAAACAAGGTTTCTTCCAAGGTGGAGCTGTATTTTTCTATTGCCAATTCGCAAATTTTATCGGTTGATCAAAAAGAAATACTTTTAGTAAAACTCAGCAACCGAATAAAGGAAGATGGATTTATTCGCATAGTTTGTGATGAAGACAGGTCGCAGTTGCGCAATAAGAATAAAACCATTGAAAAGCTTCACGAACTCATAAATAAAGCGCTCACGCCTGTTAAAAAGCGCATTAAAACCAAAACTCCAAAGGCAGTAAAAGAGAAACGTATTAAAGAGAAAAAAATAAAAGGGGTTGTGAAGAATTTGAGGAAGCGGCCGGATGTGGAGTAGGGGAGGCTCTTAAAGATGAAAATCCAGTATTTTTAGGGTTGTGGAAAAACAGGAACCCTCACTGATGCGTTGATGCCAATTACAGTAGAAAAGCAGTATAAAATACCACGAAAAGATCGTATTATTGATAAATAATAAGTAAATAAAGGATATTTTTTTGAGCGATGAAACGTTGGCGGAATACAACATATGAGAATATAAATTACTATCCGTTCGGGATGGTAATGCCTGGACGGAGTTGGAAGGCCGCAAGTGCTGATGGGTATAGGTTTGGGTTCGGAGGGAAGGAAGGGGATGGAGAAATAAAAGGTGAAAATAATAGCTATGACTTTGGAGCACGGATTTATGATCCCCGACTCGGTAAATGGTTCTCGATAGACCCCTTATTCAAGGATTATCCAGCACATTCCCCCTATAGCTACGCACTTAATAATCCGATTGTTAACATTGACAAAGATGGGAAAAAGGTTTATTTTTTCCCAGGTTTAAAATATGACCCTAATAACCTTAAGAAATTTACAAAAACATTTATTCGTGTTATGAGCGGGGCTTTGGGCAAAAAGGATTTTTCTACAGTTACGGTTGGACATAGAAATGTTCCTCAAAACTTGCAATGGCAAGCGGATCATGGATCAATACCTATTTCTAATTTAAAGGATGATAAGGTATTAAGGAAATCAGTAAAGTTTGTAACTGATGATTTTCATAAATGTAACCAAGGAGAACCATTGAATTTAGTGGGTTCAAGTTATGGCAGCGTCGTGGCGGCACAAACTGCATTATATATTGCCAAGAATAGAGATAATTTAAAAATATCATCGGAAACTGAAATATCGGTAACTCTAATTACATCTGCAGTATCCAAGACTTCTCCCTTATATAAAGCGCTTATAAATGCCGGGGTGACAGTAATCTACGATGAAGTACAAGATGAAGGTGATAATGTCACAGGCATTGCTGGTAACACCCCTGAAGAAGGAGCACAAAATACTGTCGGGATTACTTTACCTTGGTTAAGTAAGAAATATTCGGGACCATCTATTTTAAGTGATGAGCATATACATAATCAAAGGGCAGACGATCCAGAAAAGGCATATAATGCAATTGATGTCATGTTAAGCGATAATGAACTTGAAGGCCAAACTGCGTCCGACCATGCAACTCTTGAAATATTTGAAGATCAGCAAGAGGAAGGTGCTAAATAAGATATGAAAATGAAATTTATCAAGTTTTATTCACTATTTCTTGTAACTCTTATACTACTTGCATTTTTTTCATGTAAAACTGTTCAAGAGCCATTAAAAGAAAATATATCATTGACTTTGGATAGTATTTCATTTAGAAAAATTATCTTAGCCCAGGCATTCGATTCACTGTCAAAAGGAACTTTTAATTATTATAGCTGCTTAGGTATTTATAAAGGTTACTCTGCTAGCAGACCTATTAAATTTGTGTATAAGAATGAAAACAATAACAGGGTTTATACATACCTATCTAAACAATATAGTCCAACACTTCCGGCAGACACACTAGTATATATCATTGATTTCGCAGAGTTAGACAACTCAATGTTTATTTATAGTGATAATTTTTACGATCCTGCTATTAATTCTGATTTAGTTAAATACAATAAAACAGAATCAAAAATAAAATTTGAAAATATAATTATTGATACGTTACACCCCTACTTGGTAATTTATAAATTCAAGCATATTATAGATTCATACTGCTTTATTGATTATATAAACCCTGACATTGGCTTGCTATATCATTTAGGTAATGATGAGTATGGTTGCTTTTATAATGAAGGTTTCGACATTCACTATCCAGATTTAAAACTTTATTATGAAATTCTAATGGAATTGGTCAAGGACGACATTAGTGCGAATGCTGAAAACGACCCATGTTTTAAATAGAGTCATATTTTTAATCCATTATTTTTTTTTGATAAATAAGTGTAACTGCTCATACCATGCAAAGGACAGCAATCACGACTTTATTGAGTCTAGAAATGCTTGAAACAATGGTAAGGAAGATCTCAGGACATGCAGCAGGAAGCAAAGAACTATAAATATGTTCACTATGCACAACAATTTATGGATTATGAAACAGACCTGGTTTTCGATAAAATTTCCAAATTAAAAAATGATAAATTACCATAGTTAAATACATAATTATCTCCCTTTAATGTTATATTTGAAAGCCAAGAAACTCAATGAATACTTTAATTTCTGAATACAACGTAAGCATGAATGAACCAACTCGATACTAAGACTTAGAAGCCAAGAGGTCTAATTCAAATTACAAAAAATCAAAGTATATAGCGAAAACTCACGATGTCAGAAGAACTGAAGAACAACCTTTAAAGCCCCTAAAAGTTGTCTGATATTTTTTTAATATTTGGCTAAGTAGGTTTTAATTTTTCAAATCAAATATTTTTTCATTTTGTATGTGTTGTTGAATCTAAGGAAGTCGAATTATCGTAATGATATTTAATTTCGAAAAAATTTATTCGTAGAAAATAGATTCTCGAAAACAAATTTAATAACTAAAATTAAATTTTAAAGCGCCCTTTAAACCAATAAGGAAATTGCCTGATTTGATCTCAAAAAAATTATAATAATAGTTTGGAATATAGGTAAATGAACTAGATAGCAATAGATCCAAGGTAGAAAAGGATACATTGCGTTTCGGCTTATCTGATTTGACATTACCTAAGCTTAGAAGTATATAGTTCGTGTTTAAACCTAATATGGTATTATAAAAGAAATCACTCTGATATTTTTTATGATACATAGAGTCAGATAGGACAAAATAACTTTGGCCTATTGAGATAGAAGGAGTAATTGAAAACTTATTTGTAATTCTTACTTCATAATCAATTCCTAGTTCTGTTATACTGCATATCGTAATATATCCGATTATCCATTTATCATCAAAAACAAGATCTTTAATAATCTCACCATAAAAATTATAGTGTTTGATATGAATTCCAACACGCTTTAATCCAATCTCGAATTCAACAATTGGCATATTACCATTTTCAATATATTCATTTACATTTGAATTCGGAAAATATCTTCCTCCACCAACATTAATCCCCAAATGAAATGACGGTATTGATTCAGACTTAACTTTTTCTGAGTTTGTGATTGAATCTGGAATTTGACATTGACTCACCTTTATGCAAAGACTGAACAAAATAAAATTCAAAAAATATAAAATATTAAATTTCATTGATCTGAATATCCGGTTACCGTTGCAGCTGCTCCAACACCTACAGTTCCCGTAGCGCCCTTTGCTCGAGCATCACTGGTTCCAAAGGAATAATCAAGATTAAAGCTAATGTTTTTGCCTGAGATATAGTTGAAATTAGGTTGGAAATTTGGTGAAGTTGTTGGAATTGATGTATAGGAACCGAATTGAGTCCCTTTATTTAGACCTCCTAATCCTTGAATTGTCCCTAAACTTGCAGAAACTGATATCTTGTTTTCAAATCCAATTTGTTGGTTTTTGTCATAACTGTATTTAAATGAAATTGCTCTGTCTCCATATTCCTCCCCAATAGTTGCAGAGGGATTAATAAATAGTGGTGCACCAATTTGCGAATTAGGTGTAAAAGAAAAATCTGCACCGCCTGATTGCACATCTAGTTCACCTGTTTTAATAATATTCGTATTTGTACTTCCACTTAAACTTGCTGTAATGCCACCTACATCCACAATGCTAAACTTAAATGAAAGTTGGAAATCTAAGGTACTACCATTTGCTTCAGAAATTGAACCTCCACCATTAATGCCAAAGGAGGAGACATAATCATTAACAATTGGTTGAGAAGTTGTACCAAAGGTCTGCGAGGTGGGAAAGCTAGAGCCTTCTGTACCCATGTTTATCATACTTCCTAATCCAAAGGATGCTTTAAACTGGTTTTTCATCGAATATCCAACCTCTATAGCAGAAACTAGCCTATATTTTTCTATATTTTCGCCACCAGCAAATCCAATTCCGCCAAGAAAACTAAAGCCATTTCCAGAACTCAAAGAAACACCTAAGTTGAATGTTACCATGCTGCCATAATATTCAAAGCCTTTTCCATCTCTATCAACCCCTTGAATTACTCTATTTTCCGCAAAGTCATATGGTGAGTTCCAAGGAAAATTATTAGACAAAGGATCCAAGGATAAAAACTTGCCAAGTCTAGGGTCATAAACCCGAGCTCCAAAATCCAAACTGTTGTCATCACCTTTTATCGCGTCGTCATTCTCCTTCCCATTAAACCCAAACCTATACCCATCAGCACTTGCGGCCTTCCAACTCCGTCCAGGCATTACCATCCCGAACGGATAATCTAAAAAAATATCTCTATGTTCAATCAAACCTTGCATATTTCTAACCTAAAAATAGCGATTTTTAGTAAAATTTGGTCTATATCCTGATTAATAGGCCTTTATTTTTACATTTATTTACATGTAAATTACATGGATTTAATAATCATTTCTAAAATAAATTAAACCAGTAATAAAACACATTTAATATGTCACAAAAAGATTTTGACTTCTTTACACTTTTTGAGTCATTCATTGATGATTCAAAATCCGGCCGCAGGATTAAAAAAGATGGTGCAAAACTAAGGCAAGGCACGATAGATTTGTACAGCGGTGTTCGAAGTGAACTGCTAACTTTTGTAACTAAAGTATCCTTTAAGCTCAGAATCCGGAGTATCAACAGGTTTACTACTCGCCAGGTTAATTCAGAAACTAAATACTGGAAACGATTCTATAAAAAATATTCCGATTATTTATACAGTCAAAACTGTTTTGATAATTATGTGGGGGCACATTTTAAAGTCATCCGTACATTTTTCAATTACTTAAAAACAGAGAAAGGTCTTTTTGTTGGTGACTTTCATAAACTGTTTTATGTTCGTACAGAGGACATCCCTGTCATTGTTTTAACGACTGCACAACTTCAATTTCTCATTTATGATCAAACCTTTGAAGAATCATTGCCTTTGCATTTGAAAAGAACCAAAGATATATTTGTCTTTGGGGCGACTGTGGGGTTAAGGTTTTCAGATTTAATGCAACTGACCAGGCAAAACCTTGAAAAGGTATCTGATGCATCGTATTTGAAGGTCAGGTCTCAAAAAACAAATACCGATACACGAATTAAACTCCCGGAGTATGCCGTCATCATTTTAAGGAAATACAAGAGCCAGAAAACATTATTACCCCCGTTGAGCAAGGCACAAATGAACTCAAACATTAAAAAGATCTGCGAACCTTCCTCATGGACACAGGAAGTTGGTAAACAGCGTTCTAAAAGAGGGGTAATAAAGAAAATAACAAATAAAGGGAAGATATATCGATTTTGTGACTTAGTTACCACCCACACAATGAGGAGAACGGCTATCACTACTCTTTTGAGTTTAGGCATGCCAGAAACGATGGTAAGGAAGATTTCAGGCCATGCTGCGGGAAGCAAAGAATTCTACAAATATGTGCACTATGCACAACAATTTATGGATGTGGAAACGGACCGTGTTTTTAATAAGATTTCATCATTAAACTAAGGTCAAATCTTGCTTATAAATACCTATAACTGTAGATTTCGTTATATTTGATATCAATAATATTTAATGCCTGTAGTATTAAACCAAACTAAATCAGATTATCCGTTCGGGATGG
>ENA-ORBV01004131-ORBV01004131.1-microbial-mat-metagenome-genome-assembly--contig:-NODE-4131-length-28255-cov-7.839165_pt1 | contig 28255 bp, 24 predicted proteins | sample MGYA00237777_ERZ505514 | MGnify/ENA primary metagenome ERZ505514 (study PRJEB26160, sample SAMN06269048) | microbial mat metagenome | isolation source: Oligotrophic lake microbial mat | place...
TCAATCTTGGCCTCGTTTACATGAGCCTCAATCGCTACGACGATGCCGTCAAGGCGCTCGACGCAGTGCTTGAGAAATACCCCGACTACCCCAAGGCTCTCGATGCGCAACTCGAAAAAGCCCGCGCCCTCGCCAAGTCTGGGCAACGCACCGCCGCAGTCGCTGAGCTGCGCAACCTGATCAAGAAGGCCCCATCCTCTGCACAAGCAGTCCTCGCCAAAGACGAACTTAAAGCCCTGGGTATGGCCGCTCCACCTGCACCTCCAGCTCCTGGAAGGAAAAAGCGCTGACCCGCGCCCTTCCAATCCTGCTCCTGCTCGCTGCCACGCTTTTCGCGCAGCCCAGGAAGTCCCTCGACGCCTTCCCCGGCAAAACTCCTAAGATCGATGGCAAGCTCTCCAAGGGCGAATGGGCCGATGCAACACCCATCACCGGCGTTCTCGACTGGGCCCACACTTTCTCTCCCACCACTGACCCCAAAGACCTCAACCTCAAGGGCTGGGTCAAGCACGACGGCCAGCGCCTCTACTTCGCCTTCGAAATCGACGACGATCTTCTATACGGCATCGACACTCCACGCTGGCTGCCTCAAGAAAATCCCAAAGCCCACGACTACGTCGACGGCAAACCCTCGCGTGAAGCCTTCCCCTGGTTTGGCGACGAGATGGAAATCCTGCTCAACGCGACCAACACCTTCAAGGGCGACGAATCAGTCGAAGGCAATGGCCGCTCCTGGCAGATGGTCGTGAACCTGACAAAAAGCCGCCTCGGTGGCATCGGTAAGGGTGGCCTGCTTGAAGGCGAACCCCGTCGAGACGCCAAAGCCTTCGCCACATACTCAAGCTGGATCGACACAAAAGCGATGATCGCTGCCACTAGCGTCAAGCCCAACCGCAAAGGCTACATCATCGAATGGTCGATCTCGCTCAACCCCTGCGTAGAAGTCGAACCCGGCAAGTTCTGGTCTCCCTCGATGGGCGATCGTGAAGTCGGCATCAACATCGCCCTCGGCGACCTCGACACGCCAGAATCCGGCACCGGCAACTTCGGCAATTTCCACCACGAAGACTGGTTCTCCGGTGGAGCCAAAACCCGCACCCAGCTCAACAACTTCGGCTCACTCCACCTGCGCGCTAAACCAGCTCCAAAACGCTAACCTCGGGCCAGCGATAGACAAAGTCTTTGGCGCAATCGGCAAGCGCTAACTAGCGCCCAAACACACAAGCCGCCTCATCCGGCTCCACATACTGCTTCTTGAAGTTCTTGGCCTTCGGGTTCATACACCCCTTCAACTGCAACAAGCGGATATTCCGAAACTCCACCGGATGGCTCTCACTCTGCAATCCGATATACCCCTCACTCAAGACCTTACCGTCCACCTTCACCGCCGGGTCAAACCGGTTCGCCACCCCACCTCCAATCTGCGGATCCTCATACTGCAAGACCTGCTCCCCCTCCACAAAATGCCTAACTCTCTTCGACCCCAACACCTCCACTTCCACCTTCACCCACCCTTCCCCGCGCAATATCTTCGACGTCGAATTCGTACAGTGCGCTTTCACCATCGCGCCCTTCATAAAGATCTCCGTCCCCGGCGTACACACATTCATCGTCGGCCGCTTCAAATCTCCGTCGTTACTTAAGAACTGCGCCTCACCGAAATCGGCCAATCCTGATCTTTCAGGATCGATTCCGGCGACTGCGAATGCACCATCACTCCGCTATTCAAGCGCGCATAAGCAGGCGCATCCTTCATCTGCTCACCCACGATTCGATACTCCATCGCCAACCGGTAATGCGAAAACTTCTGTTTGAAAAACAAATGCGAAAACCGCGCCCCAAACTCCTTGTACTTGTCATAAGAAACGACAATCGCCCCGTCCCGCACCCGGAAGGTATCGCCATAGTTATCCCCCAACTCATGCCCGGCAATCTTCACCACCCAACCATCCAGATTCTTGCCGTTAAACAGATCCACCCACTCCTGCGAATAAGCGGCGGCAGCAAACACCATCAATAGAAAAATGCGCATAGTCCTCCCCGGACAAGCCCAATCCTATCTCAACTACTTCGGGCTCGGGCTATTCGGCTATTGAGAAAATCCCCAAACTCCCCAATGGAATGCCCCCAATCCTTGCGATCCTGTGAGTATCCCCGAATACGGTAACCACGAAACAAGGATCTAGCGAGTATGCAAGGCAGCCCAAAAGTTATTAGCGTCCTGAACGAAGCGCTGCGAGAAGAACTTCTCGCCATCAATCAATATTTCATTCATGCCATGATGTGCGAAGACTGGGGTTACCTGCACCTGGCCAAGTACATTCGCAAGGTGTCGATCGAAGAAATGCGCCACGCCGAATCCCTCATGCAGCGCATCCTCTTTCTCGAAGGCACACCCAACCTCACTCGCCCAATGGAACTGACGGTCGGCTCATCGGTCAAGGCCCAGTTTGAGAGTGATCTCAAGCTCGAACTGGAATCTGTAAAAAGCTACAATCGTTTCGTTCGCACCGCCAAAGAAGAAGGCGACAACGGCTCGAGAGAACTGCTCGAATCCCTGCTCAAGGCCGAAGAAGCCCATGTCGACTATCTCGAAGCCCAACTCGAACTCATCTCCCAGATGGGCTACGAATACTACCTCGCATACCAGCTCAAAGACGGAGACTAGGCGACTATTCGCCAAGGGGTCGGTGAGGAAAGAGCGTCGTTTTAATCTATCGGCACCATGCCACCCTTGAGCTTGGTTGCCGCCAGAATTGCCGCGTGTTTCTTGCGTTCTTCGGCGGCCTTAATGGGTAGATTGAGACGGTCGTAGACACGGGCCAGGCGATAGTGGGGAGCTGCCTGGTTGGGGCTTAGGGTGATGGCTGCTTCGAGGGCCAAACGGGCACCGGCCCAGTTGCGACGGCTGTCTAGAAGTGTGCCAAGTTCAAAGTGGGCGGCCCAGAATTTGTTGTTTCTGCGGATTGATTCTTGAAGCAAAACTTCTGCCTCTTGTTTAGACTGGCCCGCGGCCAGAAGAGCTTTGGCGTAAACGAAAGGCGGTTGATTGCTGGTCTTGTCGGCGTCGTTCCAGGCTGAGAAACGTTTGAGGATTTCTGGCATGAATGCGTCCAGTTGGTCGAGCATACGGGCGAGGAAGAGGTAAGGTTGTTCGACGGTTGGGGCGAAATCGGTCACACTGAGAAAGCTTGCGGCAGCTTCTGGGAAGCGGCGCATGCCGTAATAACTAACACCAAGGGAGACGATGATCTGAGGACTTTTATCGAACTTGGTCCTAGCCTCTTCAAGAATGGAAAGAGCATCGACAAATCGGCCTTGCTGGAGGAGGCTGGCTGAGAAGTCCACATAAGCTTGCTCGAGATACGGCTCCAGACGAATCCACTGGCGAAAGTGAAGTGTGGCCTTTTCTGATTGACCTGAAGATAGGTAGAGCTTGGCGAGGAGGGCACGAAGATCACCGCGGTCTTGCCGTGTAATGGCTAGCTCGCCCATTGCGATCGCGTCTTTGGTGAGGCCGGATTCGGCGCATAAGAAAGCTGCTCTGGCTGGAGCGAAGGTGTCTGCCTTTGGGCTACGGGCGAAAGCCAGTTCCAGTTCTGCAGCTCGTTTACGATTGCCGTTCTGAGCGTAATAGAGGGCGAGGGCGTGTTGTATCTCTGGTTGGTGCGTCGCAGCAAGCTCAGCCCGGCGAATCGCCTGGCGGGCCTTCACCGGCTCTTTGAGCGTCATGTGGGTGCGAGCCAATTGGATCCACAGAAGAGCGTCGCCGGGATGAGCGGCGATGTCTTGCTCGAGCTGTTGAACGGAAGCTTGCATCATTCTCAATCACCATTAAACAAGAAAAAAGGCCTCCCCCGTCAAGGGGAGACCTTTCTTCTTGTTTGTTGCCACGCTTAAAAGCTAACTCGGAGAGAGAGCTGAAACTTACGCTCCGTGCCGCCTTGCGAACCAGTGATACGGCCGAAGTTTGGATCGCCCTGAATACGGTTGGGGCCGGCAAACTGAACGGTGTTGAGAAGGTTAAATGCTTCGCTACGGAACTGCAGGCCGAAGCGCTCGGTGAGACGGAACGACTTGAACAAGCCGAGATCGACAACCTGCTGACCGGGCAAGTTGTTGCTTTGCAGGCCTAGGGTGCCGTTGGTGCCGATGATCTCACCAGTGGTGGCATTGGGTGCGGAACGAGCGGGGCGAACGACAGCCGAAGTATCGAACCACTGAGCGGCTGTACGACCGCCAGAAGGAGCGTTCTTGGGGTCTTTGCCCGAGAGTACATCGGGAGTGCAGTTACCCCATGCGCCAATGCAATCATTGGTGCCGAGGGTGAAAGGCGCGCCGGTGCGGATTGAGATGAGGCCATTAATTTGCCATCCACCGATCAAGGTGTTGCCTACTGAGCTCATGCCCGACATAAACTTCTTGCCTTTGCCGAAGGGGAGTTCGTAAAGGAAGTTACCGACGAAGTTATGGCGGATATCCCATGAGGCGCTAGAGTATGCGAGTGAAAGATTACGAGGATCTTTCGAACCAAGGCCGGGAGATCCACTGAGGGTTGTGCCGGAGGTGGCGAGTGCGTGGCCGTAGGTATAGCTGGCGGTGTAGGTCAAGCCTTCTGAGAAGCGCTTTTCCCACTTGGCGGTTAAGCCGGCATAGCGACCGAAGCCGAAGCTGGCAGTTTGGGCGATGCCACCGATGTTCGGAAAAGGACGACGCAGATCTCCGGGAAGTGCGAGATTGCTTGCGTTATTGAAGGGGGCATTTGGATCGGGGTTCTGCACTTGACGAGCCGAGTGGTTACCAACATAGGCCAGTTCAAAGACGTTGCCTCTGGCGAATTCACGCTGAATGGAGAAATTCCATTTGTGAACCAGGGGGGTTCGGAAGTTGGTTGCAATGCTGCGGAAGCTGACTGGTGCCGGCAATGAGAAAACATTGATCGGGAAGCCAGCGCTTACCTGCCGCTCTGTCGTTGTGAAGAACTGATTGGGCAGGAAGTTGTTGGCTCGGTTCAACTGAACTGTCGCGTTGAAGGGAACTGCTTCGCCACGATTGGGAAAGCCGCCTTGATTTTCTTCGCCACCGTAGAACATGCCGTAACCGGCACGAACGACGGTCTTGGGATCGTACGAATAGGCCAAACCGAGGCGCGGGCCAATGTTGGTGTAATCGGTTGCGATCAGCTTGCTGTTCACTTCGCCGCGCGAGACCCTCACATTGGGGAAGGCGGTGGCGAAGTTGGGAGGCAAGGGAGCGTTCTGATCTTTACCCTTGGGGATGAAGAGAGTCAGAGTGTCGAGATCGAAGTTGGACTGTCGGCCAAATCGTTCGTCGATTGGCTGGAAGATCTCGTAGCGGATGCCGTAGTTTAAGGTCAACTTCGAGGTGATCTTCCAATCGTCCTGGGCGAAGAAAGCCCATGAGGTGCGCTGAGAAGAAATGAAGTTGCCGGTGGAGATCTGCGCGTTGTTGACGCGGCCCAGAAGGAAGCTGGCCATACCGTCGCCGGTAGTGGTCTGCTGACCGACTTGGCCGGTGTCAAAGCGGTTGAAGCTCCAGTTGCCGTGGGGGCTGGGGACTTGGAAAAAGGGGAACTTCACCTGTCGATATTCCGCACCAACCTTGATGGAGTGCGCTCCCTTGGTGACTGATAGGTTCTGAATAAAGTTGAGCACGTTCGAATATTCGATCGAAGGCAGCCAATCGGAAGCGCCGAAGCCTGAGTAGCGGTCTACGCTTGTAGAAGGTAGACCTCCGTTTGTGGAGGAGGACGGATTGAAACCACCAATGCCGAAAGCGGTAAACTGATCGACGCTGGGGTTGGCCTGGGTACGGGTGGTGATGAGGCGGGTAAAGGCACCACGGGTTTCAGTCAGGATCGAAGGGGTCCAAACTCGCGTGTAGCTCAACATAGCGTTACGACCATATGCAGTACCGGCGTTTGATGCGAAGTAAGTAGCATCGAGAGCGCCCGGAAGGGGCTGGCCGTTAAACTGGTCATTGTTGGACCAGCTCAACGAGCCAAAGAGGCTGTCCTTGTCGCTAATTTTATGGTCCATGCGGAGGTCGCCCTGACGGACGGTCTGTTGACCAGAAGTAGTTACAAAGTAGTTATCTTGTGGGAAGCCTGCGGGAACAATTCGGTTCGGCTCGGGGAAGAGGGCCATGATTTTTTGAGCGGCCGGATCGAAGCGGTTGGAAGGGATGCGGTTGCCGGGGAAGGGGCTGCGGGTGAGAGCTCCACCGGGGGCGGCGATTTGGGTGGCCGGGTCATAGATGGGGCTGCCGGCATTGGAGAAGTCACCTAACTTCATGGCAGCGGTGGGAATGGTGAATGTGCTGGAAGTACCCAAGCCAGGGACAGAACCGCCGAGTGAGCGGATCTGGGTTTCCTGATAATCGGCAAACCAGAAGGTGCGGTTTTTGATCAGTGGGCCACCAAGTGTTGCGCCGAACTGATTCTGCTTGAAAGGACCACGACTCACACCATTGGCATTGTTTTCCCAGCGGTTGGCATTGAGCTTGTCATTCTGGAGGAAGTTGTAAGCAGAACCGTGGAGGCTGTTGGTGCCAGATTTGATGGTGACGTTGACCACGCCGCCAGCACCACGGCCATATTCTGCGCCGTAGCCGTTGGTGGCGATTCGCATTTCGCCGATGGCGTCAGGCGAGGGGCCGATGACGTATGCAGTCTGATTTAAGAAATCGATTACGTTGACGTTGTTGTCAACGCCGTTGAGCAGGAAGTTGTTCTGGCCGTTGGAGCGCACGCCGTTGGCGGAGAAGCCACCGCCTGTGGCGTCACGGGCACCGGGCTCAGCCGGGACAACACCAGGGGAGAGGCGGGCAAGATAAATTGCATTGCGCTGTCCGCCGAGGGGAAGTTCGGAGACTGATTTAGAGGAAACGTTTATGCCAAGTGTTGTGGATTCTGTTTGAAGCAACGGTGTCTCAGCACTTACTTCAACCGTGGTTGTAACTTCACCGACTGAAAGTTGGATATCGGCACCAATGCGATCTCCAGCGGTAAGGACGATGTTCTTGCGGACGGATCGCTTGAAGCCTTGGGCTTCTGCGGTTATGGTGTAGACTCCTGGCTTGAGGGCAGGACGGGCATATTCGCCGCCATTGCCGGAAGTTACTTCGTATTTCAAGCCAGTGGAATCTTCAGAAATGGTTATTTTTGCGTTGGGAACGGCGGCTCCGGCAGGGTCGGAAACGGTACCAACGAGGGTCGCGAGGTCGCGTTGGGCAAAAAGGCTCAACGATAACAACGAGGTCATCAAAACTAATCTCAGTGCAGCTACGAGGCGCATTGTAATTCCTTTAAAACAAACAGCGTTGCGAGGAGCTTATCATGATGCAAAAATTGAAACAAGGCTTAATCGTTATGCCTATCAGACTGAAAAATATATGGATTTTAGTAGTTTGTCTCCTTCTGAGTGGCGCGGACAGTCACACCATTGTATTGACTGATCTTGCGGAGACATATGCTATTAAAGGGCTTAACACTTACGGAGGGGAGAGGCAAAAGGACTATATTTTAGAGACTACTGGAAATGGGATTGTCATTTTTGACTTCGATTCGGACGGCAATGATGATGTGCTTTTAATGAATGGAACGATTTTAAATGGTCCGAAAGAGTCTTTGCCGTATCTGTACCGGAATGTCGGCAATGGGAAATTCGAGCTAGTAGGCAAGACAAGTGGCTTTACCTTTGAGGGCTGGGCGCAAGGTGCCTGTTCTGGGGATGTGAACAACGACGGGCGGCCGGACTTGATGATTACTTACTATGGACACAATCGTCTTTATAAGAATCTTGGCACTGGATCGTTTGAAGAAGTAACGGCAAAGTCGGGTTTGCCAGTTACGGGTAATCGCTATGGGTCTGGCTGTACTTTTCTGGACTACGACCGGGATGGCCGATTAGATCTTTTTGTCTCCAACTATGTCGATTTAGACTTGGCGAAGACGCCGAAGAAAGGAGTGAGTGAGGCGTGTACCTGGAAGGAGATTCCGGTAATGTGTGGGCCGCGCGGATTGCCGCTAGCGAAGAACGTGCTCTATCACCAGGAGGCGGATGGCACCTTTAAGGATGTGTCTGAGAAAGCAGGCATACTGAAGCCGGGTGGACGCTACGGGCTGCAGGCTGTTTCTGCAGACTTTGATAACGACGGGCGACCGGACATTTACGTGGCTTGTGACATGACACCGAGCCTGTTGTTTCACAATCGCGGGGATGGAACATTTGAGGAGCGAGGAGAAGAAGCCGGTGTCGCCTACAACTTTGATGGGCGACTGCAGGCTGGGATGGGTGTAGCTGTAGCGGACTTTGACAATGATGGCTGGCTTGATATTGCGAAAACCAATTTCTCGGGCGACACGACATCGCTCTATCGCAATGAGGATGGTAAGTACTTTAGCGATGTGTCACGGGAAGCCGGCTTGAGTGTGAGGCAGTTATTGGGCTGGGGGGTGGCATGGGTTGATTTTGATGACGATGGTTTACGGGATTTGCTGGTGGTCAATGGCCATGTATATCCGGAGGTAGAGGGAACCAAAGTAGGAGACAAGTATTTACAAGAGACGTTGCTGTTTCGGAATTTAGGTTCGGCCCGATTTGCCGATATTTCGAAGAAGGCGGGGCCCGGTCTGGCAACACCGAGGCCCTCACGCGGCTTGGCCTTAGGGGATTTGGACCGGGATGGGCGGCCCGAGGCGGTAATTCTGAATATGAACGCACGGCCCACTGTTTTGCATAATTCAGGTGTGCGGACTGGGAAGTTTGTAAATTTGAGATTAGAGGGTACAAAGTCGAACCGGAGTGCGATTGGAGCGCGCGTTACGGTGGAGGCAGGTGGAAAGAAGTGGATTGATGAAGTGATGAGCGGTGCCAGTTATTATTCACAACACTCAGCAGCGCTGCACTTTGGATTGGGTGCGGTGAAGGGCGATTTAAAGGTGAGCGTGAAGTGGCCCTCTGGACTGACTCAAAGCTGGAGTGGCATGCCGGTAGACTCGATGTGTCGATTGAAAGAAGGAATGAGCGCGAGTCAATGCAGCGGCTATAGTCAGTAACGATGCCGCGAGTTTTGGCCAAGGGTACGACGGGGGCCAAGTTGACTACGCCCGCCATCTGTCATCTCGAAAGCCTCCCCGCTCTTGGCTATAACTTGTTCCAGAAAAATCACTTATGCCATGAAGTAAGGACTTTTGCTGGTTGTTTGTCAGAAATCCAAGCTGATCTCGATTGCCATCACTGCCAGTATCGGAAATCTCGCAGGTCCATACATGCGCAGATATACAAAGCCTCACCGGCTTGAGTTGTCCAACGCCCTCACCGCCAATTGCCGCATCCGCTCCAGCTCTTTGAGAATCCCCGCATCCTCCTTCACCTCCGCCAGCGGCGTCAGTTGCCGCTCCACATAGGACCAGTCCAATCCCTCACCCTGCCGCAGCGCAATCCCTTCGGCGTCACGCATATCGATTGCCCGCGCTGCAAATAGCTTCATCACCATCAGATCCTCAGCCGAGCAGGTCCGAAGCCACACTCCTGGCTCAAACTCATATGGTGTCGCACGCACCACAGCCTCCGCCTCAAACGGCAGCGCCCCCAGCGACACATCAATCCCCACCCCCTCTTCGCTCACCAGCAACAACACGCGCGACCTCAGCGCAAATTCTCCTCCTCCCTCAATCCGGCTCCGATACTTCGCAAGCAGCCCCGCAATAAACCGTTCCTCGTCTCCGAACCCGGTCAAAAGCGTAATGTCGATATCGCGCGTCACCCTGGCCTGACTCCAGCGCTGCACCGCGATCCCGCCAATTAGGCACGACTGCCACCCCTCCCCATCGCAGAACTCCTGCAGCTTCAACGCCTCCCGAAAGATCCCGATCATACTCGCAGCTTCTGAAAATACTTTTGCATCTCCACCAGCCCCGAACTCGCCTCTAGCTTCGCCGTCAACCGCGCATGTTCAAAAGCCGGAGCCAGCAACTGCAGCGACAACCGGTTGTCTTCCTCGCGCACCTCGCGCAACCGAATCTGCTCCAGCTCCGGCCCATACTCCTGCCAGGTCTTCACCCACCGCGCCAATGTTTCCTTATCCGTCACTCTTGCATTATCCCCCCACCCGGAACCCACGCCACCTTCCCGGATTCCAGCTTGCGTGAAAGCAGGCAATCTCCAGCACGGTTTCAACTTCAACTTGAAAGAACAGAAGCGAGGGAACACTGGCTTCCATGCGTACCGCCCGCGTGAAAACGACAGAAAACTTTAAAGGCAACCCTCTTCGAGCTCCGCCTTCAGTACTCCCAGCTAACCTCATCTACACGGTCGTTCTCCAGCGTCTCAAGCCGTCGGACCAGCTCTATTTGGTGCGCACCCGGCAATGGCACATCCTGGGGAGTCAGAGAGAATGAGGCGGCTAGCCTCGACTGAACGTCGGCGTTAAGCTGTCGTCAGAGACGCACTCGAGGTGCAAACAAGGAGACCAGCCATGACAGACATTACCACCACTTTAGCTGCGATTGGAATCGATCCCGGCCACAAAGATACCTGGTATGCCGATCTAAATGAGGTAGGCAAATTCACTGAAGAAGGCACCGTTGCCATGACCCCAGCCGGGTAGAGAAAGCACTTTGCAAAGATACCGCGATCACGGATCGCCATTGAAGCCGGCGCGCAATCCCGGTGGATCGCAAAAACGCTTGGGGAGTTTGGACACGAAGTCATCGTAGCCAACCCAAGGCAGTTACCACTGATCTCGGCCAACATCAGCAAGAATGATTCTAACGATGCGAAGTTACTCGCCAGGTTGGCTCGCGTTGATGCAAGTTTGTTAAGCCCGTTGCAGCACCGCAGCGAAAAGGAGCAAACAACCTTGCTTTCGATTCGGGCACGGGCGCAGCTGGTGAAGACGCGCGTTGCGCTGATGCATAGCTTACGCGGTATGGTGAAAGGCTTTGGGGTCGGGTTGCCGCATGCAACCAGCGATCAGTTTTTCCAGCGTTGCAAGGGCAGTGTCCCCGAAAAGCTCTTGCCGCACCTCGAAAGTATCTTCAGCATCGTTCAATCCCTGACGCAACAGATCGACAACTACGACGAGCGGATCGAGAAGATTGCCGCCGAGCATTATCCGGTAGTGCAAGGCTTGAAGACGGTACCGGGAGTTGGGACGCTGACCGCGTTGACATTCGTATTGACAATTGCGGACCCGGGCAGGTTTTTAAAAAGCCGGGCGGTGGGCGCCTTTCTCGGCCTGCGGCCTCGACAGCAACAAAGTGGCGGGCAGAATCCGCAATTGGGAATCACCAAGGCTGGCGACATCTACTTACGCAAGTTACTGGTACAAAGTGCACACTGTCTACTGGGAACTTATGGTCAAGACACGGCACTGAAGCAGTGGGGCTTGAAGTTGTGCCAGCGCGGAGGATCCAACGCCAGGAAGCGAGCCGTTGTTGCGGTGGCAAGGAAATTAGCTGTACTGCTCCATAAGCTCTGGGTGAGTGGTGATCTCTACCGGCCATTCCCGGCCAACTAGACCTGAATTAGCAGACTTTTTGACGACCTGCTTTACGCGACGTTGAAGACCGATGAGTTGGTGACTGCGAGGACAGCGCCTTGGCCTTTGCGATTGCAACGATTGCAATCGCAAAGGCGCGACTCAGATAGCAGCACCTCCTTTCCAACTAGAGGTACCGAATCTTAAAATGCACCGGGCAATATAAATGCCCACTTCGAGTGCGGATGGAAGCCTAGTCCTCTCGGCGGATCTTCAGAGCAGCGGAAAGCCAAACCAAGCAGCCAAGACTGAAGGGCGAAATGAAGCAGTCGTATACGTCCGGCTCCTTCGCCTCGAAGTATTCAAATCGCACGAAACGAGAGCGTCCGTCAAGGCTACCCTTACGGCGCGCAGACCCCGCGCGGCCTGGACCGCCGCCGCGTCCCGTGCAAAGGAGCATATATGGAGGCGAAGGAGCAAAAAAGCCATACCAGAAGTGACATTTTCGGTTGACAGGGGAAGCCGCCTCATGGAAGGCTGTCCACATAGCTTTAGAATAACTAAGCGATTGATGTAATAAGATAAGATTTGTTTGAAATGTAATGCGCAACGCTATCTAGAAGCGATTGAAGAAATGAGATGACCTCCTTCATTATTTCTTCTAAGCGTTCTAGATCAAAATCTCTTCCCACCTCCGCGAAAGACTTCATGCCGTGAGCTAAGTCATTTCTATTTGTTTTCACGGTCAATAAATTGTCTGACTTTCCATGTGGCGGATTAAAACCGTAGTCCACTGCGAGATCTCTAATAAGGCGGGCATCAACATTTCCCGAAAAAAGCTCATCCTTCCTAAAAGTAGCGAATGCGACATCCAGTGAAAGGTTTGAAAGACTTGTCAAGACATTGTCGATTTCCCTTTTCTTGAGATTTTTCAGAATCAGCTTTCTCACCTCCAAACGACAATGATCGAAAGAAACAGAACGCTGCTTGATCTCATCAAAAATCGCCTCAATGCAATTCTTCAGGGTTGACTCAACAAGGTTGTAAAGCAGCAAAAACCCATTTGCTTTAAGTGTTTTGAACAATTCTTCTTTATTGGCTGAGATTGCAAAGATCTGATCGGACTCAAATTTGATGCCCTTTTCAGAAAAGCAGCGGAGGAATTGAAAATAGCGTTCGATTTCCTGCTCTCGTGTTGAAAACTCCTGTTGAACGATTAGCATATTATTACTCCAGCAGGCGATCGCGCACGTATTCTACTCTCTTGATTATTTTCGGTCTTGAATTACTCGACCCGGAAGTCGTATGATTTCCAAACTCTTTTGAACTGAGCCAGCCGTCAACTGGCTTTGGGACTAATTCAGAATCTAATCGCAAAGCAAGCGCAGATCCGACAGCGATGGCTTCGTAGCGAATTCGAGGAGTACGTATGTGGCCCTTTGCTTTGGTGAACCCGTCAGGAAAGTTACTCTTCACAAATCGGAGCATCTGTTCCCATTCCGATTTCATTTTTTCAGACTCGTCGTTGCCAAAGTTCTTCTTTGATTCCACATACTCGTTAACGAAATCCACAACTCTCCGATCAAAGTTTTTGTAGTTATCTAGGTAGGCAAAAAACCGGAGCACAAATTCTTGCCGTTCCCGTCGCTTGACCGAAGCTTCGGGCAGTGGAGCTAGCTCCTTGAAGAGTTCATTTTCCGAGCAAGACCTGATGAATCGTAAGAAGTCCCCCTCTTGTACTCCCCAGCGCTGCTCCATGTCTGTGAGGATTTGGCTCCCGGTGTTTATCCGCTCAAAAATATCTCGCCTTACTTCCTCATTGGCGTTCTCCGTCAATTCAATCATTCGGATTGTGTGACGCCTAAATCTCCTTTGCCGGGTCACTGGCAAGTCTTCAAACTTAAAACCTATGAGTGAATCTAGCTTCTTGAGGCCGGAAAGCTGCAACTCGTTTTTAAGAAACTGGGCCAACGTTCGAATTCGCTGCGACCCGTCAACAATCTCGAGTCGCCCTTCCTTTCCAGGGACATCCGCCACAAAGAGGTACTGAATTGGCAGTCCGATTAGAACAGACTCGATAAATTTGGATTGATGATCTTCGGGCCAAGTGTGGTCGCGCTGGTAGTCAGGAACGAAAAGCTCATTGTCATCATCATCAAGGCGATCGAGATATTTCTGGACCAAGACTTCGACTGGATATTCCCTGGTGTCGTAATTAATGGTCTTGTGGTGCTCAAGAATCTGCGCCTCAGCCGCTTCCTTCTTAGCATCAGTTATTCCCGCCAAACCCATCATGCTGGTTGGTTCAACTTTGTCGTTGTCCATTTATCAACTTTCCTCCAGATGTTTCATTATGGATTCACCCAAGATTTCGCCCAATCGAACGGGCACCGCATTGCCGATCATCCGTCCTAGCTTCGCAAATGACAGACGGCTTGATTTCGGGGCAAATTGGTAACCGAAGGGGAATGATTGCAAAAGTGAGCCCTCTCGAAGCGAAATCGCTCTGTGCTGAGAAGGATGACCAAATCTGCCATTACCATAGCCGAAGAACTGAGTGGTAATGGTCGGCGATGGTTTATCCCATTCCATTCGTCCGTACACACTCGGGTATGTTTTACCTGAGTCTTGGTTATGACACTCTGAAACTAGATCTGAGGGCCAGTCTCGCCAAGTTCCCCCAGCGATGGAACATTTGATCCTCAACAGATTAATGTCGGTTAGTCTGCTGGATCTATGCATTGGATCACGTTCACATTCCTGACCTGCTTGCAGCGGTGGAAGGTTTTCAATTGTTTGGCGTACCGTTCTCCGATTCTCGCAGGGATTGGTTGGTGGCTGTAAAGTAATTTTTCCCCGCCGTGACGCAAGGAGGATGAGTCTAGTTCGCTGTTGAGGGATTCCGTAATCAGGGCAAAAAACATTCTGACAGGAAACGTCATAGCCACAATCGGTTAATTGTTCTACGAATCTACGAAAGATATCCTCGCGTTGCAACTCAGGAACGTTTTCGACGCTAACTATTTCTGGGAGAACTGACATTACCAATCGCAAGAAGTGACTCAAGAGAGACCACCTGTCATGATCGACCGGTCGATTTCCTCGCGCATATCTTGAGAAGGGTTGACAAGGCGCACAGCCTACCAAAATACGAGGCCCTTTGGGGGGAAAGAGTGTTGCGACATGTTCAGCCGATAAAGTTGCTAAGTCTTGAAGGATGAACTTGGAGGCATTGTTTTGCTCGAATGGGAACTTGCAATCGGGGTCCACATCAATGCCACCTACAACTGAGATTCCTGCAAGTTTTAAGCCGTGAGCCAAGCCGCCAGCCCCGCAGAAGAGATCCACGGCATGCGCTTGCATTGTCAACTAAAATCCTCCAACATTGTTAAATTCACAAAATTCACTTGTCACAATATTCTCAATTTAAGAACCAATCAATCCAGCCATCTCGAAATTGACGATCCAATGCTTGGGACTATAAGAGGGAACCCCAACAACGCTGATCGAATCGGAAGAGTATCATAGATATCAAAGACTGGTGCTCTTTGAAAGTACAACGTAGCGCAAGTGTTCCGCAAGTAGAGGTTCTTAGAGGCCGAGGAGAGCTAGTGTTCTGGTTCAGCGTGAAGACGAGAGCGCTGGTTGCGCAAAGGGGAGGATTCCGCCCTGCGGGCGGGGATTTTCAAGGCATGAGGGTCTATCGATCCGATGTGTCTCCAAAGGGTACTTGGGGCGACGATTTGTGTGCGCCGCCCGCGTGATTCGTCATCGTCTCGATGAGCCCTCCAGGTTATCCCTCAGCATGGTTGCATCCCTGCAGAGCCCGCTTCTGTTTCACCCGGCAAGACTAGATTAGCTGGAAGCAGCGCCGGAGTCGATAGATCGTTGGTCGTAGTCCGGCCGGGTAACTCCGTGGACTTCGGTTGCTTCTCGCGCAACGCTCGAGCCTCTTCCAGCTTGCGGTCCCGTTGCTGATGGATTTGCACGCGTCGGCCCTCCAACATATCTTTCGGCGTAATGTATCCGATCGAGCTGTGCAAGCGCTTGTCGTTATAGTAAGTGATGTATTGGCCGGTCACCGACCGGCCTTCCTCCAGCGACAAAGGCACGCCGGGCCGGATGCCCTCGCTCTTGATCGACTTATTCCAGCGCTCTATCTTCCCGTTGGACTGCGGATAATACGGAGCGGTCCGCACGTGCGTCATCCCGGAGATCCGAATGAACTCCTTGAAGTCTTTGGCGATGAACTGTGGACCGTTGTCGGAGATGATTCGCGGCCTGGCCTTGGGGAACTTCTCCTTCGCCCGTTGCAACAGAATCTCGATCTGAGCCTCCGTCATCGATTCCCGCAGATCCCATTCCACGATGTAGCGGCTGGCTCCGTCGAGCACCGCGCACAGATAGTAGAAGGTGCCGTGAATATTGATGTGCGCGATGTCGATGTGCCAGTGCTCGTGCGGGGCCGTGGGCTGCTCAAAGCCAGTCCCTTTCTTGGACGGCCGCCCGCTGAACTTACTCAACCGGCCCGCCTCATGCAGCACCCGGTAGACGCTCGACGGACTTACCGCTACGGCATCGGCGTCGATCATCATGTAAGTCAGGCGGCGGTAGCCTTCCATCGGATACTGCGACTGAAAGTCTAGAATTTGCCTCTTCTCCCAGTCCCGCAGCCAAAAATCGCGGGGAACCCAACCGTTGTGCTCGTTGGCCTTGCCGTAGCGTTTTCGCCACTGGTAATACTTACCGGCGGCGATGCCGAGCCACTCAATGAACTTCTCGGCGGCGACTTCGGCCTTCTTTGACCATCGCCGCACGAAGTCCACAATCTGGTCGCGCTTGTCGGGCTCGACCCAGACTCCGGTCAGCGTCCCCCAACAGCTTTTTTTAACGCTACGTGCTCCTCCATCAGTTCCGCCAGCACTTCGTCCTTCTGCTGGATGCGCTTTTCCAGCCGCGCGATACGCGCCTGGTCCTCGCTCTTGGCCACGCCCGGACCGCGCTTGGAATCCAACGCAACCTGCCCGTTGGCGAACAACTGCTCCAGCCAGCGGTAGAACTGCGTCGGCGCTACGCCCGCTTCTTCACAGACCTTGGACACGGGTATCTTTTCCACCAGATGCCGCTTCAGCAGCTTCAGCTTCTCTTCGGCACCGTGGTGCCTGTATTTCTTTCGTTCACTCAAAGTGTCTTTCTCCACTTTTACCCTCTTCGGCAAGACGCTCTCATTTTTGAGCTGAAGCAAAACACATGATGCCTGAGATGAACGGCATCGACTTACTTAGGTTACTGCGGGCAACCCAGAGTCAATCCGACTTGCCCGTAATTATGGTCACGGCCGTCAATGACAGTGCCCGCGTGGTTGAGGCATTATCTACCGGGGCCAATGATTACGTGACTAAACCGATCGATTTTCCGGTGGCACTGGCGCGAGTGGAAGCGCAACTTCTGCGCAGGGACGCCGACCGGCTAATCAGAGCCAGTGAAGAACGGCTAAGCATGGCAGTAACCAGCAACCAGGCAGGCATCTTCGATTGGAATCTGGACACGGGTGATTTTTACGCATCCAAAGAATGGCAGCAAATTTCGGGCCTGACAGATTGGGACGGCAGCAGTTGCGAATTCTGGCTCTCACGATTACATCCACGGGATGAAGCAGCCCTAAGAGTTGCAGTCAACCAATGGAAGTGCGGCCGGCAAGACCGTCTGGAGTGGGAATCGCGCATGCGGCAAGCAGACGGCAGCTACCGTGTCTTGCAAATGCGAGCAACGGTACAACGCAACAAATCGGGCAACTCGGAACGGCTGGTAGGCTCGATCCTCGACATCACCAGGGCCAAGTATTGGAATGAGACCGTCGGCTTGGACAACCGCGCGAGCCTGGTTGAAAGGCTGGAAGAGGCCCAGGCCGGTCAAGTGTTGATGATCCTGTCAGTGGATCGATTCAAACTGGTTTCCGACAGTATGGGAGCGGCTGCAGGACAGAAGCTAATCATCGAAGTGGCAGGGCGGATCTCCAGTCTTCTTGCCGAATCTTATGTTCCCGGTTCCACGACGTTGCCGCTGCTCACCTATATTGATGCGGATCAATTTGGCATCTTGCTTCAAAGTGAAATTGAAGGAGAAACTGCGGAACAGACGGGAACCAGCTTGATTGCCGCAATCGAGGCTCCGCTAGAGATCGAGGGAAGGAAACTCTTTTCCAGTGCAAATGTGGGGCTGGTAAAAGTTGGGCCGGCTCCTGGCACACCAGAAGACCTGATCCTGATGGCCACAACCGCGCTCGGACAAGCCAAGCTTGAAGGGCGAGGGCAAATCAAAACCTTCGAAGAGAAGATGCGAGGGCGCGGCATTGAGCGGCTGGAGTTGGAAAATGAGTTGCGCGTAGCGCTGGAGCGCAATCAGTTTGTTGTCTTCTACCAGGCCAAGATGGATCTGAAGAAAGGCACGATTTCGGGATTTGAGGCCCTATTGCGGTGGCGGCATCCCGAAAGGGGCTTGGTGCCCCCGGACAAATTCATCCCGATTGCAGAAGAAAGCGGATTGATCATTCCTTTGGGAGCCTGGGTTTTGCGTGAAGCCAGCCAGACAATGCAGCGCTGGCGAAAGGAATTCCCAGAACAAACCGGGATGGAGATTAGCGTAAATGTATCCGCTTACCAATTAAAAGATGAGAGCCTGGCCCAACACGTCAAGCAGGTGCTCGAAGAGACAGGGCTGGAGCCGCAAGCATTGCAACTCGAAATTACCGAATCTGTATTTATCGCGGATTCTAAACAGACCACCCAACTCTTCTCCGAGTTGCAAGCAATGGGCGTGAAACTGCATCTGGACGACTTTGGAACAGGGTATTCCTCACTTCAGTATTTGACCAACATGAAGTTTGATGCCTTGAAGATCGACAAGGCATTCTTGAAGGAAATGTGCAGCAACCCGCAAGCCAATGATCTGGTGAAGTCCATGCTCGGAATTGCCCATAATCTGGGTATGCAGGTTGTGGCCGAAGGTGTAGAGACTTTGGAACAGAAAAACCATCTTCAAGAACTTGGCTGCAGCTATGGGCAAGGCTATCTCTTTTCAAAGCCGCTACCGGAAGACGAGGCACTTGCGCTCTTGCGTAAAGGAATGGCTCAATCCTGACGCAGGGCTAGCATCGGATCGGCACGCGAGCCACGCCACGCAGGGATGAACCCGGCAAGTAGCATGCCCCCGCAGATGGCAGCAATTCCGCAGGCAACCGAAAGTGGCTCAACCCAATTCCTAAGTAGAAGTAGGATCAACACTGCTCCCATAATTGAAGCCACCAGACTCAGCCCGCCGGCCCGGCTAAGCGCAATACCAATGATGTGGTTGCGGCTGGCCCCAATCGCAATCCGGATCCCCATTTCGCGACGGCGTCGCAGCATATCACTGGCCATGATGCCATAAACACCAGCCACAACCAGCAAGAGCGCAATCACTCCAAAGATCACAACCGCATCCCGCTGGCGGCGCGGCTGGAGAACGATTTCATCGATCCGGTTCTCCATGCTGGTGACACCTTTGAAGTCTGCCTCTGGATTGATCTCAGACCAAAGTTTGCGCAAAGTTGGCGACAGGGCCGCAGCCGGCTGCGATGTCTGAATCACGAAGGTAAGCATCGGCCAGTATTGGGTCCGCTCACTGTAGAAAATTTCAGGACGTGCAAGCGCTTGCTTGGAGGAGTAGCGAACGCTGGCCACAACTCCGGCAACTCGCCTCCATGACTTACCGTCAGCGGAGACGTTGCGGCCGATCGCATTGTTGTCGAGATAGCGCTTGGCAAAAGCTTCATTCACCAGCACCGAGCTATCGTCGGTAGGAAGCTGACCCGCCAGAACGGGAATCCCCATCAGCGCGAAATAGTTGTTTGAAGCCATCCGAAGCCCAACCGTCTCTGGCGTCTTTTCGGACCGCCCCTGAATGAATACCGGACTATCTTGCGAGCCACCTTCAAGAGGAAGCCGGTCCACGATGGCTACGGCAGAGACACCCGGAAGGGCGCTGGTCTGCTCAAGGCCCCGCTCGATAGCGGCTCGTACGTCTTGCTTCTCCGAACCCCAGCTCAAGTTGGCACGTGCGCTCAACAGGCCCTGCTCCTTGAAACCAAGCGGGGCGAAGCGGAGGTTATTAAAGTCACGAACCAGTTGAAAAGCGGCAGTCAGGAGGACGAGTCCAAGCGCAGCTTCCGACACAATCAACAGGTTGCGTAGTTGAAATTGAGACTGTCCCCGCAGATCCTTTTCAAGAGAACTCTGCCATGCCATAACGCTGGCAAAAAGCAGAGTGCTGAGAATACCCGTCAGGATCAGGAAGGCAAAAACCCGCAGATCAATCGCGACGCTCTTGATCGGAGCAAAATCATCACCATAGTTGGTCTGAAGAAGTGCAAGCGCCCAGGGAGCAAGCAACATCGCCGCAGCGCAGCCAAAGCCAACCAGCAGTGCGGACTCCACCAGATGCAAACGAATCAGATGCCAACGGCCGGCCCCGAGAAAAAGGCGTACAGTATCTTCCTTCTTGCGCTCAAGTGCGCGGGCAGCCAGCAGGCCGGCAAGGTTAACCAGCGTGATCAACAACAAAAGCCCGGCAGCACCCTGAATGTATAAGGCGGGCTCGCGAGCGTCTTCTGTCCAGGCCTGTTGAGCCGGAACGATTCGTACTGTGGTGCCACGATCGGTATCGGGAAATTCGCGGCCCAGTTGCTCTGCCACGCTCGTCGCTTCCGCCTCCGCAGCCGCTAGCGATACGCCTGGCTTGAGCCGGGCCACCACAGGAAGATAACCTGCCCTTCGAGGGCCATCCAGAAGCCCCACAGCTATCGGCGTAAGAACCTGTACATCTTCTCCAAGCACCGCAGAATTGTCGACAACGCCGATCACCTGGTAAGATTCAGCACCCAGGCGAATCGAATCGCCAACCCTTGCAAGATCGCGGCTCTTCGCCGTAAGCATTGCCACCTTGCCACCGCGAAGTTCACTCTGCTCAAAGCGACGTCCTTCGACAACCGGAGCGCCTAGCAAAGCAATCCAGTCCCCAACCACTCGCATTACCGTGACGGGACGATTGCCTTCGCGCTCCCGCAATTGCATGGTTTCGCCGTAGCTGCTGGCCACAGCCTCAAACGCTTTGACCCGTTTACGCCAATCGGCAATACGCTTGGGGTTGCTGTTGCTGTTCTGGTTCTGACGGATCTCGTTGAGCACCACCAAACGGTCAGCCCCAGGAAACGGCAAGCTACGAAGAAAAAGCGTGTCCAGAACGCTAAAGACGGCTGCGTTTACGCCAAGGCCAATAGCCAGGAGCAATACGCTTGAGACAAGGAAGAGCGGGCTGCGCCGCAGCCGCCGATACCCAACCTTGATATCGCGCATCGTACCTTCAAGACCGGCAAGCATGTCGGTATCTCCGGCCTGCTCCTGCTGGCGCAAGACATTTCCGTAGCCAAGGCGGGCCTTAAGACGGGCCTCCGCCTCAGACATACCCTGATTGCGATACTCCTCAGCGCGCATCTCGAGATGAAACTCAGCCTCTTCTTCTGCGCGGCGACGCACTTCATCCTGAGTAAAGAGCGTGGTCTTGAGTCGATTGAAAAATCCCATGACGGTTCCCTTACCTTAGACAGCTTCAAGCACGAGTGAGACACCGAGAGTGATACGACGCCAGCTTTCGAGTTCTTGCTCCAACTGCTGCCGACCCGCCTTGGTGATCGTGTAGATGCGCGCACGACGTTTGGATTCGGTCTGCCCCCAATTGCTCGAAATCCAGCCATCCTGCTCCATGCGGTGCAACGCCGGATAGAGGCTGCCTTCTTCGACACGCAACAAATCCGAGCTCATCTGCTGGATGCGGCTAGCAATGGCGTAGCCATGCATCTCACCGAGTGCAAGCGTCTTAAGCACAAGAAGTGTGAGGCTGCCGGAGAGAGCTTCATTTCTGGTTTTGGTGGACATTTTCGATACCTAGAACTCTAGACGTAGCTTTCTAGGCAAAGGTTCAAAAGATTTTGCTTAGAGTGTCCAAAAAGAATTCGTTTTCTTCGTCGGTGCCAATCGAGATGCGTACACAGGTAGGAAGGCCAAAATTCGCCAGGGACCGGATGATCACCCCGCGCTCCACCAGCGACTGCGTAAGACGCTCCGCGACTTCGGCCGATCCCAAAGGAAGCATCACAAAGTTCGCCTCACTGGCCACGGTCGCAAATCCCCGCGCAGACAGTTCTATCACTAACTTCTGCCGCTCCCGTAGATTCTGTTCGAGCGTGCGCGTCAAAAACTCATGATCGTCGGTGGCACCAATTCCTGCAGCATTACCCAGTGTGGATGGTTCAAAAGGTAGCTTGATCTTCATCAAACTGGAAATCAGATCCTCATGAGCAAAGCCGTAGCCAATGCGTACACCGGCCAGCCCATAAACCTTCGAAAATGTTCGCAGCGTAATCACGTTGTCGTACCGATATGCCATCGAGTCTGGGTAGACAGGATTGTCCTTCGCGTATTCAAAGTAGGCTTCGTCGAGGATGATCAGCACATGTGAGGGAACGTGCTGATAGAAGGCATCGAACTCAGCCTTCGAGAATATTGTCCCCGTGGGATTGTTTGGGTTTGCCAGATAGATAATCTTTGTTCGATCCGTGATAGCCGCTGCCAGCGCTACAAGATCGATATGCCAATCCGGGCGCAGCGGCACGGTACAAAAAGGGATGCCCCTGCCCTTGGCGAGCACCTCGAAACCTATAAAGGTTCCTTCGCTGGTCAGTGCCTCATCCTGGTCGGACAGGAAGGTGCGGACGATGTTCGCCATGATTCCTTCGCTGCCCGAGCCGGTGATCACATTCTCGATCCTGGTGCCGAAGCGTTTGGCGAGGTGAGCCCGAAGGTCAAGACCAGTGGGGTAGAGGTGCAAATCACCCATAGACTGCCTCATTCGCTCCACTGCCATGGGGGACGCACCCAGCGGATTCTCGTTGGAAGCCAGCTTTACGACACGTGAAAGCCCATAGGTGCTAGCAACTTCTTCCGCACTTCTACCCGCGATGTAGGGACTTAACGCAGCCACATACGGAGGTACCAGCGCTCGATTCGAAAGACTCATAACTTTAGTTTGGCGCGAAAAAGCGTGAGAATGTCTCCACGCTGAACCCACTACTCTGACACTTCCATGAGACTGACTCGATTGTTATATCTACTGAGCTTCTTCGCTCCCATCGCATTTTTGTTGGGATACATTGCGGGAGCGCCTCGCCCAACCGCACCCGATCTGAGCTTTGAGTACATCAATACGAAAACCCTTCCGGTTTCTCCAATTGATTTCTACCGCAATGAAAGCTCGCTGATGGCGCATGAAATAGCCTGGGTGCAACCGAATTCAAGCTACGAAAAGAAGTAAAGGGCTCAGCCGCTTCAGTACCATCTAAAGATGCAAGAGCTTTACCTGATCCGGCATGGACAAGCGGGGTTGCGCAGCGACTATGACCGCTTATCGGATTTGGGCCACCAACAGGCACGTCTTCTGGGCGAGTGGTTTCTAACGCAAGGGATCCAATTTGATTTAGTTTTGAGCGGTGGGCTAAAGCGTCAGAGAGAAACGGCTGCCGCAATCGGCAGCAATGCAATGGCCGACCCTGCGTGGAATGAATTCGATCTCGATGCAGTCTATACCTCGATTGCTCCGCAGCTCGCAGCGGTAGACGATAGCTTTCGTCAAGAGTTTGAGAGCATGTCAGCCGAAGCGGCAGACCCTGCCCACCCAGTCCATAGAGCCTGGCGCCCAAGTGACTTCATGGTAGTCAAGGCCTGGATCGAAGGCCGGTTTTCGGTAGATTGCGAAACATGGCTTGCCTTCCATCAGCGCATTTTGCAAGCCTTCTCTAGTCTCGATGCAAACAGTGGGGTGCAGCGCATCGCGCTGGTAAGCTCTGCAACACCAATCGGTATCAGCACGGCCAGGATATTCGAAGCCCCCGTGCGTCAGGTTTTCGAGCTGGCTGGCAGCCTCCACAACGCCTCTTTTACTGTCTTCAAGAAGCGCCCCACCGGCTGGTCCTTGTCCGGTTTCAACCATACACCTCATTTAGGAGAAGAAAAGCTTCGCACCTTTCGCTAAATGCTCGGCAATCGTGCGATTCTGATACGTGGATGTCTGGAGCCGTTGTCACCCCCGAACTGGAGCGCGAATCGATCGTAGCGCATGAACCGCTTTTTCATGTCGTGCTGCTCGACGATGACGCCCATACTTACGACTACGTAATCGAGATGCTGCAGAAGCTATTCTTCTTCAGCTTTCAGCAGGCTCTTGACCACGCCTCGGAAGTGGACGAAAAAGGCCGCACCATCATCATGACGGTTGAGCTTCCGATGGCAGAGTTTGCCCGGGATCAGATCATCGCCTACGGCCCCGATCACCGGATGGAAAATTCAAAAGGCTCGATGAGTGCAATCATCGAGCCCGCAGTTTAAAACTAAAACTTTAGAACCGGTATTAGTGGCTCATCTTCAGCTTGTAGCTGCCGTCGGCCAGCTTTTCGCGATACATATCATGGCAGCCCTTGCAGGTTGCGCCGACTGAGGCGAATTCACCGGTACCAGCGGCGAGACTCTTGGCGGCGGCAATGGTTTTGCTATTCATTTCAGTAGCATCAGCCATCTTGTGCGAGGCCCAGAACTTGGCGGCGATCGTAAACTGATCCACCAGTACCTGGCCACCGGCCTTGAGAGCTGCGTCGTCTTTGGCTTCATTAGCCTTGCGCAATTCTCCCATGGTCTTGCCAACCGTCTTCATCGCCTTAACTAGCTCTTCTTCGCTTTGCGAGAAAGCAGGCACAATTACTATCATTCCAGTGAGAAGGAAAGAAATGGATTTACCAAGTTTGGTCATGGGTTCTATCTTACTTCCGTCCGACTTCCCACGCAAGGTGTTCCAGTTCAGGCTTCAACAGTTTAAGCCATGCCACTTCAACGGCGTTGGTAGAACCAGGCGTCGAGAAGACAACTTTCCCGCGATAGGTTCCGGCCGTGGCCCGGCTCAGCATCGCAGCCGCGCCCACAGCCTCGTAGCTGAACATTCGGAAAAGCTCACCAAAACCAGGCAGCGTCTTCTCAAGTTTCCGCGAAAGAACATCGTAGGTAGTATCACGAGGCGAGATGCCTGTTCCACCGTTAAACAATATGAGACGACAATTGGTGGAAGCAAAATCATCCAGCACCGAAGCCACCTGATTGGGCTCGTCCTTGATGATGCGATAGCCGTCGACACGGTGTCCAAGCGCCTCAATTTCACTACGCAGATACTTCCCGTTCAGGTCTGTCTCTTCGGTGCGTGTGTCGCTGACGGTCACCAGGCAGACTCCAATCGGCCCCAGCGCTTTGGCCATATCCTTATGTTCTGCAGTACTCACGGTAGAGGAATCTCCTTTGATATTTTTCCGGCCTTGATGCTGTCGTAGGTGAAGGTCACCTTCCCAGGCGCACTTTCAACCAGGAACATCAGCGTTTTGGTCGAAGCACCATCGACACCACCCGAAACTAAGAGCCGCTCAGGACGATGTTCCTGCAGGCGCACCTTGTTCAGATAGGGATCATCGACGATACCGCTCGATAAGACTTTTGCGCCGTTGATCGTTGCCAGATCCTGACGATGAATTTTGTTCTGTTGCACGATACCGGCCACGCTCGGGATTATGCGGTCGTTAAGCACGGGGACGTGCAGACGGTAGAGCCCGTTCTTGACTTTTACAACAGTCGGTTCCCCGACGCTGAGCCTCGGCAGATGGTAGCCGTGGTAAATCACATACATTGCGTTGCGATGGTATTCCTCAACTGAAAGAAAACCTTCGGGCGGGCGGCCAGTATCGTGCTTGAAGCCACCAATTTCGATCTCCCCGTATTGAGGATGCTGGAAGGTCTTCCAATTGACAAACATGCGGCCCTGCGTAAGTTCATCATTGAACTTCATCACCTCATCGGGACTGACAGTCTTGTCGCCATTAAAGTCCTGCTGGGGGGCATTGAGTTCGATGCCCACACTAAAAGCGCCTACCCGTCCGTAGGTATGATCGGCGGAGCTGCCGTAGCTATCCCCAAGCACGGGAGCAACCCAGACATAGCGATAACCGGGCAACATCTTCTCGCCTTCTTTACCCAGGAAGTCATGCACACGAAGATCCACCTGGCTCATCGGCTTCTGGCTGCGAGCCCCCGGCATCCGAAGGATCAGCTTGCCAAAATTGTGATAGCTCATCACGACATTGACATTCAAATGCGTACCCATCCACTCCGCAATATTGCGGGCCTCCGGATATTGCAACGGGTATTCACTGGCCCCAGCCTGCACGTAGCGAGGTTGAAACCCATCACCCCAGACTCGATTCGGATCGACATAACCATAGGGGTCTTCGTTCACCTGGCCATCCCCGTCGTTGTCGATACCTTCCGTGCCAAGCATGATGTAATCACCGAGCTCGTCCTGACGAACGGGCACAAGCAGGCGCGAATCCTTCGCGTCGAGCTTGTGAGTTCCCTGCCCCAGCGCAACCTTTTTGCGCATCATCGTGATCTCACCGTCGCCGTCAAGATCGTCGAAGCCATCTTCATCGACCAGCCCATCACGATCGTCATCGATCGGAACCGGCAGCGTACGTGGGAAATTCGGATTCGAAGCTTGAGTGAACCAACGCTCGCGACTATCGACATTCATCATCGGAATCACATATAGCGTCGCGCGGTCGAGAAACTCGGTAACGCGGGGCAACTTGCCGTAATTCTTGAGTACGAAATTTACGGTGTAGAGCGTCGTCTCAGTCCCCTGAATCTCGTTCGCATGAGTCGAACCATCGATGTAAACGGCTGGCTTAGTCTCAGCCGCACCCGTCTTCGGATTCGTTATCGTAAGCAACCAGGTATCACCACCAGCACTCGTCTTGCCAAGGCTTTCCAACTTCACCCAACCGGGGTAAGCCTTCTCATAGTCACGCATCAGTTGAAGCACTTCAGCGTTCGGGTAGAGACGGTCCCAATGTGGATCTGGCACTTGACTCTGGGCGCACAGCAGTGCCCCGCAAAGCAAACTAGCGAGAGTAGAGCGCATCATGGCAGTGTGATCGCGCTGCTGATCTTGCCAGCCTTGACGCTGTCGTAGTTAAAGGTGACCATCCCCGGACGCGCCTCAACAAGAAACATCAGAGTTTCGGTTGAATATCCACCAATTCCGCCAGATACAACCAGGCGCTCAGGACGGTTTTCCTGCATCTGCACCTTGTTCAGAAAAGGATCGCGAACAATCCCGCTGGCGATCACCTTGCCGCCAGTGATGCTCGCAATGTCCTGACGATGCAGCTTGTTCTGTTGGACAATTGCCGAAGTCGTTGAGATGATGCGTTCATTCAAAACAGGCACGTGCACACGATACAGCCCATCCTTAACCTTCACCACTTCAGGCGTTTGCACCTTCAGTTTCGGCAAATGATAAGCGTTCAGAAGGATGAACATCGCATTGCGGTGACATTCCTCAACGCTGAGAAAGCCTTCCGGTGACCGGTTGGTGTCGTGCTTGTAACCTCCGATTTCGATATCGCCATATTGAGGATGCTTGTATGCCTTCCATGCAACAAACATGCGGCCCTGAGTAAGCTCATCGTTGAACTTCATCTGTTCTTCCTGGCTGACATTCTTATCGCCGTTAAAGTCCTGCTGCGTTCCGTTGAGTTCAACAACGAAGCTGATGGCACCAATGCGTCCATAGGTGTGATCCGTTGTATCGCCGTAGCTGTCGTAAAGGAGTTGCCAACTACTGCCGTACCTGTAGCCCGGCAAAAGCTTCTCACCCTCTTTGCCCAAAAAGTCATGCACTCGCAGGTCTGTGCCATTCATGGCCTTTTGCGGCTTGGCGCCAGGACCACGAAGGATATAGCGTCCAAAGTTGTGGAAGCTCAGAACCGCATTTACGTTCAGATGATTGCGCGCCCACTGAGCGATATTGCGTTGCTCCGGGTACTGCAGCGGATACTCGCTCGAACCATTCTGAACATAGCGTGGCATCCAGCCCTCTCCCCACGCGCGATTCGGATCGATGTAGCCATAGGTATCTTCGTTAACCAGGCCATCGCCATCGTTGTCGATGCCTTCAGTGCCAAGCATGATGTAATCGCCAAGTTCATTGGCCGTGACTTGCACCATCAGCCGAGGGTCTTTCGGATCCAGCTTGAAGCGGCCTTGCCCCATCGGCACTTTCTTGCGCATCATGGTGATTTCGCCGTCGCCATCAAGATCGTCAAAGCCGTCTTCATCGGCGACACCATCTCGGTCATCGTCGATCGCAACCGGCAAAGTACGAGGGAAGTTAGGCGTTGCAGGCTGGGTGAACCAACGCTCACGGCTATCAAAATTCATCATTGGGACGACGTAAAGTGTCGCGCGATCCAGAAACTCGGTAACACGCGGCAACTTGCCGTAGTTCTTGAGAATGAAATTGACGGTATACATCGTCACTTCAGTTCCTTGGATTTCATTGGCGTGTGTTGCGCCATCGATATATACAGCGGGCTTGGTGTCGGCCGCACCGGTCTTCGGGTTGGTGATGGTCATCAACCAGGTATCCCCACCGGCACTGGTCTTACCCAGGCTCTCAACCTTTACCCAATCGGGATAAGACTTCGCATAGCCGCGCATCATCTCGAGGATCTGCGCATTCGGATAGAGACGATCCCACTGGCTGTCTCTTATACACATCTGACGCT
>ENA-ORBV01004133-ORBV01004133.1-microbial-mat-metagenome-genome-assembly--contig:-NODE-4133-length-28248-cov-18.249334_pt1 | contig 28248 bp, 26 predicted proteins | sample MGYA00237777_ERZ505514 | MGnify/ENA primary metagenome ERZ505514 (study PRJEB26160, sample SAMN06269048) | microbial mat metagenome | isolation source: Oligotrophic lake microbial mat | place...
TCATGGGCTTTGACCTCGTCGGCATCCCGGGCATGGGCGCGTTCGACGGCGTGTCGGCCACGGTCAACAGCCTCACCGACATCACCATCCGCAACGGCTCGGTCCGCAACTGGGGCGACGAGGGCGTTGATCTTGGAAGCAACTTCGCAGACAACTCCGCCGTTATCGATGTCCGCGCCAGCGGCAACATCGGCAACGGCATCACCATCAGCACCGGCTGCACGATCACGGGGTGCACGGCGTCCAGCAACACCGGCAGCGGCATCTCGACCAGCAACGGCTGCACGATCACTGGGTGCGCGGCGCCCTTCAACAGCGGCATGGGCATCTCGATCGGCGGCGGCTGCACGATCACCGGATGCTCGGCGTACCTCAACAACGGCAGCGGGATCTCGACCGGCAGCGGCTGCACGATCACCGGATGCTCGGCGTACAGCAACTTCGGCGACGGTATCTCGGCCAACAGCACCACCACCATCAGCAACTGTACCGCACGGATCAACACACTCGACGGCATCCGCGTTTTCAGCGATTGTCTGATCCTGGCCAACATGTGCTCAGCGAACGGCAACGGGGGCGACGGCGCGGGAATCCACGCCACCGGCTCCGACAACCGCATCGAGGGCAACAACTGCGTCGATGCCGACCGCGGCATCGACGTGGACGTCGCCGGCAACATCATCATCAAGAACACCTGCTCGGGCAACACCCTCGACTGGGTCATCGTCGCCAACAACGTCGTCGGCCCCATCCTCGATCGTCGCGCCCCGGTCAGCGCGGCGATCAACGGCTTCTCCGCCCCCGACTCCACCGGCTCCACACACCCCAACGCCAACTTTTCGTACTAATCCACCGCCCCCACCACCCAAGGAGACTCTGACATGAACACCCCCACTCGCACCCGCATCATCACCGCCGCCGGCGCACTCACCCTCACCGCCGCCGGGCTGCTCTTCGCCGGGCCGCTGGACCCGCCAGCGGGTCCGGTGACCTCGACGTACAAGACGCTGACCGAGGTCGAGCCGCGGATCGCGATCAACCTCACCAACACCCCCGGCGATGCCGACTCGCTCTTCAAGATCACCCAGCCCGGCTCCTACTACCTCACCGGCAACATCACCGGCGTCGTGGGCAAGCACGGGATCGAGATCGCCGCCCGCGGCGTCACCCTCGACCTCATGGGCTTTGACCTCCTCGGCGTCACCGGGATGGGAGCCTTCGACGGCGTGAGCGTCACCGCGAACTTCCTGACGGACATCGCGGTGACCAACGGCTCGGTCAAGAGTTGGGGCGATGAGGGCGTGGACCTAGGGAGCATTGAAGCGTACAACTGCCGCGTGGAGGGCGTGCTGGCCAGCGACAACCTGGGCAACGGCATCCTCACCGGCCCCGGCTGCACGATCACCGGGTGCTCGGCGTTCCAGAACAACGTCACGGGCATCCTCACCGGCTACGGCAGCACGGTGATGGATTGCACGGCCTCCTTCCATAACGGCAGCGGCATCAGCACCGGCTCCGGCTGCACGGTCTTGAACTGCTCGGCGTACTCCAACACCGCCGCGGGCATCTTGCCCGGCTTCGGCAGCACGATCACCGGATGCATGGCGTCCCAGAACGGCGGCAACGGCATCTCGACCGCCTTCGGCTGCACGATCACCGGATGCACGGCGACCTTCAACGGCGGGACCGGCATCTCGACCAGCATCGGCTGCACGATCACCGGGTGCACGGCGTCCAACAACACCGGCAGCGGCATCGAAGCTGGCGTCGGCTGCACCGTCACCGACTGCTCGGCGTACGACAACACCGCCAACGGCATCAGCGTCAGCCCCGGCTCCACGGTCGCCGACTGCACCTCCCGAGCGAACACCCTCAACGGCATCAGCGTCAGCACCGGCTGCACGGTCGCCGACTGCACCTCTTCATTGAACACCCTCAACGGCATCGTGTGCGGTAACGGGTGCAGCATCCGCGGCAACACCTGCGCCGCCAACGGCAACGGCGGCACTGGCGCGGGCATCCGCGCCACCAGCACCAACAACCGCATCGAGGGCAACAACTGCACCCTCGCCGATCTGGGCATCGAGGTCAGCGCGCCCGGCAACATCATCATCAGGAACACCTGCTCGGCGAACACCACCAGCTGGAGCCTCGTGGCGGGCAACGTCATCCTCGTTGTGAACGGCGTCGGCGCTCCGGCCGTCTTCGGGACCGCCGGCGGCGCCGCCCCCGGCTCCACCGACCCCAACGCCAACTTTTCGTATTGAGGCGTATCCCAGCGGTGCGCTGCCCGCTCTGCTCCACCTCGTCGCTCCGTCGCTTCCTATGCTCTGCTTCATGTCCCCCGCGCTGCTCATCACCCGCCTGGAACGCTTCGCCGAAGCCCTCCCCACCGTTGCCGCCTGCGTCAACGAGACCGATGCACGCTGGAAGCCGCCCTCCGGCAACTTCTCGATCCTTGAGGTCATCCGCCATCTCATCGACGAGGAGCGCGAGGACTTCCGCGCTCGCCTTCGCATGACGCTCGAACGCGCTCCCGAATGGCCCAAGATCGACCCGCCCGCCTGGGTCGCCGCCCGCCGCTACCACGAGCAGGACTTCGGCGCCTCCATCGGCGAGTTCGTCCGTGAGCGCACCACCTCCATCGCCTGGCTCCGCTGCCTGGGCGACCCCGCCCGGGTCGACTGGACCATCGCCTATCAGCACCCCACGGTCGGCCCCGTCACCGCCGCCACACTTCTGGCCTCCTGGGCCGCCCACGACGCCCTGCACCTCCGCCAGATCGCCAAGCGCCTCCACGAACTGGCCGCCCGTGACGGTGCCCCGAACACCACGGGGTACGCGGGGGAGTGGACCGCCTGATTCGAGCAGACCGGGCCGCGCGAGCGGTCGGGCACCCCCGGGGACACCGGCGGCGACCTTTTTTCGACGACACACGTCGCCGGCGAGTTCCCAGCCCCCAGGTAGCAGTGAGGTATTCGACCGCTCGCGCGGCCGGTTCGGTTGCCCGGGGGCGATATCATCCCCTCCGCGCCAGCCGCACCCCCGGAGGCTCCCCATGCCCGCCGTCCATCCCTTCCGCGCCGTCCAGTTCCAACAAGGCAAGGGTGACCTCTCGGCCGTCATCGCCCCGCCCTACGACGTGCTCTCCAAGACTCAAAGAGACGCCCTGGTCGCCAAGGACCCACGCAACATCGTCGCCCTCGACCTCCCGCACACCCCCGCCAAGGAACTCGGCCCCCCCGAGGCCTACGCCCGAGCCGGCGATTCCTACCGCGCCATGCTCAAGTCCGGCACGCTCGCACGCCGCGACAAGCCCGCCATCTTCGCCTACCGCCAGACCTTTGATTTCGTGGGCAAGCGGTTCGAACGCTGCGGCATGGCCTGCTGCACCGAAGCGCTGGCTTTCGGCCCGCGCCCCGGCGGCGGTATCCTCCCCCACGAAGAAACCTTCTCCGGCCCCAAGGAAGATCGCCTCGCCCTCATGAAAGCCACGCGCTCCCAGCTCTCCCCCATCTTCGGCATCATCGCCGATGAGGCCGGAACCGCCACCAAACTCGTTCGCGGCATCATGCAGACCCAGCCCCCAACCGCCACCGGCAACATGGGCGACGGCATCACCCACGAAGTTTGGACCATCGAAGACCCCGAGATCATCCGCAACTATCAGAAGGCCCTCGCCGCTCAAGATATCTTCATCGCCGACGGCCACCACCGCTACAACACCGCCCTCAACTACCTCAAGACCCTCGAAGCCGCCGGCCCCGTCGCCGCCGACCACCCCGCACGCCGCATCATGATGGTCCTGGTCGGCATGTCCGACCCCGGCCTGGCGATCGGCCCCACCCACCGCGTGCTGGGCGGCATGAAGGACTACACGTTCGACGCCTTCAAACTCGCCGCCGCGGGCCTGCTCGACATCACCCCCTCCGGCGGCGACCTCTCCAAGATCGAATCCGCCATGGCCGCCGCCGCCCGCGCCACCACGCGAAGCGTCCTGGGCCTCTACGACTTCAAGACCCGCCAGTGCTACACCTGCACGCCCACGGCGGACGACCCGCTGGCCGCGATGTTCCCCGCCAAACCCAAGCCCTGGCGCCTGCTCGACGTCGCGCTGGCGCAATACCTGATCGTCGAGCGGATCTGCCAGCCCAAGCTCAACGCCGGCAACCCCGTCAAGTGGGCGTTCCCGCACTCGGTGGGCGAGGTCGCCGAGATCGGCTCGGGCCTTGAGACCGGCTCCGGCGGCGGCACCGGCTTCGCGCAACTCGCCGTCATCGTCCGCCCCACTCCTCTCGACGCGGTGCGTGACATCAGCCGCGCCAACGAACTGATGCCCCAGAAGAGCACGTTCTTCTACCCCAAACTCGCGACAGGTCTGTTCGTGAATCCGCTCGACTGAGCCGACTGCGCGAGCAGTCGGGCAACCTCCCGACCACCCCCCGACTCTGACCTGGCCGACACCTCGCCAGCCGGCACGCGAATGCTCCGCACGCCTCCGGCGCCGGTCAGCCCGTTCCCCGCTGTGCGTCCGCCCGATCGCTCGCCGATCGGCTCTGCTGAACAGGAAGCCACGTCTGGGCCTCACCCTCTTCCTCCTGCTCACCCTCCTGCTCGCCTGGCTCGCCGGCGTGCTCACCGTCCACCGCATCCTCACGCGCCCGCCACGCCGCACCTACGCCTCCGCCGTCGCGCGAAACCGCCCGGGCGATCCCTCCGAACTCAACCCGTCCCGCCGCTTCGAGTCCTGGTCCTTCACCTCCCGCGGCCTCACGCTGCCCGTCTGGGACATCCCCGCCGACAACCCCGCCGGCCCCATCGCCATCCTCTCCCACGGCTGGGGTGACAGCCGCCTGGGCGCGCTCCAGCGACTGCCCTTGATTGTCGCGTCCGCTTCCCGCATCATCGCGTGGGACATGCCAGGCCACGGCGACGCCCCGGGTGTCTGCACCCTTGGTGCCCACGAACCGGTCGACCTCGTCAATCTGCTCGAACACATCCAGCCCGATCGCCCCGTCATGCTCTATGGATGGTCGATGGGCGCCGGCATCTCGATCGCGGCCGCAGCCGCCCTGGCGTCCTCGACCGATTCACTCGCCCGTGTCCGCATTCACGCGGTTGTCGCCGAGGCCCCGTACAGGTTCCCACGCACGCCCGCACACAACATGCTGGGCGCCATGCGCTGGCCGCGGCACGGATTGCTCGGCCCGGCCTTGCTCGTGGTGTCGATCCGCGCACCCGTGCTGCGACGCCCAGGCGACTTTGACCGGGCGCGTCTGGCTGGCCGCGTCGCGTGCCCGCTGCTCGTCCTCCACGCCAACCACGACGAGATCTGCCCCCGCTCAGACGGCGAGCAGATCGCGATCGCGTCCCCGCGCGCCAAGGCCATCTTCTTCGGCGATTCCCACCACATCGACCTGTGGCACGACGCAGACCGAGTCCGCGAGGCGGCGGCCGCGATCGCCTCGGTAGGCGCTGCGAACGCTCACTGACCGGTCACCGCCGCCGACGACTGCCCGCAACAACCCCTGCCAAACCCAGCAGCGCGACCCCCCCCGGCCCCGGCACCGCTGACACCCGCACGTCGTCGATCGCCACGCCCCAAAACCCCTTGTTCTGGCTCGCGAACCGCAGCGTTGTGAACTCGCCCCCCGCGGTGAACGTGAACTGCTTGCTCGCCCAGTTCATGCTGTAGCCGCGGTTGCTCGCGGTGTTCACCGTGTACAGCTGTGTTGCCGCCCCGGCCGTCACGCGCAGCGTTTTCGTCGGGCCGCCGCCCCAGTTGCCCGAGAGCGCGAACTCGACCACATACTCAACCCCAGGAGTCGTGTCCAGGATCTGGTAGATCCGCCCGGCCCTGTTGCCGTTCAGGTCAATCGACCTGAGCCCCGTCGCCGGCTGCCACTGCGTCCCCACGATGTCCACGTTCCCGTGATCAACAACCCAGCCCTCGATCTCGGTCGAGGCAAGCAGCACACGCCGCCAGCCGTTGTCGAACTCGGGCCCCTTCTCGAACGAGGGGTTCGTGCTCAACTGCGCCATCGCCGGCATCGCGCCCCCCACCGCCGCAAGCCCGACCGCCGACGTAATGATCGCGCCAAACCACGTCATGGCCCTTCTCCTTCTTCCCCGTTTTTCGCACCCACTGCATCACCGCCCGGTCGGGCGGCTCATCTCTAAGTCCAGCATGTACCAGACTTTGCAAAACACCACCCGGGGCGTACACAAATCTTCTCGACCGCTTCCCATAACCACCGCCTTGAGCCCAACGCGCCGCCTGTGCCCCAGGGGGTGAGGAGCCTCCGGCCCCGCAACAGGCCACGCACGTCGCAGGCGACTTCGACGATTAACGGGCATCACCCCGCGGACCGGAATCCCGCAGCCCGGGTCCTCTCACACCGCGAGACTTCGTTTGCGGTGCGCTTCCCCGCGGGAGGCATGGACGCACCCCCGCGTACCATCCCCGCAATGCGCACCACCACCGTCGATCGCGTCATGGCCGACGAGCGCGCCGCCTCCTTCACCACGCGCTCCATCAAAGCCGCCTCAAAGTCCGCGGCCTTGCGCCTGGCCCTCTCGATGCTCGACCTGACCACCCTCGAAGGCAAAGACTCGCCCGAGAAGGTCCGCGCCCTGTGCCGCAAGGCAATCCGCCCCATGCCCGACGACGAGTCCGTCCTGGGCGAGCGCCTCCCCTGCGTCGCCGCGGTGTGCGTCTACCCGAGCCTCGTCCCCATCGCGCACGAAGCGCTCGCCGGAACTGGCGTCAAGATCGCCTCGGTCGCCACGGGCTTCCCCAGCGGCCAGTACCCGCTCGCGATTCGCCTGCGCGACACCGACAAGGCCATCCGCGACGGCGCGCACGAGATCGACATGGTCATCAACCGCGGCGGGTTCCTCGCGGGCCGCTACCACGAGGTCGCACGCGAGATCACCGAGGTCTCATCGCTCTGCCTGGGGCGCGCCCACCTCAAGGTCATCCTCGAGACCGGCGAGCTGGAGACCTACGACGCCGTACGCCGGGCCAGCGCCATCGCCATCGACTCCATGCACGCGACCGGCTTGACCCGTGAGCCCGGCGCGGGCTTCATCAAGACCTCCACCGGCAAGGTCCAGCCCGCCGCCACCATGCCCGTCACGCTCATCATGCTCGAAGCCATCCGCGAGCACTGGCACGCCACCGGCGAGCACGTGGGCATGAAGCCCGCCGGCGGCATCCGCACCGCCAAGCAGGCCGTCCATTACCTGGTCATGGTCAAGGAGACCATGGTCGCAAGCGACGCAGCGAGGACGCGACGCCGCGACCAAGGGCAGACTCAGCACTCCACACCGATCAGCCCCTGGCTCTCCCCCCACCTCTTCCGCTTCGGCGCATCAACCCTCGCCAACGACCTGCTCCGCCAGATCGTCCGCCTCAAGACCGGCACCTACACGGCCGCCTACGACTTCACCGAGTCGTGATCGTGGTGCAACCGAGCACGCGCAAGACGAGGCGGGCGGCGCGAGTCCCCGCACGAATCGGCCACCAGCGCAAGCACGCCCCAACTCCCGTCGGCGCCTGCGGACGGCCAACACCGAGGCCCGCATCGATCCACCGCCTCTGGGTTCATCTTGCGGGGGCTCGCGCCACCCGCCTCGTCGGACACTTGCGACATCGCCAGAACCCCACCCCACCTCACCTCCCCACCGGCCTGGTCCCCCCCACCACCACCCGCATCCGGTCAAACTCTTCTCTCGACCACATCGCCTGCGTCGTCCCCGCCGCGATGTCGATCCTGAACCACCGCGTCGGCCCACGCGTCGGCACCGCCTCCCCATAGATCCACTGCTGCCCCGCCATCACGCGCACCTGACGCTCCCAGATCCCATCCTCCGTCTCGAACCGGTCCTCGCCCTCGGGCGTGTACAGCGTCACCGCCGAGCCGGGCACCGTCTGGCCCTCCACCATCACACGCACCCCGGCCACCGAGTACGACGTCAGATACTCGTACGTCGCCGTGACCTGCTCGCCCATCCCCACATACCCCATCGGCTCACCCGTCGCCGACGAGGGCTGGGCCGCCAGCGAATCGAGCCGCTTCTGGATCGCCAGCGCCTCCAGATGCGACGGCAGCCGGATCCCCACCTCATAGTCCCGCAGCGTGATCCCCGCCACCACCCGCTCGCCCTTCGGCTCGGCGGTCGCCGCCCGCGCCGACATCGCCGTCCGCGTCTCGCCCGTCAACGGGCCCACGAGCGCCTGCTGAATCTGCGCCCACTCGTCGCCCATCTCCGTGCTCCGCACGTTGCGGAACCGGTACAACGCCTGGATCGTTCCGAACATCTGCACCGGCCTCTCACGACGCGGCGGACTCCAGCACCCGCCCAGCACAAGCCCGGTCAGCGCGATCACGACGACTCGAGTTGTGCAAGCGCGGCATCTCACGCTCGCCAACCCGCAACCGGCGCGCCAACCCAGCCGCAGGCGCAACCACGCCAGGCTCTGCCTACCCGAGACTGCACATTCACCTCCCTCGCACGCGACACCCAGCTCAGAACTCGCGTGCTCACGCCCGCGGCTCCGTCCCCGCCCGGTCCCGGTTCGGGGTACACTCCCGCCCCCGATGTTCGGCTCCCACCTCTCCATCGCTGGCTCGATGTCCAACGCCCTGCGCGAGGCGGAATCCTTGCAACTCGATTGCGTCCAAGTCTTTACCAAAAACCAGCAGCAGTGGAAGGTCAAGGCTCTCAAGGACGACGAGATCCAGGAGTGGACCTCCGAACTCAAGCGCCTCACCTGGGAGCACGCCCCGGGCAAACCCCTGCGGTCCGTCAGCCACGCCTCCTACCTGATCAACCTCGCCGCCCCCGATGATGAACTCTGGGGAAAATCCGTCGACCTGATGACCGAGGAAGTCGCCCGCTGCGAGGCCCTGGGCATCCCGCTCCTGGTCCACCACCCGGGCGCGTTCACGACGTCCAGCCGCGAGGACGGGCTCGCCCGGATCACGCAGGCGTACAAGGAGATCTTGAAGCGGACCAAGGGTTATAGGACCATTCTGTGCCTCGAGAACACCGTCGGATCAGGCTCAAACATGGGGCGGGAGTTCACCGAACTCGCATCCCTGCGCTCCATGATCCTGGACGCCACAGGAGCCGCCCCCCGCGTCGGCTTCTGCTTCGACACCTGCCACGCCCACGCCGGTGGCTACGACATGGCCACGCGAGACGGCGCCGACAGGGTCTTTGACGAGTTCGACCAGACCTGCGGCCTGGCCAACCTCCGCGTCATCCACCTCAACGACTCCAAGGGCCAGATGGGCAGTCGCCGCGACCTGCACGCCCACATCGGCGAGGGCACCATCGGCGGGCTGATGAAGAAGCCAACCTCCGCCCGCCTGAAGGCCAGCGGCTTCGGGGCCGTGGTGAACAGGCCCGAACTGCGGGACGTACCCAAGATCCTGGAGACGCCCAAACTGACCACCAAGACCGGCACTCCCCTCGATACCATCAATGTCGCCCGCCTTCGCAGGCTGATCGACGCCCGATGACCCAAACGAGTCAGGCCCGTTGCCGAATTGGGCTTGGGACGCGACCAGAATCGGCCGATTGACCGATAATCAGGCCGACACAAGGAACTGGACGATCATGCACGACACCGGCTCTCGAAGGTTGCTTCGCCTCACGACCCACGCCGCCGCCGGCGGGGTGTTCGCCCTAATGCTTCTGTCCGGCTGCGGGGCGGTCGAGCACTACACACGGCCCGGTGGAATCTGGGGGCCGGGCGAGGGCGGCAGTTCCAACAGTTCCACCACCGCGAGCCAGACCATCACGCCCGAGCAACTGCTCACCGCCGGGCGTCGCCTCAAGACCCAGGGCGATATCGACCGCGCCCTGCGGGCGTTTGAGCGGGCCATCGAGATCAACCCCGAGTTCACGCAGGCCTACCTCTCGGCCGGCGACATCTACCGCGAGCAGGGCGACTACGCCGCCGCCGAGCGCCAGTACGGCCAGGCCGCCACCGTCGAGCCACGCAACTTTGACGCCCAGTACCTGCACGGGCTGTCGCTGCAACTGCTGACCCGCTTCGGGGAGTCGATCCGCGCCTACCTCCGCGCCCTGGCCATCCGGCCCGACGATTTCAACGCCAACCTCAACGTCGCCACCGCGTACCTGCAGGTCGGCGAGGCCCAGCAGGGGCTCACCTACGCCCAGCGCGCGGTGCGACTGAACCCGCAGAGCGGCGAAGCCCGCGTGAACCTGGGCTCGATCTACGGGGGCCTGGGCCAGCACGACAACGCCGTCACCGAATACCAGCAGGCCTCCGAGTTGATGCCTCTCAACGGCGAACTGCTGCTGAACCTGGCCAACAGTTTGTACAGCCTGGGTCGCTACGCCGAGGCCGCCAACACCTTGGAAGAGGGCGTCATGGTGGGCCCATCGGCGATCGCGTTCGAGCGTCTGGGCGCGTCGCGGTACAAGCTGGGCCAGGCCGAGCAGGCCGAGGCCGCCTTCCGCCGCGCCCTCGAGATCGACCCCCGCCACTACCCCGCGATGAACGGCGTGGCGGTGTGCCTGCTCAGCCGGTATGTGCTCTCCCGCGAGAGCGACGAGGCCGCCCGCGTCGAGGCGATGAACATGCTCCGTGGCTCGCTCCAGATCGAGGGTCGCCAGGACAAGGTGATCGAGCTGCTGCGGCAGTTCAACAACTGATGAGCGTGCCACACGCCGTGCGACCGACTCATGCCGGCTCTTCGGCTTGAGCCGGTGCGAACGTGCAACGGTCACGGGTTGGTCGAGAGTGCAAGGTCCATCGGCACCGACTAATCCCGCACGGCCGGGGTGAGTCGGTGGCACAACACGCTTCATCACGCCGCTAACACCCCGCCCGCGCGAACAAGCACTCCGGCCTGGTAAAGCACCTCGGGACTGAGGTCCGCCCCCGAGGGCCACTCGATTGTCCCGGTGTCGGGGTTCACCCGAGCGGACGGGACAAACTCCGGGCGGTGAAGGTCGGCAAACACGCCGTGTGGTCGCGCGAGCGTGGCGATATCCACATTGCGGACGGTGCCATCGGCGAAGGTGAGTTCGAGCGCGGTTCCGCCCATTGGTCGCACATGCGTCACGTCGGGAGCCATGTGGTCATTCTAGCGGGGGGGTCTTGATGATGGGCTCCTGAGCCTGGGCCCGCTGCCAGGTGCGGCGCGGGTCGTCCATGTGCTCCGAGGCCCATTCGATCACAAGGCTCCGGACGCGCCTCGGAATCTGCCCCCCCAGGATGCTGAGGTCGTCGAGCGAGAACTTTGCCTTCTGTTGCGGGTACCGCCCATGGAAATGCCAAGGCGGGTGATCGTTGGTGTAGATGGTGACCACGATGCCGTAGAAACGGCTGACCTCGGGCGTGCGAACCGCCTCCCGCTAGCCAGAGTACCACCCTTCCGCTGGCCGCGAGCCCCATCGTGCCCCCGTGCCGCGCTACCATCGCCCTCCGCCGCGTTCATGGAGGGCCGCGCTTGACCTCGTCATTCTCCGCACTCTGCTCCGACTTCTACGTCAACCAGAAACTGGCGGTCAAACTCGATCTCCCGCGCAGCCGCGAGACCGTGCTGGACCTGTTCGAACGCATCCGGCGCGAGTTCCCCTCCATGCAGGCCTTCAAGCGGTACCAGGATGAACTGGCCCTCGAGAGCCCGGCCTCCGACTCCCCCCACCGCTGGCTGGCGATCCGCACGAACACCCTTCGCAGCGGCGCGGTCAACCCCGGCGATCTCTCCGCCGCCTACGCCCTGCACCGACACATCCTGGAGGTCGCCCCCTACTTCCTCTCCATCAGCGCCCTCGATGTCGAGCACCTCGAACTGCTTTACGGCTTCGACCTCGAGTGCCCCGCCGACCACGACCAGATCGTCCACCGCGCCCTGCTCGCCGGCACCCGACTTGGCGTCATGGGAGACATGCCCGGCGCCACACCCACCGACTGCCAGCCCATGTTCGGCATCCGCTTTGACGACGCGGCCCAGATCGAGGCCCACCTCGAGATCAAGACCCGCACCGCCGCCGATACACGGCGGGCCAGCGGTCTGCTCGCGTCCGAGTCCATCAGCGTCTACGTCATTCTGCGCTCGTTCGCCCCCGTCACCGATGTCTCGCGCATGGTGGCGACCTTCGACCGCCTGACACGCCTGGGCGAGGAACTCGTCGAGAGCCGCGTCGTGCCCGAGATTCTCGTCCCCCTCCGCCAGGAGATCAGCGCGTGATGCCCCGGTCGATCGCGGCCTTGGGTGTCACCACGCCCGGGGCCAAGGGCGATCCGATCGCCGTCGTCATCACCGTGGGCGTGCTCATTCTGGTCGTCGTGGGCGCGGGCCTGGCGGTCCTCTACATCCGCCGCCGGCTGCTTACCAAGCATGACGCGGCCAGCGCCACCAGCGGCTTCCTGGACGAGCTCCGAGACATGCACAAGCGCGGCGAAGTCTCCGACAACGAGTTCCAGGCCGCCCGCGCCTCCCTACTCGCCAGGATCACGGGCCAGCCCGTGCCGCCCGTCCCGCCCGGCATCCGCCCCAAGCCCACGCCCCAGCCGCTTGTCGCTCCGCCGGGCTACGACCTGACCGGCGCTCCGCTCCCCCGTCCCATCACGGAACGCCCCGAGGGCGGCGGCCACCCCCCCAGTCCTCACAACCCGCACGGATAATCCACGCTCGGACGTGGACAACAACACAAACTCGGAACCCCTCTTGCCGCCGCCCCGGATGCGACTAGGCTGTAGCTCCCCCGCCTACGTTTGCTCTGGGACACCCGAGTGGGCACCCGGGTGGAGGAAGCAGAAACCAGCCCCCTGAACCGGGCAGTTTCTGCCCTGTGTAGAGAGAGCCCCCGGGGACGCCGATAGTCCCCTGCGGGGTCCGCGGCCCAGGCGCGAGTTCCCGGACGCCCGTGCGCCCACCGGCACGGCCCGAAACGATTGAGGGATCCATGGCCAAGAGCAGGAACGACGACGGCGGCTCCGACCATCACAGGGACCACCGCGACGCCAGCGGACGCGAAGGCTCCGGCAGCTCCTTCAAGGGCCGCAAGGTCACCACCTGCTCCTTCTGCGGCAAGACCAGCCGCGAAGTCGGCCCCATGGTCGAAGGCCCCAGCGAGGTCTATGTCTGCTCGTCGTGCGTGGACCTGTGCCAGAACATCTTCAGGCAGGAGCGCCGCCGCCTCTCCAGCGCGAGCCACGCCCTGGCCGAGGTGCCCTCGCCCCGCCAGATCCGCGACTTCCTCGAGCAGTACATCATCGGGCAGGACATCGCCAAGCGGTCGCTCGCCGTGGCGGTCCACAACCACTACAAGCGCCTGCTGCACGTCGAGAGTGAAGAGGCCGGCGAGATCGAGCTCGACAAGTCCAACATCCTCATGATCGGACCGACCGGCAGCGGCAAGACCCTGCTCGCCAAGACCCTGGCCCGCATGCTCAAGGTTCCGTTTGCCATCGGCGACGCGACCACGCTCACCGAGGCCGGCTACGTCGGCGAGGACGTCGAGAATCTGGTCCTCAAACTCCTGCAGGCCGCCGACTTCGACATCGAGTCCGCCCAGCGCGGCATCATCTACATCGACGAGGTCGACAAGATCGGCAAGACCTCCAACAACGTCTCCATCACCCGCGACGTCTCGGGCGAGGGCGTCCAGCAGTCGCTGCTCAAGATGCTCGAGGGCACCGTCGCCAACGTCCCCCCCCAGGGCGGACGCAAGCACCCCGAGCAGCAGTACATCCAGGTCGATACCTCCAACATCCTGTTCATCTGCGGCGGCTCGTTCGTGGGCCTCACCGAGATCATTCGCCGCCGCATCGGCAAGAGCCGCATCGGCTTCGCCGCCCAAGGCGAGCGCCCGGGCGCCCACGGCGGCGACGGCAAGGACGACGGCTGGGTGCTCAGCCAGGTGACCACCGAGGACCTCATCGAGTACGGCATGATCCCGGAGTTCATCGGGCGCCTGCCCGTCATCGCCCCGCTCATGCCGCTCTCGGTCGAGGCGCTGGTCCAGATCCTCACCGAGCCCAAGAACGCGCTGGTCCGCCAGTATCAGCACCTGTTCTCGCTCGAAGGGGCGACGCTGACCTTCACCGACGAGGCCCTGCAGGCGATCGCCCGCAAGGCCAAGGAGCGCGACACCGGGGCGCGCGCCCTGCGCGCGGTGCTCGAAGAGGTCATGCTCGACCTCATGTACGAGCTGCCCGAGCACAAGAACGAGGGCGCGGAGTATGTGATCGATCGGGCCGCCGTCGCCCTTCGCCGCCCGCTGAGCGAGCTGCGCCGGGCTCGCAAAGAGTCGGCATGACCAACGCAGCCGCGTCCGTGAGCCGCGTGTGACCTCCAAACCCCAACGCCCCGTGCCCTGGCACGGGGCGTTTGCTTTGAGGCTCACCTCGAGCCCCACGCGGGCGCATGTGGTCGAAGACCTCGGGCTCCCGCCCGAGGCTCGGACCAGCCTACACCCGCCCGTGCGGATACACCGCGACCTTCGAACCAACCGCCCACACCCGCGACATCGGCTGAGCGTCCTTCAGGAACGCCCACTCCCGCCCGTACGCCGCGCCGAAATCGACATCCAGCCCGACCGATCGCACGGCGTGGACATCCCAGTGCTCATGCCGCACCTCGTACACCAGCGCCCGCCCGCGCCGATCCCGCCCGAACCCCCACTGGTGCTCCTTGAACCAGTGCTCCGGTGAGTCATCCGCGGGGCGCGACGTGGCCGCGTCCGCCACCGCCTCGATGACATGATCCTTCCCGCCCACGCAGAACTCGTGGCGCATCGTGCGCACCGCGACCTCCAGCCCGCCCTCCGTCACCGTGCCATCCCCGATCCGCGACCGCATCCGGCACGCGATGTACGGCTCGTTGTACAGCAGCCGCGCCGACCACGCGATTGCCCGCTTGGGCACCAGTTCCCGCACGAACGACACGCCCCGTCGATCGTTGGCACGCCCGCCGCCCACCGACTGGCGGACGTAGTACCGCAGGTTGATCTCAGGAAACGACACATAGCCCGGCCAGCGCACGCCCTTCACCCGCGTGTCCAGAAAATCAAACGCCACGAGGCTCACCGCGGGCTTGCCCTCCAACAGGTCCAGCTCGCACCCCGCCGGAAGCAATGGCTCGAGAAGCCTGGCGTCAACGTGGTAACTCACGAGCAGCAGGTTGCTCCACCGCGCCGTCAAGAACGGCGGACGCTCCCGCCTCTCCCCATCTCGGCCCCGCGAAACGGGCAAAGCGCCTGGCTGGGAGATGTTTCCGTTCTGATCACTCATGCCATCAGTCTACCCCGATCCACTCAACCACTCGTCTCTTGGTCTCTTCCCGTTCTAGACTCCCCCATGCTCCCCCACTGCCGACCGCCGCTCTGGCCCGAGCCGATCGACGACTCCCGGTTCGCGTCGATGATCTCGCGCTCGCCCGGGGGCTGCCAGATCGCGCTGCTGGGCCTGGCCGACGATCACGGCATCCGCCTCAACCACGGGCGCATCGGGGCGGCCGAGGGTCCTCGCGCCTTTCGCGCCGCGCTGGCACGCTACGGGGCGAGCGACGCCGCCGGCATCGCCTGGCCCCGCGTCTACGACGCCGGCGACGTTGTGGGCGTGCCCGGCGAGAGCCTCGACGCCATGCACCGGCGTGTCACGGAGGCCGCCGCCGCAATCCACGAACTGGGCCTGCTCCCCATCGCCATCGGCGGCGGGCACGATCTGACCTTCCCCTTCGTCCGGGCCCTGGCCCAGCGCGTGCCCCCACCGGCCAGGCTCACCGGCGTCTACTTCGATGCCCACCTCGATGTCCGCGAGTCCCCCGGCTCTGGCATGCCCTTCCGCCGCCTCGTCGAAGACTGTGGCGTCCGCGCCCTGCACGTCCACGGCCTCAATCCGCTGGTCAACAGCCAGTCTCACCTCGACTGGTTCCAGGCCCACGCGGGCCACGTCGAGCACGACACCACCCCCGACGACCCCTGGCCCGAGGGCGACCTCTTGGTGAGCCTCGACCTCGACGTGATCGATCAGGCCCACGCCCCGGGCGTCTCGGCCATGAACCCCGCGGGCTGGTCGCCCCTGCTCGCCCAGCGCTGGGCCCGCGCCGCCGGGCGCCACCCCCGCGTTCGCTGCTTCGACATCATGGAACTCTCACCCCCACACGACGAGTTCGGCCGCACGGCCCGCCTGGCCGCCCATCTCTTCCTGACGTTCCTCACCGGATTCGCGCAGCGCGCCCTGCTCGCGTAAGCACGGTCGGTGCGGGTTGAACCAGGAGGGGACTCACCACACGGGCGCCGAGAGCAGAGAGGAAGGCAGGGGCGAGGGATCCGACTCCGCGCTCTCTGCGCCCCTGCGGTGATTCCTTCTTCGAGCCGCTGGCAGCACGGATCACGCCCCGTCCGCGCCCGACTCGCCCTCCCTCGCCTGCTGATCAATCTTCCTCAGATACTCCCACGAATACAGCCCCGTCGCGTGCCCATCCGAGAACACGATCTTGATCGCGTAGTTGCCCACCAGTTCCGCCGACACCGCCACCAACGGCCCCGCGCTCGCCCCCGCACGCGCAGCCGGCAGCACCGTCAGCGGATTCTTCTCCATCTGGTCCCTCAACTCCCGCATGTCCGCCGACGGCGACATCCGCCGCAGGTACGCGATCGAGTAGTACGAACTTGTGCCGTCGCTCCATGTGACGGTCAGCCCGCGGTCTTTCTTCAGGTCCAGGTGGGCGGGGTTGATCACGAAGGATCGTTGACCCATTGACGGGTGCGTGCAAGGCCTCGCAATCCGACCCGCAACATCCGACATTGAGCGTTGTCACACCAGTCCTCGCGCGGCCCGACCCATCGCGACCGCGCCCGAACATCCCGCACGCCCGCGTCGCGCAGGCGGCGCTCTGCCGCGCGCCCAGCGCCACGACCAAAGGAGGTATCATCCATGCCCGCCATCACCGCGCGCACCGCCTTCGCAACTCTCCTGGCCGCCACGTCCCTCACCGCCCACGCCCAGATCCAGCCCGGCCAGGTCGAGGTCGACCTGCGCCTCATCGACGCCGGCATCACCGCCCCCGTGTTCCTGACCCACGCCGGCGACGGCTCGGGCCGCCTCTTCATCGTCGATCAGGCCGGCAAGATCTGGATCATCCAGAACGGCCAGCGCCTCGCCACCCCGTTCCTTGACGTCACCAACCTGCTGCCCCCGCTCAACCCCGGCTTCGACGAGCGAGGCCTGCTCGGCCTGGCCTTCCACCCCGGCTACCAGACCAACGGCCGTTTCTTCATCCGCTACTCGGCCCCCCGCACCGGCCAGACCGGCGAGCCCTGCTTCAACACCGCCCGCGGGTGCCACAGCGAGGTCCTGGCCGAGTACCGCGTCTCGCCCGGCGATCCCAACATCGCCACGCCCGTCGGCACCGTTTTGCTCCAGGTGCCCAAGCCCGAGTTCAACCACAACTCCGGACAGGTCCTGTTCGGCCCCGACGGGATGCTCTACTTCACGCTCGGTGACGGCGGCGGCGCACACGATGGACTCGCCAGCCCGCTGCTCCCCCACGGCCCCTTCGGCAACGGCCAGAACAAAGACGCCCTCCTGGGAAAGCTCCTCCGCATCGACGTGGATGCCCCGCCGACCCCGGGCCTGCCCTACGCCCTCCCGCCCGACAACCCGTTCTCCGGCGCGCTGCCGGGGCGGGATGAGATCTGGGCCTTCGGCCTCCGGAACCCGTATCGCTTCTCCTGGGACCGCACCACGGGCCGCCTGTTCCTGGCCGACGTCGGTCAGGCTCTGTTCGAGGAGGTCAACATCATCCAGAAGGGCGGCAACTACGGCTGGGTCACGCGCGAGGGCTTCTCGTGCTTCAACCCGCTCGCCCCCTCCACCCCGCCCGCCAACTGCCCCAGCACCGGCGTCGGCGGCGAGCCGCTGCTCGACCCCATCGCCGCCTACGACCACACCGACGGCATCGCGGTGGTCGGCGGCTTCGTCTATCGCGGCACCCAGAGCCCCGCCCTTGACGGGCTCTACATCTTCTCCGACTGGTCCCGCACCTTCTCACCGGCCGACGGGCGACTGCTCTACATCGACGCCGACGGCACGCTGGGCACGATCTTCGAGTTCAACATCGGCGACCCCGCGGCCCGCATCGGGCAGTATGTCGTCGGCATCGGCGAGGATGAGGCCGGCGAGGTCTATGCCCTCACCACCGGCAGCCTGGCCCCCACCGGCACCACGGGCCGCGTCTACCGCGTCGCCCAGGCCCCCAAGTGCCCCGCCGACCTGACCGCCGCCGCCATCCCCGGCACCCCGGGCTATGGCCAGCCCAACGGCACGGTGAACAACGACGACTTCTTCTACTACCTCGCCCAGTTCGCCGCCGGCAACGCTTTGGTCGCCGACATGACCACCACCGCGATCCCCGGCTCAGCGGGATACGGTATCCCCAACGCGGCGGTCAACAACGACGACTTCTTCTACTACCTCGCACTCTTCGCGGCTCCATGCTGAACAGAGCCGCGTGCGTAAGCACGCGAAGCCTGCTCAGACCCGGGCCTCACCAGAGCCGCATCAACAGAACCGATCGCGCAAGCGATCGACCACCGCACAACTGGTTGTGGCGTGCGCCAGCAGAGACATCAGGCCGCGCACGCCTACGCAACCTGCCCCTGTCCAACCATCCACAAGAACCGATCGAGCTCAACCCTGCTGGAGTCCCGCAGACCGAAAAACCCGCGAAACGCATCAACGACGGCGATAAACGAGGGATACTCCCACAACTCGCTCCGCTCAAACTCGCCGAACGGTGATCGCCGCTGGTATGCCCACAGCGCGGCCTCAACGTTCGCGTCGTAGATCTGGTACACCTCGGGCCGGTGGGCCGCGCAGTACTTCGTCGCAAACGAGTACGCCCGCTTCACGCGCCCAAGGTCCGGAGCCCGCGCGACCAGCTCGACCACGTCCACGTCGCCGCGAGCCAGCGCCGGGTCGATCGCCAGCGACACAATGTGCCCCGCCATCGCATCGATGTGGAACAGGTTCGTGCTGAACACGCGGTTGACCAGCACGACTTTGGCAAGCACCCGGGCGAGGTCGTCGTTGCCGGGCCAGGTCTCGCACGCAAGCCGCACGGCCCGGTGCCGCGCCAGGGTGAACCGATCCGCATCGAAAGCCGCCGCCATGGACCGCACCAACTCGGGAGTTGGCATCGGCAGCGGCAGCGGCATCGGCAGAGTGTGGGCGGCCTTGCCCATCGCTTAGTCCGCGTCGGCCTTCCCGATCTGCCACTCCTCGAGCTCGATCGGCGCCTGGCGCCCGAAGATCGTCACCAGCACGCGGACCAGCCCCTTCTCGGGCAGCAGCTCGTCCACGGTGCCCTCGTAGCCCTCGAACGGCCCCTGCTTGATCGTCACGCTCTCGCCCTTGGCGAACGTGAGCTTGACCATCGGCTCGTCCTCGGGCTTGCGCGAGTCGCGGAGCATCTTCTCGATCTCGTGCTCCTTCATCGGCGTCGGACGCCCGGCGGTGCCGACGAAGTCGCCCACGCCGGTCGTCTCCTTGATGAGGAAGAACACGTCCTGCGGGATTCGCCCGTCCGGCTCCAGCTTCATCTCGACAAACACATAGCCCGGGTAGAGCTTGGTCTCGGTGATCTTCTGCTTGCCGCCCTTGATGGTCTTGGTCTTCTCGGTCGGAACCAGGATGCGACCGATCAGGTGGATCATCTTCTCGATCTGGACCTTGCGCAGCAGCGTCTCGCGGACGCTGGACTCCTTGTTGGAGGCGACGCGCAGCACGAACCAGTCCATGCCCTCCTGCCGCATCGCCTCATCGGCGGCGATGACGCTCACCTTGCCATCGGGCCGGCCGTCGAGAGTTTCGCCCTGAGTAGTCATGGTCGGTCCTCGATCAAAGAGTTCAGCACGCAGACAACGTGCCGGAGCCACAACGAAGCAGAAAGTTCAACACAGCGGCACAGCGCGAGGCACGGCGAAGCGGAGCAGTACCGAAACCCAGTGGCGCGATCGGCGGATTCGAGTCCTTGAGTCCACGGGCCAACACGGAAGCAGATGCGGGGAGCAGCGTGATTCGGCCTCCCCCGAGGATCTCTCCCGTCCGTGGCTCGGTGTTCCTTCCCCCTCCCCGAGTTCACCTCTCCAGCACACCGATCGCCGAGAACACCCCCTGGAACGCCAGGTCGATGATGAACAGCGTGGTCGCGATCAGGAACATGGCCGCGATCACGACCCACGTCGAGCCCACCACTTCCTTGCGAGTCGACCAGTTGACCTTGCGCGCCTCGCCGTCGGTCGCGATCAGGAAGTCCACCGGCTTGGGCTTGTGCCCGACATACAGAAAGATGAAGAACGCGCCCAGCAGGATGACCACCGACGCGGCCGCGAGTCGCACATACACCATCTCGAACGCCGCGACGCTCGCCATGCCGCCCTGCGGGATCCCGCCTGCGAAGCCGCCCGGCCCGCGGGCCGATCGGGCATCGCCCACCGCCCGGTCCGCGGCCTGGGCCTCGGGCGTCAACTGCACGCCCGTGACGCGGAGCACCAGGCTCCCGCCCTCGTCGGTGACGCGCTGCAGCGTGCCGGTCGCCAGCACGCTCGCATCACCCGACCCGAACAGTTCGATCGTCGAGCCCGCCGCCGGCACCGCGCCCACGGGCTGGTCGATCCGCAGGTCGCGCCCCGCCGACGGCGGCTCGATCCGCGCCAGCGACTGCCACACCCACGCCGCGCAGGCGAGCACCAGCACGCCCGCCACGATGGCGGTCATCATGCGGACCCAGTAGCCCTGCCCCTGCTTGTAGATGCCTAGTGCCATGAGGTTCTTCCGGGGTCCAGACGCGGCGCCCCATCCCGCGCACACCAGCCGCGCCGCGGGAACTCAAGGGGCCAGAGACGCGAGCACGCACACCACCAACTCAGAAAGCACGGCGGGAAGGATTCGAACCCTCGACCGGTGGATTTGGAATCCACTGCTCTACCAGCTGAGCTACCGCCGTAGGAAGGCCCAGAAGAGAGGCACTGGGCGCCAGGCACTCGGCACGAGCAAAGGGCGACTGAGGCACACTCCAAAGACTCGGCTCACCCGCCCGCGCTTCTGGAGGGGAGTGCCCCATGCCCACTGCCCATTGTCCTGTCCCCGCTCACTTCTTCTTGATCTTGTGCAGCGTGTGCTTGCGCAGACGCGGCGAATACTTCTTCATCCCGGCCTTGAGCTCCTCGGGCATGCCGCCCTTGGTGTTCACGCTGGTCCGGTAGTTCAGGTCCCCGCTCTCCGTGCACTGAAGCCACAGATACTCGCGAGCGGCATTCTTCTTCTTGGCCATGACACGGTCCTCGTTTCGCCTCCCGCCGGGTCATCCGGCAAGAGGGGATGCTCAGTTCTGACAACCGGCCCGCCGGGGGTTACCCGACGGGCCGGAGATTGGGCAAGTGTACGCCAGCTCCAGCCCGGCGTCTCGACTCAGGGTGGCATGGCACCCGCTTTGGGTGGCCTTGGCGACCGAGGGCAACCATTCAACGCGAATCCCAGCCGGGGTGTTCCGCATCGCCACGCAAAGCCGTGGACATGCCACCCGATGAATCATGATGGGGGAACCCAGCCACACCCCCTCCGCCCGCTTCGCAGAGCCTTGCGGGCACCTCCCCCGCACGCGAGGGAGGGAAAAATCAGGCGATGATCTCGGTCACGGTGCCCGAACCGATCGTGCGCCCACCCTCGCGGACGGCGAATCGCAGCCCGGGCTCCATCGCCACCGTGCCCATCAGCTCGACCTCGATCTCGACGTTGTCGCCGGGCATGCACATCTCGGCCCCGCCCAGCAACTTGACCGTGCCGGTCACGTCCGTCGTGCGGAGGTAGAACTGCGGACGGTAGTTGCTGAAGAACGGCGTGTGGCGACCGCCCTCTTCCTTGGTGAGCACGTAGACCTGGCCCTTGAACTTGGTGTGCGGGTTGATCGAGCCGGGCTTGCAAATGACCTGCCCACGCTCGACCTGGTGCTTCTCAACGCCCCGCAGCAGCAGCCCGACGTTGTCGCCGGCGATGCCCTGGTCGAGAGTCTTCTGGAACATCTCGACGCCCGTGATGGTCGTCTTGAGCGAGTCCTTGACCAAGCCCACGATCTCGGCCGCGTCGCCGACCTTGATCAGGCCACGCTCGATCCGACCCGTGGCGACCGTGCCGCGGCCCTTGATCGAGAACACGTCCTCGACGGCCATGAGGAAGGGCTTGTCCTGCTCTCGCTTGGGCTCGGGAACCCAGGAGTCCAAAGCCGCCAGCAGCTTGTCGACGCCCTCGGAGGCCTTGTCATCCTTCGGGTTGTCGATACAGGCCTTGGCCGAGCCGCGGATCACCGGCACGTCATCACCCGGGAAGTTGTACTTGCTGAGCAGCTCGCGGACTTCCATCTCGACCAGGTCGAGCAGCTCGGGATCGTCAACAAGGTCGACCTTGTTCATGAACACCACGATCGAGGGCACGCCCACCTGACGGGCCAGCAGCACATGCTCGCGGGTCTGGGGCATGGGGCCGTCGGCGGCCGACACGACCAGGATGGCACCGTCCATCTGGGCGGCGCCGGTGATCATGTTCTTGATGTAGTCGGCGTGCCCGGGGCAGTCGACGTGGGCGTAGTGGCGGTTCTTGGTCTCGTACTCGGTGTGCGACGAGTGGATGGTCACGGTCTTGGAGGCATCGCGCACCGTGCCGCCCTTGGTGATGTCCGCGTACGACTTGATCACACCGCCGAACAGCGCCGCCGAGCGGGCCGACAGAGCCGCCGTGAGGGTCGACTTGCCATGGTCGATGTGACCGATGGTGCCGACGTTGACGTGGGGTTTGGTCCGCTCGAATACGCCCTTGGCCATGGGAAGCAACCTCCGTCGTGCGCCCCCCGCCGGGCGGCGCGTGTCTTTCTTTCCGACTCCTGGTCCACTGCGGACATCGTCCGGCGTCGTGCGGGCGATGACCCGGCGTCATGCCGGGTCGATAGGATAGGCGAACACTCGGGCGTCGGCCTCCCCCAAGGGACGCCGCGCGACCGATTTTCAAGTCCTGAACTGCCCCGGGCACGCATCCGACCGCACTCGGGCGCGATCGACGGCACGGACAAAGCAAGCCGCTGAAGGGATTTGAACCCTTGACCTCACCCTTACCAAGGGTGCGCTCTACCACTGAGCTACAGCGGCACGTTCACGCCGCCGCAGGCCCAGCGACGAGGCTGCCGGAGTGATCCGACACGATCACCGCGCGCCAGGCCAGCAACGGACGCACAGTGTAGCCCCGGCTGGTTTCTGGTCAACCGCGCCACACCCCCCCGAACAGGCGTCCCCACGCCCCATCGACTTGCCCGTGGATCGGGTAGACTCGCATGACTATGCAACCCGTCGCCTCCAGCCTGCACCCCATCGACGCGGCGCTTGCGGACAACGCGCACGCACTCGAAAGGGCCGCCCCCGCCGTCCTCAAGGACCTCCGGGCCGCCGTCGCCGCACTGCTCGACGCCGGAGGCTGGCGCGACGGCACGTCGGCCGAACTCTCCCGATCCCTGGGGCTCGACCGCTCCCTCGCCTGGAAGGTCTGGACCCTTGGGGGCGAGGCCGGCGCGCTCCCCTCTCCCCAGCACGTCCCCGGGCGTGCCGGCGTCGCCAAGTTCCTCGACGCCGCAGAGAAGGCCGGTGCCCCCGCCGACGTGATTGCGCAAGCCCGCGACACCTTCGCGCGCTACCGCGAACTGGCCCTCCAGCACGCCGGCGACCGCGCCTCGGCCGACATCCTCCTGGGCACTCTCACCCCCGAAGGCCGCGAGCGCCAAGACCTCTCGCTTCGCCGCGGTCTGTTCCGGGGCAACAGCCACGTCCTGGGCGTCCAAGCCGCCCTGCTCTACCACTGCGCCGCGGTGTTCCCGGGACGCGAGGGTTTCTTCGCCAGCGTCGCCCTCGTCCGCGGCTACTTCGGCCTTAAGACCATGCGCCCCGGCGTCTCCTGGGTCCTTGGCCGCAGCACCCTTGTCCAGTCCACCGGCCCTCGCCTGGCCCCGCGCCGCGACACCTTCGACGGGGATGCCCTCGACGACAACGCCCCGCCGCTGCTCCCCGAGTTCTGCCGACCCACCGGGGTCCAGGTCCGCCGGCGCGTGGTCGAAGGCCGCACCGCCCAGGACGAACTTGAGCCCCGTCCCATCGGGCGCGAGGGCGCGGTCGACGTCGTCACCGGCGAGGTCATCCGCGACATCCCCATCGATCGCGGCCCGCGCGACGCCGTCACCATGGCCGTCCGCGTCCCCGCCGAGTCCCTCTGCTTCGACGTCCTGCTGCACAGGGACGCCGTCGCCCCGGACGAAGCCACCATCAACTGCTACTCCCTGGTCAACAACGAGTTCCCATTCCGCGACCAGTCGGGCATCGACGAGATTCCCATCGCCGAGACGCTTATCGAGTTCGGGAGCCCCACCGACCTGCGCGACCTGGCGGGCGTCGCGGAACACGACGCCCTGTTGGCCCGCCTCATCTCCGCCACCGGATGCCGCGAGCGGGACTTCCGTGCTGTTCGCTTCCGCATGCGCTTCCCGCCGCTGCCCATCTGCATCGCCATCCACTACGGCGCTCGCGAGCGCCCCGTCGTCGAAACCTGAACCTCGCATCGACGACCCCGATCGCGCACCAGACTCAACGGAACCGATCGCGCGAACGATCGGCCACCGTGTCTTGCAACCACGGGCGCCAAGCCCGCCGCGCCCGTCCACACTGGCGCCCTTCACTGCTGGCTTTCTTAAGCGTCCTTCTCAGATCAGAGGACTCACCGCAGCGGCGCAGCGAGGGCGGGGGTTCCGCTCGTGAACAGCCGGGCCGGACCCTTCTGCGGTCCGCATCACTCCTGCAACTCGCCTCCACCCTTCCTTCCCGTCGGCCTCCCGGTCGGCCTCGCCCGCCGCGACTTGCCCAGCAGAGTCGCCGCGATCTGAAGCCCCCGCCCCGCCGGGCTCACGAACCGCTGCGTCAATCCCTGGGTCGTCTCGAAGAACTCCAGCAGCGCGTCGAGCCTCTCGAGTGCGGCCGCTTCCGAACCCGCCGGCGGCCGCTTCGAGTCCCCACGCCGACCCCCGGTCGCCGGCGCCGGCGCCGACTCCCGAATCTCATACAGCGCGGCCAGCAGCGGGTCCACCTCCCGCTTCATTCGCTCCCGCACAATCGCGCGGAACATCGCCCACACGTCCTGTTCGGCGACGAAGTACTCCTTGCGATCCCCCCGCCGATGCGTCCGCGTCACGACCCCCCAGTCCACCAGCGCACGCAGCGACATCGACGCGTTGCCCCGAGAGATCTGCAAGCGCTCCATGATGTCATCCGTACACGCGGGCTCAGCCGTGATGTACAGCAGCGCGTGAACCTCCGCCATCGTCCGGCTGATCCCCCACACGCTGCCCATCTGCCCCCACGAGGCGATGAACCGGTCCTGAAGGGCGCGAAGGCGGGTGTCGGTGCTCATGCACAAGTATGGGATTGCTCGCACGCTCGATCCAGCCCGCCCCTCGCGCTGGGAAGCAGCGCTCGGCGGGAGTTCTGAGAAAGGCCTTGTAACGAGGCCTTTTCTCGTTAACGGTCGGGGCTTTTCGCCCACCGCGCGTATCTCTCGGGATTCGTGGCACTTCCTGAAAGTCCCCGTTCTGCTGAGCGCTCTCGAATCCGAGGCATCGCATCGACGGATCGGTCCCCACGCCGGGGTTGGGGGCCAAAAGTCTCTCCGCGCTCTCAAATCCTCCGGTCGGCGTGGTTAACGCGCCCTCCGGGTGAACGAGGGGTGCGGTTCGGACCTTTCGCCGCTCCCTGACCGTTTCGCGTATTCAGAGAGCAGACGGCCCGCACCAGACGCGGGCCTCACACCAGCATCAGGTGCGAAGCCGAGCGCCACGCGCACGCCCGCACGCCCGCACGCCCGCACGGATGCATGTCCCCCTTCACGGAGGATGTGCCCGCGCACAACACCGCGCTTATGGACGATGCGCCCGCCCCCACCCCCACGTTCAACCCAGACGCACCCACGACGCCCGTCGCCCGATTGGACGGCATCGCTGCCATCTTCGCCGAGGGAATCCGCCGCCGGCGGCGACAGATCACCATTTCGGGGCCAAACAGCGAGCATCAAGAAGGCTCCCAAGCTCGACTTGAACTCTCCGAGCATGCTCGCCCTGATCCGTCATGTGGTTAACGAACCCTGAGACCACGAGAACGGAGTTCCTGATGGCGATCGATGTGAATGCAGCCGAGCGGGCCTTGGAGCAGATGACCGTGCCGCAACTCAAGCAGCGGTACGCCAAGGTCTACGGCGAAGAAACCCGCACGCACCACAAGGTGCTGCTCATCAAACGCATCCTCTGGCGGATGCAGGCGCTGCGCGAGGGCGACCTCTCGGAGCGGGCACGTCAGCGGGCACGGGAACTGGCCAACGACGCCGACCTGCGGCGGAGCCCGCCACGTGTGCCAACGCCCGAGGGGCCGACCTCGCGGGCCAACGGCGAGAGCGTGGTCCGCGTTGCCCTTCCCGCAGGCGATGACGCCCGCCTGCCCGCGCCGGGGTCTGTGCTCCGACGCCAGTACAAGGGCCGCGCCGTGCTCGTCCGCGTGCTGCCCAAGGGGTTCGAGTACGACGGCGAGGTCTACCGGTCGCTCAGCGCCATCGCGGCGAAAGTGACCGGGTCGCATTGGAACGGATTCCGCTTCTTCGGGCTTCACGAGCCCGGCATCACGGAGGGCAAGGCATGAGAACCTCGATCGAAACCAGACCCGCAAAGCACACCGGCGTGGCGACCGTCCGCTGCGCCATCTACACCCGCAAGTCCAGCGAGCAAGGACTCGAGCAGGAGTTCAACTCGCTGCACGCCCAGCGCGAGAGCGGCGAGGCCTATGTCGCCAGCATGAAGCACGAAGGCTGGGTCGCCCTCCCGGACCAGTACAACGACGGCGGCTTCACCGGCGGGAACACCGACCGCCCGGGATGCCAGCGGTTGATGGCGGACATCGAGGCCGGCAAGGTCGACTGCGTCGTGGTCTACAAAGTGGACCGCCTCTCACGGTCGCTGATGGACTTCGCCCGCATGATGGCGGTTTTCGAGAAGCACCACATCTCGTTCGTATCCGTGACGCAGCAGTTCAACACGACGCAGTCGATGGGGCGGCTCACGCTGAACATCCTGCTCTCGTTCGCCCAGTTCGAGCGCGAGATCATCTCCGAGCGGACGCGTGACAAGATCGCCGCCTCCAAGCGCAAAGGCAAGTGGTTCGGCGGCAAGCCCATCCTGGGATACGACCTCGCGCCCCAACCCGCGGGCGGGAGCAAACTGGTCGTGAATCCCGCCGAGGCGGAGGTCGTCCGTGAGATCTACCAGTTGTACCTTGAGCACCGCTCGCTCACGAGGGTGGCCCGGATCCTCAACGCCCGCGGCTGCACGAGCAAGCGTTGGACGACCCGCAAGGGCGTGGCGTTCGGCGGCCGCGTGTGGGATAAGCACCTCTTGCTGAACGTGCTGACGAATCCGGCGTATACCGGCAAGGTCAAGCACAAGAAGGAACTCTTCGCCGGCGAGCACGCCGCCATCGTCGATGAGCGGCTGTGGCAGCAGGTCTACACGACCATCAAGCACAACGGCCGCACCGGCGGCATGCACGTCCGCAACCAGCACGGGGCCTTGCTCAAGGGCCTCATCCATTGCGGACCGTGCGGGCACGCGATGGGTCACACCTACAGCGTCAAGGACGGCAAAGCTGCTTACCGCTACTACGTCTGCTACGTCGCCCAGAAGCAGGGCTGGCACGCGTGCCCCTCGGGTTCGCTGCCCGCCGAGCAGATCGAACGGCTGGTGGTCGACCGGATCAAGCACATCGGCGGCGACCCTGCGATGGTCGCGGCCACGTTCCGGCAACTGCAGAACGGCATCCGCTCGCGAACGGCCCAGCTTGAGAAGGACCAGGCTGTCAGCGTGCGCGAGATTCAGAAGCTTGAAACCGAGATGCGGAAGATCGCCGCGACGGCGGCCACGGACGCCAACGCCGCCGCTCGCTTGGCCGACCTGCACGAACGTCTGGCGAAAGCCAACGAACGGGGACGGGCGCTTCGGTCCGAGGCGGCGCAAATCGAAGGCGAGGCATTCACGCGCGACGACGTCGCGGCGGCGCTCGGCGAGTTCGGGGCGACGTGGGACGTGCTCTGCCCGCGCGAGCAGGCCGCGGTGCTGGCCAACCTCGTCA
>ENA-ORBV01004134-ORBV01004134.1-microbial-mat-metagenome-genome-assembly--contig:-NODE-4134-length-28245-cov-12.141828_pt1 | contig 28245 bp, 23 predicted proteins | sample MGYA00237777_ERZ505514 | MGnify/ENA primary metagenome ERZ505514 (study PRJEB26160, sample SAMN06269048) | microbial mat metagenome | isolation source: Oligotrophic lake microbial mat | place...
CTAATCGCCTCGCACCCGCAGTGTCAGCCCTTTCAAAAAATTGCGCAGTAATTGATCCCCGCAGGCACGAAAGTTCTTGTGCTCGGGTTGCCGGAACAATGCCGACAGTTCGGGCTTTGAGACCGGGTGGCCGGCATCGATGAAGGCTTGATGCATGTCGACATCCTTCAACTCGAACGCGACGCGCAGCTTCTTCAGGACCAGATTGTTGGTGACTCGCTTGGCCAAGGGGCGTGGCGGTGCGGATTCGTCCTGGCCTCGGTAGTGCAACACCAGGCCGTCGAGAAAACGCACCAACATGCGGTCGCTGCATTCCAGGTAGCCCGGTTCTTCGTCCTTCTTGAGGAAGGCCAGCACTTCGTCCTTGCTCAGGGTAAAACTCGGGTCGGCGAGTTGGGTGATTGCAACCACTTTGATGTCGGAGAGATCGAGCATGTAGCGAATGCTGCGCAATACGTCGTTGTTGATCATTGGCGGTTCCGGAGGTCGGTGCGGCGTCGAAGTGGGTGGCAGTGGACGGCATGATTGCAGCATCTGCAAGCCGCTGCGTGTCGATGCCTGAGCTCGCTGGGCTGCTACCGCCAAGTGCGCTCCGAATCAGCTTTGTAGCGGCAACCGGATCAGAAACTCACAGCCATTGCCCTCGGAAGTTCGAAGCTCAATTCGCCCTCGCAGCAGCTGCGTGACCAGGTTGTAGACCAGATGCAAGCCAAGTCCTGAACCGCCAGCGCTGCGGCGGGTGGTGAAGAAAGGGTCAAAAGCGCGGGCAGCGACATCGGCGGGCATGCCGTTGCCGTCGTCAGTGAAGCGCAGTTCCAGTTCGTTGCCGTCAATGTGTGCGGCAATCGTCATATGGCCGGTTTCGCGGCCCTCGAACGCGTGCAGCAAGGCGTTGTTGACGAGGTTGGTAAGGATCTGGAACAGCGCCCCAGGAAAAGTATCCAACTGGATTCCCGCTGAACATTCGATGCTCAGGGCATAGCTGGTGCGACGAAAGCCGGGTCGCAAGGCCGTGCGAACCTCTTCGAGAAAGCCACGCAGTTCGAAGTGGCGGCGCTCCTCGCTGGATTGATCCACCGCAACGCGCTTGAAGCTGCTCACCAGCCGGCCAGCGCGCTCAAGATTGCCAAGAATCAGCGAATTTCCCTCGGCCACGGTTTGCTGCCATGCCTTGAGCTCGCCCTTGGTCATCAGCCCCTCGGCCAAGCGCACTTCGGCTTGTTTTGAGATATCGCTCAAGTGCGAGGCGGCGGTGACGGCAATGCCTAGCGGTGTGTTGATCTCGTGCGCCACACCGGCCACCAGTGCGCCCAGCGAGGCCATTTTCTCGGCCTCGACCAGTTGATCCTTGGCGCGTTCGAGTTGGGCCAGTGACTGCTCGGCGTGCGCCTTTGCGTGCGATAGCTCTTCGGTACGACTGGCGACAAGGGCTTCCAGAACGGCTGCTTGTTGGCGCATGAAGGCCAAGCGCAAGCGCATGGCGAAGGCCGCCAGCAACAGACCCGTCAGCACAGCGGCTGCCGCAAAACTGCGGGTTTGCCACCACGCGGGTATTACGTTGACGGGGAGGTCGATTGTCTGCTTGCTGAGTTCGCCGCTGCGGTTGCTGGCGCGCACCTGCAGGCGGTAGTTGCCAGGTGGCAAATTGCGATAGGTCGCGACACGCAGGGCCGCGCTGGTTTCTACCCAGTCGTCGTCAATGCCGGTCAAGCGATAGGCATAACTCAAGCGTTGCGGGCCACTGAAGTCGAGTGCTGCAAACTCCACTGAAAGGCTGCGCTGGCCTGGGGCCAGCAGCAAGCCATTGGCGGATTCGGCAAGCGGTTGCGGGCGATCAGCGATGCGCAAATCGGTCAACACCAAGGGCGGTTGATAGGTCCAGGGCTGAAAGTGCTGTGGTTCGATCACCAGCAGGCCACGACTGCCGCCAAACAGGAGGCGGCCATCGCGGGTCTGCAAGTACGAGCGAAACCAGCCGGTGCCGAAATCAACGCCATCGCTGCGGGTGAGGCTGTATAGCGAGTCGTTCGCCGGGTCATAGACCTGTCGATGACTCCAGATGCGTCCATCGCTGGCTTCCAGCAAATTGGCACCGAAATCGCCGGCCACACCCAAGCGCTGGCTGACCGATTCAAACGCCCAACCCGTCGCATCGTCGCGCTTCCGATACAGGCCTTCGACGGTGTCGACCCACAATTGATCGTGGCGGTCGATCAACAATCCCACCACGCTGGGATGCGGCAGACCGGGTTCGGCCTGATCGTCGATGCGTTGTAATGTGCTTGCGTTGGCAGCGGCGCGAAACAATCCCGTTGAAGCACCCAGCCACATACTGCCGTCCTTGCCTTCGGCGATGGCGTTGAACTCGCCCAGTAGGGGGCGTGCGTCGGCCAAACTGAGGCGCTCGATCAGCGTTTGCCCGCTTCGCAGCACGAACAAGCCGTCGCCAGTGCCGATCCACAGCGCATTTCGCGAGTCAATGAACAGGCGGCGCACGCTGAGATTGTCCAAGCCTTCGTTGACGCCAAAGCGCTGGAACTCGCCGCTGACGGGGTCGTAACGGCGCAGGCCATCGCGGGAGCCAAGCCAAATGTGATCAGTGATGTCTTCGGCAAGCGCCGTGATCCAGCCCACGCTCAAACCCTCGCCGGATTGGGTCTCCGGCGACAGACCGCCCACCAACTTCAGATTGGCGTCGAGAATGGCCACGCCACGTCCGCGTGTGCCCAGCCACAACTCACCATTGCGGCGTTCCAGCAGGCTGGAAACATCGGGCTGCTCAAACACGCCGTTGTGGCCTTCTGCACCGCGCAACACTTTGGCCCATTGGTTGTTGGGGTCGTGCCATTGCACGCCGCCGCCAAAACCGCCGACCCATAGCAGGCCCGAACGATCCTGCAACAACGCGCGCACCTCATTGCCGGCGAGGCCGGTGGGGCGGCCGGGGTGATGGCGAATTTGCCGCAACAAGCGACCGCTGCCGGCCTCGCGAACTTCGATACCGCTAGACCGGCCTAACCAGACCTCGCCGTTGCGCAATTGCACCATCGTCGATACCGAATCCAGCGTGCCGGGGGCGGTGCCTTGCTGGATCTGCGGTCGCTCGACCGCCAGAGTGCGCCGATCCACCAGCATCAGCTGGCCCATTTGCGTGCCCACCCAGAGCAAGCCATCGCTTGCTTCCAGCAGGCTGTACACCGTGTCGGTATCCAAGCCACTGGCATCGACAGATGCCGACAGCACAAGCTCGATTTGTGTGCTGCGCGCGCGCAAACGGCGCAGGCCGGCGCGAGTGCCGATCCACAGGTCTCCGAGTGGATCGATGTGCAGCGAGTGAATGAAGTCGTCGCGAGGAGCCAAGCCACCGACCTCGCCAACGCGGTAGCTGGTGATCTTTGCGATCCCCGGATCTAATTTGGCGAGACCACCTCCGCGCAGACCGATCCAGATCGCGCCGTCGCTGGCCTCGGTCATAGTGATGACCGCACCTGCCGCCAGGCTGTTGGGATTGGTGCTCACATGCCGGAAAGTCGCAAAGGTTTCGCTGTGCGGATCAAACACCGACACGCCATCGGCGTCAGTGCCTACCCAAAGGCGACCGTCCTTGCCAAGCAACAAACTGCGAATCAGGTTGCCGCTGACGCTGGTCGGGTCCCCCGCCCGGTGCACATAGCGCCGGAAGCTATAGCCATCAAAGCGGATCAGCCCGCGCGTGCTGCCTATCCAGAGGAACCCCGCATCGTCTTGAACCAGCGCGGTGACGACACCGTCGGGCACATTCTCAAGATCGCTGACCAGCTCAAAGCGCGCAGTGAAGTCTTCATTAAACGCCCATGTCGGCGCGGCGAACACAAACAGCAGCCATAGCCAAACGCGCATGGCTGGCGGCTAATGGCGGACCGGCAGCGGAATCTCGTCGGCCGCCATCGGCCGGCCGAACAAATAGCCCTGTGCCTGATCGCAATCCATTTCGCGCAGGACATCGGCCTGCGCCTGGGTCTCAACGCCTTCAGCAATAACCTTCAGGCCGAGCAAGTGGCCCATGTTGACGATCATCGCGGCGATGACGCGGTCTTCGCGGCGCTCGACCAGGCCAGTCACAAAGGAGCGATCAATTTTCAATCGATCAATCGGCAAGCGCTGCAAGCGGCTGAGCGACGAGTGGCCGGTGCCAAAGTCATCGATGGCGATGCCGATGCCGGCGCGGCGCAGCGTCGCCAAGGTTTCCAGGGCGCGTTCGTCTTCGGCCAACAGCAGCGATTCGGTGACTTCCAACTCCAGATGGCCCGGCTGGATGCCGGTCTCACCGATGACGCGCTCCACCATGAGCGGGAAGCCGGGATCTTTCAGTTGCCGGGGTGACACATTGACTGCCATCACCAGTGAGTTCCCGCCTTGTTGCCAGCGCACCTGCTGTCGGCAGGCTTCGGCCAGTACCCACTCGCCGATGGCAAGAATCTGCCCCGATTCTTCGGCCGCCGCGATGAACTGGTCCGGCAACACCCAGCCGGTTCGACGCCGCCAACGCACCAGCGCTTCCACACCAAGCAAGGCACCGCTGACCATATCCATCTGCGGCTGGTACAGCAGTTTCAAGGCTGACTGTTCGATGGCGCTGCGCAGTTCGCGGGCGGTATCGAGACGCGCTTGCAGTTCGCGTTCGAAGCGATCATCAAAAAACTGGTGGCTGCTGCGATTGAGGCGCTTGCCTTGTTTGAGCGCAATGCCGGCATTGCGAAACAGCGAAGAGGCGCTGTGACCATGCTCCGGATAGCGCGCCACGCCCAAGGTCATGGTCAACGCAATCTCGTTGCCGTCGACTTCCAGATTGCGCTGCAGGCGCTCCTCCAACGCGGCCAAGTGCGCCGAGGTCAATTCCCCATTGGGCGAGTCGTCGGCCATGACCACGGCGAAATTATCGGCGGCAGTCCGGGCCAGAAAGGCCTCGCCGGCAAACACTTCTGCCAACAAGGCGGCGCTGGCTTTGAGCGTGTGATCGCCGACCTCGTGGCCAAGCCCATCGTTGACCGCTTGAAAGTTGTCAATATCGGCCAAGGCCAGTGCGAACGGGGCACCCAGTTGGCAGCGTCGGCGCAGCTCACGTTCAAGCGAGGCGCGATTCCACACTGCCGTGAGTGGATCGCGAAACGCCATCGTTTCCAGTTCTTCGAACAACTGCGCGTTGTCCAGACCAATGGCGACGTTGATCGAAAACAACTCCAACAGTTGCCGATCAAGCTCCGGGATGGGTGCCTGGGTGGTGACGTGGGCGACCAGGCGTTCGGCGCGCGGCGAGCGAATGAACAGCAGCGCGTGGTCGCGACCGAACTCGTTTTGCTCGCTTTCCAGCACACGCTTCACCCGAGTCACCAGCTCCGGGTCGACCAACGCCGCCAGCAACTCGCCCTTGCGATCCGCGTAGTGGCCGCTCGCTGCGAGCACGCGCAATTCACCGCTGCCGCTGCCGCTGCCGCGCTCTTCAGCGCACAGCACGCCGTCGGCGGCGACATGCAACATGGCGCAGATCTGCGTCAGCACACCATCGGCGAACTCACTGACCGCCTTCACATCCATCAACCGTGAGGCTGCATCCACGATCGAACGCAAGCCCTGGCGATTGGCCTCGATGGTGCGGATCTGCTGGAACGAGCGCAGCGCCGAGGTCAGTGTGGTCAACAGGCGCTGGCTGGTGAGCTCGGATTTGGCCCGGTAGTCGTTGATGTCGTAGTGCTGGATGACTTCGATTTCCGGCGCATAGCCCGGCTGCCCGGTGCGCAGGACGATGCGCACGGCGGGGTCGTCGAAGCGTTCGCGAATCTCGCCCACCAGCTTGAGGCCAGCGTCTTCGGATTCCATCACTACATCGAGCAGGATGCAGCTGTAGCGACTTTTGGCCAATAACACCCGCGCCTCGGCAGCCGAAAAGGCACTTTCGAAGGTCAGCGCGCGGCCCAGAATCTGGGCGCCTTCCAAGGCGAAGCGGGTGACCCGATGCACCTGCTCTTCGTCATCGACAATCAGAATGCGCCAAGCCGCCGCGCTATCGTCGAGCGCGCCCGGCAGGCTGTCTTCTTCGCGCAGGTCGAGCAGATCTGTGTCTGACACCAAAGAACTCCGCCGTGCCGTTGACTGGATAATGTCTGAGGATAGCCTGAACCACCGACAATTCCGCGCTGCTTGCCATCGTCTTAACCTCATATGACGCAGATTGCCGTGGACCGGCGAACCGAGTCGCCTGCTTCCGTACTCTGTGCAGACCCATCCCATCCTTTTGGTCGTGCCCCATGCGCCTGCTTTTTGCAATCTGCATCTGCCTGACCATCGCTTTCGCGCCGGCTCGCGCGCTGGCGGCTTTCGACCATCAGCACCAAGCGCTCACCACGTTGTTGGCCAAGCACGTGCAATGGAGTCCTGAAGGCCACGCGAGCCAAGTCGACTATGTTGGATTTGCGGCGGATCGGCCCGGGTTGAAGGCGTATCTGACGCAGTTGGCTGAAGTTACGCAAGCCGATTTTGATGGCTGGAACGCCGCTCAGCGGATGGCTTTTTTAATCAATGCCTATAACGCCTGGACGGTCGAATTGATCCTTACTGGCGATTCCGACATCACTTCAATCAAAGATCTAGGCAGCCTGTTTTCGTCGCCGTGGAAGCAGGAAATCGCGCCTCTGCTGGGGCGCACCCGCAGCTTGGATGATATTGAGCACGGGCTCCTGCGCGGCGCCCCCGATTTTGCCGAGCCGCGTATCCATTTCGCGGTCAACTGCGCTTCCATCGGCTGTCCTGCGCTGCGTCCCGAGGCCTACACGTTCAATGAGTTGGACGCGCAACTCGCCGATCAGACCACGCGTTTTCTCGGTGACCGCAGCCGCAATCGGGTGAGCGCAGATGGCAAAACATTGGAAATCTCCAAGCTGTTCGACTGGTACGCCGACGACTTCACCGCCAAGGCAAGTGCGCTTTCGCCGCCGGCCGCATTCCTGGCTCAGTACGCGGCGCAGTTCAGCGCTGACTTAGCCGTTCAACAACGCATCCGCGCGGGCAAGCTTGAATTTGCGTTTCTTGATTACGACTGGTCGCTGAACTCGGCCAGCGCGGCGGCTTCACCTCCGTGATCTTGCTCCGGCTGCTGGTCGTGCTCGCACGCACGCCGGCCAATGGCAACCACGCGGTCATGTTGAGCACCACACGCTGCGGCAGACACTTTCAGTTCCGCGTTGACAGCAGCCAGTATTTTGGCCAGGCAGACTGCGCACAGGTCGCCGCCACGCCTGCCGCCAACTTCGGCTGCTGCTGAAGCTATGCCGAAGCCGGGCGAGCTCGCAGTGGTGATTCCGGTGGGGCCGGATGACACGGCGTGGTGTGGGTTGATGCCGTTGCTCGCCGGCATGCCGGCGGCCACGCAAGTGGTGCTGTCGATGGCTGCGGGTGACGCGCAGAGCACAGCCATGGCCGCGCCTAGCGTGCAAGTTATCTATGGGCCTGCTGGTCGCGGCCGGCAGCAGAATGCGGGTGCCGCGGCGACCACGCAACCTTGGTTATGGTTTTTGCACGCAGATAGCCGATTTGATGCCTCTGCTTTGCGCGCCATCGAGTGCCTCGCTGATGAGCCCGCGCTGGCCTACTTCAATCTGCACTTTCACGACGGCGGCGCGGCGATGCGCGTCAATGCCTGTGGCGCATGGTTGCGCAGCCATGTGTTACGGCTGCCGTTTGGCGACCAAGGTCTGTTGCTGCCGCGTGTCGTGTTCAATCAACTGGGCGGATTCGCCGAGCAACTGGCGGGCGGTGAAGACCACGCCTTGGTCTGGGCGGCGCGCCGGGCCCGCGTGCCATTGCGTCCACTGCGCGCGCAACTGTCGACCAGCGCGCGCAAATACAACGAGCAAGGCTGGTGGCAAACCACCGCGAAGCATCTGCGCCTGACGTGGTCGCAGGCACGCCAATTTTCAGCGGCTCAGCGATGAGTGGTGCACTTGGATGAGTGGTGCACTTGCCATCTTCGTCAAAACGCCTGGGCATTCGCCGATCAAGACGCGGCTTGCGGCCGGCATCGGCGAGCGCGCGGCCGTGGCTTGGTATGCCGCCGCCGCGGCAGCCACGGCCAGCGTTGCCAAGCAATTCTCGTTGGCTTGCGCGGCGACCGTCTACTGGGCGGTCGCTGAAGCGCAGGCATTGGATGATTTGCACTGGGCAGCTCTGCCGGTTCTTTCCCAAGGCACAGGTGGGCTCGGCCAGCGGATGGCAGCGGTGCACACGGAGCTGGTCGCACGACACGGTCGTGGCATCTTGATCGGAGCGGACGCGCCGCAACTCGCAGCGACTGACTTGCTGCGTGCCGAGCAATGGCTGTGTGCCGCTGAGCCTCGGCTGGTGCTCGGCCCGGCCAGCGATGGCGGCTTCTGGCTGATCGGTGCCAATCGCGCTTTGCCGTTGGCTGATTGGACGGCGGTGGAGTACAGCCAAGCCGGCACCGCCTGCGAATTTCGCCAGCGAATGCAGCGACATGGCGATTGGCTTGAGTTGCGAGAGCTGGCGGATGTGGACCACGCCGACGACGTGCCGGAAGTGGTGCGCGCGCTGCATTCGCTTGCGCTGCCTTCGCCCGCGCAAGCACAGCTGCTGGACTTCAGCCGCGAGCTGCTGGCTGCAGGCGTTAGCGCATGAATGCCGCTGACTTGGTTGCCGTCGAGGGTCCGCTGCGGTTGTCGGCATTTGCCTTTGCCGGGCTTGCGTTGTGGGGTTTGCAACGCCGCTTCGCCTTGCGTGGCGATGGCCGTGTCGACCGCCGCCTGCTCAGCAATGTGGGCCTAGTCGTGATCGGCAGCTTGCTGCTGCGGCTGGCGTTTCCGCTGTTGGCGGTTGCATTGGCAGTGAGCATCGAGGCCGCTGGCGGCGGCCTGTTCGGCGGGTTGCAATGGCCGCTGTGGATCGAAGGGGTGCTGGCGTTGTTGCTGCTGGATTTGGCGATCTATTGGCAACACCGGGCTTTCCACCGCTTGCCCTGGTTGTGGCGGCTGCATCGAGTGCATCACAGCGACATTGCCTTCGATGTGTCGACCGGCGTGCGTTTTCATCCGCTGGAGATCGCCGCGTCGATGCTGTTCAAGCTGGCCCTGGTTTGGCTGCTCGGACCCGCCGCTTGGGCAGTCGTTGTATTTGAATTGCTGTTGTCGCTTGGCAGCTTGTTCACCCACAGCGACTTTGCGTTTCCTCCGCTGCTGGATCGTCGCCTGCGCTGGCTGCTGGTGACGCCATCGATGCACCGCATTCATCACTCCACACTGCGTGTTGAAACCGACAGCAACTATGGGTTTCATTTGTCGCTGTGGGATCGGCTGTTTGCGAGTTATCGGGTAGCACCGATGCGGCCCGAGGTGGATATGCCGATCGGGTTGGAGGAGTTTCGCGATAGGGGCGGGCAGGGCTTGTGGGCGTTGTTGCGGCAACCGCTGCGCGCGACACGATCCGAAGGGCGTGATCGACAGGGGTAGCATTTCTTTTCAGGTCGCAATGCAGCCGGTGAGCCATGATCGTGGCGAAAGCTGGAATTCGGGATTGTCTTCAAACAGCCGCGCAGTCCAAGCTGACGTCCTCTGGTGATGAAGCGAAAAGTCAAGGCGCATGAGTCACTTGGATGCGCCCATCGAGCGCAGCCGTCAGCCTCGGTAAAGCTAGTTGGCGGGCAGGTGAACGAACGATCTGCGCGGGTGCGCGGGGGCGCTGGCGTGGCCCGATACTGCGCCCGCCGGTCACGCCGGCAAGCAAGCCACGCACCCCAGCAAGGTAGTGCAGGGGTGTTGTCGCCTTTGACCCACCACAAGGATCGCCTCATGCTGAAACACCTCTTGCTTGGCGCTGTCAGCAGCGCCTTGATGTTCGGTGCCCTCGCGGCAAATGCTCAAGATCGCCCGTTTTATCTGCACGGCACGCTCGGCCAAGCCACGATCAATGAATCCCGCTTCGTTGACGACGATAACGACACCGCGCTCGGGCTGCGGTTTGGCTGGCGCTTCTTGCCGTGGTTGGCGGTGGAGGCGGGTTACGGTCAGCTGGGCGACTTCCAAACGAACTGCGGAGGCGAAATCTGCCCGGCAGTGGTGTTCCCCGAGTACCAGTACGAAAGCATCGAGCTCGGCTTGAACGCGCGCGTGCCGTTTGGCGACAGCCGAGCGTTCGGCATTGCCCGTGCCGGTGTGCATCAGCTTGACGTTGGCTTTGCTGGCTCAGAAACCGAGCCTTATTATGGCGTCGGTGTGGGCTACGCCTTCAACGACCGCTTCAGCGTGAGCCTGGATCTGGATCGCTACACCACATCCGACTCACGGTTCGATGTAGATCGATTGGGTGTAGGACTGGAAGTGGCTTTCTGAGTGGTTCACCCGCTGCGAACGCCGCGCCACGCCTCACTTCAATTCACTGGCGCGGCGTTCGCGTGTTGGCAGGCGCGGAGCGCGGCGCGCTGCTGCGCCAAGGATTGATGTCGATGCCGCCGCGGCGGGTGTAGCGCGCGTACACGAACAGCGACTGTGGCGCGCAGCGCTGACTGAGATCGATAAAGATCCGTTCAACACAATGCTCGTGAAAGTCGGCGTGCTCGCGAAATCCGGCGAGATAACGCAGCAGGCTGCCACGGTCGATGCGCTGGCCGCAGTACTTGATCTGCAGACTGGCCCAATCAGGTTGACCGGTGACCGGGCAGTTCGACTTAAGCGCTTCGCTGGTGAGTGTTTCGTCGGCAAGACGCTGCGCATCCACGCGCAGTACTTGCGCGTCGGGTGGGCCGTAGTGATCGATGTCGACATCGGCGGCGTCGATGCTCTCACCCTGCATGACGTCGATGGCAGTCGCCGTGCCGCCAGGCTGTGCTGTCAGATCCACGCTGACCGCTGCGCCAGCCACCGCGCTGAGATCGAGGCGCAACTGTGCTTGCAGCGCGGCGCAGTCGCCCACGCGCTCCTGCATGAAGCCATTCAAATACAGCTTGAGCGACTTCGATTCGATCAGATTGGGGGAGTCTGCCGGCACATCAAGACGCAGCAGTGCCACACGCGGTCGACCGCGCGAATCGAGCCAGGAAAACTCATAGGCATTCCAGATGTCGCCGCCGAAAAAAACCGGAGCATCGCCCATGCCCATGCCGATGCCCAGCCCTGCGCGTTGGTTGGCACGCGGAATCGGAAAAAGTCGGCCCGCGTCGAACTGGCCGGAATATAGCGTCGGTTTGCCTAGGCCGGAATCGTGAACAGTGTGCATTGACTTAGTTTAGGTGAGTCGCGGCTTGTCGTAAGCTTCGCGGCGGGCCAGGTGATTCCATGCTTGGGACCACGAAGCCGTCTGCCAAACAGCAAGAACGGCGGTAACATTCCCCGACGACCATCAAGGATCAAACCATGCGCAAACACTATCTGCTCGGAACCACCCTAGGCGCGTTGTTGTTGTGCGCGGCTACCGCCCAAGCACAAGACACCAGCTTTTATCTGCACGGAAGTCTCGGCCAAGGAAAGATCGAAACCGAGCAGTTTGTGTCCTACGAGGATGACAGCGACACCACCTTGGCGGTGGCGTTTGGCTGGCGTTTGCGGCCCTGGTTGGCGGTCGAATTTGGCTACAACGACTTCGGCAACTACCAGTCGCGTTGCCCCGCAGCCGTGTGCCCACCCCTGCTGGTTTTTCGCGATCTTGACTACACCAGCTTCGAGCTTGGCCTGAACTTCCGCGTGCCCTTCGGTGACAGCGGTTTCTTCGGCGTGGCGCGTGCCGGCGTGCACAACTGGGATGTGGGTTTTGGCGGATCCAATACCGATCCTCGCTATGGTCTGGGTGCTGGTTACGTAATCAATGACCGCTTCGACGTCAGCCTGGACTTCGACCAGTTCCAGACCGATAACGCCATTCGCGATCTGGATCGCGTGAGCGTGGGCGTCGACTTCAAGTTCTGATTGCAAGGTCGACAAAGGTGTGAAGCGGCGCGTTTGCAAATATGAGGATTGCGCGTCGACCGCCCGCCAAGCAGCGCGCCAACCATTGGCGCGCCTACTGTTGGTAGGATCGCCGCATGCCGCTTCGCACCTTTCCAATTGCTTGGCTCGCGACGGGTTTAGTGAGCTTGATTTGCGCCTGCGCGGCCCGACCGCTGCTGGCGCAATCGCCAGCGAGCTTTGCTACACGCCAAGCCGCCGTAGACAGCGGGCAAGCCAAGCGCCTTGATGGCATCCATGTGGTCGCTCGTCGGCCGCGTGATCGCGCGCTTGAGGCAACCTCGCAGTTAACCGATGAGCGCATTTCCCGCGTCGCGGCCAGTCATGCCAGCGAAGCCCTGAACCGGCTGCCGGGGGTGTGGATCAGCCGCGGCAGTGGCCAAGAGCAGCTGACGGCGATTCGTTCGCCGGTGCTGACCGGGACCGGTGCATGCGGCGCGTTTCTCATGCTCGAGGATGGTGTACCGATTCGCCCCGCGGCTTTTTGCAACGTCAACCAGATGGCCGAGCTGCCGACGGAGTTGGCAGGCAGCATTGAAGTGCTGCGTGGACCAGGCACGGCCGTGCATGGCTCGAACGCTTTGCATGGCGTGATCGATGTGCGGCCGCGCCCCATCAGCGATGAATTACGTGCGCTCAGGGTGGAAACCGGTGCGCAGGATTTCGCTCGGATCATGGCCAGCGCCGCCGATGGCAGGCGTTGGCGGGTCGACGGTGTCGCTACCCGCGCGAACAGTTTTCGGGTTGACGAAGGCTACCGACAGCACAAGCTGGTGGCGCAGTGGCAGGATCAGCAATCCTCGGGTGAGCCGCGCCTGCTGATGTCGGCCAGCCGATTGGATCAAGACACCGCTGGCTTTGTCACCGGGTTAGACGCTTACCGTGATGCCCGACGGGACGCCAATGCCAACCGGGAAGCGTTTCGTCGCGGCCATGCGCTGCGCCTGCAAGGCCGTTGGCAATGGTGGCTCAATGACAACGCGAGTATCTCCTTTGTCGCCTATGCGCGCGCCGATGCGATGCGCTTCTTGCAGCATTTCAATCTGGGCCAACCGCTGGAAGAAAACCGCAGCAAAAGCGCGGGTGCCCAACTGCTGTGGCAGCGCGAAGACGGCTGGCAGCCGCAAGCGGGTGTCGACATTGAATTCGCCAGTGGCGATCTTTTGGAAATCCAGACCCAACCGCTGAGTACCGGAACTGCCGCTCAACAGGCTATTCGCCCAGCGGGACGCCACTACGACTATCGCGTCGACACCGCCAATGTCGCTGCATTTGCGCAGTGGAATGTGTGGCTGTCGCCGCGTTGGCAGCTGCAGACCGGGTTGCGCGGCGAAGCGCATCGATTCGCCTATGCGAACCGCATAAGCAACGGCAATCTGCGCGACGACGGCAGCGCCTGTGGCTTTGGCGGCTGTCTCTTTAATCGACCGGCGGACCGCCACGATCAGTTTGCTGACGCGAGCGGCAGCGTCGGTCTGCAATGGGATTGGGATGACCGACAGAGTTTGGTGGCAAGGTTGGCCCGCGCATTCCGCGTGCCGCAAGCTGGCGAGCTGTATCGTCTGCAGCGCGGACAGTCCGTTGCTGATTTGCAGGCGGAAACGCTGTACGGCCTTGAGCTGGGTTGGCGCGCAAAGGCACAACGGTGGTCGGCGACGCTGGATGCCTATGACTATCGCAAACAGCACGTGATCCTTCGCGATGCGCTGGGCTTCACGATCAACGATGGCCGCACGCGCCATCGCGGCATCGAGTCCAGCTTGCAGTTCCAGTGGCACCCGAACTGGTCGCTCGCCGCCGACATCGCCTATTCCGATCAGCGCTATGCCTTTGATCGCGATGCTGCTGCGGGCGAGCGGATTCGTGCTGGTAATCGCATTGACACTGCCCCGCGCTGGCTGGGCGGAGCGCGTCTCGGATATACGCCAGCGCTCGCCGGCGAGTTCGAATTGGAATGGCGACATCAAGGCAGCTATGACTTGGACGCCGCCAACACGGCGCGCTATCCCGGCCATGAGTTGCTCAATCTGCGTTGGCAGCGCGCGCTTTCTGCCGAGTGGACGCTCAGCGCCCGTTTGTTGAATGTGCAGGATCGCCGCTACGCCGAACGCGCTGATTTCGCCTTTGCCCAGTACCGCTATTTTCCCGGAGCGGGTCGCGAGCTTTTCGTCTCGATAGCCTGGCAACGATGAGACCACGCTGCCGCTAGACTTCGGCCATGACTGCATCCTGCAATATTGCTGCCGCCCTGCCGCGCATGGCCATCGAGCGGCCTGGCCAGATCGCCATTCGTTGCCCCAGCGGACGTCGCGCGGATGGCGGCGTCGCCTATGCCAATGCACTCAATTATGCCGAGCTGGAACAGCGCAGCAACGCCATCGCCGCCGGGCTGCAAGACGCGGGCTTGAGTCGCGGCATGCACGCCGCGCTGATGGTGCGGCCATCGCCCGAGTTGTTTCTGTTGATGTTTGCGCTGTTCAAGCTGGGCGCGGTGCCGGTACTGATCGATCCTGGCATCGCCAAACGCGCGCTCAAACAGTGTTTGGATGAAGCGGCACCGGTGGCGTTCATCGGCATCCCGCTGGCGCATGCCGCGCGCTGCGTGCTTGGTTGGGCGCGTCATCATGTGCGCTTGCCGATTACGGTGGGTCGACGCTGGTTCTGGGGCGGATCAAGTCTGGCGCAGATTGAGGCGCGCGGCGCGACCCTGCCGTTCACCATGGCCAACACCTCAGCTGACGAAACCGCTGCGATACTGTTTACCTCAGGTTCGACCGGTGTGCCCAAAGGCGTGGTCTATCGGCATCGGCATTTTGTAGCGCAGATCGACCTCTTGCGCGAGGCGCTGGCGATTGCCCCCGGCGGCGTCGATCTGCCAACATTTCCACCCTTTGCCTTGTTTGATCCGGCATTGGGTCTGACCAGCGTCATCCCCGATATGGATCCGACGCGACCGGCGTTGGCTGACCCGCGCAAGTTGATCCAGGCGATCAATGACTTCGGCGTGAGCCGCATGTTCGGCTCACCGGCGCTACTCGATACGCTCAGCCGGTTCGGCGAGGCCCACGCGATACGCCTGCCCACTTTGCAGCAAGTGACTTCGGCCGGCGCACCGGTACCGCCTGAGGTCGTCGCCCGTATGCAAGCGATGCTGCCTGCTGAGGCACAAATCTGGACGCCCTATGGCGCCACCGAGTGCCTGCCCGTGGCGGTCATTGAAGGCCGCGAATTGCGGGCAACTCGCGAAGCCACCGAAACCGGCGCCGGCACCTGCGTTGGCAGGCCCGTGCTTGGCAACACCGTGCGAATAATCGCCATTATCGAAGCCGCGGTCCCGTGTTGGTCCGATGTCAGCGAATTGCCTGCGGGCCAGGTCGGTGAGATCACCGTCGCCGGCCCTTCCGTTACCGATGCCTATTTCGCCCGACCTGCCGCGACTGCGCTGGCAAAAATCAGTGAACGGCTTACGGACGGCAGCCAGCGAGTCGTGCATCGCATGGGCGATCTCGGCTGCTTTGATGAAAGCGGACGGTTGTGGTTCTGCGGCCGCAAATCGCAGCGTCTCGAAACCGCCAAGGGACCGCTCTACACCGAACAGGTCGAGCCCATTTTCTGCACGTTGCCTGCGGTGCGTCGTGCCGCGTTGGTTGGCGTCGGCGCGCGCAGTGAGCAATTGCCGGTGGTCTGCATAGAGTTGCAGCCCGGCACGCCGCGCCGAGATCGTCGCGACCTGCTCGCCAGCTTGCGCGCGATTGCGAGTCGACATTCACACACCGCCGAAATCACCACCTTTCTGTTTCACCGTGGTTTTCCGGTCGACATCCGCCACAACGCAAAAATTGGTCGCGAGCTGTTGGCGGTGTGGGCGGCGGGTAAGCTCGGGCGGTGAGTCGCGGCCCCCATCAGATAGCATTCCGTGGGCATCAGGCAAAAGCAGCAAACGCATGGCAAAGGTGTTGGTCACGGGTGGCGGTGGATTCCTCGGGCATGGGCTGTGTCGCCGCTTGCTCGAAGCGGGGCATGAGGTCGCCAGCTACAGCCGCGCCAGTCATGCATCACTGAGGGCGCTGGGGGTGCCGCAAGTGCAGGGCGATCTGGCGGATTTCGGCAGTGTGGTTGACGCTTGCGTGGGCATGGAAGCGGTGTTTCATGTGGGTGCGAAGGCGGGAGCCTCCGGCAGTTTCCGTGACTATTTCGATGCCAATGTGCGCGGCACGCGCAACGTGATTGCCGGCTGTCGCATGCATGGTGTGCCGAATCTGATTCACACCTCCAGCCCAAGTGTCGCCCACAACGGGCACGTCGAAGTGCAGGGTGGCAACGAAACCAGCGCTCCGGTTGCGAGCCGCTACATGGCCTACTACCCAGCGACCAAGGCAGTCGCCGAGCGTATCGTGTTGGACGAGAATGGCGATGGCTTGCGTACCATCGCGTTGCGTCCGCGCTTGATCTGGGGACCCGGCGACAACCATCTGCTGCCACGGCTGGTCAAGCGCGCGCAGTCAGGGCGGTTACGCTTCATCGGCGATGGCAGCAATCGCATCGATACCACTTATATCGACAACGCCGTCGACGCCCATCTGAAGGCGTTTACGGCGCTCACCGGCAAACTCGCGGGTCGTTGCACCGGCAAGGCGTACTTCATTTCCAATGGCGAGCCAAAACCTGTCGCTGAAATCATCAATGCACTGCTGGCGACCGCCGGGGTGGCGGCCATCGAAAAGCACATCCCGTTTGCAGTCGCTTACGCCATCGGTGGTGTACTTGAGCGCGTTTACGATGTGCTCAATCTGCGCGGCGAGCCGCCGATGACGCGTTTTATCGCCGAGCAGCTGGCGACGCCGCATTGGTATGACATCGGTGCCGCACGCCGTGATTTCGGCTACGTGCCCAGCGTCAGCATCGCCACCGGCCTTGAGCGGCTGGCAACGTGGTGGCGTGATCGCGCTAACCCATAGGCATGCCGAGCAAGCGACGCCGTTCAGCGGAACTTCGATTTGAATTGCGGCCGGCGTGGTCGTCCATGTGACCATGCCCACCATGCCAGCGCTGCCATCCCGATCCAACTCAGCAGATTGAGCAAGGTTGCCAACCGCGTGTCCCAATGCAACAGGCCCCAGCGGCCCAGAATGTTGAACCAGTCGTGCTCGCCGCCGCCAACCAGCGGCAATTGTTGCGCACGCGCATCCCCCAGATAGAACGCCACGTATTGGATATTCTGCAAGCCCCACGCCACCCCCACGGCGGCGGACAGGGGTTGCTGTAAGCGCAGAAAATGCCAGGTCACTGCCAGTGGAAACACGAACTGCATCAGGGTGCCGCCATAAAGCGACATGGTGTTGCCAAGGATGCCGAAAAGCAGATGGCCTGACTCGTGGATGGCGAGATTGAAATGATCCAGAACGGGCACAAAGTCAGTGAACCACATGACCAGCGCCAGCACGCCCAGACCGAGCAGGAACGCCTGCCGCGACAGCGCTGGCAAGGTCGGCAATGTCGGTGGCGTGGGTAGTGGTGGTAGAGGTGTGTTCATGCGCTGCAAACATTCCGTGCGCTGCAATCAACCAGGAAGAACTTGCCGCAAGTGCAGCGGCGCGAGCTCAACTCTACAAGTGCCACGCTCCACAGTAGAGCCGAGACAGTAGCGCCGAGCTTGCTCGGCTGCTTTTGTCCCCAACGCAAGAACAATATCGACAACCGCCACCTGATGTACATCCAATCAAGCCCAAACAGCGCTACACATCCGCACCGCTACACTTAGGCCATGAGCAATCACACGCCACCTGCATCTCATCCTTTGCTAGCACCGCTGGGGCGCGCGCTGGAAGTCGTCATCAATCGCGCGCTGGCGCTTGATCCAGAGACGGCGGAACGCCTGCTTGCGCTGGATGGACGCCGCATTGAGCTGCATCTGCAGGCACCCAGACTGGCCATGAGTGTGAGTGTTGACGGGCAGCGTCTGCGTGTTGGACCCGCGAAGGCTGACGGCGAGCCGGACCTGAGCCTGCGCGCAACTGCCGGTGCGCTGTTTTCGATGCTGTTGCCCGACAGCGCACGCTCGGTGCCAGTGGGCGCGCTGAAGATCAGTGGCGACGCTGAGCTGGCCCAACGAGTGCAGCGTCTGCTGCGCGACTTTTCACCGGACCTCGATGCCGCTTTGGCCGGCGTGTTTGGCGACATTATCGGCGTGCAAATCGCGCGCGCGCTGCGGAGTGCGTTTGCATCGGTCAGCGCAGGTGCCAAACGCTTTGCCCAGGACAGCGCAGACTATCTGACCGAGGAACGCCGCGATGTCGTTTCCAAGGTCGAGCAATCCATATTTTTCGATGAGGTCGACGACCTGCGAGACGCTGTGGACCGCTTGGCGGCCCGCGTCGAGCGCTTGAGTCGATGATCCTGCAATGATCGGAATGACCCAGTTTCGCGGCGCGTTACGTGCCACCCGCATCCTGCGGGTGCTGGTCAAGTACCGCCTCGACTCGTTGTTGGAGGGAACCGGAGTCGAACCAGTCGCGCGCCTGCTGCGGCCCTTTGTTCCGCGTGCGACCAGCGAGATCGCCGCCCACACCCGCGGCGCGCGCTTGCGTATGGCCTTGCAGGAATTGGGGCCGATCTTTGTCAAGTTTGGGCAGATTCTGTCGACCCGCCGCGACCTGTTGCCCGAGGACATCGCCGAGCAACTCTCATTGTTGCAAGATCGGGTGGCGCCGTTCGACGGCGAGCGCGCGCGCAAGATCGTCGAAGCTGCGCTCGGCAAGCCGATCAGCGAGCTTTACGCCGAGTTCGACGAGACCCCGCTGGCATCTGCCTCCATCGCCCAGGTCCATCCAGCGCGATTGCACGATGTCGATGGCGTGCGCGGTCGCGAAGTCGTCGTGAAAGTGCTGCGGCCCGACATCGAAAAGCAGATCACCGGCGATATTGCCTTGCTGCGTGGTCTGGCGGAGATCGCTGCTCGCCATCATCCGCAGGCAGCCAACATAAGACCGCTCGATGTCATCAACGAAATCGAAGCGACCTTGCGCGGCGAGCTCGATTTGCAGCGCGAAGGCGCCAACGCCAGCGTACTGCGCCGCAATTGGCTGGACTCCGACGATCTCTACGTACCCGAAGTGTTCTGGAGCCACAGCGCTCAGCGCGCACTCACTTTGGAGCGTGTGCGCGGCATTCCATCTGATGACATCAAGGCGCTGGATGCGGCCGGAATTGATCGACCCAAGCTCGCCGCCAAAGGTGTGCGCCTCTTTTATACGCAAGTGTTCCGCGACAACTTTTTTCATGCCGATGCGCACGCCGGCAACATCTGGGTGGACGCGGATCCTGCCCGGCGCGACAACCCGCGCTTCATTGCGCTGGACTTCGGCATCATGGGGCAACTGCCGGCGCGCGATCAGTACTACTTGGCTGAGAACTTCATCGCCATGTTCTCGCGCGACTATCGGCGCGTGGCCGAGCTGCACATCGAGGCCGGCTGGATGCCGTCAAGCGTGCGCGTCGATGAACTGGAAGCGGCCACGCGGGCGATTTGCGAGCCGTACTTCACGCGACCGTTGGCTGAGATTGCGTTGGGCGAAGTCGTCGTCAAACTGTTTCGCACCGCGCAGACCTATCACCTGACTCTGCAGCCGCAATTGATCCTGCTGCAAAAGACTCTGCTCAATATCGAAGGCGTAGGGCGCCTGTTGGATCCCAAGCTGGACATCTTTGCGGTGGCTCATCCGGTTTTGGAGAGCATCCTGCGCGAGCGCTACAGCGTGGCGCAGCTGGCGCGCGAATTCCGCAAACGGCTGCCGGAGATCATTACTGCCGCACCCGACATGCCGCGCTTGTTTCGCGAGTGGTTGCAGCAGCAGACCGATGGCCGTCATCGCATCAATATGGCTTCTACTGATTTGCGCACGCTTGCTGCGGTCTCGCGCGAGAGCCAACGCAAAACGACCTACGCCATCCTCGGTACGGGGCTGATGATCGCCGCCGCCGTGCTGTTTGGTTTGGAAGCCGGCGGCCCGCGCATCTTTAACGTCGCCGCGGCGGTGTGGATCGCGAGCCTGGGTGCGCTCGGCGCGTTCTACGCGGCGTGGCCGCGAAGCGGGTCGTGACAAGTTACAGGCCACGCAAGCGCACTCACTGCAAGTGATCGGAACTTGTCGACGGGCGGCGGCTCTAAGCAGCCGTCCGTCGCCGCTCTGACATGCCGGCAATCCGACGGATGGAGTGGACGGGCGGGCTCGCGATGGCAGGACGTTTGGCAGATTCCCCATACATGCCTATTCCGGCATCCTGCGCAACCTCCACCTCAACCATGCGCCACCGGCCTCAGGCTTAAGGTATCCAACCAAGGACTCGCAATGTTTGTTCCATTTCGTGCCGCGTTTGCTGCACTGGTTTTGTTCGTTGTTTTGGTGGCGCCTCTGCAGGCACTCGACTTGCCACGCGGGGTCAGCGCTGGTCCTAGCGTCGAAGGCATTACCGAGTACCGTCTCGACAACGGTCTGCGAGTGTTGTTGTTTCCGGATGCCAGCAAGCCGACGGTGACAGTCAACATCACCTACTTGGTCGGCTCGCGGCACGAAAACTACGGTGAGACCGGCATGGCGCATCTGCTTGAACACCTGCTGTTCAAGGGCACGCCAACGCATACCGACATTCCCGGTGAGATGAAAAAGCGCGGCGTTGGCTTCAATGCCAGCACCTGGCTTGATCGCACCAACTACTTCGGCAGCTTCACTGCCGACGATGAAACCTTGCGCTGGATGCTTGAGTTGGAAGCGGATCGCATGGTCAATAGTTTTGTCGCACGCAAAGATCTCGATTCAGAGATGACCGTCGTGCGCAACGAGATGGAATCGGGCGAGAACAATCCCGCGCGCGTGTTGATTGATCGCGTTGCCGCCACCGCGCACCTGTGGCACAACTACGGCAATTCGACGATTGGTGCGCGCGCCGACGTCGAGAATCTGCCGATCGAGCGCTTGCAGGCCTTTTATCGAGAGCACTACCGGCCTGACAACGCCACCCTTCTGGTTGCCGGCCGCATCGAACCGGCGCTTGCTTTGAGCGAAATCGTCGCTGCCTTTGGCGAGATCGCCAAGCCAAGCGAGCCGATTGAGCTCACCTACACCCGCGAGCCAACCCAGGACGGCGAGCGCGAAGTGACTGTGCGTCGTGTCGGCGAAACAGCCTATGTTGCGTTGGCGTATCACGGGCCGGCGGCGGGCCACGCGGATTTCGCGGCACTCGATGTGCTGTTGTCGGCGCTCGGTGATACACCCACCGGTCGGCTGCACAAAGCGCTGGTGGAAAACAGGTTGGCGACGTTTGTAGCGGGCTTTGGTTTTGCGTTGGCCGAGCCGGGCTACATGATGTTTCTTGCCGAAGTGCCCAAGGAAAGTGCGGTTGAGAGCTTGCGACCCAAGCTCATTGAGCTCATCGAGGGCAGCGCCGCTGCGCCATTCACCGAGCAAGAGGTCAGCGACAGCAAGCGTCGGTTGCTGAAGGACGTCGAGCTGACCATGAATGATGCCAATCGGCTGGCGATGTCGCTGTCAGAAGCCATTGCGCAAGGCGACTGGCGGATGTTTTTCCTGCAGCGGGATCGCATTGATGCAGTCAGCGCGGCCGACGTGAATAACGTGGCCCAGCATTACTTGAAGTCCAGCAACCGCACTTTCGGCCAATTCATTCCCACAGCCGAGCCTGATCGTGTCGAGATCAGCGAAGCGCCCACCGTGGCGAGCCTGGTCGATGGGTACGTTGGCCGCGCCGCGATGGCTGCGGGTGAAGTGTTTGAACCGAGTCCGGAAAACATCGACGCCAGAACCGAGTGGTCCACCCTCGGTGATGGGAACATCGGTGATCAAGACAACGGTGATCAAGTCAACGGTGATCAAGACAATCGCAATATCACCCAGCTTGTTCTGTTGCCGAAGAAGACGCGCGGCAACACGGTGCTGCTATCGATGAACCTGCGCTTTGGCAGCGCCGATGATGTGCACGGAAAAGCCCAAGCGGCCGAATTTGCAGCAGCAATGCTGACCCGCGGCAGCGAAAAGTACAGTCGTGAAGCAATTGCGCGGCGATTGGATGAACTGAAGGCGCAATTGAACATTAGCGGAGACGCCCAAGGCCTGTCGGTGGGTGCCAACAGCACGCGCGAGCACCTGCCCGAGCTGCTCGCCTTGATCGATGAGTTGCTCAAGCACTCGAGCTTTCCTGCTTCCGAGTTTGAGCAGCTGCGCACGCAATCGATCACCGACGTTGAGTCATCACGCACCGAACCCACCGCCATTGCCGGGCTTGAGCTCAATCGTTACGGCAATAGCTGGCCGAAAGGCCATCCGAAGTACGTCGAGAGCTTCGACGAGCAACTGCAGAGCCTGAAAACCGTGACGCTGGATGAGGCTCGTCAATTCAGTGCCGATTTCCACGGCGCGGGCAGCGGCGAGATCACCCTGATCGGCGACTTCGATGCAGCAGCGGTCAGGGCCGATTTGCAGGCGCGCTTTGCGGATTGGACGTCGACCAAGCCTTTCGTGCGCGTCGCCGATCCCTACCTCGATTTGGCTGCTGTCAGCCGTAGTTTTGAGACTCCCGACAAGGCCAATGCCTTGATCCTGATGGCGTTGGGTTTGCCGATGGACGACAGCCATCCGGACTATCCCGCGCTGATCGCAGGCAACTATGTGTTTGGAGGCGGCTCTTTGAAGTCACGCTTGGCAGATCGCGTACGCCAGAAAGATGGCTTGAGCTACAGCGTGGCATCCCAGTTCAGCGCCGACTCGATCGATGCAGCGGCGGGTCAGGTGCTCTACGCGATCGCTGCGCCAGAGAACATCGCGAGCGTGGAAGCGGCTTTCCGCGATGAGTTGGCTTTGTTGTTGAAAGACGGAGTGTCGGCCGCCGAGTTGAAAGATGCCATCGACGGCATGCTGAAAGCGCGCCAGCGTTCGCGTGGCGAAGACGCTGCCCTGCTCGCTGCGCTGGGCAACAACGCTTACTTGAACAGGAAAATGGCATGGAGTGCCGAGCTGGATGCCCGTCTTGCCGCGCTGACGCCCGAAGTGGTCAACGCGGCGCTGCGCAAGCATCTCAATCCCGGCAACTACTCAGTCTTCAGCGCCGGTGATTTTGCCTCGGCCAAGGCCAAGCAAGCGGCCGCCGCGAAAGCGGGCGATTAAGCCGCCGCATCACTTCGTTTCTGCGGAGGTTCAATGCCTAAGCGCGATCAGCCATATTCGGCCGCTTCGCGATTAGGCCGAATCCAAGGCCTGGGTCAGATCGGCCAATAGATCGTCGGCATATTCCAGTCCCACCGACAACCGCAATAGATTTTGCGGCGAGCTGGGATTGGGGCCTTCCACCGACGCGCGATGCTCGATCAACGACTCGCAACCGCCCAGTGAGGTCGCGTTGACGATCAATTTCAACGCGCCTGCCACCTGCAAGGCGGCCTCGCGACCGCCGCGTAGAGTGAAGCTCAGCATGCCGCCGAAGTCGCTCATTTGGCTGCGCGCGATGGCATGACCCGGATGGCTGGACAGACCTGGATAGTTGACGCCGCTAACCGCCGGGTGGGCCTCCAGCGCGGTCGCCAGGACGCCTGCATTGCGGCAATGCCACGCCAATCGTGCGGGCAACGAGCGACAGCCGCGCAAGGTAAGCCAGGCGTTGAACGGTGCCATCGTCGCGCCGGTGATATGGCGGCGATGTGCGAGTGCTTCGAAGGTTTCATCGCGACGGGCAAACACCAGGGAGCCGCCCATCACATCGCTGTGGCCACCGAAATACTTGGTCGTCGAATGCATCACGATGTCGGCACCCAAGGCCAGTGGCTGCTGCAACAGCGGAGTGGCGAACGTGTTGTCGCAGACCAGCAGACAGCCTCGGGACTTCGCCAGCGCGACCGCCGCGCGAATATCGGTCACCGCCAACAGCGGATTGGATGGTGTCTCAATCCACAGCAGCCGCGTGTTTTCACGAAACGCATTTTCCACTGCGGAAAGATCGGAGGTGTTGACGATGCTGGCTCGCACCCCGCGGCCCGGCAAAAACTCGGTCGCCAAGCTGCGCAAGCCGCCGTAGCACTCGGCAGGAATCAGAATGTGACTGCCGGCAGGGACCGACTCCAACATGGCGTTCATCGCCGCCATGCCCGTGGCATACACCAGCGCGGCAGCGCCACCTTCGAGCGTTGCCAGTGCCGTCTCTAGGCGCTCCTGAGTCGGGTTGCCCTCGCGCTGGTACTCGAACCCGGCGATGCGTTCGCCTGCCGGACCATGTTGAAACGTGGTTGCCAGATGCAGCGGGGGACTCAACGCACCGGTGCTGGGGTCGGGCTGACCCCCCGCATGCACCGCCTGAGTGTGCGGGTGCAACGCGCTCATGCTGACCACTCCGCAAAAATTTCGCGCGCCGCTTGCACGGTGTCAGCGATGTCCTGTTCGCTGTGTGCCGAGGAAAGAAATCCAGCCTCGAACGCTGACGGAGCAAAGTAGATGCCGCGATCCAACATGCCATGGAAGAAGCGCCTAAACGCGGCGACGTCGCTTGACGTAGCTTGGGCGTATGTTTCGACTTTTTCGGCGTTGAAGTACAACCCAAACATCCCACACACACGGGTCGTGCTGAAGGCAATCCCGGCACCATCGGCGACGGCTTGCAAGGCGTCAGTCAACAGGCGGGTGCGGCGATACAGTTCATCGTGAAAGCCCGGCACTTGAATCAACTCGAGCGTGGCAAGCCCAGCCGCCATCGCTACCGGGTTGCCGCTTAAGGTTCCCGCCTGGTAGATCGGCCCGGCGGGTGCAATCTGTTGCAGCAAGTCGCGGCGTCCCCCATAGGCGCCCACGGGCATCCCGCCACCAATGATCTTGCCAAACGTGGTCAAGTCAGGCGTTACCCCGTACAGAGCCTGCGCGCCACCAAGGGCGACGCGGAAGCCGGTCATGACTTCATCAAAAATGAGCAATACGCCATACCGCGTGCATAGCGTTCGCAAGTGCTGCAAGAAGCCCGGGCGCGGCAGGATGCAATTGGCATTGCCGACGATGGGCTCAACAATGAGTGCTGCAATCTGTTCGCCAAACGTGGCGAACAACGTGGTGGCGGCATCAAAATCGTTGTAAGGCAAGGTCAAGGTTAGGTCGGCCAAAGCCTTCGGCACACCCGGCGAGTCGGGGACGCCCAGCGTCAACGCACCAGATCCCGCTTTAACCAGAAAACTGTCTCCGTGGCCGTGGTAGCAGCCCTCAAATTTGACGATGCGAGAGCGTCCGGTCGCACCACGCGCAAGTCGGACAGCCGACAACGTAGCCTCAGTGCCAGAGTTGACCATCCGTACCATCTCGCAACTGGGTACCAATCGAGTGATGGTTTGCGCCATGGTCACTTCAAGAGGATTGGGCACGCCAAACGACAAACCATCGCGCGCCACCCGCGTGACGGCTTCAATGACCGCCGGATGGGCGTGGCCGGCGATCATCGGGCCCCACGAGCCGATGTAGTCGATATAACGCTTATCCTCGACATCCCACAGATAGGCACCCGCCGCACGCTTGGCGAAAAACGGCTCGCCGCCGACCGATTTGAACGCGCGAACCGGCGAATTGACGCCACCGGGAAGTAGCTGCAAAGCCGTCTGAAATAGTTCGTGATTGCGGTTCATGCGAGAGCCAGTGCGAATGGTTGGGCCGCATTATCCCGCAGCAGATGCAGCGTTAGCGTCCATGGCACACAGCGCATCGTATTCATCTATTTCAGCAGTCGCGCTGGAACAGCTTTCCGAATTGTGTTGCCGCCAGTCCCGGTTGCGGATCGTCGAACACGTCGCTGATCACGGCCACCAGATCGACGCCCAAGGCGATCAACTGGCCGGCATTGCCTCGCTCGATTCCGCCAATCGCACAGAGCGGAACGTGCAAGGTGTGTCTCGCCTGCGCCAGCAAGCCCAACTCGACACGCACGGCGTTGGGCTTGGTAGACGAGGCGAAAACACTGCCGAATGCAACGTAATTCGCCCCGTCACCGGCTGCCTTTTGCGCCAGCTTCAGGTTGCCGTAGCACGACACCCCAATGATCGCGCCGGGCCCGAGCAATGCGCGCGCAAACACGAGCCCATCATCCTCTGCCCCAAGGTGCACGCCATCCGCACCGACGCGCAGGGCAAGCCCTGGGTCGTCGTTGATGATGAGCGGAACGCCGGCTTTTCGGCACAAGGCCGCCAATGCCAGCGCTTGTGCTTCCTTCAGTTTCGGTGACGCCAGCTTGTTGCGGAATTGCAGCAGAGCGGGTTTTGCCGCCAGTACAGCTTCCACTTTTCTCACTAAGCGTGGCGTGTCCGAGTCATCCGGCGTAATGGCATACAACCCGCGCAGTACTAACCTCGATGTTTCACCCACCGCAATGCCGCCAAGCGCTTTCGCCCAGCGGCGCTCGATGGGACAATTCGCACCCTTCTGTATTCCCCCTTCGATCAATCATGTCATCAAGTGCCCAGCAAGCTCGCCCGTTTACGTCATGGATGTGTGTGGTGTGCGGATTCATCTATAGCGAAGCCGATGGGTTACCCAGCGAAGGGATTGCGGCTGGAACGCGGTGGGATGACGTTCCCGAGACCTGGACATGCCCTGACTGCGGGGTGACCAAGGCAGATTTCGAAATGGTTGAGATGAGCTGAGGTGCACCGGCTCGCCCAGCGCCGGGCTTAGTTCAAGCGTGCTGGACGCGATCCCGTGTCAATCAAGGCGAGCCGAACACTTTGCACGTCGTCGGCTTGCGGACGCTCCTTGAGATAGCGAGAAAGATCCTCCCGCGCCGCGCTCATGTGTCCAATCTTCAGATACAACAAGCCGCGGTCTCGTGATTCTTCGGCCTGCGTGGAATCCAGACGAACCAGGCGATCTGCACAACGAACGGCCTTGTCCCAAGTTTCGCGCTCGGTATACAGCGATTTGAGGTTGCGCAACATGCGAACAAGAATCGCGCGGTGCCCAGCAGGCGCGAGTATGTCCAGCAATTGCTGATCATCGATGTCGCCGCCCATGTGCGGGCGCGCGCGAAGCTTCAGCTCTTCGGCGTCGATAGAGCGACCTTGGTGGTAAGGATCAAGCACCAGCAAACCACCCTCCATGGGTAGGCTGACCAGGAAATGTCCCGGAAACGAAATGCCCTCCAGCGGCAACCCCAGTCGCCGTGCCAACTCGATCTGGATGATTCCCAGTGAAATCGGAATGCCGAGGCGGCGGTCGAACACGTCGTTGAGGTAGCTGTTGCGCGGGTCGTAGTAGTCCTGCTGGTTGCCACAGAAGCCTTGCTCCTGAAACAGATAGCGATTGAGCTCCGCCAGCATGCGCCGCGTGTCCGGCTGTGCAGCCATGCGCGGTGCCAATTCCGCCACGTGGCTTTGCAACTGCGCCTCGTAGCTCGCCACGTCAAGCTCAGGATATTCGTCGCGAGCGATCAACAAGCTAGCCTGAAGCAGTGGAATGTCGTCATCGGGGAGCTGCGCGAGGCGATCCCATGCGGCGTCGGTACGAAGGTCAAGCATGCTCACGACGTGGCCTCCTGTTTAAAGAAAATCAAGCCCTACCTATCAGATGGTGCACCGGCGATGTCTGGCCCGAATTGCAAGCGTGCGCCGGGCTTCAACTGCAACTGTTCAGCCTCTCCCGCGTTGAGTTCAAGTACATAACGTGCGGCAGCACTGCTCGGATAGCTGGGGCAATACGCCGTCTTGCACGGGGGCGTATGCGTCGACATCGAGACCAACTTGCCCGCCGAGTCAAAGTACAGGATGTCGAGGGCGATCAAAGTGTTCTTCATCCAGAACGCTTGCGGGTATTCCGCTTCGAACACAAAGAGCATCCCTGCATCGCGAGGCATGGACTCGCGGAACATCAACCCACGCATGCGACTGTAGTCGTCCGCCGCCAACTCAACGACATATCGCTTGCCTGCAAGCTCTACCCAAGGCCGTTCAGACGATTGCACGCCTTGGGACAAGCCCACTAGAAGGAACAGGACAAGCATGAATTGGCGCATGTTCAAGGGCATTCGTTGGTGAAGTCAGACCTTACTACAGGCACCAAGCAACTTTCTCTGAATTGGGGCTTGCGTGATCGATAACCCGCGGCTAAAGTGCGCGGCCCTCCGCAGCAGATCGCGGGGGGGCGTCAAAAAATCCTTGCTTGAAGGTGTTGACGGAAGCAGAAACTGCTGTAAGATGCGCGGCTCGGTTGAGTGAATTGCTTGACCGGCAGATGACAAA
>ENA-ORBV01004136-ORBV01004136.1-microbial-mat-metagenome-genome-assembly--contig:-NODE-4136-length-28243-cov-11.996982_pt1 | contig 28243 bp, 21 predicted proteins | sample MGYA00237777_ERZ505514 | MGnify/ENA primary metagenome ERZ505514 (study PRJEB26160, sample SAMN06269048) | microbial mat metagenome | isolation source: Oligotrophic lake microbial mat | place...
CCTTCCAATGCCGCAGGGGTGAATAGGTCGTGATCCCCGCGCACAGCAGCGGCGCGGCACGGGCCGGGTCAAGATTTGTCGGCACCTTCAGCGTGAACGCTTCATCGCAGACCACACTCGTCGAGTATCCGCCAAAGGTCATGCCGCCCGAGTACTTGTCCGGCCCGTTGTACGAGAAGACGCAGCCCGCACAAAACTGCTCGAGTCCCTTCGCACAATTCGCGCACGACCGACACGAATCCACCATGCATCCCACCGCGGCGATATCCCCAACCTTGAACTTCGTCACCTTCCCGCCCACCTTGGTCACGCGCCCGAGGATCTCATGCCCCGGCACCACCGGAAACTGCGTCATGCCCCATTCGTTCCTGGCAAAGTGCAAGTCGCTATGACAGACGCCGCAGTAGAGAATGTCAATGGCAACATCGGTGGGCGCAGGCTCACGCCGCTCGACCGAAAAGGGTCCAAGGGGCGAGGTTGCAGACTGCGCGGCGAAGGCTTTGGTGGCGGGCATGAGGACTCCTTGATCGAATGTAGGCCCGGCAATCACACCGATGAACTTCCCTGCCCTGCGGAACGTCGGACCTACGGAAAAGGACGGGACGCTGGCGTGCTGCTGTGCGTAAACTTGACCCTATGCCCATCCGCGACGACGAAATCGTGAAGATCAGTTCCCAGCCGCTTAACCGGCTCGAATCCATCTACATCCCCGAAGTGGTCAAGGGCTTTGGCACCACGCTCCGCCACTTTTTCACCAGCTTTGGCCAGAGCAAGTTCAGCCCAACCAAGACCACCCGGGCCATGCAATATCCCGAGGAGCGCCGCGAAGACCTCCCAATCGAGCAGGGCGGCCTGCACGCGCCCAACTTCCGGGGCTTCCATCGCCTCAACCGCGACGAACAAGGTAGAGTCAAGTGCGTCGCCTGCATGATGTGCCCCACCATCTGCCCCGCCCGCTGCATCCACATCACCGCCGGCGAAAGCCCCTGGGACGACCGCGAGAAGTACCCCGTCAAGTTCGAGATCGACGAACTCCGCTGCATCTACTGCGGCATGTGCGAAGAGGCCTGCCCGGTCGACGCCATCGAGCTCACCCCCGAGTACGACGTCGTGGGCATGACCCGCGCCGAAATGATCTTCGACAAACAGAAACTGCTCAGCGTCTACGACCAGACCATCGCCAAAAAACCTATGTAGTCACCCATGTAGTTGCCGATGGGGAAGTCAATCCAGAAGCCCAGGTCGCGTAAGCCCCCGCGACCGTCGCTTCGTCTGCGCACAATCCGCGACTCCCACTGGGCCAATGCCCACCTGCCTTCCTCGCGCAGCAACACGACCCAATAACACAGTTTCCGTCCCATGAATACGCACAAACCGTGTCTCTACACGCGCGTACACGCTTGCAATCACACACCAAAATCGAGTACAATCCACCCACGAAGGAGGCATGCCATGGGAATCATCAGTTATCGTCGCGCGTCATTGGCTAGTGGGATCAGTGCTGTTCGCGGGGCCCTCCTCGCCACACTCCTCGGACTCGTCCCCGCCGCCCTCGCACAGCCCGTCCTCATCACCGCTTCGCAGACAATCAATCCCGGCCAAGCCACCATCACCCCCACGGCGGGTGGCTCGCCAGTGCCGCTGGCCACGGCCGACATTACCGTCAGCGGCACGACCCTCACCATCAACGGTCGCCACACCATCCGCGACCTGGTCGTGCAGAACAACGGCACCATCACGCACACCGCGGGCTTCACCTTTGACTATTCCGGCGGTGCGGGCACAGATGTGGTCAATGGGTTATGGCTCAACGTAGTTGCGAACCCGACAGGTGGCAACTTCACCATCGCCACCGGTGGCGTGATGGATGTAAGTGCGCGTGGTCACGCACCGGGCACGGGAACAGGTGCCGGTTTGTGGAACGGCAATGGCAGCTGTGGATCATCGGGAGCTGGGCACGGTGGAAACGGGGGTATCAGTGGCTGCCAATCAGGCGGCGCGGTCTACGGATCGATCACGCAGCCTACGACAATGGGATCGGGGAGTGGACGATACGGGAACGGAAACAGTCCATTAGGCAGTGGTGGCGGGGTAGTTCGCTTGACAGTGGGTGGGGTGTTGGCGGTCAATGGCGCGATCATCTCCAATGGCGGCTTTGTAGCACTGCAAGGCGGTGGCGCCGGTGGCTCGATCTGGATTGAGGCGGGCACCATTGAGGGTGCTGGCCTGATTACCGCCAATGGTGGCGATGCGGGAGCCAATAACACTAATTGGGGTTCCGGTGCGGGGGGGCGTATCGCTTTGTATTCTTGTAATGTACTCACACCACTTTCCAATATCCGTGTTGAGTCAGGATTGAATGGCAATCGTGGCCAACCCGGCACCGTCCTCATCGACACCGTCGCGGGCAATGTCGCCGCCGTCGCCAGTGCCTTCTGCACGGGTGAATTGGCAACCTTGTCCGTCCAGGCTGGCGGCGTAGGCACCATCACCTATCAATGGCGGCGCAACGGCGTAGACATCGTGAACGGCGTGCAACCCAGCGGCGCGGTGTTCGCGGGCGCGACGACGGCGTCGCTGACCATCACAGACATCACCCAGGACGAAGCCGGATCCTACAACGTCCTCGTCACCGCCTCGTGCGCAAGCATCGTGAGCAACGCCGTGCCGGTGGATGTTGTCGGAGCATCACCCTTCCCCTGCGACAATATCGACTTCAACAACGACTGCAGCGCGTTCGATCCCCTCGACATCGAAGCGTTCTTCTCCGTCTTCAGCGAAGGCGGATGCATCCCCGCCAACGCGACCTGCAACGACATCGACTTCAACAATGACGGTTCACTCTTCGATCCCATCGACATCGACGCGTTCCTGAGCGTCTTCAGCGAAGGACCGTGCATCTGAGACGACGGCGCAAGCCCACCGAACCAATTGCTGTGAACCGAGTACGAGTAATAGAGTACGAATAACAGCGTGCGAATTGCAGGTGTTGCGACTGTGTGCGCCGTCGCCTCATCGTTGGATTACGAACTCCCGCCGCGCATGCGTTCCAAGCCTTCGGGGAACGGATAACTCGGGAAGACCCCCACGTTGCCCACTCGCCACATCGCTGAACTGGTATAGACATCGCCACGAAAGCCGGCCTCAAACATCGTGGCCAGCACGCTCTCAAAACTGGGTTCGCGTCCATCAGGCCCGGCCAAGCGATTGGCCTTGGCATTGAGGAAACTCACGCTGGCGACGGGGCTGCGGTCGTTGCGGTCGCGGAGCATCTTGACGACGGTGCGAAAGCCCCGCCCGAGATCGTGCAGCGTAAAGTGATCTCGCCCGCGCGGGCGCAGGATCGCGAGGACCAGCAGCCTATCAAGGTCAAACTTGAGAACAAAGGGTTCCTTGTCCCCGCCCGCGAGGCTGCCCGCGCTGTCGAGGAAGACCTTGGCATACTTCGTGACGGTCGCGTTTGCCCATTGGCTGGTCGACACCAGGTCACAGACCTGGCTGATCACGCCATGGCTGTTGTCGGATTCGTTCACGCCGCACACCACCGTGCGATATCGCCCGTCCAGCAGATCGCGCAGCAGGTCCTGCCCCCACATGATGCGGATGCGCTCCTGCATGTCCTCGGGTCGCTGCACGCGGGCCTGACCATTGGGCAGCAGCACCACCTTCTCGGGCACAGACTCCGACGAGATCAGATGATCGGCATCATCGTCATAGAGGCGGATGGCGGCAGAAGTAGTGGGAGTAGTCGAAGTGGTGGGAGGCATGGCAGAACTCCTTTGCAGAAGGCTAGGAGCCACACGGCCCAAACCGTCGGGCAAACCTAACACGGTTGCTGGCAATATCAAAGCACGTGTGCTGGAAGCCTGCGATGGCCCCAGCACACTCAATCACAACTTCCCTCGCTAAAGACTCGCAGGAACGCGTCGATGTCTTGGGGATCAAAGAACGAGCCATCGTTGTTGAAGTCGATGTCGTTGCAGGTTGCGTTTGCCGGCACGCACGCCCCCTCGCTGTAGACGCTCAGGAATGCCTGCACATCCTGCGGATCAAAGAGCGAGCCATCGTTGTTGAAGTCGATGTCGTCGCAAGGGGGCAGGATTCCAAACGCAGGGGACAGCGCGAAAAAGATGTTGCCCACCGCTTCGACCATGACACGAGCCAAAGTCGTCTGCGTCCCCGTTGCCGGCACAAAGACATGCGAGCCATCGTTGCTTGTGGAATCTGCGATCGTCGTCCAGGTCTGGCCATTGTCCGAAGAAAAGCGGATTCGCACGCTGGTTATATTGAATGGTGCCGCAGAAGTTCCTGCCACGTCCCATGCGATGTTCACCGCCTGATTGCGATAGACCGCGCCCGGCGCGGGGGAAGTCATCGCGAACGCCTGCGTGCCGCGGATCAGCACATCGACAATCGGCGCGAGCGTCCATCCGCCCTGATTGTCGCGCACAACGAACCGGAATCTGCGCGTCGTGTCCGACACCGTGGGCAGCCTTTCGCCCCGAATCGGCACGCCAGAGAGCAGCAAGTCCATTCTCGGAAAGGTGCGTGTGGGATCGGCGCTTGGAAACCAACTTCGGAAAAGCGGGCTGGTGCCGTTGTCGGGGCTGTCGAGGGGCTTGGGTGGCCCCGCGTCGAACTGATCCCAGTTCGACGCCACATTGGGGCTGTCATCACTCACGGTCGCGCTCAGACGGAAGGGTGTCGCGGGCGGAATCGCCAGGTTGCTGGGCGTGATGGTGGTGATGATCGGCGCCTCGTTCAGCGTCGCAAGCGGCACATGGCACTGGCTGTTGGTGTTGTTGAGAAAGCCCCGCATCTCGTTGATGCTGCCCGCGTTGAAGTACGGATCCGCGTAGATCACCAGGTTGTCGCCAGACAAACCGCCGCCCACCGGGCACGCGCCGGGATACGCGAGAATCGTGCTACCGCCGCCTGGTTCCCAACTGGTGGAGCCATTCAGGTTGCCCTGACAACGCCCCAGCGTGCCGTTGAATGTGTGGTTGGCGCCAAACTGATGGCCAAACTCGTGCATCACCACCAACGCCGACAGTGGATCATTCTCGCCGCCGCGCGGAATGCCGGAGATGCCCCGGGCCTTGTTACTACCGCAGATGTTTCGCAGGTTTGCAACCCCGCCACGGACGCGGGTGAGGAGGTGCCCCGCGTCGTAGTTGGCAACGCCGATGATGCCGTCGATCACTTCCTGATTGACGTTGAAGTACGGACTCGAGCAGTCCGCCGCGGGGTTGCTGGTGCAGGCTGGGTCCGCGTTGGGATATGGATCGGTTTCAGGATCAAAGAACGCGAGTTGCATGTTGTTCGCAACCAGCACAAACCGCACCCCAATATCAGCCTCGAACGTGACGTTGGTGCGGTTGGTCACGGTCACGATCGCGGCCATCGCATCCGCAGCGTTAGGAGCATTGCCCAATATCTCGCTCTGGTACGCTCCATACTCGCCCGTGCACGCCATCGCCGTGCGATACAGCCGGATGCTGATGCCGCCGCGCTCGCCAAACGTCGGCTCCTCTGGAAGATCTGCGGCGGGTGCGCCCGCGCCATGCTCTGGCCCGACATGGCAGAACCACGTCTCCGCACGCGGCTCATATTCACGCAGAAAGTACACGCTCACAAACTCACGCTCGCCCGCGCTGTACGGATCGATGAACATCGCGCCCTTGTTGGTGCGCAGCATCGCACGCAAGCCGAACTGGCTCACGTCAAACCGCCCCACCGCCGCAGGGTCATCAATGCCAAGCACTCTGTAGGTGCGCACTTGGGGCAACTGCGCGGCAAGCCCCGGCTCCATGATGGGCGACTCGACCAGACGAAAGTTCTGTAACGAACCATCCGGCATGGGAAGTTGGATGATCGGCTGCTGCTCGAGCGCTGGAAAGTTGCTTTCCAGCGGAGCCGTCGCCAGCACTGCTGCGAGCGCCTCCCAATCAATCCGCACCAGCGACCCTCGCCCGCCTGCGATATCAGGACGGACAAACTCAGTCATTGCTTCCAGCGCCGCTGGCACGGCTGGCACGACCGAGAACGGCTGTTGCGCCAAAGCGGGCAGGACAAGCACGAGCGAGAGGAGATGGCATATCCGCATCTCTATAACATACCCGATTTGTCAAGGCGCGTGCAAAATCACTCTCGCATTGAGTATCTGGCGAGCATAATGGTTCCGCCCTAGTCCTCCAGACTATTGCCCACAGGGCGTGCAGGGCCCCTCGCTGAACGCGAGCAGGAACGAATCGATATCGCAGGGGTCGAAAAACTGTCCATCGTTGTTGAAGTCCACGTCGTTGCACATGGCTCCAGATGGCACGCATGGCCCTTCCGAGTACACACTCAGGAACGCGTCCACGTCGATGGGATCAAAGAACGAACCGTCGTTGTTGAAGTCGATGCTGTCACACGAGCCCCCGAACGGCTGCACCGTCACCACCGTCCGCGGCATCAGCACGATCGGCCGGCGACCGGGAACTTCGATCGTGATGCGGATGGTCTGAGTTCCCGCCGCGACGGGCGTGAATGGCAGCGAGATCACGCCAAGGGCGGGAGAATAAATCGGAGCCTGCATCACGATCAAGGCTGGCCCGCCGATGCGATCAAACCGCGCCACCGTGCCGGGCGGAATCTGCACAGCCACGCCGGTGTGATCGCGCAGTTGCACTTGGATCGATCGGTCGCCCCCGCCCGCGACCGCAGGCTCAGGCACAATCGCCGTTGAAAGGATCGCATCCGGCACGCCCACCAGCCCGGCCCGTTGCGCATCGAATTGCTGCTGCATCGTCGCCACCGGATCAGCCGCGGGCAACTGGGTCGTGATGATGTTGTAATTCTGAAAGTATGTGCCCGATGCGCAGCCATCAGGATTGAGGAAAGTCCCCGGATTGCCATAAGCCTGACCCGCGGGCGGGCCAGCGTTCTCGAGGATCGTCCACGCGTTGGGGTTGGACTGCGTGCGCGTGACAAGATCGCCATCACCATCGCCATCCAGATCCGCGATCCGCATGGTGCGGAAACTGGGTACCACGCCCGATGGCATCCGATATGTCGCGCTGCCAGCAACCGACAAACCTGTGGCACTGCCCAGCAGCACCGAAACACGATCCGCACCCGTCGCTACCACATCGGCGTTGCCATCGTTGTTCAAGTCACCCACGCCCACCGCCCCTAATCCTGTCAGGTTGAGTGGCAGATCCGCCTGCGTCGCAAATACTCCATTGCTGTTGCGATGAAACTGCAGTCGCAATGGCCCGGAATGAGCCGTAATCAGATCGGTGTCGCCATCGCCATCAAAGTCCCCCGCCTGCATCTGCGAAGCGCTGGCTCCGATCGTGAAGTTGGTCGCTGCTGCAAACGCAAAGTCCCCGGTGCGCCGATACAGCCGCACCTGCGTGGAAACTGGCACCAGCACCGCGAGATCGAGCATGTTGTCCCCGTCCAATCGCAGGAGCACCGGTGCCGTCGCGCCGGTGGGCAGTACCAGACTTCCAGCACTTTGGAATGTTGGCGAGCCGCCCTCGAGCGTGTTGTTGCGGAACCATTGCACGCGCAATCCGGTTGTCTGAAACGACCCGATGTCCTCGTCGGGATCATTATCCATGTTGCCCACAAGCAGTGTGGCCGCATCCGCAAGTTGGTCAAAGACCTCGGGCGGACCAAAGCCTCCGCCCGCAAGATTCGCCACGGCTCCAAGGCGGTTTGGCGTGCCGGGCAGTGATGCGACTAAATCAATGCCGCCTTGTCCAAACAGAAAGCCTGTGGCAAACGTCGTGGGCAAACTCGACAATGGCACGACCACCGGCGCCGCGAAGGCTGGTTGCGTGCCAAAGCCATCACCCTGATCGCTGATGTTGCGGTAAATCCGCATGCCGGTGGGATTGATCTGCGGGGTGATGATCTCTGGAAGATCGCTGCCCAGCAGTTGCACGGGCAGCACGTCCCGCGACGTGCCTGTTGCGTACAAGGGCGTACACGCGTCCTCATCACCGCTCCGCGCCACAATGTAGAACGCGATGTAGCTGCTGTTCGTGAAACCATTGGTAGGCGGATCGCCGCACGACGTTGGCGCGTCGGCACTGCACGAGCACCGACCATCGCCGCCCCCCAGTCGCGCCGCCTGCATCGCCGCCATCAGCCGCGTCGGCAAGTCGCCCGCCGTGCTTTGCAGCGCATTGACCGCTGCCTGAACCACGCCAGGCCCGGCAAGCACATTCCCCTGCACCGCATAGGCCAGTGTTCCCGCCGGCACGCCATTCACGCTATACGCAAACTCGCCCGTCTGCCCCCCCGCCCACGCGCCATTCTGCGTCCCCGAGAACGTGCCAGCCTCTCCCAGCGTGTTGACGATCCCGTACTGACGCGTCTGATGCCCCGTGTCGATCAAAGCCAGACCCGCAAGCATGTCCGCAGGACTGACCAGCCCGATCAGGCCATCGCGCATGAACGTGCGATTGATGTTGGTCGCGTCGCCAAACGACTGCCCAACGCCCGCGCCCCGCTCAACCACAACCGTGGGCGTCCGGCTCCGCAAGTCCAGCCCCAGAAGGCACGTCGCCGAAGCGATGCCCACTTCCTTGGTCTGGGGATTGACCACGATGATGGACCAAGTGGCCTGCGCGGACCCAGCGGCCATCGCAACACACAGAACAGCACAGAAGCGACAGGCCGAAAAACCACGGTCAAAGATGAAGCGGCGCATGCACTGAGCATACCAGATCGGTCAAGGGGCAAAAGCCAGCAGCGATCAAGCCGACTTGGCAGTGGCACACCAACACTTGCACGCACAGCAGTCCAGACTTTCCGAACTCTCGGCATTCGCAGCGCGTATAATCAATCGTTCTTTCTCAACTTGGGGCCGAACTGGATTCGACCGGGCATGTGATGTCCGTTGTGGCGCGTCGAAGCGCACGTGTACTTCGTAAAAAGCGTGCAAAAAATTGTTCAACGAGCGTACATACGCTTTGGCTGCCTAATAGCGGTGGCCCGAACCCCTGTCAACGCCTGCTAGGCGGGGGTTCGAAGACAGCAGGCTGGCGGAGATCCGAGATCCTCAGGGGTCAAACCGCGAGACTTTACTGCAGATAGGGCCAAAGGGGAGCTTGCGAGCGTGCGCCCCCAGGCCGAGATCAAATCACTCGACACACGCGTAGAGGCGACGGGCTGACTGTCACGGGACGGGGGTTCAATTCCCCCCGGCTCCACTTTTTCTTTCTTGCATTGTGAAATTGCTTCATCGCGTTTAAATTTGGTGTTTCCGTACGTCGCCACGTCATATCGCGAGTGCTTTACCCGTCGTTCGCTACGCCTTCCTTGGCGTCTGGCTGCACTATCAGTTGCTTCAGGCGATCAAACAGACGCGCTCGTGCGGTTCGTTCGGCCCCGGGTGTCTTGCCCACCAGCTTCGCCAATTCCGCCGGCTGCACGCCCCCTGGCCCACATGTTCATGTGAACACGCTCCTCGTCGTTCAAAGTCTGAATCGCCACCGTCAAGCGGTTGAGCGAGTCTGAATTTGGGCTGGACCCCAGCCCCAACGATTCATACGCCTCGGCCCTGCGCTCCAAGTTGGGTGCGTGCTTGAGCCACATCGCTCGGTCGCGATACAAGTCCGCAAGCTTCCGCTTCGCAATCCCTCCCGCGACCAAGACTTGAGCATGCTCGGGCAAGTGGGCGTACTTTGTGCTGACTTCGACAAGCACGTCCTGCACGACATCTTCACAATCATCGTCGCGCCCGCAGAGTCCGCGAGATCGAGCGATCTTCTGGACTGATGCGATGATGCGGTCACGCGACTTCATTTTCTGGAACACTGCTCTTCCGAAAGCGATAGATATCTGTACCGTAGCACCAGCCCGCAAAGGAGACCGCATGCGTTGGAAGCAAACCCTTACAGCGGCCGCCCAGTGGAAATATTACGTAATGAACGCCCAGATCCCGAGTTGATCGAATGCTGGTTGGACCGTCTTGAGAAGATCGAGTTCAGACCGATGTCATTCGGTTGGCACTTCAGCGAGCGCTCCTACGAGAAACCCGCTCGTATAGAGGCCCTTGGGAACGCGCTCCACACCCGCTTGAACGGAACGTCGAAGTTGAGTCAATTCGTCGGCAAGTCAAGGGTTGTCAGCGATCTACTTCACAACGCCGACAATGCGGAGGTCGAAACATTTATCATCTATGCTTGCAACCATCCCAAGCCCGACCAACACCTCATCCTCCTGTTCGGGTACTACGTTGTTGACATCGATCAACTCGTGATCGTCGAGGGTATTAAGCCTCACCGGTATGTTTCGCGCCGGCGACGCTGACTCGCTAGCTTCGGGCTGCCTTGGCCCTCTCCACATCCGATCGCGGAAAAAGCCCGCCGGGTCCGGTCAATGTGCCCGACTTAGTTCCTTTCATTTTTCCATCCGCAGCTTCCTCGAACGCGTCCATGGCGATCTTGATAGCATTGGCTATCTCCGCCTCAGCTTCTAATTCCAGTTGGTCCGCCGCCGCAACCTCTCGGGCGGCATCAGCCGCTATGCCCGCCGCGAAAGGATCGTAAAGAATGGTGGTGTGCATGATCATGGCGATGCTCCAAACAATGCGCGCTCTTTGAATGTTTCCCACGCGCACAAGAGACATCGCATCAACGATCAGGTTCGCACATCGATTCCTCCGGAAATCCTGCACAACAACTGTTTTTTCAGAATTGGGCTGTCATCCCGGTCAAAAACGGATGGTGTTCGTTTGCGCGTCCCGATCCCAATTGCACGTTTTCGGGCCACTGCAATGCCTTGGAAACCCCCAGACTACAATTAGCAGGTGGTTACAATCCGTGCCATCAATCTCGTAGTGATTGATGCTCTCGTGGCCCAAGCCTCTCTCCCGTAACCCCGCACGCCCGACATCCCGCGCCCGCCACTAATACCTCCACATAGGCCCGGCGTCCCGTCCGGCACCAACAACCCGCCAATGTTCATTCCGCGCTAGCGCGGGTGCCATAACCCGCACACGAACTTCCACACAACCAACTTTCCATTTTGCTAGTCCCATACCCCCCATGGGGTATATTCCCACATGCTGCACGCACAAACTTCGGGAGTTTCGCGCATGGAATCTGTCACGGTTTCGGTCATAGGTTCGGGGTCACGTTCAATCCGCACAACCCCACGCACACTCACGGCGGCCATCGGAATCGGTGCAGTTTGCTGCTTGCTCTCGCCAGCAATGGCCCAGGTTGATCCTGCCTCTGGCATCGACTTTGTGACCATCGGTGCCATCGGCAATGCACGATGGGTTGGCGACGGCACAGGGGGCGATCGCGCGCTTGGCCGGGGGCACTGTCAACTCGAGTACCGCATCGGCAAATTCGAAGTCACGACTGCCCAGTGGGTCGAGTTCATGAACGCCGCCTACGACCGGCCTTTCAGTGATCGACTGCCGCACCTGCTGCCGCCCGATTCAGGCAACTGGGGGGGTGGGTGTGACACCTGATACGCCCGGCGGACGTCGCTGGGCCGTCGGGACGGGGCAGTCGATGCATTCCGTAGGCGACATGTCATGGCGCACGGCCGCGATCTACTGCAACTGGCTCCACAACAAGTCGGTAGAGCGTTCGGCGTTCCTGAACGGGGCATATGACGTGAGTACATTTGGCGATTCGTTCCCTGCGGGACTGTCGGATCAGCGAACGCGCCACCCCGATGCGCGATACTGGATTCCATCCTGGGACGAGTGGCTCAAGGCGGCGCACTACGACGCAAGTATGCTCAATCCGGACGGCTCAGAAGGCGGGTGGTGGCGGTACGCGAACATGAGCAATGTGGTGCTCACGTATGGGCCGCCAAGAGCGGGGCAGGCCAACTCCGCCAATGGCAATCCGAGCATCCTGCTTGGCAGTTACCCACCGCAACTCAGTCCTTGGGGACTGCTTGATACGGCGGGATGCACTGCGGAGTGGTCGGAGGAAATTGGCTACCAAGGTTTTGTTCCAACCTTTCGATACTTTGACGGCAGTGCATGGCCGGACTCGTTAGGCACGGCACGGACCGGAGATCGCATCAGCTATCCCGGTGGTAACTACCCCTCAATCGCCACCCTGGATTATGGAGTTCGCATAGCCACAACGGTTCCACCTCCTGGCACGTGCTCGCTGGGGGTTGGATTGATTCTTTGGGGCACTGTTCGTCGGAGACGAAGTCAGGAATCAATCGCAACTGAGCGAGTGCGTTCTTCATCGCCTTTTCTCGAATCGTCAATGCCAAGATCGTTTGAGACTCTGATCCTGACGCCGACAGCCCACACGCCTTCCTGAGCATCTGCAGCGATGGCACTTTGGTTCCAACTGACGCAGACCTGCGAGGACATCGACATCAACAACGCGGCAGTTTCTTTGATCACTGCGACATCGACTCATGCAGCACACTGGCCCACCAAGGACTTGATGCCGGACCAAGCCGCCACAGACTTGCCGCCCAGGGCTTGCGGTATCGTCACAGGTTTTGATGGTTGATTTGCGTAGCATTGCTCCCGCAAAGGAGTTTCTATGTCTTCTCGTTGGCTCCGCGTTGTTGATGCTCTCAAGGCTGAAGTTGGCACCAAGGTCACTGTCAAGGGATGGATTCGCACCCGCCGTGATTCCAAGGCCGAGGGCGGACTTTCGTTCCTCAACGTTCACGACGGCACCTGCTTTGATCCAATCCAGGTTGTCTGTCCCGGCTCACTTTCCAATTACGCTGGCGAAGTGAGCAAACTCACCACGCACTGCTCGGTCGAGTGCGACGGCACCATCGTCGCCACGCCCAAGGGGGGCAAGGAAATTTCCGCCGATCCCGCCAACGCCGGCGCGGTCCGTGTGATCGGCTGGGTCGAGGATCCCGACCAGTACCCGATCCAGCCCAAGCAGCACACGATGGAATACCTGCGCGAGAACGCCCACCTGCGCGTCCGCACCAACACCTTCGGCGCGGTCGCGCGCATCCGTCACACCCTGAGCATGGCCATGCACCGCTTCTATCACGAGCGGGGCTTCTTCTATGTCCACACGCCCATCATCACGGCCAGCGACTGTGAGGGTGCGGGGCAGATGTTCCGCGTCAGCACGCTGGACATGTGCAACCCGCCGCGCACTGCAACCTCTGCTGGTCATCCGCGTGATTCGGCATCTGGCATTCGGCATTCGCAAGATGCCGTCAAACCTCAAGCCGCGAATGCCGAACAACGAATGCCGAATGCCGCGGTCGACTTCTCCAAGGACTTCTTCGGCAAGGAATCGCACCTCACCGTCAGCGGCCAACTCAACGTCGAGACGTATTGCACCGCGCTCTCTCGCGTCTATACCTTTGGCCCTACGTTCCGCGCTGAAAACAGCAACACCAGCCGACACCTCGCCGAGTTCTGGATGATCGAGCCGGAAATCGCGTTCGCGGATCTTCAAGCCGACAGCGAACTCGCCGAGGACTTCATCAAGTATCTCGTCAACGCGTGCCTGACCGAGCGTGCCGACGACATGAAGTTCTTTGACGAGCGCATCGAGAAGGGCCTGCTCCAGCGGCTGGACCACGTGCTCAATGCTCCGTTCCGGCGCTTGCCCTATACCGAGGCGATCAAAATTCTGGAGCAGGCCATCGCCAACGGCAAGAAGTTCGAGTATCCGGTGAAGTGGGGCATCGACCTGCAATCCGAGCATGAGCGATACCTGACCGAGGAACACTTCAAGCAGCCGGTGATTCTGATGAACTATCCCAAGCAGATCAAGGCGTTCTACATGCGCATGAACGCACCGGGCACGGACGGAGCGCCCACCGACAACTCCAGCAATGGCCTGACTGTTGCCGCGATGGACGTGCTGGTGCCGGGCGTGGGCGAGATCATCGGGGGCAGCCAGCGCGAAGAGCGACTTGAGGTACTCGACCAACGCATCAACGAGATGAACCTTCCAATCAAGGAATACTGGTGGTACCGCGACCTGCGCCGCTATGGCACGGTGCCGCACGCGGGGTTTGGGCTTGGCTTCGAGCGCGCCATGATGTTCATCACGGGGATGGGGAACGTGCGCGATGTGATTCCATTCCCGAGGACGCCTGGGAGTGCGGAGTTTTAGGTCCCGCACTCCCGAAGCATCGCGCATGATTCAAACATGATGCAAAGTTGATCAACGGGGCAGTTTTCAACGAACGCCAGTGGGCACTTGCTGGCGAGGAATGACATTGCGTGGCGAGCCGACAAGCTGGACAGTAATCCAGCCAGAAGAAAACTCGGTACTAATCGTGTCGACCCTCTCAATCTTCGGAGTGCGAAGGGAACCGAAGTTGGCTAATCGCTGCAAACGCGAAACTCCAGCCTCTGCTGCGAAGTCCCATCCGCCGACACTGGCGGTCTTGGGATCGAACTTCGCACTCGCTTCCGCGCTCTTCGAGTCGAGGGCGAAGTAGAGTACTTCTTGTGCCTGCAATGCGTAGACCGCAGAGTTGGGACGGGTGAAGAAGTCACCGATGGGTTCCGTTCCGGTACCAGCGGGGTCATATGAACTGTTCGGGGAGACTCGCCTAATTTTTCGGAATCCGTTGAGAATGGCGATGCCAGTGGCTTTGGACTCACCCTTTGCACTCAAACCAACAGGCCCGAAGGATCCTGCAATATTGCCGGCACCAAGCTGATTCCAGTCAACCACGATCAGATTACCCTTGGAAAGTGCACTCTCGACCTTGGCTTCTTTGACCATCAGCTCATTTCGCAAGTCCAGAAGCTCTGCTTCTAGTGTTTTCATGCGAGAATCATCTGGTTGAGGTACGTCGATTGTGGTTTGCAGAGACTCGATTGCAATCGAACTCACATTCGCGGTATCGGGGCGGGCTTCACGCGTGAGTTTCTCGATCTTCCTCATGCGTTCGAGTTCGATCTTGTTTCTCTCGACTTCTGCGGCCTTCTCTTTTTCGACCTGCGATTCCTGCTCCTTGCGAATCTCCTGACGGACGGTGCTCACGCTGCCCGAGAGAGTCTGCAATTCCGCAAGCATTGCCTTGATATCTGAAATTTTTACAGTTTCGTCTCTGGGATAGGTCTCAACCAGGAAGTATCCAGCCTCTGAATCGCTCGGCTGCAAGGCGTTGATGGGCGTGCCGGAGTTGCGTGTGGGGACACTGAATTCTTTGCTGAGATCGATCGCCACGGATGTCAATGAGGTCAACTCAGTCTGACCAAGCGACCGAGTTGTTCCGGAACCTGTGCTCAGAGAACTGCGGAACCCTGCTGCGCTGTTCTCACAACCCGTGAGCACAACGCAGAAGGCACTGCCGGCGGTGGAGACTAACGCGATCAAAATACTTCGATGCAAACGCATTGCTACCCCTTTCGATTCCCCCATGTTTTTTACGATATTCCCTGGGTAAAGCGTTTGTCAATACTAGTGGTTGGACAAACTTGACATGTTTCATGGAATTTAATACCGTGTCATTTTTTTCTTGACTTTATTGCGCTCACATTGTTTGATTGGTAAATAAACTGAATTTATATTCTGTTTTATTACTTTCTTGTTGCGCGAGCAAAGTTGTGCTGAGCATGAAAATGACATGACGAATTGCGGGACTGTTCGTTTGGCCGGTTGGATTCCTGACACGCAGAAAAAAACCCTCGCGGAAGGCGAGGGTTCTTTGAGAGGTTCGGATTCTCGGGGTTTGATTAGAGGCCGCAGGGGGTGCAGGGGCCTTCGCTGAAGACGGTCAGGAAACTAGAGATGTCGCAGGGGTCAAAGACGCCGCCGTCGTTGTTGAAGTCGATGTCGTTGCAGGTCTGCGTGTCAGGGATGCAGGGGCCTTCGCTGAAGACGCTGAGGAGGGCATCGATGTCGGTGGGGTCAAAGACACCGCCGTCGTTGTTGAAGTCGATCGAGTCGCAGGTGGGTCCGCCGCAGCCACCCGTGCCGGTGGAGATAACGACGTTACCGAAGGCGGCGACATCGGTGACCCACACGCAAGCGCCCTTGACCTGGAAGCCGTACTGGACGTGGCGGGCCAGATCGGCAACCGTCGGGAGTGCGAGGCTGAAGGCACCGACAGACATGGGCGCGGTGGTTTCATTGAAACTTGAATAGTCTGGGGCGAAGTCGCGGATAAAGATGATGCCGACGTGTGCTTCGGTCAGGGTGTTCGAGATGATACAGCCCTGGAACTGAACGAGTTCACCATTGATGACACCAGTGGACTCAACGTACAGGTTGGCTTCCATGATCTTGTTGCCCGCAGCGCCGGGGCCACCGGCGGGGGTGTACCAGAAGGGGTTGGGGTCGCCGATGTTGTTGACGGCGAAAGTGACGGTATCGCTGGCATCATTGAAGGTGCTGACGAGATCGGCCACACCCCAGGGACTTCCAAACACAAAGTTGCCGCCGTTGGACGGCAATTCGGATACGTTCATAAAGCCAAGCCAAGGGGCAGTGGAATCACCCGGGGTGACGACCACGGCTTGGGCAACCGAACAACCTGCGACGACCGCCATAAGAACTGCTTGCAACTTCTTCATAAAAAGACTCCTCGGAACAGGACCGTAACTGTTTCAGCCACAACCCACAGACTAATCGATTTTGGCAGTTTTGTCCAGTGGAGAGGCAGGGAATGAGACAGAAAGTTGGGGTTTGTGGTTATTGGACAGGTATTGGCCATGATCGTGGCGAGTCGCTGATTGGTGGGCCATTGGTTTCATGGGTGCGTTGGTTTCATGCGTCACGATCAGGTGGGTTGTGCGCAGCGAAAAGCGAACGGCGGATCGCCGTTCGGCGGCACTTGGATTGGTTTTCAGGGCATGCGCGGGGAGGCGGCGCGGGGTATTTTTTGAGGACACCCCTCCAAGGACCTGCGCATGACTGACGGGCGGGGGAAACGTGGCTGCGATTGGGTTCACGTCACGTGGAGCCGTTGGTCGCTCCATCGGGCACAGGGATGGATCGCTGGTGGATGACCAACGACCTGTTCGCGCCTGGACCCACTACCCCCCGACCGTATCGACCCGGCATTCGTGCGTTGGTGTCCTGACATTCGCGGGCCGCCTTGGCGGCACGCGACGAGTTCGGGAGTGCTCGGGGCGTAGCGAACGCCTTTGAGTTCCTCTGCATCGTCGAGTGCGCATCCTTGGAGCGCGGATGTTGGACGCCTCTACACGAATACAAGGGCGACAGGAAGTGATATGCCGGAGTGGGCTGGTTGGATACTTGGAAAGAGGGAAGGGCGCGAAAGTGGCGCGCGCTGGTGGGTGATGGGGGCGAGAAAGTGATGCAGGGGCATGGAAAAATCCAGCGTGGGATAGCGGGCTTGGTGTTCGTGTGAGTGCTTCCACTGCGGAGGAGCGAGCCACCAACGGGCGCGATGTTCAGGCCGTCCATAAGCTATCACATCATTACTGGTTGTGCAGGGTTGTTCAGAGGTTTTGCAAGACTATCAAGGAATCGCCACGCGAAACTTTGTGTAGAATCCTTTAAAGGAGTATGCATGCATTCGCAAGGCGAACAACACATTGCGAATCGAAGCACCAGGCGCAGTTTTGCTGGTTTCGGCGCCCTGATCGGTGCCGGGCTGATAGGACTTAGCGCGCTTGGCATGTACACCTTCCTGGGCGTTCAGGGGTGGGGTCTCGCGCTCTCCATCGTTTTGGGCATAGCCGCCGTGGCGGTTGCCGCGTATCTGGGTGGGCGAGAAGGTGCGAAAGCGGGCACAGCATCTGAGGATGTCATCCATGCGTGGCCTTCGACACCTGCTCAGCGACGGGCTTGTCTGCTTACCGCAATCTTTGCCCTGGTCGCGGGCGGCGTCTGTGTCGCGGTCCAATTCAAGACCAAGGCCCCGAGTGGTGCGTGGATGAGTGGCGGACTCGTGTTGATTGCCCTGGGCTTCTTTGCCTTGGGCCTGCGTTTCCCGGGAAAGACCATCGGGCGCTGCGTCCTCTGGGCGATTGCGATTCAAGGATTTTTGGGACTTGGAATCAATCTCGTGGCATTCACCGCCGTCCAACAGGCGTGCGCCGACCGCGTGCCGGGCTGGCTCCCCGCGGCCATCGCCCCAATTATCGACGCGGCCATCGATGGTGCCAAGACAGGCGCAAAGGAGGGTGTAGAGGAGGGCATCACCAACGTCGTCGCCCCCATCATTCGCGAGAATGAACAACTCAAAAACTCGCTCGCGGACAAGGATGACGAAATCGCCCGCCTCAAGGCCCAGGCACCCGCCAACGCCCAATCTCAGGCAGACGGGGGCGATCCACGCGCAAAGGCCGCAGTCGACGATATTCGTGCAACCGGCGACTTTACCAAACTACAGGCCCTGCTTGTTGCCCAGGCCAACGCCGCGGCCAGCACGATGCAGCCCTCGATCGATGCTCAAGTCGCTCGCATTCGCGAAATTGTCGCCATCGCCTCTGGTCGTGGCGACTGGATCACCGTTGAGCAGTGGGCCGACAAGGGTCTGGCACTCGCCCCCGACGACATGTTCCTCGTGATCGTGGCTGGCGATCTTGCCACCGCACGCGGGCAACTCGAGAAGGCAACCGCGCTCTTCACCCGCGCCCTCGACCACTGGAAACAGAAGGCCAACGCCAATCCCGCCGACACCTCTGCCGCACGCGAGTATTCGGTCGCTCTGGATCGCATCGGCGACGCCCTCACCAGCGCGGGCAGACGCGAGGAGGCCCTCCGCGCCTTCGAGCAGTCCAAGGCCATCCGCGAGAAACTCGCCGTCGCCGATCCGGGCAACGCAGAGTGGCAGCGCAACCTTTCCGTCAGTTGGGAAAGGATCGGACTCTGGCACAAAGAGGGCGGCGATGTGGCTGCGGCACGGACTGCATGGAACGAGTCGCGCCGGATCTCGGCGGCACTGGTGCAACTCGACCCGGGCAATGCGATTTGGAAGTACGACCTTGCGTGGGTTGAGGAACAACTCGCGGCGTTGAAGTGAGGGTAATGATTCGATGGGGGCGTCAATCCCTTTTCTAGGGCGAACTACCAATTACGCCACTGTCACGCTCTTGTCGAGGTATACATCTTGCACGGCGTGCAGTAGGGCGGCGCCGTCTTTCATGGGTTTTTGGAAGGCCTTGCGGCCGGAGATGAGGCCCATGCCGCCGGCGCGTTTGTTGATGACGGCGGTGGTGACGGCTTCCTGGAGGTCGCCTTCGCCCTTGGATTCGCCGCCGCTGTTGATGAGGGGGACGCGGCCCATGTAGTTGTTCAGAATCTGGTATCGGCAGAGGTCGATGGGGTGGCCGCCGTTGCCGGCTTCGTCGCTGCCGCAGAGTTGCGTGTAGACGCGCTTGTCCCACTTGCCGTAACTGCTTCCGCCCGAGTTAAGGGCGGCGTATCCGCCGTTGTTGGTGGGGAGTTTTTGCTTGATGATGTCGGCCTTGATGGTGGCGCCGAGGTGGTTGGCCTGGCCTGTGAGGTCTGCGCTGGTGTGGTAATCGACGGATTTGCCGTCGGCACCCTTGGCTTTGAAGGCGTTGTTTCTGGTGTAGCACCAGAGGACGGTGACCAAGCCGAAGCTGTGGGCCTCTTCGAACATGTCGGAGACGTAGGCGATTTCTTCGCGTGCGCTGTCGTTGCCGAAGTAGATGGTTGCGCCGACGGCGAGGGCGCCCATCTCGTAGCACTGGCGCACACTGCCGAAGTAGGACTGCTTGAAGATGTTGGGATAGGTCAACATTTCGTTGTGATTGAACTTGACGAGGAAGGGGATTTTGTGGGCGTACTTGCGAGAGACGCTGGCGAGCACGCCCATGGTGCTGGCGACGGCGTTGCATCCGCCCTCGATGGCGAGTTTGACGATGTTCTCGGGATCGAAGAACTGCGGGTTTGGGGCGAAGGAGGCGCCGGCGGAGTGCTCGATGCCTTGATCGACGGGCAGGATGCTGACAAAGCCGGTGCCGGCAAGGCGGCCGGTGTTGAGGATGGTCTGGAAGTTACGGAGGGTGGGGACGTTGCGGTCGTTCTGTGCGAAGACGCGGTCGATGAAGTCTGGGCCAGGGAGATGGAGGTTGGACTTCGCGACGGTCTTGGACTCGTAGGCGAGGAGTTTGTCGGCATCGGGACCGAGGAGGGAGCGGAGGTTGATGGTGGGGGTTGGCATAGCTGGTTATCGTATTCTCTCTGCGAGTTTGTGCTGGTTGCAAGAGGCTGGATGTGCGAGGTTTGGCTCTTGTTGAGGTCGCTCGCACAAGGCGAAGGACCCCTTCGCGCCGAGTATAGAGCCTCTGGCAGGCCACGCAGAATTGGTACGATTAGCAATATGGTGAGCGATATGCGAACACCGTTGGACGCATTCGCACGTTGTACGGGCAATCCTCTGCTGTTGCATTTTGGTGTGCTGCTTGCATCTTGGAACACACACGGGCGCGCGATCAATTGTACAGAGTCGATAAATTGCGTCAGTAACATCTTTCCGTTCGACATTCGCGATATCGACGCATTCCTCAGTGTCTTTGCCGAAAGTCCGTGCCTGTAGTTTCTTGATGTTCACGGCGGATTTGTCGCCTGTCAATCTATGCAGCCCTTCCGTGCGTGCGCTGCGCCGGGGCGGTACAGTCCGTTTCCATGCCTACCAATCCCGCGTCATACACAAATCTCTGCAATCAACTTCGCGAAGCCGCCATGCTTGGCTCGATCTCTTCTCTGGTGGGGTGGGATCAGGAAACATACATGCCTGCGCAGGGGGCGGCGGGGCGGGCCGAGCAGCAGTCGGTGCTGGCGGGGATTGTCCACGAGCGCAAGACGAGCAGGAAAGTGGGCGAACTGATCGCGGCGTGCGAGCAGGACAAGGCGGTGATGAAGCACCCGCGCATGAGCGCGAACGTCCGCGAGATGCGGCGGGACTATGACCTTGCGACCAGGTTACCTGGCGAACTGGTGAGCGCGCTGGCAAAGACGGCGAGCGAGGCCCAGCATGTGTGGAAGGGGGCACGCGAGAAGAGCGACTTCAAGTTGTTCCGGCCCATGCTGGACAAGATGCTGGACCTGACGCGGCGGAAGGCGGAGTGTTATGGCATTCCTGCGGGCGGGGAGTTGTATGACGCGCTGCTTGATGAGTATGAGCCGGACATCACGGCCCAAGGGCTGGAAGCGATCTTCACGCCATTACGGAAGGAACTGACGGCGTTGGTGGCGGAAGTGGCGAGTGTTTCGCGTGGTAGCAGGGGGCCGAAGGGCACTAAGGGAGGGGCGAAGTCTGGGATCAACACGCGCTGCCTGACGGAGAAAGTTGATCCAGCGCTGCAGCACCAATTCGGGCAGATCGTGCTCAAGCACATGGGCTTTGATCTTGAGGCGGGGCGATTGGATGTGACGACGCATCCGTTCTGCTCGGGGATCGCACCTGGCGACACGCGACTGACGACGCGGTATCGCGATGAGAAGTTCACGGATGCGCTGTATGGAACGATGCACGAGGGCGGGCACGGGCTGTATGAACAAGGGCTGCCCAAGCAATTGGGCAAGGACACGCTGTTTGGCACGCCGCTTTCTGAGGCGGTCAGTCTGGGCATCCACGAGAGCCAGAGCCGGATGTGGGAGAACTTTGTGGGGCGGAGCCGGGAGTTCTGGAAGTGGAGTTTGCCGATCCTTGGGAAGAAGTTTGGCCCGGCGTTCAAGCGGTACTGCGTCGATGATTTTTATGCGGCGACCAACACCGTGACGCCCAGTCTGATCCGGGTGGAAGCCGACGAGGGCACGTACAACATGCATGTGATGGTGCGGTTTGAGCTAGAGCGGGCGATGCTTGGGGGGAGTCTGAGGACGAAGGACTTGCCGGCAGCGTGGAACGCGAAGTACAAGGAGTATCTGGGCGTTGATGTGCCCGATGATCGGCGTGGCTGCTTGCAGGATGTTCATTGGAGTTTTGGACTGATCGGGTACTTCCCGACGTACACGCTGGGGAACCTGTACGCGGCACAGTTCTGGGAGACGATCAATGGGAAGGGGACTGGGGGGGGCAAGGGGTCGCCCGCCACCACATCCGCCACCACATCCGCCACCACCTCCGCGACCACCTCCGCGACCACCTCCGCGACCACCTCCGCGACCACCTCCGCCCCGGCCATCAAGGACCTGTCCAAGCAGATCGCCAAGGGGGAGATGCTGGAACTGCGGGAGTGGCTGCGGACGCACGTCCACCAGCATGGTCGCCAGTATTCGTCGGGGCAACTGTGCAAGAAGATCACGGGCAAGCCGCTGGAGGCGGCGCCGCTGCTGCGACACCTGCGGGCGAAGGCAGAGGCGGTGTATGGGATTTAGATTTAGAGGCTGAAGGAACGGGCAAACGCGACATGGGCGCGGGCGGGGATGGCTGTGTCATTTCTGCTGTTAGCTTAACGTGCTGGATTACCTGGAAAGTTGGACAGGCTGAAACAGATCGAGCATTTTTTGGCGTCGATACGCGAAGATGCGTTCGAGGTCGCGTCGCACGAGCAGGGCCTCCGCGATGGGGCCACCCATGTGCTTGTAGCGGACATGGTCGATGCAGCGGGTGCCCATGCGGCCATCCTGCACTGCTCCGACAAACTCATGGGTGTGATGCCAGAGCAGGTAGGGGCCTTTGATCTGTTCGTCCACGAATGCATGGGGAGGATTCCAGCGGGATATCAGTGTCTTCCAACGCATGGGAATGCCCTTGAGGCCGATGCGATAGTCGATCAAGGCGCCCAGCTGCATGGCGATGGGCAAAGGTGTGAGGATGCGAAAGTCCAGCCAGGGGGGCGTCAGGACGTTGAGATTGGCTGCATCGGCGAAGAAGGGGAAGACCTCGTCGGGTGTGCGAGGAACCCAGAGTTCTGCATGGAGGCTGCGTTCTTTGAACATGCAGTGGGGATTCGAGCCAAGTGTCTGGATGGATGAGGGGTTGTGGTGGCTTGGAACGGGTCGCTGCGCCGGATGGTGGCACGGCGAATGGTCCAGTATCATGTCGCATGGAGCACCTCCTGCCCTTTCTTGCTTCCTGGTCCGGCTTCCGCGCGATTGTCGTGGGCGACTTCATTCTGGATGAACTGGTTCATGGCGACGCAGAGCGCCTGAGCCCGGATGCGCCTGTGCCCGTGCTGCTGGTTCGCAAGCGCGAAGTGCGGCCTGGGGGCGCTGCAAATGTGTGCATGGATCTGGTGGGACTGCGAGGCGGGGTGGTTGCGTTGGGCGTGACGGGCGCGGATGCAACGGGGACGAGGCTGCGGGAGGCGCTGGCGAAGGAAGGGATTGATACTGGCGGGCTTGTGGAGGACGGGACCCGCCCCACCACGCTCAAGCAGAGCCTGATCGGCCTGGCCCAGTCGCGCCATCCGCAGAAGATGTTCCGGGTTGACGAAGAATCTCGCGAGCCAGTCAGTGCGAGCGTGGAGAAGTTGCTGCTGGAACGATTTAATCTGGAGTTGGCAAGCATCGATGTCGTGGTCATCGAGGACTACGCGAAGGGTGTGTGCAGTGAGCGGCTGTGCCAGGCGATCATCGAACGTGCCAAGCGTGCTGGCAAGCCGGTGTTTGTCGATCCGGCCCGGCTTGGGCATGCTGAGTCCCTCAAGTATCGTGGCGCGACCACCATCACGCCCAATCGCTCGGAGGCGGAAGTCGCGACGGGACTGCGGACGCACAAGGACAACGACCCGGCCCACAACGCTGCGCTGGCTGGCAAGTTGCTGCGCGATCTTGATCTGGAGTGTGTGGTGCTGACGCTGGATCGCCATGGGGCGTTACTTTTGGGCAAGGACAACGTGCCCCACAGCATTGCGACTCAGGCCCGCGAGGTGTACGACGTGTCGGGGGCGGGTGATATGTTCGTGGCTGGCTTGGCGGCGGCCCGGGCCAACCGCTGCTCCTGGGAAGACAGTGTGCGTTTCGCGAACGCAGCGGCGGGACTTGAGGTCGAGGTGTTTGGCGTGCAGCCGATTCCATTTGAGCAGGTCCGGGACAGCATCCTGCGTCTGGCTGGGGCGCAGCAGGGAGGCAAGTTGCGAAGGGTTGATTCGCTGCTGGCGGAAGTGGCTGAGCAGAAGCGACGGGGCAAGAAGGTGGTCTTCACCAACGGCTGCTTCGATGTGCTGCACAGCGGACATGTCACGCTGCTTGAGCAGGCTTCGGCGATGGGGGAATATCTTGTGGTGGGCCTCAACAACGATGAGAGTGTGCGACGGCTCAAAGGCCCGTCGCGCCCGATCAATGGAGAGGCTGACCGGGCGCGGGTGCTGGGCGCACTTGCGAGCGTGGATGCGGTGGTGCTTTTCGGGGCTGACAAGACGGGGAACGACACGCCGCTTGATCTGATCGAAGCCATCAAACCGGATGTGCTGGTCAAGGGGGCTGACTATACCAAAGACCGGGTTGTGGGTGCAGAGATTGTGGAAAGGCATGGGGGACGGGTGGAATTGGTGAGCCTGGTCGAGGGGAAGAGCACGACGGGGGTCATTCAGAAGATGCGGGAATAGATGTTTTTGCGGCGGTATGTGGCATGGTGCTGGAGAGATGAATCTCGTGGCGGCATCCCCTTGTTCGCACGACGCGGAGGCAATGTGAGGATGCTTGCAAACGCGTACGTGGCCTTCGGGTTGTCCTTGATTTTCCAGTTCCTTGGGAAATCATATTGACGTGGGAGCAAACCTCCGGTAACTTTGCGGACATAAGCGGTTTCGCATTGCTCGACTGGCAATGGCCAGCGAGTCGAAGTGAGGGGCGATGGCTTGAGATGCAAGCCCATGGCTGAAGTGTGATCTGGATCGGGGTCAAAGTCGGGGGCCTAGGACGATCACGAGCGGATGTGAAACCAAGAGCGATGCGAACGCGGATGGGCACGCGATGGCTTCAAGGATGGCCATGCATTTCCTGTTGGCGAGTCAATCGCCCGGAGCATTGAAGATGATGCATACGCGAAGGATCTGCGTTTTTGGTTCGTTTCAGATCATCCCTGTCGTTGCCAGTTCGGTTGGCTGGGCGGTTGGTTTGGCGATGCCAGCGCAACAGGCCATGGGCCAGCCCGCGCCGCGCTACACGCTGACGGTTATCGGTGCGACGTTCAACGATTCCACGAATCCGAATAAGATCGGGCGGGCGCTGGGCATCAACAACCTGGGCGTTGTGGTGGGCGAGTGGAACGTGAACCGGGCGTTTGTGTGGACCAACGGGACGATGACGTTTCTGACTGGCGCACCCGACCCCGGCCCGGGCAACCAGCCTGCGTATGCATCCCGCATCAACGATGCCGGGCAGATCGCTGGCCTGCATATTCGTCCGACGCCCTGCTGCGGACCAGTGACGCAGCCCGCATTCTGGGCCAGCGCCACCAGTTCACCGATCATCATCGGCACGCTCAACCCCAACAATGACGGCATTGGAACCGTGGGCGGCATGAACGCCAGCGGACGGATCGCTGGTGAATCGGCGATCAACCCTTCCAACCGCTACAACGGCTATCTGTTTACACCACCAGGCAGCGAGTCGGCCCTGGGTCAACTCAATGGCAGCGACAATGGCAATGCGGCGTATGGGATCAATGATCTGAACGTGTGCGTGGGCGATGTGTTTGTCGGTTCGGATCGGCGGGCCGTGCGCTGGAACACGAATGGCACAGTGACCAACCTCAACACCCTGCCCAACGGCGGCGTGGGCGGGAGCAGCGCGCGTGATATCAATAACAGCGGTGTGATTGTGGGGTACAGTTTTCCGCTGCCGACTCGCGCGGTGCTGTGGCAAACCAACAGCACGATGCCAACGAGCCTGGGCGCACTGGCAGCAAACCAGCAGAGCGTGGCGAACGCCATCAATAACAGTGGCGTGGTGGTTGGCAAGAGCAACGATCGCGGGTTTGTGTGGTCGGGTTCCTTGGGCATGGTGGATCTGAATGCGCAAGTCAACAACCCGGGTGGGCACCAGATCATCGATGCGAGCGATATCAATGATGCGGGCCAGATTGCCGCGATCGCACGCATCACGCTGACGGGCGGGACGCAGGTGAATCGGGCGGTCGTGCTGTCGCCGGTGCCTGGGCATCTTTGCGACAGCATCGACTTCAACAACGATGGGTTGCGATTTGATCCGATGGATATCGCGGCGTTCCTGAGCCGGTATGGACAGGGCCCGTGTGTGCCGGCCAGCGCGACGTGCAACGATATTGACTTCAACAACGATGGGGCGAGTTTTGATCCCACTGATATTCAGGCGTTTATCAGTGTTTTCAGCGAGGGGCCTTGTTTGTAGAGTTGGCTTTTGGATAGGCCTGTAGGGTCGTCTGGGTTGTCTTCTTTCTGGGAAATGTGTCCAACTGCTGTAAAGAAAACACCCCGCCGCGTGAGCGACGGGGTGTTGAGATTGATCTTGTTTTGATCACGCCTGGATGGATCGTTGATTACTGGCCGCAACTGGTGCAGGGGCCTTCGCTGAAGACGAGCAGGAAGGCATCGACATCGCAGGGGTCAAAGATTGAACCGTCGTTGTTGAAGTCGATGTCCTGGCAGTTGGCGTTGGCGGGGACGCAGGGGCCTTCGGAGAACCTAGAGAGGAATGCGTCGACGTCGGTGGGATCAAAGCTGCTGCCATCGTTGTTGAAGTCGATGTCGTCGCAGGTTGGGCCGACGGGGGCGACGGTCAGGGTGGCGTTGCTGCTGGTGTCGCTGCCACAGATGCTGGAGACGACGCAGCGGAACCGGCCTTCATCGGATTCGTTGACGGTGATGACCGTCAGGGTGTTGGTGGTCACGCCGCTGTAGATGTTGGCGGTGTTGAGCAGGTTGAACCAGGTGTTATTGATGGGGTTCTGCTTCTGCCACTGATAGGTACGGCCGCCGTTGCCGACGGCGAGGCCGATCTGGAACTGCACGTTGCTGTTTGCGGGCGCGTTGGAGACGTTGTCGGGGTTGTTGTTGATGTTTGGGGTGCTGCAGGCAAAGTCCCAGGTCGCGAGCGCTTCGCGGACTTCTTCGCGAAGGAGTTCTTCATCCGCAACATAGGCGATGCTTGCGCCGGTGTTGTCGGTGCTAGCATGCACGAAACTGGCGACGGTGTACTCGCGGGGTGAGACGATGTAGCTTCCGAGGAACAGGATCTTGAAGGGAATCTTGGCCCAGCCACCCTCGGTGCGGTAGTAAGTGCTGCTGCAGGTGTAACTGCCGCCCTTGCTGGCGAAGTTGACCTGGTCGCGGAAGTCGGCGATCTCGCTGCTGGTGAGGTTGGTGCTGGCGGCCTCGTCGTTGATGATGTTGGAGAGGTTGGGGCAGACGCCCCAGCCCTGGCTCTCCTTGTCATTCATCAGGGTGTAGAGGGTGTCCTGCCAGGTCTGGCTAAAGAGGGAGCCGTCGGCGATAAGTTCGTAAAGGTCGCAGGCGTCGGTGGCGGAGAAGGTATTGAAGGGATTGCCGCAGAGGCAGCCCAGGCGATGGTTGATGTCGGTGTTGGTAAGGCCAAGGGCCGCGGCATAGTTGTTAAGGTTCACGCGACCGTACTTGAGCTCGATCTCCATGGTGCGGTTGTTGTCGCTCTGCTCGAGCATTTCGCGGATGGCCTGCTGGAGTTGTTCGTTGGCGGTGTTGCAGGGTTGGAGCGGATCCGGACACTCGTTGTTGTTGCAGGTGTCACGGATCAGGATGTTCTCCGTCAGCGTGTCATTGCCTGCGGCGATCTGATCCATCGCGTACGCGCCGTGCAGGATCTTGATCATGCTGGCCGGCTCGAAGGCGAATTCGGTGTTGAGGCCTCCCAGGACCGAGCCACCAACCTCCTGAACCTTGAAGCCAAAGGAGCCGTTCGCGAGCGCGCTGTCCACAAGACTTCGCACGCGCCGGGTCTTGGCGTTGGCGTTGTCAACCATCGCGATGGCGAATCGGGTATCGCCGTTGCTATTGGTGTAACGGTTCAGGCAAGTGAGGCGCCCGCCGGTCTGGTTGATAGTGTTCGTCACGTCCGTCGATGTCAGTCCGTAGTACCACCACTGCGCACCCGGATTTTCAGAGACCATGATGACGTTGAAGGTGGTTGGGCTGTTGCTGGTGACGTCGATGTCGGTGAGGCGTGCGCCGTTGGCGGTGAGGAAGCTGTTGATTTGGGCCTCGCTCACGCCAAAGTACCACCACCAGCCCTGGGCGTTGTTGCCGGTGTTGGGCACAGCGACGATGCTGTACCGGGTGCCCGCAAGCGTGTTGTACTGGTCGACATCGATGGGACGCAGGTTGTTGCCAGCCTGCCAGTTGAGCATCTGCTGGTATGTCAGGCCCGTAGCCCAGTTCCACCCCGGCGCGGCGAAGTTTCCGCTGTTG